>Ga0315322_10001435_pt1 | contig 18563 bp, 17 predicted proteins | sample M110021515metaG_FD_203461 | JGI IMG/M metagenome (GOLD analysis project Ga0315322, IMG submission 203461) | Ammonia-oxidizing marine archaeal communities from Monterey Bay, California, United States - M1 100m 21515 | ecosystem: Environmental > Aquatic > Marine > Intertidal zone | place: USA...
GAGTACGAGCGTGGGCGCGCCTCGACGAGCTTCTCGATCGCGCTACCTTAGAATCCATGACTACGATAGTAAGCTTATTGGATGCTTCAATGATGGGACCTCAAATCATACAGGGGCAGGTACAAGGGCGAGTCGTTGTTGATGTAAAGGCCTAGTTATTATCTCGGTCGAAACTAGTAATTTCTATGCTCTTCGTAACATCGGAAGATGCAATATGTTATCTTCCAGGTAATCCACACCTGATCTTTCGAACCCATAAATGCCGTACCATTTTTCTAAGTGGGCTTGCGCAGACAGTGTCCAAGGTCCAACGCTGCTTCCTAGTACTTCATTAATTAGCTTCCCGGCAAGGCCGTTAGACCTCGAATCTTGTCGTGTCGCGACTCGGCCAATTCGCCGAGTTGCACCCTCATCGATTACACGCAGGCATGAAACCAGACCGTCAGAGTCATCGATCCAATAGTGCATGGCGCGCTGGTCTAGATAATCTAAGTCTTGATAAGCGCAGTTCTGTTCAACGACAAAAATATTCACTCTTAGAGCCAATATTTCGTATAACTTCGACGGGTTAAGATCATCAAAGGTCGCTACGCGAATCTCCCCCGCTGCTTTATTCACAACAAAGAAGCCAAGGCTGAAAAACCAGCCATAAACATTGCAAACACAACTAAAACAGAAGTCCAATATACGATTGGTTTTCGGTTCCTCAGTGAAAGAATTTCTCCGCTGCGGTCATAGTAATCACGGGCCATATCTAAAGGATACCTGCTTGTACCAGGGTGTCTCTAGCTATCTAGCTCTTCAGATAGCAGCAGCCACTCTTCTTCTCTAGCCCTCAGCGCCGCATCAACATCAGCGTATTTTTTTGCCGACTCTTCTAGTCGATTGAAATCGGTTTTTTCTTTATTCATCTCATTCTGAATACTTTTTTGCTCAACAGTCAATTCCGCAATTTCTTTGTCAATTTTTGTAATCAAACGCTCCAGCGTGGAAGAAGACCTTCGGTTACTGGTCTTTTGTTTAGTTTTTCGACCTTTCTCATTTAATACTTTCTTTGATGCTACCGCGTTCTCCCACACTGCTTCGCCGGCACCCAGAACACGAAAACCACCATCGTTTATAGCAACTACGTGCTCAATAGTTCGCTCAAGAAACACTCGATCATGTGTGACCACGACCAAAGCACCTTTAAAGTTATCCAACCAATCTTCTAACGCTCGTAACGTATCCAAATCTAAATCGTTTGTAGGCTCGTCTAGAAGAAGGACATTTGGTTCACCCGCTAACAATGCCAAAAGTTGCAGTCGACGCTGTTCACCACCAGAAAGACTCTCTACTTTCGCTCGGTGAGTCGCCGGTTCAAACCAAAATCTTCCCAAAAGCGCTATCTGGCGATAGTCCAACCGACTTCCTTTACCAGCAATCACCTCTTCTACTGTTAAATCGCTGTCTAGCGAATCTCCTTTTTGGTCGAAATATCCGACCTTCACCGTCGAGCCACGATCCACTTTCCCGTCTAAAGGTTCCCGCCGTCCTCCAAGAATATCTAAGAACGTTGACTTGCCTGAACCATTTGGGCCTACCACCCCAAGGCGAGCATCCGCTTCCAGGCTCATGCTGACATTAGCAAACAAGGGCACCTCATCATCATGCCCACCACTCACATTCTCAAGCTCTATTACTTTTCGCCCCAGTCGACTTTGTTTGTACTCCCCAAGCGCTAACGAGTTCTCTCGGTCATCATTTTTTTCTGGGCGTGTAAGCGTTCTATGGGCCATGGTTAACCGGGCTTTAGGTTTTCGCCTACGCGCTTTCGCTCCCCGTTGTAACCACACAAGTTCTTGACGAGCCAAAGTAAGTCTTGCTGACTCATGTTTTGCTAATGTCTCCTCTCGTTCAGCTCGAGCGTGGAGATAATTTTGATAGCCGCCTTCGACGATTAAGGTCCCGTCCCTAGAAAGAGCAACGGTACGAGTAGCAACTCGATCTAGAAGGTGGCGATCGTGGGTAACCAAAATTATTCCACCCCGAAAGTCCAACATTTTCCGTTCCAAAAAATCAATACCTTCTATATCTAGGTGGTTGGTTGGCTCATCTAAAATGAGCAACTCAGCATCATCATCTAAAAGTGTTATCGCCAACGCCACACGTTTTGCTTGCCCACCCGACAACGTTGTAACTTTCCGGTCAGCAATTGCAGCCAATCCAAGTCGGTCTACAGCTGCATCCGCTTGCCAGCTATGTCCCACTGCATCTTGAACAGTTACGTTTCCAATATCAGGACGCTGCCAAAGGCAAGACGTTCTCAAACCACGTTGTCTCCTGATACTCCCGCTATCTGCTGTCTCTAATCCAGCAATGATTCTCAGAAGAGTGGATTTCCCTGAGCCGTTGATTCCAAGCACACCAATTCTTTCGCCATTCTTAACGGTGAAAGAAAGGTTATTAAATAATGGCTTACTCGGCCAAGCCATAGCCAGAGATTCAATGTCAAGGAGAGTCATATAAAACGATCGATTGAAGATATCAGCAGCGAGAAAAACGAACCTTAATCAGGTAACAAAAACCAACTTAACGTTTTATCGGCATCTTCCACCCGGACTTCGACTTTACGCTGACCCGAATTATCAATAGTCTTTGCGTTGCAATAAAATGTGCCGCCTACAAGAGCAACTATGTACTCTTCGTCTCCGCAGTCAGTTGCAACATCGAACCCAACATCGATGCTAATTTGATCGCTAAGAGCCGCTTCGGTCCTTATGACCTGCAAAGCAACATGCTTTAGCTTGTGCTCATATCTGCCCTGTGCATCGAGCATTCGAACCTGGATCTCAAAATAATTACCTTGGACTTCAGTTTGACAGGCAAAAACGGACTCAGGGCTCTTTGACACATCCTTGGGACAGTCGACAGCACCAATCCTGACAGGCGCCAAATCATTGCTGACCATCTCTTGTAGTTCGCGTTCCATCGTCGTTTGATCGGAGCCTCCACTGCAGGCGCTGGCCAGAAGCAAGGCAACCACCACCATCGTAAGCGGAGTTTTCGAATAACAAAGTTTCAGGATGCGGGTCATTTCAGTCCTGACAATAGCAAGGGACAGGCCATCGAGGCCATGGGCAAATCCATAAACTATTTTATTTATTTAATTTCTCAAATAAATGGGCGTTCTTGATACCTTCCGAAAACCTCAGCTAAGGAGTGCATGATCTCGCCTACGGTCGCCATCGACTTCGCACTATCAATTAAGAATGGCATCAGATTTGTATCAGTTTCAGCTGCACGAGCTAAGGACATCAACGATCTATCTACGGCCATTTGGTCACGATCCGCTTTTACTTGATGAAGACTTTTGATTTGTTTGACTTCGTCCTCACGACTAATCTTCAGCAAATCAATTTGGTCTTCGTCATTGCCTTCCGTAAATTCATTAACACCGACTACGACTCTGCGCCCTGAGTTTATTTTCTTTTCAAATTCATACGCGGCGTCGGCAATATTTCCTTGATACCAACCTTCGTCTATCAGCCTAAAAGCTCCCTCGAGCATTGATCCGTCGCCATTAGAGTCAATGTGGGCGAACATCTGTTCAGCTTCCGCTTCAAGTTTGTCTGTCAAAGCCTCCACAAACCAGCTACCACCCAGTGGGTCGACGACATTGGTCGCCCCGGTCTCGTAGGCAATCACCTGTTGAGTGCGAAGTGCTATTCGAGCAGCTTTCTCGGTTGGAAGGGCCAGCGCCTCATCCATCGAATTTGTGTGCAAGCTCTGCGTACCCCCGAGAACCCCAGCTAACCCTTCAATAGCTGTTCTGGCAATGTTAACTTCTGGCTGCTGCGCTGTTAATGACACACCTGCAGTTTGTGTGTGGAACCGCATCATCATCGATTTTGGGTCTGTAGCTCCATAACGTTCCTTTAACCACTTGGCCCAGATACGACGAGCAGCCCGATACTTGGCTATCTCTTCAAAGAAATCAATGTGTGCATTAAAGAAGAAGCTCAGTCGCGGAGCAAATTCATCGACATCCAATCCTCTTTCTACCGCAGCTTCAATGTAAGCAAAACCATTTGCCAAGGTAAACGCTAGTTCTTGAGCTGCTGTTGATCCAGCTTCACGAATGTGATAGCCGCTAATGGAAACTGAGTTCCAATTAGGCATTTCGTTTGAAGCAAACTCAATTGTGTCTGCTACCAATCGCATTGAAGGCCGGGGAGGGAAGACCCATTCTTTCTGGGCTTGATACTCTTTTAGAATATCATTCTGGAGCGTTCCACCAAGTTTTTCCCGTCCCACTCCATGATTCTCTGCATTCGCAACAAACATCGCCCAAATCGCAGCCGCAGGAGCGTTAATAGTCATTGATGTAGTAGTAGCCGAGAGGTCAATTCCGTTATATAGAACATCCATATCGGCCAAAGTGTCAACAGCTACTCCACATCGACCTACTTCGCCAATTGACAACACGTCATCGCTATCAAGTCCCATCAGCGTTGGCATGTCAAATGCGGTCGAAAGCCCGCCGCCTCCTGCCGCTAAAATTTCTTTGAAACGTTGATTCGTGCTTTCTGGTGTACCAAATCCAGCAAACATTCGCATCGTCCATAACCGACCGCGATACCCGCTCGGGTGTACACCACGGGTGTACGGATACTGGCCGGGCCAACCTACAGTTTCGCTAACATCATCATTAGAAGGGGTATATAGCGGGTCAAGAGGAACCCCGCTCATGGTCTCATAGTCCACGTCGCGAACTCGACCAGAATCGAATTCTTCTTGCCACTGCTCTCGTGTCATTTCAAGCTCTCCTCTTGCAACGATTCACTAACTCTAGTCTTTCCTAATGTTTACCATCTCATTTGGCTTATCGGACCCTGCCCAAATCCAAGTTCCCACTCGGCACTACGAGCTATTGCATGAGTTGTAAACTCATGAGCCAAAAGAATCGCATCCAGAACAGATGAGCCTTTCGCCAACTCAGCAGTAACTACAGCTGAAAGCGTATCGCCCGAGCCGCGAACATTAGTAGTTTTGATTTTCGGTCGTTCTAAAATCGTAGTCTTTCCAGCACAAACCGCAACGTCTACAGCAGCCGCTCCGCTTCTCCTTCCTCCAGTGATCACGACAGCCTCGGGACCCGCGTCTATCAGCTCGTGGGCCGCATCCTCTAGAGCACTTAAATCATCTCTAAGCACACGCCCTAGCAATCTGCCAGCCTCCAGATGGTTAGGCGTTATTACTTTCGCCTTGGGCACTAATAACTCGCTGATGAGCATCTCAGTTTTCGCTTCATAGAGTCCATCTCCATGCATGTTGACAAGGACAGGATCGACCACTAATAAGGGTAATTTCCCTTCTTCAGCGAGAGTTGCGATAGCCCTTACATTCAATTCTGTATACAAGAATCCGGTTTTCGTCGCCCGAACCGGAAAGTCCGCTAACACCGTTTCTATTTGAGCGAGAACCATTTCCGGCGGCATCCCTAACGCTAACTTGAACTCATGAGTATTTTGTGCCGAAACAACCGTAAGTGCACAAACCCCGTGGACCCCACATGCAGCAAAGGTGCGAAGGTCAGCCTGCAAACCAGCTCCACCTGCAGAATCAGATCCGGAAATAGTTAGCACAACAGCGGGGGGTTCGGTCAAAGTTTCCTCATATTATTCTGCGGGTTAGCATGCTAAGTCCCAACACCACGGCAAGGGAACTAAATTAGCTGTATGCGTATTAGCGTCGGTATCATAGCGAATCCAGTATCAGGACGAGATGTTAGACGAGTCGCAGCTCGAGGCGGTGTTTCTACTGCGGAAGACAAACGTAACCGAATTTCCAGAGCGGTCATCGGCGCTGTCACTGCTGGAGCTAACCACATTATCGCTATGCAGGAACCCTTTCAGATAGCTACAGGTGCTTTAGCGGATCTAAATGTAGATGCAGAACTGGAAATTCTTGATGTTGGAGCAAACGTAAGCCCATTGGATACGGCAAAGGCTGCTCAAGCGATGCGCAATCGCGGGGTAAGCGTACTCATTACACTTGGAGGGGATGGCACGAACAGAACCATCGCTAAAGTCTGGCCTGACGTAACACTGGTTCCGATGTCTACAGGAACAAACAACGTTTTCCCCAGTCTCGTAGAGCCTACCGTAGCTGGCGCCGCCGCAGGTTTAGTAGCTTCTGGGATTGCTGATCTCGAAACCGTTGCTCCGAAATCTAAAATGATTCATATCCAACTAGCTAACAGCAGATCTGACATCGCCCTTATAGATGCCGCGACTTTGGTAGATGATTTTGCAGGAAACAAGATGCCAGTCAAACCGTTAAGCCTAAGGCAGCTTGTCGTCTCACAAGCTAGGCCTGACACAATCGGAGTTTCTTCGATAGTTGGTTTGCTTCAACGATGTGAAACCAAGGATGACTTTGCTCTCATGGCGACTTGTGGCCCTGGTGGAAAATTAATTAAGGCTCCGGTAGCGCCCGGTTTATATCAGCGTGTTCCAGTTCTAGGTGTTCAAAGAGTGGGCTTATCTGAGCCCATCTCCTTGCTCCAAAATACGGTTCTGGCTTTTGATGGTGATCGGGAGCATTTGATTGGTCCTACAGACCAAGTGACTGCAAGAGTCGAACGGGATGGTCCTCGAGTCGTGAATGTTTCCGCAGCTTTGGCCCAAGGCGCTGAACGAGGCGCGTTTAGCTAATTGTGGAGAGCATTCAGCAAAATAAATTTTGATCCTGCAGCTCTGCCAACATCAGCTAGATCCTAATACCTCTGCCTCAAACAAAGGATTAGCATCTAACGATCTCATTTCTGATGGTAATTCGTCGCGCGCTTGTTGGTGAAATTCACGATCTGAGTCAAGGGAATACGGGTAAACTTTCATTCCGCTGCGAATCAACGGAACATGCAGCGACCTAGCATCTGCCGGACCAGGATGGTTGTCCTCTACTAGTACTTCCTTAAACGCTACTCCTTTTTGCAAAACTCTATAAGGACGAACTACTCCACCTCTGGTTGCTTTACCTTCAGAGGATTTAGCGACTGGCACTACCGGTTCATAGGTTCCAGAGAGTCGGGCTACGGCTACCAGTTTATAAACCATCCCTGCCGTTGCATGTCCAGAGCCCACTACAAGTTGAGTGCCAACTCCGTACCCGTCTACTGGCTTATTTAGAAGATCTGCGATTCGGTATTCGTCTAGATCGCCAGAAACTACGATTCGAGTAGCTTCAGCACCGCCTTCGTCGAGTCTTTCTCGCGCTCGCAGTGCCTCATGGGCAAGGTCGCCTGAATCAATACGAATAGCACCTGGAACTCCTCCAAGACGTTTTGAGGCGGCCAAGGCTCGATCGATTCCAGTGTCAATTTCATAGGTATCGACCAGCAGAGTCGTGTCAAGACCATGCGCTCTTATCTGAGCTTCAAAAGCTTCTTCTTCGTCAAGATGCGCCAGAATGAATGCATGCGCCGAAGTTCCAGCGGTTGGGATGCCGTACCTGATGCCAGCTTCCATATTCGAGGTGGTATCGAACCCAACAAGCCATGCGGCTCTAGCTGCTGCAACAGCAGCTTGCTCGTGAGTCCTTCGCCCCCCCATCTCAATTAGATGCCGCCCATCTGCCACATCATGCATACGAGCAGCAGCTGAAGCGACAGCACAATCATGGTTGAGTACCGAAAGAACGAGTGTCTCCAAAAGCAGACCAGCCCCGAATTGGCAGTCAACTCTTAGCACTGGGCTTCCAGGCACATATAGGTCGCCCTCTCTATAGCTCCAAACATCACCTTCGAACCGAAAGTTCTCAACGTGCGACAAGAGTTCATCACTAAACCTGCCTAATCCGGCTAAGTACTCAAGTTGCTCGCCGGAGAAAGTAAAATCAGCTAGTGAATCAGCGAGGCGATTTGGTCCGGAAACAACTCCATAGCCACGACCTGGCGGCAGTCTTCTCGCGAAAACTTCAAAAGTGGCTCGTCGTTGCGCGACCCCAGAGCTAAGAGCGGCATCTAACATTGTCAATTCGTAAAGATCCGTTAAGAGGGCTGTACCCATATCCCAATAATGGATCACCTTTACTCTTAAAGGCCAATCAATTTCAATCTTCCTACATTGAATTTGTGTTCGAGTGTTATCTGAACATGCTTTTCAAACCGAATCCTCTACTTTTTTATTTTGGAGTTACGGTCTCTTAGTTTTCAACTTTCCGAGTTTGCTAATCAAAAATAAGTTTATTTAGTTCAAAACCCCCACAATTGCTTTATGGCAATAAAGGTTTCATCGAGAACAGATATTTCTCCCTTCCATGTGATGGAAGTCATGCGAGCAGCCGCAGATCGCGAAGCACGGGGAGAGACAGTTCTACATCTTGAAGTAGGGCAGCCTTCATCTCCTGCTCCCATGCAAGCGCGGCTAGCAGCAGTCCGAGCGATAGAGAGCGACGTACTCGGCTACACATCGGCTGTTGGAATTAGAGAACTACGGGAGCGCATAAGCGCGCATTATTTGGCTTGGTACAAAACCGACATAAACCCCGACCGTGTAATTTTGACTATGGGAGCCAGCGGAGCATTTACCCTAGCGTTTCTCGCCTGCTTCGAGGTGGGAGATCGAGTGGTAGTTCCCTCTCCTGGTTATCCATGCTATCGAAATACACTCAAAGCTCTAGGGATAGAGGTTGTAGACCTTCAGGTGGGGCCAGAGACAAGGTTTCAACCATCTTCATCTATGCTGGACGACTTGGATTCCATCGACGGCCTGGTAATAGCTAGCCCATCTAATCCGACTGGAACAATGCTTCTACCCGAGGAGCTTCAATCGCTAATTAGTTGGTGTCAGAGCCATGAGGTAAGGCTGATTTCCGATGAAATCTATCATGGCATTACTTTCGGTTTATCCGCAAGTAGCGCTATTAGCCAGTGGGATCAAGCTGTTGTTGTCAATAGCTTTTCAAAATACTTTTCAATGACTGGATGGCGTCTCGGTTGGCTCATACTTCCCGAGAATCTTATTTCTCCAGTTGAAAGACTCGCACAAAATGCCTATATCGCTGCACCTAGCATTTCCCAATATGCGGCGCTTGGAGCGTTCGAGAGTCTGGATGAGCTCGAAAATAATATTGCTAGCTACGCTAGAAATCGGAAGATGCTTCTTGAAGGCCTGCCTCTCCTAGGGATATCTAAGCTCGCTCCAGCTGATGGAGCTTTTTACATATACGCAGATGTCTCTGCCTTCACCAGTGATAGCCAGGAGCTTGCTGCTTCATGGCTCGAGGAGTTCAGCATCGCTACCACCCCCGGAATCGACTTTGACTTACAAAATGGACATAAATATATCCGTTTTTCTTTCGCCGGTTCCAGCGAAGATATCGAGGAAACCTTAAAGAGGCTGAACACTTGGGCGCAACAAAACCAACCTTAGACAAGGTGGCTATTTACTCTCTAGTTGCTACTTGGTTCGGAATGACGTTCATTTTCGGTTCATACATATCATTTACAATTTCCCTTGATTCGAAGCCATGTAACGTTCGCAGATCAGTTCTGCATGTATCGCACGGACCATAGAAATTTTCACTACAGGTGGTCATGCAACGAGGGCACTCAAATTCAAGAAGTTCGGTCATTTTCACAAACTCAATTCCTACTGCTGGATAGCTTCAAACAAGGTCAAGAAATCAGCGCTTCCTAACCAGCACTCTTCAAAAAGTCTCCCAACAAATGTCTTTCGAATTCCATTTATCGTGACCATTTTTAATTGGCGCAATGTCAATTAAGCAAAGGACTGCTTAATATTTATTTAAATCACAGAAATGCTTCTCACAAAAATACATCCGCTTAGCACTACCCAGAGGTCAGCACTTTAAAGCCGACGATCACCTTTCCGATTTTCTAGCCAGCTTTTTCCCGATTCAACATCAATGTCGTGTGGTAACCCAAGCACCCGTTCAGCGATAATGTTTCGCTGGACTTCAGACGTTCCACCACCGATAGTCAAAGCGGGAGAAAAGAGAAAACCACCATGCCAATTATTCCAACCCTCTACAGCACTTTGCCCTACAGGGAATTCTGGTGACTGGCCAAGCGGACCCGAGTTTGTTAGAACCCCATGGGTTCCTGATAAATCCTTTGCCAGACCCATAATGTTCTTTCCATGATCATCAGCTAGAGCCTTACGGACCGAAGCTTCCGGACCCGGTTGTCGTCCTTTTAGGCGAGCACTCAGCGTTCGAAGTCTAATCAGCCGAAGTATTTCGCCTTCTATATACAATCTTGACGTCTTGTCTCTAAGAATTTTGTCTTCGATTCCACCTGCATTTTTGATTACTTCAATGAGATCATTAGCACTCGGCCCGCTGCCCCATAATGCACCTTCGCCCGAAAGGGAAACTCTCTCATTTCCCAAGGTCACTTTTGCCAGCCGCCAACCGTCGTTCTCTTCTCCGATCCGGTTTTCAAGCGGCAGCTCCATTTCTGTAAAAAATGTTTGGTTAAACGAGTAGGCAGTAGTCATGTCAACGATTGGTTGTAATTCGAGACCCGGAGCATCCATCGGACAGATGAAATAAGAAACTCCACGATGCTTCGCTACGTCTACGTCAGTTCGAGCAATCAAAATGCCAAACTTACTTCTATGAGCACCCGATGACCAGATTTTGGAACCATTCACAATGTATCTATCCCCATCGCGGATGGCTCTGGCTCCCAGATTAGCTAGGTCCGACCCGCTATCCGGCTCACTAAATAGTTGACACCAAATCTCCTCTCCTGTCAGAATCGGCCATAGATAACGCTCTTGCTGTTCTACAGTGCCACCATACAAAATAGTGGGTCCAGCCCAACCCAACCCAATGCCCCCTGCCGCACGCTTTATACCTGCAACCGCTAGCTCTTCATCAATAATTAGTTGGTGAATCGGGTCAGCGCTAATGCCGTAAGGTTTAGGCCAGTGTGGGGCCACATAACCAGCTCGCGCTAATTGCTCTTGAGTTGGTCTATCACCGTGAGAGCCGAGCCACTCTCGTATTTCTAATCTGCGAGAATCGTTGTTATCTGGCCAGTCGAAGTCCATATCTTGACAATACGATAATATTCGATATCTAGAACTTAATTTAGTTTAAGAAAAAACAATGCCCCGGTTTCAGGTATGAAACCGGGGCATCAGATTGTCACGCGATAATTTTCCATTGTCATCAGTTGCCCTGAAAAGCTCAAGACTACTTATCCAAATCGATATGTGAGGACCGGCACATACAGCATCGAGTTCAGTGGTCCGGGTTAGAGTCGCTACCTAGGCCTATTCAATGAGAATAGATTTGAAGCTTCCTCCTTATTGGCAGGCCGCCTCAGCGCCCGACCACCTCCAGAGTCCTAATTTGTTTAGCCATTGGTATGGACCACCTCCTCTCTCTGCGTTACTTAGATCTTGACACAGAGAGAACCAGAAATCAGAACAATCGTCATTAACTCATATTTACAAAGGGTGATCTGACCGCCTCCGCAACTGCTTGAGCCGCAAGGTGTGAAACCAAATCCACTGAAGCTTCGACTTGTTGGGTAGCTAAAATAAAAAGAGCGTCTCCATCGACCGAAGTATGAGGAGGGTCAATACTTCTCGCAATACCGGTGTGAGCCATATCACTTACCCTGCATGCCTCCGGCTTGCTTAGAATTGCATTGGTTACAATGCAACCGATAGTAGTATTGGTTCGTTCTTCTCCACTTTCCGAGGCATTAATTTCGCCAAGCGAAGCGTAGGGGTATCGCAAGGCTTCACTTCCGGCATTACACCCAGCAAGAATTGATCCATCAGAATCAATAACGTCTCCGAAAGCATTTACCGCTACGACTACTCCCACGGTAACTTCACCCCACTTTACTACTGCGACACCTTGCCCTCCGGGCGATGCGAATTCTCGACCACAAGTTTTACCAACGGTGCAACCTCGCCCTACTCCATTTAGGCCGACCGGCGGGTCGTCTTCGATCGCTGCATCGCAAGCCAGACGTCCAGCTTTAGGACCCGGTCGCCTTGCATCATTGGAGGTCAAGTCATATATGACCGCTGCGCCAACTACCGGCACTATTCCTGCTTGAAGCTTCAGACCGCGTTCTTGTTCGACACACCAATCTGTAACTCCATCGGCCGCAGCGAGTCCGAAAACGCTATTTCCGCATAGCACCACACCGTGGCACTCAACACCGCTAGCAGTCGGACCCAATGCTGCAGCTTCTCTTGTACCCGGAGCGCCACCTCTAACGGCAATAGCGCCCAGAGAGCCCGGCGGGGGTAAAACTACTGTCACCCCAGTCGCTGCTTCATCATCTGTCCAACAACCTACGAGAACGCCATTAATGCCAAGAGCCATACCTAAGAACCCTATTCCTATTACACAAGATGGAGACAACACATCGCACCCAATAAGATCAATTAACTAGTTAGGAACGCTTATGCCAGAGGGCCATACAATCCACCGATTATCTCGAGATCTGAAGCAAGATCTTAAAAATATTTTCGTGGCTGCCAGCTCACCTCAGGGCAGATTCGCAGAAGGAGCGCGTCTAATCGATGGAACAGAGTTGATCCGGAGCGAGGCCTGGGGAAAGCACCTTTTCCTAAGTTTCGGCCATCAACAATCTGTAACTGCATTTCTCCACATTCACCTTGGATTAATCGGTAAATTTCGACCAAAGACCTTTGATACCGAAACTAAAGAAAGCATTCGCCTAAGGCTCAAAGGCAATAAAAGTTTTTGGGATCTAACTGGCCCCCAAGATTGTCGTCTTATTGATAAATCAGAATACTTTCATTTAATCGAGCGCCTAGGGCCAGATCCATTGCGACGCGGGTCTAACGTTAAGGATTTTCAAGCTTCACTCGTTCAAAAGAAAGTTCCCATCGGAGCTGCGCTTTTGGATCAATCAATTGTTGCCGGTATCGGCAATGTCTATAGAGCAGAGTTTTTATTCCTTCACGGCATCAACCCAAACCGTGAGGCTAGCAAAGTAAGTACCTCTGAAGCAGCGAACCTTTGGTTCACATTTCAAGAATTGCTGAGGATAGGCGTTCGACTAAATCGAATAGTGACTGTGTCTCAAGATGATGGCGGAGCAACTCCAGGAAGACTTCCAAGAAAGCGATCGTTATATGTATACAAACGTGAAGGGTTGCCGTGCCGGCGATGCTCGACTGAAATAACAATAGGAAAAATTGGAGGTCGGAGCTGCTGGTGGTGCTCAGTTTGTCAGCCTATTTAAAAATTATGCTCCAAAAGCAAAAGTTGGCTCACGGCTCACCTCGTTACTGCGTTTCCCAAAGCAAATCCCGCAAGTGCAGCGCACGGAGCTCCTCCACAGGTGTGGACTCTTGCGGTTATTTCGCAGTGCCTGGCGCCCCTGCGTAATAGCACTAGCAGCGGACCGCACTCTTATTCGATCTAAAACACCTAGTTCTTGAGGTTTGTTTTGGTCAAGAAAACCGTATTTGGACCTGCGAACCCCGGCTCCAGAAGATATTACCTCAGCGTTTCTGACAGTGTGAACACCATGTTGTCGATCGCGCATCAACTATCTTACGGAGCATAATTGCCCCACAATTGCGGCATGGTTTCCCATGGCGTCCATAGCACAGAAGAAATTTCTGGTTTGAACCGGCACCCTCAAGATTTCTGTAATCTCGAAAAGTTGTACCTCCTCTTTCAATCGCGCCTTTTAGTACGCTGCGGATTGATTCCAAAAGCTCAACTGCTCTGCTTCGTGAGATCGACCTAGTCGCTGGGTCTACCCCTGCTAAGAATAGTGCTTCGTCCGCGTAGATATTACCCACGCCCGCGATCGGACGCTGACTCAGGAGCTGCGTCTTTATTTTCTGCGAACGGCCTTTCATAAGCCCCCAAAATTTTAAACCATCAAAATTTAGATCAAACGGTTCTGGACCCATATGCCGAAGGGTTGGGATTTTTGAATGGTCCCCGCGAGGCACAACGAACAGGCGCCCAAAACGCCTTACGTCGCGAAACATTAGATGACGACCGTCATCTAATGTCCACCAAGCACGGGTATAGCCATCTGTCGCTTTGGCAATATTATCTAGCGAACTAATTTGCAACTGCCCTGTCATCCCTAAGTGAACAATGAGATCGCGTCCATCTCTGAGCTCCAGGAAGAGGTACTTTCCACGCCTTTTTAGCGCAGCGATTTCCGCACCAACCACTTCGATAGCTGGAAGAAATTTAGCCGAAGGATGACTACCTGAAGCAACTACCGCTAATCCTTTTACTTCAAGATCTAACTGCCTTCTAATAGTTTCGACTTCCGGAAGCTCTGGCACTATTAGGTCACTTCTACTTTCAAATTAAGAGCGCGGACCATACCTACGCTCAGCCTCAGCAAGGCCTTGAGGGCAACTATCTGTATAAGGACACCAGTTACAAAGTGGTCCTAATTTGTAGTCAAAACGGCTATCAGAAATACAATTGCCAATTGATTTCCATGTCAGGAAGTGTCGGTTGACTGCGTTTTCCACGGCCGCATTATCTAGCTTGCGGTCAATATATTTACCCGTCAGGTACATCAGACGTACTTCGCTCACAGGTTGATCGACTGCCTCAAGCGCAGCAGCATATAGCCAAACTTGACTTAGCTTGTCATCCAGGTAACGGTTTTGTGGCGCTTTACCTGTTTTAAAGTCTGTAACTCGAAGACCGCTTTCTATCCGCTCAGTTCGGTCCACGATTCCCAGAAATGGCACCCCCATCAGATCAACTTCAAGACGTTGCTCAGCTGCTAACACGTCTACCTGCTTAGGGTCCTCCATCTCGAAGTAGCTTTCCATCAAGTTCCATGCTTGCCAGCGAAAGGCTCTAGTTCCCTCATCATCTAGTAACAAAGCTTTAAAGTCAGGGTCCTCGGCAACCTCAGGCCATATTTCTCGAGCTATATTCCGAGCAAATTGGTTAGTTCGCTCTGAAGCTCTCACAAGCATTAGCTCTTCTAAAATTCGGTGAATGAAGGTTCCTAGTAGAGCTGGAACTCCCTTGGGATCAGGTAAGTGATCGATATAGCGAAACTTCCACCGTCGTGGGCACTGCCGAAATGTCGATGCCGATGATGGACTTAAGTGTCTAATCACTTGCTCATTGTCCGAGCTTTCTGCAATATTCATAAAGCACCGCTCTCCAACTAACCAGACCTAGAATTCACAGAACAAAGCTTACGAACTTCAATAGCCACACGAGTTGTTACGTCCGCTTTTTGACTTGTCTCCAGACCCAAAATACTAGCAGAAGCCCGATCGTGCTTCCGATAACAGTCACGAGACCAAATCGACTATCTAGCGGCGGCGCTTGGCGCGGTAAGGTTCCCCTAAGAGCTGCAGAATCCCTATCGCTTTCTTCACCGAAAGAGCTCTCGTTTGAGCTCGATGTATTGTCTGAGATTTCTTCGGTCGATGGAGCGTAGTCTCTCTCCATTTCAGGTTCTTTAGTATCTCCTGGAAGCCCTTCCATTGTGAGGCCAACTATTGGTCGAGGCCTTTTCTCGTCATAACTCGCCATGCTATCTCCTTGTCTCGATCAGTCTGGCTCTCGCTTAAATCTCATCTAACTCGACAGCTCGTGGTCCCTGCGCTTTAGCCAGACCCATAGCAGCCAACAACTCATCAAACTGAAGAACAGCTTCGCGTGCCCCTGGCCGAGTGCCAAGTTCTCGCAATGGCAATGACTGGCCAGATGCTTCGGCTATGGCTGCTCTAAGAGATATAGGTGGTAACCAAGAATCACTAAATCTTTCCGCCAATTCGCTTTTCCAATAATTATTGTCGCGCGTTCGACCAAGGCGGTTAATAACAACTCCAGCAAGTATCGGACTTCCGATTCTGCTCGCTACCCGCTGAATCGTGTTTGCCATGAGATCGACTCCATCCGCCGCCCAAGCAGCTGGTTCAGTCACTATGAGTGCCTTATCAGCAGCAAATAAGCCATTTACGCAGAGAAGGCCCAGAGATGGTGGACAATCAATGAGTATCAAATCGTACCGAACACCTGACAAAGCCAGCTTCAGCCTGTCTTGGGCGCCCAGCGGGTCGCTTATCATTTGTGGTTCTCGAGCAGCCAGGAGGTGGCTTCCCGGAATCAGATCTGGTCGCAGTCCTTTATCAGGCCAGTTTGAGCTAGTGACTGCTTTAAGCGCAGCTCCCGCTCTAGCTTCACTTAGAACATCATCAATAGTACGATCGGCTCCCCATACGGCAAGCCCAGTTGAAGCATTCGCTTGCGGATCTAAGTCTACGACCAGGACACTAAGCCCAAAAGCCGCAGCAGCTTCTGCCAAGCCAAGCGTTACCGTTGTTTTACCGACCCCGCCTTTTTGATTTACAATCGCAACAGATGTCATCTTTTACAGGCTAACTCCCTTATAACCGCCAGCAAGTTGATTCTACGCTAGTGGGACAGAATACTTCTCGACCCGTTGAGGTCTAAACCGCATAACAAACCAGCTGCTCTCAGCTCACCAGCTCGCACTTCACCAAGTGCATCACCTTTTCCTGATGCTTCTCGGAGCATGATCGCTCTTACTGCCGGGGCATCTAGATCATCATCTAGAAATCGACGAACTTGGCTGATTAGCTTTCCCGACCAAACAGGCTCAGCACCACCACATGCAGATATGAGCGATTCAAGATCAACTTGAGCAGTTGTTCCTTCCTCGTCAAACCATTCAAAGTCTTGCCTGTAATGGTGTCCCATTAATGCAAGTCTTATTGCTCTTGGATCAATCTCTTTGCGCAGCTCAGAGACAAAAACTAAATTACCTAAGGATTTGGACATTTTTGTCCCCTGGTACGCAACTAGTCCGGCATGAATCCAATACTTCGAACAAAGCTGCCCTGTTGTTGATTCACTCTGCGCTATTTCGCACTCGTGATGAGGGAATACCAAATCCCCTCCTCCGCCATGTATATCTATTGTCTCTCCTAATGCTTCCATGCTCATAGCTGAGCATTCAATATGCCATCCTGGCCTTCCCGGACCAAATACTGATTCCCATTTGGGTTCATCTTCAGCACTCGGCTGCCAAAGGATAAAGTCCAAAGGATTTCTTTGATTCTCGCTATCAGGATTACCACCACGTTCTCGCGCTAGAGCAACCATCTCTTCCGGTGTGTACCCTGAAAGTTTTCCATACTCAGGGAATGTAGATACATCAAAATAAGTAGTCCCCTCTACCTCATAGGTGTGACCGGCGCTCTGAAGTTTTTTTATCAATCTAAGCATTGCTTTTATTGACTCGGTAGCCCGAGGCTCGTGTGCAGGATCAACCGTGTTCAAAGCCTTCATATCGTCTTTGAATCGATTCATTTCCATCTCGGCTAGTTCGAGAAAATCGATTCCGAGTTCACGGGCTTTCGGCAGGATACTGTCGTCTACATCAGTGTAATTTCTTACTAGTTCCACTTCATGACCAATATCTTCCAGACGACGAATTATTAAGTCATAGGTCAGGTACGTGGCTGCATGACCAAGATGTGTTGAGTCGTACGGCGTTATACCGCACACGTACATTTTCACTCTCTGATTTAAGTTCAGGTCGATCACGTCCTTGCTGGCCGTGTCGTAAAGACGCATAGTCAAAATTCAGTCACTCTCTTCGGTTCAGAGCCAACTGTCGAAAGCCGCTCGCTTCGAAAACACAATAGGGCCACTCAGCCGATGAAACATTGTTTACAGGCTGTTAAGTGTTCGAGCTATTGGGTACTCTCGCCTTTAGTGGGTGTAGACGATGATAAGGCAATGCTCAAAAAAATTAAGGGCTTTAGGGCACGGCGTCTCTTAACGCCCTTAGACCAGCAGTATTTAGATCTTTTATCCGAAGAAATAGCTTCTATCGGTTCCGAGCCAGTCCGGTACGTGGGAGAACTTTTCAGTCGACATCAAATAGTTTTTGTAGGTCAAGGGACTCCCAGCCGAAAAACTGGTCTGTTTTTTCAGGAGTTAGTACCAAAATTATTAGCGGCCGGGGTGAAAAATATTGGTGTCGAATGGGCATGTGTTGAGGATCAAAGCTTGTTAGATGCTTTGGTACGTGCAGATTTCTTTGACGAAGACTTAGCTCGAACAGCGCTTTTTAGGTGGGGGGTAAGACATCACTTTGCCTACATTGAATATCTTGATCTGTTTCGAGCTGTCTGGGCTATTAATCGGAGTCCCTCAAATAATGATCAGGTCTTCAGAATAGTCGCTTTGGATTATGACATTGAAGTAACAGCAGTTACGTCTGAAGCAGATTTAACGTCACCATATGCATGGGAACACCTACGCCCTAGAGGATCTTCAGGACGACATATGGCCGAGATCATCCTTCGAGAATTCGTGGATACAGGGGAGAAAGCTTTAATCATCACGCGAATTGCGCATGCTGTTAGCCGACTACGCAGAGTTCCGCATCATCTAGAAGACAACATCGACTCTGAAATACTCAACGATCGGGTCGTGGGCGCAGCTAATCATGTCTATTCGGTAATCGCAGACCGTGCTGCCACTGTCCTAATACATCAACCCTTACCAGCTGATGG
>Ga0315322_10001437_pt1 | contig 18554 bp, 13 predicted proteins | sample M110021515metaG_FD_203461 | JGI IMG/M metagenome (GOLD analysis project Ga0315322, IMG submission 203461) | Ammonia-oxidizing marine archaeal communities from Monterey Bay, California, United States - M1 100m 21515 | ecosystem: Environmental > Aquatic > Marine > Intertidal zone | place: USA...
CGACGTCTTTTAAGAGACCTCCACAGGTAAGAAGGAAGGGGGTCGCAGAAAATTCACCATTGAATAAATTATTAAGGCCGGCTTCTCCAGTCTGAACAAGATCTTCCAGAATTCGCCCAGCTGAACTGTCAACTCTGCCCCTTCGAGTGAACCACACGAAACCCCAGATGACAGCTTCGCCCACTAGCCATTGGTCGGCGTTGTGAGCCAACTGTGACCTCACTGAGAGACACTCCTTCAGGAAATCGCATCCGGGAGAGGGCTCTTTATCGTTCGGTGTCTTTTCTGCTACGAGTTGTGTCAGCTTTTCGAGACACTGCGTTGCATCTCTGCCACCACAAAGAGCTGCTAGACTCTCAATACGGCCGACAATCTTCCGACGCTTCAGCTTCCCATGGACGAATCGCCCTGACTTATGATTACGCTCTGCACAGGTGATTTCGTCTTCTATTTCACTGAGGAGCGATGGCCTTTGTCGTGGAGTACTCTTTGAGTCAACTAGAACGCCGTTCAATTGATCCACATGTTTTCTTTGTAGTTCCGGCATTTATCTTCTCCAGATGGTGGACGCTGGTCGCCACCCCTCCAGCACGTTGAGCTAATACGCCACGCTAGAGTACGATTGAAAAACCGCGCGTCAATCAAACTATACTCAACCAACTCAAGCTCTGCAGCAAAACCTTTACGAGAAAATACTATCTGAGATGGCAAGGACTCCATACCCACTCCTCCGATCAGTTCCAGTGAGTTTGTCCAGTATCTGTTTTCCTGGAATCGTGGCTGCACTTGTCTCACTCGTGGTCCACGCAGCAGAGCCCGTTGACTCGCATCCAGAACTTACTCGCCTTTCACCCAAACAAGCCGTTTGGGTCGATGCTCAGTCACGTCAGCTTATAGTCGGTGGTGCAGTCGCACTTGCCGATGGGCCAATTGAGTTTTTTGCCTGCCCTCGAAAAACCAAAGAACATGAATCTGTTGTCGCAGTCGACGCCACCGCCCAGCTCGTTCACACCGGCCTTCTCGCGATCGGTCTTCGTGCAGGCAACCCAGCCTCGTTTTACCCTGAATTTAAACCAGCGACTGGAGATTCAGTAGCGATCGCAGTGCGCTGGCAAGATGAAACCGGAGACCGCAAAGCACCTGCTCAACGCTGGGTGAAGAACAGCCAGACCGGGCAGGAGTTAGACTCCAACTGGATCTTTGCTGGAAGTATTTTTTGGAAAAACCCTAAAACAAATATTGAATATTATCAGGCGGACGGCGGTGATCTCGTATGTGTCTCGAACTTTCCAGCTGCGACACTCGATTTGCCGATTACCAGCTCCCAGGCAAATGATTCGCTACTGTTTGAAGCCTTTACTGGCCGCGTACCCAAACGGGGAACACCTGTCGAACTTGTGTTTTCACATGCAGAGCAGGAAAAGCCTGAGGCAACAAATTAACGAAGGTTTTGTCTACAACCCAATTCGGCAGTGGTCAATGATTTTGTCCGCAGTCGCAACATAGCCTGTATAAAATGGTCCAAATTCTGCGTACCGAGCGCTCGCCTCATCGAATCTCATCGTGTACACGATTTCTTTGAGAAACTCTGGACGACGCGCCCAAAGAGTGACTCCCCACTCCCAGTCATCAAGACCGACCGAGACTGTAATGAGTTGAGACACTCGACCACCAAATTTCATTCCACTTGCACCATGTTCGGCCATGAGTCGGCTACGCTCCGAGAACGGAAGAGCGAACCAGTTCTCACCGACTTTCCTCTTCTTATTCATTGGGTAAAAGCACGCGCATGGCCAAGGAGGAAAATCTGGCTCCAGTCTTGCTTTTTGCATTGCAGGTTCCCTCGCTGCGTACCCCTTTACTCGTGCTTTGTAGCTCGCGCTCTCAGGATCTTCTCCTTGCTTCACAAGTTTTGCTGCAAACTGCTCGGCAGTCGGCAGATACTCACTTACCTCTGTAAGTCCCACGAATGAATAGGTCGACTCAAGTGCCGGCCCAAGCGGCCCTGCCAAGAGGCGTTGATGAGTGCTATCTACAGCATGGGGGCACGGGTCCAAAGCCATAATTGCGAAGTCCGCTTTATGACCAGGGACAATCCACTTCTGAAGTCGTGTCGGACTCGATGCGGACTCTTCATTCAATGCTTCCTTAAAGGCCACCAGACCCTCCGCACGCTCGGCATCCGTAAGCTGAGCGAGTCTCGCTCGGTCGAAGCGATAGAACGAATGGGTGCAATGCCAACCAACTGTCGGCTCCACTGAAACCGACTCGTCCAGAGCTGGCTCGCCCCCGGGATGACTGCCGGCGGGCCGCTGATGTCCTTTATTCGATGCTGTTTGGTCGCTCATAGCTGGTTCTCTGGAGAATGTCATGGCTCGATCACGTGACGTTTTGAGCCGCCGGACCGGTGGTGAAATCCTGCATGTTCACGCACCTGCCGTCTACCCGTTAAGATATCAATGCGGAAAAACGTTGTTCCGCGTATTCCGCTCGCACCCAAACCTTAGCCGAACAACGCTACTCAAGGAGTATTTCCCATGGGACAGGCAATCGTCGATCCACAGGAGTTGCGACGCTTCGCGTCACGGCTACGCCATTTTAGTACAGAAGTTCATTCGCAGATGCAAACAGTTCAACGGCAGCTTCAGGCACTCTCTGCAACCTGGCGCGACCAGGAGCACCAGAAGTTTGCAGAAGAGTTTGAACAACAACTCACCACCTTTGGTCGATTTGTGGAATCAACAGGAGAATACGTACCGTATCTCATCCGAAAGGCGGAGCGCGTCGAGGAATATCAGAACCAGCGATAAGAAACAGCCACTAACCCAGCAGACCACATGTCAACACAGGCCGACATCAAGTCAATCGACACGCTCAGTCTCGTTAAGCTTGCGATGATAACGTATGCGCATGACTCAAGTCAGGCACTCGCTGAAATCGAAATAGAAGGTCAACGCGGAATTGACTGGATCACAGTTGACCGCGCTGCCTTTTGGAAAGCAGAGACAAGACGCGCTGCCGATGGCGTCAATCAGGCTATAAAGGATCTCGAACATTGCCGAACATACAAGAAGGTTGGTGACAACGCACCAGCATGTGCTGAAGAAAAAAAGAACCTTGAAAAGGCAAGGAAGAAATTGCAACGAGCAGAGGAAAAACTAGAACTCGTGAAGCGATGGACTCCAGTAGTCCTTCAGCAATTCAGAGAAGCGTGCATCAGGCTTGTTCGATTTCGTGAAATTATTGATGTTGACTGCCCAAGGGCAATTGCTCGCATTGAGCAGATGCTTACAGCACTTGAAAATTATCAGACTGTGGTGAGCCCTAGCGGGACAAACACCTCGGGCACAACCTCTCCCGTAGAATCAGTGGCTCGTCAAATAGACGAAAGCGATAGCAAAAATTCAACAGAAGTGAGTACTGATTCATGAAGACGTGTGATCTATCCAGTGGGGCAGCGAAACTAGCACTGGCCTTGAAACAGCTCGGCATAAAGTGGGAAATCACCGCTGAGACGTGGGATGATGCAACAGCTCGACGCTTCCACGAAGAGTTTATTGTCCCTTTAAAGCCTGAGGTCAAGCAGACCCTAGAGGCGGTGGGCAGGCTCGCCGAAGTGCTTGATCGTGCGGGCCGTGACGTGAGCGATGACGTCATTTATTAGCATCTTCAATCGTTCGCTTACCACTCAAACCTGACCCAACAACTCTTTTTTATTTATGCCTACTCCCGATATCGACAAGCCTACGCCTGAATTGGAAGAACAGTCATGCTACGACCGTGATCTTCTTCGAAAGCAGATCACCACGCTTCGCAAAGAGGCCTCTCAGCGGGTTAGGCTCGAAGAAATAATCGAAAAGAAGTTTCATGAAGAGACTTCTCGATTGCAAGCAAACACAGAATCAAAATTACAAAGGGTTAAAGAACGCTGCGCAAGCCAGATTGTTTCACTGAATGCCGACTTTGAGAAGGATAAAAAACGTCTCGAAGGGCAAGTGCAGGCCCAACAGACGACACTCGACAAGCAAAAAAAAGAGCGAGAGGCCCAAATTCTCCGTGAATGGGAAGAAGTTGAAAAAGAGAAGACTGACGACCTTGAGTTCGAAACACTTTCAGCAGGGGAGTCTCTCAGTCAACAGAAAGAAGATGCCGAAAGAAAAACGTCTTCTCTCATTGAATCACTTGCTCAGACCATCGAGCAACTTGATGACGATCTGAAAAAGCTGCAAGACAGACTTGTCAGATGGAAAGTCGCGACAGCGGATTCGCTGTTTCCCACAGATTCAGAAGACAATTCTGTTCAAAAACCCGATGCGAATCCTGCCGATGCCGCATCAGACAACCCTTCTTTCCCTGAAGGTAAACAGCTCATTGAACACCTCAAAACACTAATCGAAGAAATCCAGAATGATGCAAAGGCAATGCTCACGTTACCGAGTGTTCGATGGGCCTTTTCCGATGCCGTCACAGCCTCGATCGTCATCATACCCTTCCTTCTCGCCGGCCTCATTGCTGGGGCCGTCGCAATCCCGCTCAGCATGAGTGAATCAGAACTCCCGATACTCACCACAGCAGGTGCCTCAGGGATCATAATCTTCCTTGCAGCGATTGGTGGAGGCTTCTTCTGGCAGTGGGGGAAAAAGAAAAAAGCGAGAACAGAGCTTGAAACCCGAGTGCTTGAATTTTCTAAAAAAAGACAAACTCTTGCGATTTGCCATGCGGGCTGCCTTGATGTGATTGCCGAAAAATTAGAACGAGATAAACACAAACTCGACAAACGGCACGAACGTGACATGGAGAAAAAGCAAGGTGGGCATGCAGCTGGCTCCGCCTCTGCCGGATCAAAAAAAGAGGTGGCGGTTGCCTCGCTTCAAGAGAAATATGAAGCAGGATGTAACGCGATTCAAGACAAAAAAGGTCGTGGCCTTGCTGTCCTCGATGAAACCTATCCACCAAAAATAAAGGCTGTTGAGGCAAAGGGTCGTGAAAAAATTACGGCAATAAAAGCAGATAGTGAAGAAAAACAGAAACAGTTTGCAGATATAAAAGACAAACAGTGGCAAGAGATGACAGATCGATGGAAATCGGCTCGGGAACAAACAAATCTTATTTTTTCAAACGCAAATGTAATTGACTCACAGGCCTTTCCTGACTGGAACGTATTATCAGATGGCTCCGTACCGCTTCCAGAGGCAACGCCTCCCGGCATCCGGTTCGGGCATCTTGATTTATCTATGGAGTCGATTGACGGTGGCCTGTCTCAGCATGCTTCACTCAACAGTTTTGGCCCATCGGAATGGAAGCAGCCTGCTTTTATTCCATGTCCTGATCAAGCAGCCCTGCTGATTAAATCAACACCGCAAGAAAAAGAAGCTGCATCCAGCCTTCTTCAGGCTGTGATGCTTCGAATTGCCTCCGGTCTTCCACCCGGACAAAGTCGATTCACAATTATTGATCCTCTGGGACTTGGCAAACAGTTCGCTGGCTTTATGCATCTTGCCGACCATGACGAATTGCTCGTATCGAGCCGTATTTGGACGGAACCTGGACAGATCGACAAGCAACTTGAATTAATCACTGAACAAATGGAGATGGTGATTCAAAAGTATTTGCGGAACGAATACCGAACAATCGGCGAATACAACGCTGAAGCAGAAGTTCCTGAACCATACCGTTTCGTGGCAATCGCTAATTTCCCGGCAAATTTCACAGAGACTGCCGCACGTCGGTTAGCCAGCATTGCAAGCTCGGGTGCTCGCTGTGGTGTCTTTCCTATTCTATCGGTGGATACCACGCAAACATTGCCGTCTGGTTTTACGCTCAGTGATATCGAATCAAATACAACAAACCTCACATTACAAAACGGACGGTTTACCTGGGTTGATCCAGAATTTTCAAAGTGGCCTCTGCACCCAGAGACCTCGCCTGAAGACAAGGTTTTCACCCAGATCATCAATCGGGTTGGTCAGGCAGCTGTTGCAGCGAAGCGCGTCGAAGTACCTTTCGACAGAGTTGCCCCCCCTGAGGACAAATGGTGGACTGGTGACACCTCCAAAGAAATCAACGTACCACTTGGCCCGGCAGGTGCGAAGAAAACGCAATCGATGCGTCTTGGCAAAGGAACAAGCCAGCATGTACTCATCGCTGGAAAGACTGGCTCAGGCAAGTCAACCATGATGCATGCGTTAATTACAAATCTTGCTCTCAACTACAGTCCCAATGAAATCCAGTTTTATCTCATTGACTTCAAAAAAGGTGTCGAGTTCAAACTGTATGACCATTACAAACTGCCTCACGCCCGTGTTATTGCAATTGAAAGTGAGCGTGAATTTGGACTGTCAGTCCTTGAACAGCTCGATCGCGAACTGAAGAGACGTGGTGATCTTTTCAGAGATTTATCTGTCCAAGACTTGGCTGGCTACCGATCCAGCGGGCACCCTGAGCCAATGCCTCGTGTCATGCTCATCATTGATGAGTTTCAGGAATTGTTTGTTGAAGATGACAAACTGGCACAAGACTGCTCTCTTGTTTTGGACCGACTTGTTCGACAAGGTCGAGCATTCGGCATGCATGTACTTCTTGGTTCCCAAACGCTTGGTGGTTCCTACAGTCTTCCACGAGCAACGATGGGGCAAATGGCTGTTCGGGTGGCACTTCAGTGCAATGAAGCCGATAGTAGTCTCATCCTGAGTGAAGATAACACTGCCGCCAGGCTTCTGACGCGTCCTGGTGAAGCAATTTACAATGATGCAAACGGCATGGTTGAAGGCAACCATCCTTTCCAGGTCGTCTGGCTTGGTGAAGAGAGACGCGAAAAATATCTCGGCAAACTCAGAGAACTCGCTGACTCACGGAAAGACATTCCAGAATTACCTCGGCTTGTTTTTGATGGAAATGACGCTGCTGATCCCGATGCAAATACACTTCTTCGAGAACTTATCGACACAGGAACAATAGACGGCAAACCGCCAGTAGCGCCGATGGCCTGGCTCGGTGATGCGATTGCCATTAAGGATCCAACTGTAGCAGCGTTCCGGCGTCAGGGTGGCACAAACCTACTTATCGTTGGGCAGCGTGAAGACCTCGCCACCAGCATTTTATCAATGGCCACAGTAAGTCTGGCAGCGGGCAGTGATCCCTACCCTGGCGGTGCGATTGGGAAGGCGAGTCGGTTTGTCCTCTTTGAGCCGGCTATCGCTGAAGAACACCCTGATACCATGCTCAGCAGACTGACTGAGTTTTTGCCACATGAAATTGAAGTCGTGAGCCGGCTTGGAGTGGTTGACGCCTTTCGTGACGTGGCTGCCGAAGTCCAACGGAGACTTGACGAACAGATTTTGGATGCAGAATCAGTTTTTGTCGTCATTCGCGATCTAGCTCGGTTCCGTGAAATCAGGCGCAACGAAAATGACTTTGGTTTCTCGATGTCAGGTGAACAGGAAGCCAGCCCCGCCCAACAACTTGTCACTATTCTGAAGGATGGACCAACCGTCGGTATTCACGCCGTGATCTGGTGCGATTCACTGACAAACCTTCAACGTACATTTGAACGCGGCACCCTCAAAGAATTTGAACTTCGGGTCCTTTTCCAGATGAGTGGCACAGACTCAAGTCAGCTTGTAGAGAATCCCGCTGCAGGAAGACTCGGACAACAGCGAGCCCTTTTTGTTCAAGAAGAGACGGGCACACTTGAAAAGTTTCGGCCGTATCAATTCCCCTCTGATGAATGGCTCACGAAACTTTCAGCACGCTTACGGTCACGACCACAAGGGACTCCGACCGAACGCCCCAAGCCCAACACCCAGCCCTCTGAAAAACCTAAAAAAGATGATAATGACAGCTTTTCACTGAAGCATGGGTTTGGTGACGATGAATTCAACTTTGCAAAAATGCTTGATGACCCACCTAAAGATGACACCGGGGACACCGATTCAAAAACGCCTGAACCAGACGGCTCGTAGTATCTATCAGAATGATTTCTCCAGGTCATCTCGTCTATGGATTCTATTCGTGACACATCAACGAGCATCACATGTGGCGGAATCGTAAGCCACTTCATTGGTGACACTGCCATTGAATATTCACTTTCAAGTGACCCAACGAGCCTCATAGAACGTCTACAAACACTCTCGTCCATTGCGAACGCCATTCGCGAATCATCTATTTGTGGAATACGCGATGTTGTTGTATCCCCTGACCGCGTCACGGTGATCTATAACCCCCTGCTTACTGATTGTCTTGCTACCTTCGAAGCCAGAATACGTACTGCACTGACACAGCCGCAGTCTCCATTGACTAGCGGAAAAATTCATGACGTGCCAGTTCGGTACGGTGGAGATTCCGGCCCTGATTTTGATGCGGTCTGCCGCGATCATGCGATTGACAGCAAAACACTTATTCAGTTGCACACAGAACCGGAATATGTGGTGACTGCAATCGGTTTTATACCGGGGTTCCCATACCTTGAGGGCCTCCCAAAGACACTCGAAACACCACGTCTTTCCACACCTCGACGGCACGTTCCCGCTGGGTCCGTGGGTATTGGAGGCAGCCAGACTGGCGTATATCCTTTCGAAACCCCTGGTGGCTGGCATCTGATAGGACGAACAGATACCAAGTTTTTTGACCTAAGGAGTTCACCTCCTGCCCTTTTGCAGCCTGGTGATCGAGTTCATTTTTATGAAACGAATCATGTGAATACCCAGCCCGATCATGCAGCCACCATCGCGTCAAAATGCGTACGATCAAAAGATATAATGATCCTTGAACCGGGCCTCATGACAACGGTTCAGGATCTTGGACGCAGCGGATTTCGTTCTTCTGGTGTTCCGTCTAGCGGCGCAGCAGATAGAGTCTCTGCCATACTCGCAAATAGTATCCTTGGCAATCCAGAGAATGTCGCAGTTCTTGAGTACACACTTCTCGGGCCGACACTGCAATTTAAAACAGATTGTTTCATTGCGATTGCTGGTGCTATAAACAATTCACTCGCTAGGTTACGCCCAATCCGTGTCCGACAAGGCGACACTGTACACCTTGGGCATGTAACAAAGGGATGCCGAGGCTACCTCGCTGTGGCTGGAGGTATCTGTGTGCAACCCGTTCTGAATAGCTGCAGCACGTACATGGCAGCAAAATTTGGAGGGTATGACGGAAGATCTCTTCAAGCCGGAGATCAACTCGCGATCGGGGAGCCACTTGTGACTTCGTTTTCGACAACCTGGAGCCTCGCCAATGACGTAGCCCCACTCCCCACGAGCCCATGCTCACTTCGGATTCTTACTGAAGGACCAGTCTCAGCTGCACATCGTGCCATGACAAACACGACGATGGATGTCTCTGCACAAAGTGACCGAATGGGTATTCGTTTTCATGGGGCACTTCCACCATTGCCGGCCACTTCTCTTTCTCGGGCCGTACTACCTGGAACAATTCAGCTTCCCCCTGATGGAAACCCCATTCTTCTTCTTTGTGACGCTCAGACTATCGGCGGCTATCCAGTCCTGGGGCACATAATTGCCGCAGACTTGCCCCGTGCAGCACAACTTCGACCGGGTGACACCGTCTGTTTTTCCGAGACCACTCTCGCAGAAGCACATCGCCTTCTCCGTCACCAACACAACGTGCTGGCAACGGTACAGCAAGGCATCGCCCACACACTCGATTTTGCTGAGAAAGCAGAATGACTCACGATCTCTATAGTATTGATCTAAACTGTGACCTCGGTGAAGGTGGCCAGCATGATGATGCGGTCATGCCACTGATTAGTTCAGCCAATATTGCATGCGGCGGGCATGCCGGTGACATCGAGTCGATTCAAGCAACAGTGTCGCTTGCACGTGATCACGCCACTGCAATCGGTAGTCACCCCGGTCACCTAGACCCCGAACACTTTGGCCGCCGGGCACTCCCAATAAGCCCAGATGCAGTTGCCGATCTGGTTTTATGTCAGGTGTCACGAATCGCGTCCGCAGCGGGTGATGACCTACATCATGTCAAACTTCATGGGGCACTGTATCATCAGGTTGGAACGAATGAGGCATTGGCTATTGCAGTAAGTCGTTCACTTGCAGGTGAGTGGCCCCATCTCTTGCTCTACGCGGCCGCAGGGAGCCTGCTGACAGCCATTGCAGAGAATGAAGGCCTCTGCGTTATTCCAGAGGCTTTTACTGATCGTCGATATAACGAATCTGGTGAGCTTGTCTCACGAACTCAAGACAATGCTATTGTTGAAAATCCCAATGAAGCCGCGACTCAGGCCTATGAAATTGTACAACGCAACGTAATCACGACTCCATCAGGAAAACAGATACCAATCTCTGCTGAAACTCTGTGCGTCCATGGAGACGGTCCCATTCCGTTTGAAATCATTCAGGCTATTCGAACGCTGCTCACTCGTGAGGGAATTCGTATCAGCCGACCAATTCACGACTGAAGAAGCCATTTTCCCTGAAAGCAATACTGAAAACGTTCAATGGCCTGTTGCGTATGGTATTCTATCAAGGTCTTCATAAGGGAAATTTCCATGGCCATTCGTATCTTCTTATTCGGACTTACTCTACTTGGCTGCACTCAAAGAGGCCTGGCTGCAGGCATGCTGGGAACACCAAATATTATCTTCGTACTTTTCGATGATATCGCGTATGGCCAACCCACAAGCTATCGAACTGAGAGTCCTTTCCGAACACCAAACATCGACCGCCTGGCTCAGGAAGGAATGCTTTTTACTGATGCCCATGCCGCAGCAGCAAACTGCACCCCTACCCGATATGGTGTTTTAACTGGCAGATACCCATGTCGTATCGGGCAGTTCGGCGTCCTGAAAACATATTCGCCACCAATCATCCCAGCTGATCGACCAACAGTTGCGTCATTCCTTCAGCAGCAGGGATATCACACGGCATGCATTGGTAAATGGCACCTCGGAATGAACTGGATCGACGGGAAGCCGGGCACGGAAAAGAAACTCCCGATTGGAGCAAAACTCACCGAAGGACCAAACTCACGCGGCTTTGATTACTTCTACGGGTTCACGCATGCTCGAAACATTGGCTCAATTATTGAACAGAACACCGTGGTGGCAAACGTTGACGCTGTTGAAAATCAGCCTCTCATGATCAAACAGGCCTTGAAATACATCACTGAACGTGGAAAAAATGAACAGCCATTTTTTCTTTACTTCCCAATGTGTCCTCCGCATAGCCCAATAGCACCCGCCGATAACATGAAAGGCAAAGGCGGTATATCTGGCAAAGAGGCTCGTTATGGAGATTGGGTCTACCAAGGGGACCACATGCTCGGCCAGATACTAGACGCACTCGAACAGACTGGGCAAACAAACAATACGCTCATTATTGCTACAGGAGACAATGGTGCTGCAAAACGACCATACCCTCCACTGCGTGAGGCAAAGAGCAGCATTTACGAGGGTGGACATCGTGAGCCTTTCGTCGCGAGATGGCCCGGAAAGATTACTCCCGGCTCAACAGCCAGCCAGACCATTTGCCTCACCGATCTGTTTGCCACCTGCGCGGAAATTCTTCAAGAACCGTTACCTAGTAACGCCGCCGAAGATAGCGTCAGTTTTTTGCCTCTACTTTCTGGTAGAAACGAGAGCCCGACTCGTGAGGCAACAATTCACCAAGCACCCGGAGGCCTTGCGATTCGAAAAAACGAATGGAAGTTGATTTTTCACCGAAGTGGCCAACGTGAATTGTTCAATCTCAGTACAGATATCGGAGAGATCACAAACCAGATTGCTTCCCATGCTGACATCAGTAAATCACTCGAAGAGATGATGCTTCGTTATATTAATGAAGGCCGCAGCACTCCCGGAAAACCGCAGAGAGTAGAATTTGACCTTTCTTCCATTCTTGGAGAGAAGAAAGGCAAGAGAAGCAAAAAAAAGCAATAGCAATAGACTTGCGTTGCTCTGAATGTTCAAAAAACATGCTGAACACAAAACATAGATCAGACAAAAACAATGAGCAACTCTTTGGTTCAAAAAGTATTGAGTGTATTTTTCTTACTGATACTCCCACTTTCTCTCCCGTGCAAAAAAGAAATTGCGGCAGCATCAGAGTCCCGCCCAAATATTCTTTTTATCATCACAGATGATCAAGAGCGCCGGGAATTCAACTTCCTTAAAGAAGGAAGAACAGAACATGGCCAACCTCGGAACCTGAGTCCCCATATTGATCGTCTTGCTCAGGAAGGCGTGGTCTTTCCAAATCAATACGTGACCAGCCCTGTCTGCACGCCATCACGGTTTTCTGTCCTCACAGGGACCTACGCAAGCCGGTCTGCAAGTTTTCGACGAACGGTCGATAAAGGTGAACAGGTAAATATCACATGGAATTGTCATATTGATTCGACAACCCCCAATCTTGCAAGAACTCTCCAACAGGCAGGTTATTACACCGGTGCGGTTGGAAAAAATCATGTTATTGAGGTCAAAGGTGTGTCGAGGAATGATGGCCCGGAGGAAGACGCTGACCCGACTGCCCCCAAAGTGGCTCATTACTACGCAGAGAAACAGCAGAAACTGGTGAACGCTTTCAAGCAGTGTGGCTTTGATTTTGCGGCGAACCTCTACCAAGGAAATCTTCCAGGACATACCTGCAAAGCACTCGAATTTCATAACATGGACTGGATTACAGGGGCTGCGATTGAATTCCTTGATACATGGCCAGCCAAGAACCAGCCCTTTTTTCTTTATATGGCAACAACACTCAATCATGGACCGGGCCCTCGATACAAGAAATATACAGGTAACCCACTGGCGACACCCGCAGGCTTACTGGAACAACCACTCTCTGTTCAGCCTGACAGAAAAACAATTCCAGAACGGATTGCAGAGGCTGGACTTTCTGGTGAACCAACTGCTTGCGATGTTCTTTGGCTCGATGATGGCATTGGTGCAGTTCTTGAAAAACTCAAAAAAATGGGGGAACTCGACAATACGATTATTTTTCTATTCGATGACCATGGTGTTGAAAGTGGAAAAGGCTCTCTTTATGAGGGAGGCATACGATCCGTAAGCCTTGTCTGGTCCCCAACTCACTTCAAAGGTAGTCGACATTCGAAAGTCAACATTTCAAATATTGATTTCGCACCGACAATCATGGACCTGTGCCATGTACCAGAATCACAACGACATCAGGTCGATGGCAAAAGTTTTGTCAGCATTCTGAATGGAAATGATAAAGAAATCCATGATCATCTTTTTTTCGAAATCGGTGCAACACGTGCTGTCCTGAAAGATGGCTGGAAATACCTGGCCTTTCGACTACCAAACACTGCTTCACCAAATCCTGCTAAGCCATACACGCATCTCGCGGACCGTCCTGGTGGACGGGGTTCTGAAGGACCTGCCAAAGATTTCTATCCAAACTACTACGACACAGATCAACTCTATGACATCGGGAGTGATCCTTTCGAGCATAACAATCGCATAGCAGACCCTTCGCAGAAGTCACGCCTTGAACTCCTGAAAGCACTCCTCAAAAAAAACCTTGGTACTGTTCCTGGATCTTTTGCTGAGTTCACCGGCGAAGAGACATCCAAATAGCTCGGTGCAGACTATCGACCAAGCAAACATAATCTATTCAAATAAAACAATAGCCCACGCTTTTTTCAATTTCCTTCAATTAAGAATGCTATGAAATACTTCCTCCTATTCCTCTGCACACTTATCCTCATTGTTTCCACCGGGACAGAAAGCAAAGCACAACAACACTTTGAACCGACGTGGGAATCTCTAGCCAAAAATTCACTTCCAGAGTGGGTCAAGGATGCAAAGTTTGGTGTCTACACGCATTGGGGCATCTACTCTGTGCCAGCTCACGGTGGTCCTGATTACATACGAAATCTTTATGAAGGGTCACGAACCGACGCCAAGAATGTTTACTCCTATCACACCAAAAAATACGGACCACTCAAAAACTTTGGATACAAAGACTTTATCCCGCTGTTCACTGCACCAAAGTTTGATGCAAACGACTGGGTTCACGTCATGCATGACGCTGGTGCAAAGTTTGGAGGCATATGCTTGGTCCATCATGACTCATTCCTTCTCTGGGACAGTAAAGTAAATCGATGGAATGCAGGAACTATGGGGCCCTGCCGTGATATCTATGGAGAAATTGCCGAGGCTGTGCATCAATACGATGACATGAAACTTCTTGCAACCTTTCACCATGGAAGAAGCTTTGGGTATGCGACAGGAGGCATGAAGAGCGACGACATCACAGACGCCATGCGAGAAACATGGGATGTTTTCGATCCGGCATTTCACGATTTCTACTGGAATCAGTGGACTGGGACTGCTACGGAGTTCTCTGATCAGTGGAAGGCAAAAATATCAGAAGTCATCGACACTTATCATCCTGATATGATCTGGTTCGATGGACTCCGTACCGCTATGCGCGGAAATCATCCACCTGAGGCATATGTACTCGACGTTCTCGCAAAATATTTCAACGATGCCTCACGTAATCAACAACGCGTGACAATTTGTAATAAAAATGGTGGTGACTTTAATTTCCCTCAAAATGTTGGCCTCAGGTGCTACGAAAACGGGCGCGATATGCCAACCAATGTCGGCCCATGGTTTCTCATTGACCGTGCCATCGCCTACCCCTGGAGTTATGTTAACGACAAGCGATACAAAGACGGTGCTGATTACCACGTTCGCAGCATTGTTGATGTCGTGAGTCGTGGTGGCATTTTCCTGTTGTCACTCACACCGAAAGGCGACGGCTCTATTCCGCCTGAAGAGCGAGAAATCATGAAGAACATTGGGAATTGGATGAAACTCAACGGAGAGGCCATCTACGGCAGTCGACCCTGGAGAATCCACGCTGAAGGCCCAACCATCACACGAGGGTTGAAACGCACCAATAAAGGCGAAGAGAGAGAGCAGTGGGATTGGCGCAAGGAATTTACTGCTCAGGACATTCGATTTACGCAGAAGGACAACATCCTCTATGCAATCGCGCTCGCCTGGCCAGACAATGGAAAACTCCAGATTGAATCACTCGCGGAAGGCTGTGAGGAAGCGATACAATCAATCAGTCTTATTGGCAGCAACAAACCACTGAAATGGGAACAAAGCAAAAAACATCTTGAGGTCACCGTGCCTCAAACACCTCCTGGCGAGTACGCTTTTACTCTCAAGATTCACACAGAGTAATCTGCCAACGCCAAGACTCCAGTAACACATCTGGCACAACTCCATTAGCAGTCCTTTTTGAAATCAATCAGTACTATCTCATCCAACCAACGATTAATTTTTCTGTATAAATATCGCTCGGAGAAAGCTTCATGCATCCATTGAAACGAATCCAAAACAGCCTGCTCACTGTACTAATCTGGTATGCAGCATGCCACATTTTGTTTCCTGCAGACGCTACCGCAGAAGACAAACGGCCAAACATTCTCTTTATTATTGCTGATGATCAATCACCGTTTGACCTTCAGGTCTACAACCCGTCATCTACTCTTGAAACACCAGTCATAAGCCAACTGGCATCAGATGGCATGACACTCGATTCTGCTTACCACATGGGCGCATGGACTGGTGGGGTGTGCACGCCGTCACGCCACATGATCATGTCTGGCCGTACCCTCTGGCACATCCCAAATAAACCAGGACGCATGAACAATCCTCATATCACAAATCCTAACCTCGTGCCGCCGGACCTTGCTCTTTACACGCTGCCAGCCGTCTTTAATAACGCAGGGTATGACACCATGCGGACATGCAAAAACGGAAACAGTTTTGCGGCTGCAAATGAACTCTTTACAGTACGGCACGATGGAACCCGACGCGGAGCAAGTGATGATAAGGGCAGCCCTTGGCACGCCAAACAGGTTTTGGAATACCTTCAGAGTCGTGAAGACTCAAAAGAATCCAACCCATTTCTAATTTACTTTGGTTTTTCACATCCACACGACACGCGCGATGGCAGGCCAGAACTCCTATCGAAATACGGTGCCACGAACCACACCGATCAAGATACGCTCCCCCCTGCCAACTTAAAACAACCGCGACTTCCGACGAACTACCTCCCTGCTCATCCTTTTAACAACACCCACATGACTGTCCGTGACGAAGTAGCCGTCAGTGGAGTCTGGACTAACAGAGATGAACAAACAATTAGAAATGAACTTGGTCGTGAGTTTGCATGTAGTGAAAATATCGACATTCAGATTGGGCGAGTTTTACAGAAACTTGACTCCATGGGTGAACTGGAGAATACCTATATTTTTTACACTGCCGATCACGGTATGGCGATCGGAAGACATGGGCTCCAGGGAAAGCAAAATCTTTATGAACACACATGGAGAATTCCACTGATTGTGAAAGGGCCTGGTATTAAAGCTGGGTCACGGGCACGCGGCAATGTATACCTGCTCGACGTACTCGCTACCTTGTGTGACATTGCTTCCATTGAAGCACCCAAAACCTCTGAGGGCACAAGTTTCTGGCCAGTCCTAAAAGGCACCCGCGACATTGTCCGAAAAAACCTGTACGGGGCCTACTGTGGTGGTGCGAAACCAGGCATGCGATCAATACGAAGCGGAGATTGGAAACTGATTAAATACGAATCCTCAAAAGATGGTATTCAGAAGACGCAACTCTTTAATCTTGCGGACAACCCTGATGAACTTCTTCTGGAACACCACCAAGGCACTCTGACCACGTTGATGGGCAGATCACCAGAATCATTCCAGAAAAACCTGGCAGATGATCCAGAACATGTTAAAAAAAGGAAAGAGTTGGAGAATCTTTTACTGGCGGAAATGCGACGCCTTGATGATCCATACCGGCTCTGGGATCAACCTGATGACGGCCTTCCAATCCCAGAAACGCGGAACCCTGATCCAAAAGAAAAAAAGTCAAAGCGCAAGAAGAACAAGTAATTCTTCCATCACAAGTAAGGAGAGAGGCGTTCTCACCAATGCACGTTGAGCCGTGTTCCAAAAACACTGGCCTCGCTTGCACCGGCAGTTGGCTCATCCGGTACAGCGTAGTTGTAATTAAAAAGAATCCGTAGACGATCTGCGAGATACCAGTTGAGCCCAAATGTCGCTTGGCCGAGCCGAATGCCAGACGTCGTCCCCTTCGGACTTAATGGCGTATTTGGATCATAGTAGTCAAGATACGCATAGCGAGCGACAAGTTCCCAGCCACCACGTCCTCTCGACCTACCACGAGAATGACTACCCGACAACCGCGGATGGCGTACTTTCACAGGACCAAAAACACCATCGTCTTTTTGGTATTTGCGATATTCACCAGTAATGAAATACCCGGCGCTCACATAATATCCATGAAAAAACAATAACTCTCCCGCGTGCTGCGGAATGAGCGTTCCGTACCACTCCGCTTGCGTCCAGAGGGGGCCCCACACCCGCGCAATCTGAGTGTTAAAAAGCTGCTGATAACTCGCAGGAATACGAATCGTTGGTACAAACGGAGAGGTTGTTGAATCTGTAAATTCAAGGAGTGGCGACGTATCAAGCTGGTTGATGACAACGACACCGTTTTCTGGAAGACGCTCTGAAAGAACAAGACCGAAATGGAGAACCTGTTCACCATCACCTTCAAGAATCGGAGAGGCGGTCAGGCGGCTCGTTAATCCAACTGCAGCTCCATCTCCGCCCTCAAAGCTAGCTTGACCAACACCGTCATGAAAGAGCCCTGTTGCGAATGTCGTTGTGTCATTGAGTTGGTCATTGAATAAGGACAGCCCCCAGCTACGAGCGGGATCGAGATCATTAATTGGTGAACGCTCCATGAACGCATAAAAATTTGCACTTGTGCCACCTTCAAGGCTAAAAGGCTCTCGATAATGCCCAAGTCGCAGTTCAGGTTGCCCGTTGTACTTTCGTGACCCGATGAAGATGTCACGTGGTACGACCGTTCCTGAAGCCATATCAATTTCAGCGATGTAACGACTATCTAAGCCAAAATATCCTTGACCACCAACTCGAGCTCGCCGCAGCCCAACAACACTTCCAAGATTGCCGAACGTACTAATATTCGCTGCATCTTGAATCGACCACAGTGCATCAGTATCAATTCGACCACGTAACCGGAACGTGTTTCCATTGCGGAGCTCATAGATTCTTGGAAATTTCTGTTCCATTCCATCCGGACGCGAAATGGTACCGAATGTTGTGAAGTCTTCTGCGAGCCCAACCTGACTCAAAAAACAAAAGCTGTAGAGGCAATATCTGATAATCCGTAAACAATGTAGGTAACAACGAGCTGTCATCGTTTAGAGCCGTACAAGACATTTCTCAAAATAAGAATTCCTAGACTTTTTTTTTCGGCGTTGAACTTCCTGTTCTCAAGCACGTTTGGGATCAGAAACCATTTTTGCCAATTTTTCACGCAGAACTCTTCACAAACAGGGTAAACAAGGCGGCCTGCGCTAGCGTGAAGACATGCGTCAGGTGCGATTTTTTTTCCACGGACATGCCAAAAACCGGACAAAACGTTTCAATTAAACCGAATGATGAAAAGGATTTTTGTTGTTACGGAG
>Ga0315322_10001439_pt1 | contig 18531 bp, 12 predicted proteins | sample M110021515metaG_FD_203461 | JGI IMG/M metagenome (GOLD analysis project Ga0315322, IMG submission 203461) | Ammonia-oxidizing marine archaeal communities from Monterey Bay, California, United States - M1 100m 21515 | ecosystem: Environmental > Aquatic > Marine > Intertidal zone | place: USA...
ATTAGTGACGGGATAGAGTCGGCTGCAGGTGAAGCATTACATAAATTACCACCGATACTCGCACGACTTTGGATTTGCCAACCACCGATGATGTGTGTGGAGTCTGCCAACGCTCCATAGAGTCTGGATAATTCGGGGTGTTCGTACAGATGGTAGCAGGCAACGGCGGCACCTAAAGAGAGTCCGTTTTCTTCGGAGTACTTAAAGGAGGTAACTTCATCGATTTTCTTAATGTCCACGACGACGTCCGCTTCTCGCAAACCTTCACGCAGTTGCACAATGATATCCGTTCCACCGGCGAGCAATTTCGCACGGTCACCGTGTTCGCTAATTACGGAAACTACTTCTGACACCGATTCCGGTGCCAAATAATCGAATTCTTTCAACGTAGTCTACTTTCATTGAATAGTGTTATACGACGGCTGAGGCCAGCGAGGCTCAGAATTTAGATTATAGCAAATCCGAGAAGCCTGTTTGGAGCCTATTGCCTGAATTAGCCGTTACTAATCCGTAACCCGGTTTGGTTAAAAAAGTGAAGGTTTTCAACGTGGGGAATGATTTCGATGGTGTCTCCCACATTGAGGCGGGTGTCGGCAGGAGCACGAACGGTTATTTCCCACTCTTTAAAGTTTCCGGTTAGGAATGAGTCCGCACCCGTATTTTGTCGAGCTGAAATCGTTCCTGGAATACTACCCGGGTTGTTAACGCTAATTATTAAGTGTTCCGGACGGATACCAACCAGTGTGGCATCCGTTTCAAGTCGGAAAACGGACGGTGGTACAAGGTTCATTGCCGGATGGCCAATAAACGAGGCGACGAAAGTATTTGCAGGCTCGTTATAAACTTGCTGCGGTGTACCCAACTGTTGAATCTGCCCATCTTTCATGACGGCAATGCGATCTCCCAGAGTGAGGGCTTCGATCTGATCATGGGTGACATAGAGGATCGTTGCTGCAAGACGTTGGTGTAGTCTGATTAACTCGTTACGCAACGTAACGCGAAGTTTGGCGTCAAGATTGGAAAGAGGCTCATCAAATAAGAAGACAGCTGGCTTGCGGATCATAGCGCGTCCCACGGCTACGCGTTGCTTCTGTCCCCCGGAAAGCTGGCCCGGCTTGCGGTCTAGCAAAGATTCAATATCCAATGCTTCCGCAGTTTCTTTGACTCTTGATTCGATCTCGGATGAAGACATCTTCTTCATCTTCAAACCGAATCCCAGGTTTTGACGCACGGTCATGTGAGGGTACAACGCGTAATTTTGGAAAACCATCGCGATATCACGATCCTTTGGAGCCGTCGTGGTAATATCAGCACCATTAAGGGCGATATTCCCGGCCTGCAGAGATTCGAGGCCGGCGATGAGTCTTAAGGTGGTCGACTTGCCACAGCCAGACGGCCCCACAAGGACTAATAGTTCCCCATCCTGTACCTCAAAGCTCACATTATCTAATGCGATGACATCGTCATATCGTTTGGATATCTCGCTAAGGACAAGTCGGGGCATGAATGAAAGTCCGCTGAAAGCATAAACTCAAATGGAAGGATTAGTATAACCATCGTTGACGTCGAACAGTGTAGACTTTAGCTAGAATCTGTTACGACGGTCGCCGCATTACATTGCTAGGAAAGAGAATAAGTCAGCATGCACCTCTATTTAATTCGCCACGGTCAATCGGAAAACAACGCCCTGGAGGAGTCATTGCGTGTGAAGGATCCGGGATTAACGGAAGCGGGCCTGACTCAGGTTGACTATCTGGGGAAATGGTTTTCTGTTCGTCCGCTTGACGTCTTGATCACCAGCCCTTTTCGCCGCGCGCTTTTAACGACAGTTCCTATTGCCAAAGCAACAGGATTGACGCCGATCGTCCGAACCGCAATCCATGAAGTGGGAGGATGCGTTTCCGGCTATCCGGCAATTGGCTATCAAGGGGAACCGGGGATGACCAAGATGGAAATCCAGAAAGCATTTCCCGGATTTGAACCAGAGCCGGATATTGATGAACGGGGATGGTGGAAGTCAAAGCCCTATGAATCGAAGGAAGCCCGGATTTTGCGGGCACAGGAAGTGGTTCAACAGATTGTCGCACAGTATGCCGAGACGGACTTGCATGTAGCTTTGGTCATGCACGCCGATTTTAAACATACTCTCTTACAGCATTTTTTGCCGGATTTACCGATGGATGCTGAACATTTTGGAGCGTTACGCAATGCCGGCATTTCGACACTGAAAATAACAAACGGTAGCGTGATATTGGAGAACTTTAATTGTATTCAGCATATGCCGGCCGTGATCATAACTCCCGCCTCACACTCGGAAACGCGTATTTAATTGGATGCAGATACAAAAAGAAATAACTATAATAATAATGTTCCGTTAATAGCCGAGCCTCCCGAAATAAAAGTCGCTTCCCCCAGTTTGGTGGCGCAAGAACTTGCTTCGCAAACGTACTTTTAAAGCATCCTGCCACGATGAAGAATTTAATTCTATATACAGCCCTTACGACAGTCCTGCTGATGTCTCCGTTTACAGCCCAAGCGGAAGTAGATTTTAGTAGAGATATTCTGCCAATTCTTTCGAACAACTGTTTCCAATGTCATGGTCCCGATTCGGCTCAACGCACCGCCGAGTTGCGATTGGATCAGGAAGACGGCGCTTTTTCGGAATTGCCGTCGGGTGAATTTGCCGTCGTGAAGGGAAAGCCTGAACACAGTGCTCTCATCCATCGCATTACCTCTGAAGATGAAGAGCTAAAAATGCCACCGGCCGATTCCGGAAAGTCTCTTACGAAGAAAGATGTCGCATTACTGCGTCAGTGGATTGCGGAAGGGGCAATTTGGAATAAACACTGGGCCTATGTTCCGCCTCAGTTACCTGCGTTACCAGCTGCGGTTAAAGGCTGGAAGCAGAATAACCCGATCGACCTTTTTATTCAGGCTCGACTTCAGTCGGCTGGAACCAGCCCTGAAGAGGAAGCGGATAAGGCAACATTGATTCGTCGATTAACGCTGGACCTCACTGGCTTGCCTCCGACAGTTGCAGAAGTAGATGCGTTCCTGGCCGATACTTCGGAACTGGCTTATGAACGATTGGTGGACCGGTTGTTGCAGTCAGAGCGTTTTGGGGAGCATCTGGCCCGCAGTTGGTTAGATGCAGCACGCTTTGCTGATACCCATGGTCTGCATCTTGATAACGAACGATCGATTTGGCCCTATCGAGATTGGGTGATCAATGCGTTCAATCAGAATATGCCATTTGATCAGTTCACAGTGGAACAGTTAGCCGGCGACCTGCTTCCAGAACCTTCCTTAAACCAGCGAGTAGCAACTGGGTTCAATCGTTGTAACGTGACAACCAGTGAAGGCGGCTCGATCGACGAAGAATATTACGTCCGCTATGCCGTTGACCGAGTGGAAACCACCGCCACGGTTTGGATGGGGCTTACAGCTGGTTGTGCTGCCTGTCATGATCACAAATTTGATCCCCTTAGTCAGAAAGAGTTCTACCAACTGTTTTCTTATTTCTTCAGTCTGACCGAACGGGCTATGGATGGTAATGCGTTACTCCCTCCTCCTTCAGTGAAAGTACCAAGTGAAGCTCAGGTTGCTGAAAAGGCTCGGCTCAAGAGTGAGTCGATGGCGGCTGATCAGGAAGTCATGAACCTACTGTTGAATGCCGATTATACAGATCCTTTTACCGGCACCGATTTTCCTGAGTATGAGAAGCTGGACAAAGTTTGGTTTGACGATGAGTTGCCGGAAGGAGCTCAGCCCCAGGGTAATACTCCATGGGAATTCGTAGAAGCTCCAGACCACCCTGTTTTCAGCGGAAAGAATTCGACGACTCGAACAGGGAAACCCGAGGATGGGATTACTCAGCACTTTTTCACGGGTGCAAAAGACGGGCCGACGATTGCGGAAGGCGACATTCTGTTTGCCTATGTCTATTTAGATCAAGACAATCCGCCCGAATCGATTCAGTTGCAATTTAATGATGGTTCCTGGGAGCATCGGGCAACCTGGGGAGCGGATAAATGCTTTCTGGCGGGTCGTGACTTTGAAGGCAACCGTCAAAAAGGTCCTTTGCCTGAGACAGGCAAGTGGGTACGTCTGGAAGTGACTGCTGCGGAAGTGGGGCTGAAGCCAGGTGTGAAACTCAATGGCTGGGCCTTTACACAGTTTGGTGGAACCGTGAATTGGGATCAAGCTGGTACTGTGGGGGCTCCGCAACTCTCTGAAGAACAGAAAGGTTCGCTGGCGATTTGGGAACATTATCAAAAGACGGTGAATAATACGGCTCCCGACAATCTTGATAAGATTTTCGAAGCCAAAGCTGAAGAGCGTACAGAGGCTCAGCTTGCCGAACTGAAAAAGTACTATATCGAAAATGTTAATCCTGCGATTGCTGCTAAGTTGGCGGACCCTCGTAAGCAAGCCGCGGATTTTAAGAAAAGTCTGGAGGATTTGGAAAAAGCCATTCCAGCTACATTGGTAATGGAAGACCGTAAGGAAATGCGAATTGCGCATATTCTTGAGCGAGGTGAATACGAAAAGAAGGGAGAGCCCGTCGAATCGGCCGTACCAGCCTGGCTGGGTTCGTCGCCGGAAGATTCTCCGAAAAACCGTCTGGGGTTGGCTCAGTGGTTGGTAAGCCCAACTCATCCGTTGACTTCCCGGGTGACCGTTAATCGTTATTGGCAGCATTTCTTTGGAACTGGAATTGTCAAAACGTCGGAAGATTTTGGTGTTCAGGGTGAGCAGCCAGCTCATCCCCAACTACTGGATTGGCTGGCACTGAATTTCATTGAATCCGGCTGGGATATTAAAGGGTTTCAAAAGTTGATTGTTATGTCTGCGACTTATAAACAGAGTTCCCGAGTGGACGCTGATAAGTTGGCTGTAGATTCTGAAAATCGTCTGTTAGCACGTGGTCCTCGATTTCGATTAGATGCCGAGGTGATTCGTGACCAGGTGTTATCCGTTAGCGGTTTGTTGATTGCCAAAATTGGTGGAAAGAGTGTGAAGCCATATCAGCCGGAAGGGTTGTGGAAGCCAGTTGGGTTTGGAGGGAGTAACACGGCTGTTTTCCGACAGGATTCGGGCGAAGCTCTTTTCCGTCGCAGTATGTATACATTCTGGAAACGCACGAGTCCTCCGCCGAGCATGTCAATTTTTGATGCACCTGACCGTGAAACTTGTCAGGTCCGCCGAGCTCGAACCAATACGCCTCTCCAGGCTTTGGTTTTGCTAAACGATGTTCAATTTATTGAAGCGGCTCGCCGATTGGCGGAAAAGGTCCTTGCCGATGGTGGCGATTCCGTTGAATCACGTGTCAACTATATCTATCGTTCTGTGTTGGCTCGCCCGCCAAGCCAGAAAGAACTGGGAATTGTATCCAGTTTGTTTAACGAACATCTCGAAGAGTTTCAGGCAGATCCGGAAGCCGCCAAGCAGTTATTGTCACTTGGTGAATCTGGCCGCAATGAAGAACTCAATAGTACCGAATTGGGGGCCTGGACCATGATTGTCCATTTGGTTTTCAATCTCAGTGAAACCGTCACTAAGGGTTAAACGTAATTACGATGAATCCATTACTACGTGAAGCAGAATTAATTCAAACTCGACGTCATTTTTTTGGACGCGCCGCGACCGGAATTGGGACCGCTGCGTTGGCGTCGTTGGTGAATCCTGAGTTATTTGGTGATCAACCACAGACACAATTGGGATCCTTGGGAGCACCTCACTTTGCTCCCAAGGCTAAACGGGTCATTTATTTGTTTATGTCGGGCGCTCCGAGTCAGTTGGATATGTGGGATTACAAGCCACAATTGCAGGATTGGTATGATAAAGATCTTCCGGACTCAGTCCGCAATGGTCAACGTATCACAACGATGACATCAGGACAGAAGAGATTTCCTATCGCGCCGTCGACCATGAAGTTCCGTCAGTATGGTGAACATGGAACCTGGATCAGTGAGACCCTTCCGCATACAGCGGGTGTGATTGATGATCTGGCAGTGATTAAGACGGTTAACACGGAAGCGATTAATCATGACCCGGCGATTACCTATATCCAGACAGGTAGTCAATTGCCTGGAAGACCGAGTACGGGAGCCTGGTTGTCCTATGGTTTAGGAAGTATGAATGCAAATCTTCCTTCGTTTGTCGTCCTGCACTCAACCGTGAATGGTGGTTTTGGCGGACAGGCATTGTATGCTCGGCTTTGGGGTTCAGGTTTCTTGTCAACCAGGCATCAGGGCGTGGCATTGCGATCTACAGGTGACCCGGTATTGTATTTATCAAATCCGAATGGGATCTCTGGTACGATGCGACGTAAGATGCTGGATAATCTTGCTCAATTGAACCAGCAGCGGTTTGACGAGATTGGAGATCCGGAAATTCAATCTCGCATTGCTCAGTACGAGATGGCTTACCGTATGCAGACGTCAGTACCAGAATTGACAGACATTTCGGATGAGTCACAAGAGACACTCGATCTATATGGTCCGGAAGTGACGAAGCCAGGGACGTTTGCATTTAACTGTTTGCTCGCTCGTCGAATGGCGGAACGAGACGTGAGGTTTACTCAGGTTTTTATTCGCCAATGGGATCAGCATGGCAACCTGCCACGTGATATTCGTCGTCAGTGTGGCATCATTGACCAGCCTTCAGCAGCGCTTATCAAAGACTTGAAGCGACGCGGTATGCTTGACGATACGCTTGTGATTTGGGGTGGTGAATTCGGCCGGACAGTTTACTGCCAGGGTGGTTTGACGATGGCAAATTATGGTCGTGACCATCATCCTCGCTGCTATACAAAATGGATGGCAGGTGCCGGTATCAAGGGTGGAATCGTCTATGGCGAAACCGACGACTTCAGTTACAACGTCGTGGAGAATCCGGTCCACATTCATGACTTAAATGCGACAATTCTACACACGCTAGGGGTGGATCACGAGCGTTTGACATATCGTCACCAGGGCCGGGATTTCCGACTGACAGATGTTCACGGGAACGTTCTTACTGATTTGTTGGCGTAAGCCCGATCAATCGCCTTTTTCGTATAAGAGTCCTGCGATAGCCACTTGAGCGGCCACACTCGTTATTAAAAGGTGTAACTTATAATTAATCAGGGCGATAAAAAATCCCGATTAGCCTCTGTTCGAGGCCAAATTTACCCCAAAATATGTAAGTTGCATAATCCATCCGTCAAAAGATAATTTTTATGCTTTCTTTCGAACGAAAGAGCCATTTTGTTGACAGCTTTTCGGGGATATTAGAACATTAGGTAGGTACTTCAAGGGTTGGAGACGATTGTAAGTACATTAGTGGTTGATTCCATTTGGGGCACATAGTGCACTTAGCACTGCAAAAAAAACATGACAGATTCACCTCGTGACATAACTGAACTGATGAGTGGCTATATGGACGGCCAATTATCGGCGAAAGAGCATGCTTTGGCAGAAGTGGCGTTGCAAACAGATGTGGCGGCTGCCAAGGTGTTAGCCGAATTGCAGTTACTACGAAGTGGCATTCGAGCTCTGGGAGAACAGTCCTCGGATTTGTCGACGATTCCTTCTCTAGCTGATCGGGTATTGGCCCAATTGGAGGCACCTGATTCGGAAAATGCGAACGTCGTATCGGCGTCCCAGCAAGCTAAATTGAGCGAAACAAAATCCTCCGCTCGTCGTTGGTCGACCTATATTTCCATGGCGATCGCATTGATTGCCGTCGCTGCGATTTGGCAGGTCATGCGGGTACAGCAGGACCACGAAGGCCACTCGATTGTTAATGTGAATCAAGAACCAGAGGCATCTGGTGATGAAAGTTTGTTTGACGGCAATACAGAGAATCCTGAAAAAATAGAGCAGCAAGAAATAGAGCAGCAAGACGAGGCGAACGATTCGACTTTGTTAGTCGATAATGATGACTCCCGAAAAGGTCCCATGAATCCAGACTTGAAAGTTGTGGAGCCAAACTCGCCGGAACAACCGAAGCCCACTGAGTTGGCGTCTGTTGTTGAGACGCCAGGTGGCAATGGCTTGGCTGGTCAGCCAGATCTGAGTGTGCTTACCAACGGCAAGTTTCTGTTTGTGATCGAAGTGGGAGTGACTCCCGAAGGTAGAGCAGCTGATGTCGTTCGGGATGTTCTGATGAAAAACGGGATTGTCTATGACGGTGGTTTGGATGTAATGCCCGAGTTGGAAGAACAATTGCTGAATTCCAGATTCCTCAACGGAGTTGTTCAAAATGAGAAGCAACCGGTGGGAGGTACTGTTGATCTGATTTACTTGGTTGCTTCTGGTTTACAGATAGATCAGACACGTTTAGATATTCATTCGCGTCATGGTCATATTGCCCGGTATCGCTTTAATATGGCTTTGTTACCTAAGGACGTTGGAGTTTTTGACAACTTGCATAGAGCAGTCAAAAGTCAATGGGCATCTGACGAATCCGCTTCGGATACCAACGATAAAGTGGCCTATCAAAAGCAGTTGCAGAAGTGGAAAGGCAAAGCCGGTCAATTGATGACTACGTTGTACTTTCTGGCCGGTAAGGGTTCCGCTGTGAGTAAGGTGGGTATCGAGATCCCGACGCTGCCGATTCCTCCGAAGGGAGCAAATCGTGGAAATTTAAGAGAGCCTACCCCGACAGATAAGCCGATTCTTGGTGCCGATTTGATCTGTGAAGTCTTGCTCGTAGTACGTAACATAACTCTCGCGGAACTAGAGTCTCTTCCCGAAACTAAAAAATAGTTGAGAACAAGTGGTTACTTCTTGAACGGGAAGAGCCAATCAAAAAAGAAGCCCTGTCGTTGGACAGGGCTTTCATTGTTTGATGAGGTAGCGTATTTGCTACTGGATCGGCCCTTGGTCTGGCACCGAACTCACACGAGGGTTATTAGCTCGACGATAGGTGATTCGCCACTCCGTTTTATCGGTGGTTGTCGTGTGGGTTGTTTCTCCGCCAAGATAGATATTTGAGTTGCCGATTTCATGAGCGTGAACATCGGTATGGTTTTGAGTTTCAGTACCGATGACGATTTCCTCTTCTTTCTCAATGATATAGCCTTGCGGGAAGTGTGCCTGCATTAGTCCCATGGCATTTTCACGGTGATCCACTGGCCATGTGGAGATACTTGGAATGGCAATAACACCTCGTTCCTGATCACGGGAAACGTAGCGTGCAGACGTACATCCCGTAACGAACAGACTGGTAATAATTAGTAAGGCAAGAATTCGAGGCATTCCTGATTACTCCTAATAATGGATATTGGTTGCAGGAGCGATAAAGTACTGAATTACCCGTGAGGGCTCAATAGCGATGTACCGATGTGGTGATCTTTCATTTACAATTAAGACAACGAATTTGATCAAGGATTCAATCAGAGATGGGATGCAAATGCGTGCTTTATATTTAATGCTAATTCTGTTGTTTGTCGGCTCTTTAAATGCTGACGATAACTGGACACACTTTCGTGGCGATCAGGCAGGTCGAGCGGATGACGCCCAGTTACCGACTGAGCTTGGCGAAGGTAAGAATGTCAAATGGAAGATCCCAGTCCGCGGTAAAGGATGGGCGTCCCCGGTTATTTTTGGTGACCAACTTTGGACGATTACGGCGACAGTCGACGGATCTAAAATGTGGGCATTATGTTTCGATAAGAATACAGGTGAGACTATTCATGACATTTTGGTATTTGAAAATGAAGAAGTAAGGTTTTGCCATCCTACGAATAGCTTTGCTTCTTGTACGCCCGCCATCGAAGAAGGAACAGTCTATGTTCACTTTGGAAGTTACGGGACAGCGGCACTTAATACGAAGACAGGGAAGAAAATCTGGGAACGGCGCGACCTTGAGTGTGACCATTGGCGTGGTCCAGCTTCTTCTCCCGTGATCGATGACGACAGGTTGATTGTGTCCTATGACGGTTTCGATGTGCAGTTTGTGGTGGCTTTTAATAAAGAAACTGGTGAGACGGTATGGAAGAAAGATCGTGGCATTGATTACGGCACAGATAATGGTGACCGGAAAAAAGCTTATAGCACTGCTACGGTGATAGAACATCAAGGCCGCCGGCAGGCAATTGTCCCGAGTGCGATGGAGACAATTTCTTATAATCCTGAAAACGGCGAAGTGTTATGGCGAGTACGCCATGGTGGTATGAATGCTGCCTGCCGTCCGTTATTCCATAATGGATTAGTTTATATTACCGGTGGTGACGGTGCCCGAGCGATGGTTGCGGTCTCTCCTGAAGGGACAGGTGATATTACCAATACCTCGATCAAATGGGAATTTAGCAAGTCTGTTCCCCGTCGAGCTTCACAGCTTTTGATCGATGGACACCTATATATGATGAATGATCAGGGTGTCGCTTCTTGCATCCAGGCAGATAGTGGCGAGGTCGTGTGGCAACAGCGAGCCGGTACAGGTGAATTTAGATCTTCCCCGGTATTTGCTAATGGCTTCATCTACTGCTTCAGCGTAGAGGGAGCTGGCGTTGTGTTGAAAGCCGGCGTTGAATTTGAAAAGATAGCAGATTTTGAATTTGAAACAGGCTTTCAGGCTTCGCCTGCCATCTCCGGGAATAGCATGTTCCTAAGAAGCATTACTCACTTGTACTGTATCGAATCTGAATAACAAAAGTGCCGACGGGAAGCCACGGATGCAAAAACATTCTATTTTTGGATTACTGATACTGTGCCTGATGATCGTTGGGTGTGAACGGGATTATATCTGGGATCCTAATAATATTGATGAAGGTGCGGCTGAACGTCCCTTCAACACTCTTGAATCGGGGACGAGGTGGCGTTTGTTGCGCGATACAGGAAATCGGACCCCTAGCCCGGAGGAAGGCTATTGGGTTCATTACAAAGGTTGGCGGCTCGATGACGATGGAACTGAGGTCATGTTCGATCAATCTTACGGGCTGGGAGTTGGTAGTTATTTTGGGGCTGGTCAAACGGTGGCAGGATTCTATGAAGGTATGCAGAATTGCCCTGAAGGTGGGATGATTGAATTAGAGATTCCCTCGGAACAGGGTTATGGTGACGCGGAGTCCGAATTAATACCAGCGAACTCGACTTTGCACTTTAGGATTGAGCTTATTCGGATTGAGTAATAGATTCGACGTTCCTAGCCCAAAAAGCCGTTGTGATGATATCCATGACAACGGCTCTTGTTTTTGAAAAATTTAAGAAAGCGAAGCTAGTCCTTACTAGGCTTCACTTTTTCTTCAAGCATTTTCATGCGTTGTTTAAGTTGTTCCATGGCTTCAAGTAAGTTCTCGTTTCCTGCAGACTCGTGCTCCTTCATGCGTTCGATCAACTCATCAAAAACCTCAAGCTCTGCGGGGTTGAATCCATCCGGTATATTAAGTCGTCCGGAAGAGAATGGCGTTAATTCAGTCGTTGTCTTTTGAATGTCCGGACGTTTAACAGGTGTCACTTCTAGTTCTAATGCCTTCCCGCGGCGGATCAGTTTAATAGTCAGTTTTTCGTCTTTCGAGCCAGCCTTGTCGATCGCTGAAACCAGATCACTCATTTGTTGAAGGGGTTGATCTCCGGCCGCAACTAACACATCGTGTTTTTGGAATTCAGCTTGGGAAGCTGGTGAATTAGGCAGGACCTCTAAAATAGCGATGCCTGCTACTTTCAAGCCTAACTGCGTTTGTAGCGTTTCAGAGGTTGGCGCCATAGCGACACCAATCATGAATTCACTGACTGGAAGGACTTCCACTGATTCATCAGGCAGGAAACCCTGGGGGAATGTTTTTGAATCAAATCCCGGAAGTTGTCTACGGAAACGTTCGAACATGGAACGGGCATCACCGAGTTCAGGTAATTCAATATCGAATTCGTCGTCACTCAGATCGTATTCCTTGATCTCGCCATCTGGACCGATCACGACAGCTTTCCCCTGCACCTGTACATCGACGTCCACGTCACCGTCTTCGAGTTCAATTCTTTTTTGACCGTTTTTAATATTGCCCAGATCGATAGTCTGAATGCTACCATCAGGTAAGCGAACTTTAATCTTGTCACCATCAATTGTGACGCTGTCAGCCGCGACATCACCAAGCACTTTGACTTCGACTTTCTTCTCGATGGTCTTGTTTTCGCGGGTCTCTTTTGTTTCATCGGATTGGACGTACGCCAAGGTCCCAAAGAGCAGGGCGACTAGACTGAGTATTGCAGGAATGAGAGTATTTTTTTTCATTATTTGGTTTCCTCACCACAAGGATCTAAAAGGTACACCTATATTAATAATGGATACGCCGAGTTTTGGACAAGGGTTCATTGCGGTAAATATTTTCCAAAGGGCATGGGGTGAAGTGATGAGAGTGTTTCAGCTGACAGCGATATTGTGTCTGATTTTGTCGAGTACTGTGGCGGAGGCGTCTTATCCCAACATTCTGTTTGTACTGACCGATGACCAGGCTCCCTGGGCCATTGGAGCATCGGGTAATCCCTTGGCGAAGACGCCTCATATGGATCGATTGGCTGAGGAAGGTGTTTACCTTCCCAATGCTTACACCGTGACACCAGTTTGCAGCCCTTCGAGAGCCGCATTAATGACGAGTCGTTATGGTTCTGAACTTGGTATTACGGACTGGATTCACCCACGCAACGAACCTAATCTCGGTCTGAGCTCGAAACTTGCCGTTTGGCCGCGACTCTTGCAGCAGGCCGGTTATAAAACGGGTCTGGTTGGTAAGTGGCATCTGGGACTGCTCGACTCGCAGCATCCCACGGTCTTTGGCTTTGATTATTTTATGGGCCATCGAGCCGGGGGCTGGCAAACGGCCAATCCAGTTCTCGAGAAGGATGGTGAGGACCAAAAGTTTGAAGGATTGAATGCAGATATCCTAGCTAACGAGGCCATTGAATTTCTGAGGCGTAACAAAGACGAGACGTTTTTGTTGTGTTGGCATACACGTGCTCCCCATACTCGCTGGCTGCCGGTAGCTGATGAGGATATTGCGCCCTATGAGAATCTCGAGATTGAAATTCCAAATCCGGATTATCCGGGTCTAGACGTAGACCGCGTGAAACGAATGATGAAAGAGTATTTGGCAAGTGTCCGTAGTGTGGATCGTAACCTCGGCAGAGTATTAAAGACGTTGGATGATTTAGAGTTGACTGATAACACGATTGTGATCTTTAGTTCAGATCATGGTTACAACATGGGGCACAACGGAATTTGGCATAAAGGTAACGGCCATTGGGTTCTGACCTCACCTCCTCCAGCTACGGAGGCGATTCCAAGCGGGCAGCGGCCCAACATGTATGATAACTCGATCAAGGTACCCACGATTATTCGTTGGCCTGGTGTCTTGAAGGCTGATAGCGTAGATGAATCAACCTATTCCAATCTGGATTGGTTTCCCACGATTTTAGCGATGGCCGGTGTTGAATTGGATCCGGATATCTTGATTCGCGGACGGAATATGGTGCCACAATTGCTTGGCAAGGAGCGCGATTGGGATCAATCTTATTATGCGGAGTACAGCACGAAGCACCAGTCACAGACTCACATGCGTATGATCTCGGACGGTAAGTGGAAGTTGATTCGTGACTTCAATAATTCAGGTCGGGATGAGCTCTATGATTTAGGAAAGGATCCCGCGGAATCCAACAATGTGATCTCTCTTGAAACCAAACGAATACGAACAATCCGCGACCGACTGGAACGTGAGTTGTTAACACGTATGGAAACGATCGGAGACAAAGTTCATCGATAGGTTAACTTTTGGTGAAGTATCGTTGTAACAATTTAGGTGTCACTGTACGATTTACTTTTGCCCCCCAGACGAACAGCCCCTCAAGGGCAGATCCTACCAATAGTCCCTCGAAATCCCGCCCATTTTAGCTCAGACAGGATTAGTCACCGAGTGTTTTTTCTTTTTAAACAGCTTCTCTGTATTTTCGTTTTTGTTACTGCTGCAAGTCACCTTGTTTGTGCCCAAGACAAAGTCAATGTACGTGTAAATGCGGATTGGCATGAATATCTGGAAGTACACAGTAAGTGGTTGGAAATGCGTCAACAGTACACTTTTCTTGTGGCAGAGCATGCCAAGTCAGAGTTAAAGTTTCAAAAGCAGAAGGCGATGGCCGAACGAGAGTTACTGATACATGAACATGCCTTGAAAGGGTATCAGGGAGGCCAGCGAGAAGTACGGCTGACAGGCCTGAGGAATGAAATTCTTATCATTGCTGAGAAAGCCAAACAGGCGAAGGTGCGGCGCGATTGGTCCGTTAAGTTAGCCAACCGGGGATTAATCAGTCAAAAAGAGTTGGAAGCTGATGACATTGCGGTAGAACGACTCCGGGGGCAGTTACAAACCAGAAAAGACGAACTTATGAAAGAAGAGAAACAGTCTGGCTCTTCAACCGAAGCCGAGTTGATTGTAGTTCGTGATAAGGCCAAAGTAGCTTTGTTAGAAATTAAGGCCGATGGGCAGCGTTCTACCGCTTTGCAGAAAAAATCTCTAGAGCAATTGCAGCAGGAGATTAATCAGTTGGAGCAAGAGTTTCAGCAACAGCAGGTAGGCGTCAATCGGCTTAGAGATTCTCTTCAACAACAGGAGACCGGAGTCGACTCAGATGCAAATCAGGCTAAAATTCAGAAGTTGCAGAATGATATGCGAACAAGTCGGCAAGCGGAAGTTACGGCTCGCACAGATTTTGATAAGAATACCGAGCAGTGGCTAAAACGACTAAATACAGCCAAGCGGAACCATTCTGAACTTCTGCCCTATTTAGAGACGGGATCCTCGGAAATAAAAGTTTTGGAGGCTCTAGTTCAGAGTGCTAAAGAAAAAGTGAATCAGTCCATTCAAAATGAGAGTTGGGCGAATCGAGTTAAAAGGAAGGGATTTATCACCCAGGTTCTTTATGAGCAGTACTCCTTAGCGTTGCTTGAAGCTCAGCTAAACCTTGGTCTTCATCAGCAGAAACTGCAGGTCGAGTCGGGGCTTTTAGCAAATCAGCATGCAGAGCTTCATCAGTTTGATCTAGAAAATAGCCAACTGATCCTGGAGTTAACGAAGACCACGTATGAACAATCTAAGGCATATTTTGAGTTTGTAGTGGAACGCCATCGCCAGGAAGTTGGTCAGCGGCTCGTTTTACTTAATATCTTAAAGAGTCTGCAGAGTGCACCGTAAAATAACAGATCTCCCAGCTTAACCATTCTCTCTAATGCACCCTTCATGCCCAGCATATTTTTATGCTTGAATCTGATTAAGAGATAGCAAGGAATTCTCCGAAGAAGACTAAGTATGTCTACTCAGAGGCATTCTTTTTGTTTGATATCGCAGCCTACGTCTCCTTGGACCCGCCTCGTTGAATTCCAAATCATCTTTATTGCTGGATTCAATAAGTAAGCTTACTTTAAGTCTTATGGTATTGTTTTGTGTGATAGGTTGTACGCGTACAGAATACCGAGAATCGGCAGATCAGCAGACGTATCAGATTCTCAAGGAGAAGTCACAGGATCCGCGATGGCGGATTCCAAAAATGGATATCACTCCGGATCCTGCCAGTCGTTTTTACGATGTCCATGATCTGGATATGCCACCATTGCCACCTGATGATCCAGCTGCTGGCAAGTATATGGATCAGGTTTATGGAATGCGTGGTAGCCCGACCTGGGATCAACTTCATAAGATTGACCATGTCGAAAACCCGAACTGGCCGAAGGAATTTGGCGGAGGCGTTTATACCGGGGAAGTTGCCTCGATACCTGAAACGAAGCTAACGATTGAGGAAGCTGTCAAAATAGGTCTCCGTAATAGCCGTGATTATCAGGAGCAGGTTGAGAATATGTATCTCGCTGCATTGGCACTAACCTTTGAGCGATATCGGTACGACGTGAGACCTGTTGCATTTGGCGATGAGATTGGCACCAACGTTGCCTATGAGAATTCACCGAATAGTGGTTCGTCGTGGGGGTTAGGAAGGACCAATCTAGGTGTCAGCAAACTGTTCCCCAGTGGGGCCCAATTGATGGCGGAGTTAACTAACAACACTATTTGGATGTTATCAGGAAACTCAGGATCACAAACGGCAACGACCTTAGCGTACTCACTTGTTCAACCATTGGCCTTTGATGTCCAACGCACCATCAATCTCGAGAAGATTACTCAGCAAGAGAGAAATGTGCTGTATAAGATTCGTGACTTTGCACGATTCCGCAAAGACTTTTATGTGACGGTTGTGACAGGTTCACGGGCATTACCTTTACCAGGTAGTTCAGGCAGCGGTGAATTGGCATTTCTCATTCGTGGAGCTCGTAGTCCGACGGTTGGGTTTTACTATTTGCTATATGAGATTCAGCGATTGCGGAATCAGAAGACAACGATTCGAAGTTTAGAGTCGTTGATCCGGGATTTACAGGCGTTAGGTGAAGCCGGCCGAGCAACCTCGTTGGACGTTACTGAACTTCAGAGTTCATTAGAACGCGGGCATCTTTATTTGGCACATCGTGAGCGTGTGGTGAAGACGGAGATGGATCGCTTCAAGATGCAATTGGGGCTGCCACCGGATTTGAACATATCACTGGATCATTCCTTGCTGCGCCAATTTGAGTTTCTGGACAACGAATTGCTTGAATTGGAGTACGATAGTACGACGGTGGAAATTGCCGAAGACAAAAACGTTTTGGTCAAGGCGATGTTTGATATCGAAGCGGTTCTCTCGACATTAGCAGCCAAGATCAATTCATTTGAAGGTGAAATTGCCGAGTTAGATAATATTTTGCCAGTCAGACTTGCGCGGATGAGTGCGGAAGAGGTCGAAGAAGTCGAACATAACATTGCTAACGATAAGCAACAATTTGCTGATATTAGAAATCAGGCATCCGAAATGCAGGAAGCCGTCACTGGTCTTGCGGCGCAGATTCAGCAGGTGGATGAAACGGAAGAGATTCTTCCGAAAGTTCGTGAATTACGTCGCAATCTATTACATACGGTACGTGCGTTAACCGGCGTGAGTATCGCGATTCGGTTAGAGCGGACTATTTTAGTCCCGATGGAAGTGGACTTTAATGAAGCGGTTGAAATTGCTTTGCAAAATCGTCTGGATTTAATGAATCGCAGAGGAATCGTTGTTGATACTCGCCGTCGTTATGAAGTTGCGGCTGAGAAGTTACTCACGGATATCAATTTGGTAGCGGAAGGAAGCATTGGTACACCACCGTTAGCTGCAGCCAATGAGCCATTTAATTTCAGTTCCGATTCGGCTCAATTCCGAGCTGGAATAGAGATTGTTACGCCGTTAGATCGGCGTCGTGCCCGAAATAACTTCCGAGCGGCTCAAGTTTCACTTCAGCGTGCTCGTCGAAACTATATGGCGGCTGAAGATCAGGTCAAGTTGGATATCCGAACGATGTATAACGAGGCAATTACGGAAGCTAGAATCTTTGAAATCTGTCGTCGCGCTCTACGTGTCGCAGCCAGGGAGTTAGACCAGGCTATCGAGTTTGGAGATCGGCCTGACGCGGGGGAATATGCCGGAGGTCGTGGTGTGAATATTTCAAGAGCGTTGGAAAATATTCTCTATAACCAGAACGAAATGATTGAGTCCTGGGCTGAGTACGAAACGGCCAGGTTGTCCATCTATCGTGACATGGGAACGATGGACATTAATGAGAATGGACTTTGGACAGATGATATTAAGAATTTAAAAATGCCCTAAAGCGTTTTTTATTCTTTTCAAGTCGGCGAGACTTTTATCTGGTGTCGGTGTTTAAGTTATCATCGATTGAATCAATCTCTTCATTTATCTACGGGTTCTCCATGATGCGTCGTTTCCATGTTATCCATCTGTTTGGTTTGCTGGCTTTCGTATTTTGCTTTACATCCTTATCACCAGCGGCTGATTTCTCTCAGTTTCGCGGTCAATCTGGTAAAGCGATTAATACTCAATCCGATCTGCCAATGAAGTGGTCTGACGATTCTAACTTGATGTGGAAAGCTGAGATTGAGGGGCGTGGATCGTCGAGTCCAATCGTCGTGGGAGAAAAAATACTGCTCACGGCCTATTCCGGATATGGCAATCTTAATCAGAGTGGCAGTCAGGAAAAACTTATCCGCCAACTCTTATGTTTTGACTTGAAGGATGGAAAACAATTATGGAAAGCTATCATTGCGAATGAACAGCAAGAAGATGTGTATCAGGGATTTATCACTGAGCATGGGTACGCCACGAGCACTCCGGTTTCCGACGGTGAATCGGTATTTGTATTTTTTGGGAAGTCGGGCGTATTGGCATTTGATCTGGAGGGCAAGCAAAAGTGGCATGTGAGTGTTGGTACTGAATCGGCACAGAGACGCTGGGGCTCTGCACCCAGTTTGGTACTTCATAAAGATACGGTCATTGTTAACGCATCGGATGAAAGCCAAACAATTTTTGCACTGAACAAAAAGGACGGCTCAGTATCCTGGAAGGCAGAGGCTGAAGGGTTGGAGAATTCATTTAACACGCCCTTGTTGGTATCGACAGCCGACCGAACCGAGTTGATTGTGGCAGT
>Ga0315322_10001443_pt1 | contig 18486 bp, 16 predicted proteins | sample M110021515metaG_FD_203461 | JGI IMG/M metagenome (GOLD analysis project Ga0315322, IMG submission 203461) | Ammonia-oxidizing marine archaeal communities from Monterey Bay, California, United States - M1 100m 21515 | ecosystem: Environmental > Aquatic > Marine > Intertidal zone | place: USA...
GCTATGGCGGCCATCGCCTCCGCCCGGCCATTGAACTCTTTCAACGGGTGGACCTTGATGCGCCCGCACGCTGCTGGGATATTGGCTGTGGCAATGGCGAAATCGCACGGGCGATGACGGAACGCTGGCCAGCAGCACAGGTTGTTGGCCTCGATGCGTCCGCCGAAATGCTGGAGAAGGCGAGATCACAGCCGGGCAGCGACAGGGTCGATTGGCGCCAAGCCGATATCACCAATTGGGCACCCAGCGAACCAGCAGACGTGATCTACACCAACGCCACACTACAATGGCTGAACGACCATGAGACGCTGTTCCCACGCCTCATGCAGTGCGTCGCCCCGGGCGGTGTGTTCGCAGCGCAAATGCCGCTTTCTTGGGGGCAAGCGTCCCACCAATTGCTGCGAGAAATTCTGAGCCAAGGCAATGGCGGCAAAGGCTATGACACGGATACGTTACGCCAGACCATCGCCCGCAAATGGGTGGACGAAGCCGCAGTCTATTATGATCGCCTTCGTCCCTACGCGAGTGACGTCGACATTTGGGAAGTGACCTACCAGCAGGTCTTATCCGGTGATGACGCCGTGCTGGAATGGGTTAAAGGTTCAGCCTTGCGGCCAGTGCTGACCGAGCTTGAGCCAGAGATGGCGAAGCAATACTTGGTCGAATATGGGGCGGCGCTCCGCGATGCCTATCCGCGCCGGGAAGACGGGACAACGCTCTACCCCTTCGCCCGCCTGTTCATGGTCGCCAAGCGCGCATAGGGCAAGTTAGCTACTAACGTCCGCGTCCACGGTTTCCTGAAAATCGAGGGCGCGGATGAAAGTCCAGCCGATATAAAGCCTATCCCGGTGGCGGATGGCGGTGATGAAGTAATCACCCTCGTTCGGCCCAGCCAGGACCTGATACTCCGTCAAGCCATCGACATGTGCTTCAACACAGCGGCGACGGCGTTCGTCTGGCGTCCACTCGCCGCCAAGGGAGCGATCTTCAGCCGTACCATATTTGAAGAAATCATTAGTGCAGGTAACGCCGTGGACGAACCCCTGCGCCAGCAGGGTGTGAACTGTCCGCTCTGTGATGATGAAGCCAGAATAATGCGTGTAGCCATGGGGCCGCGCGAGCTTCAACAAGGCCGGCCCCTGGTCAAATGACCCATCCGCCTGCTTCGTTGCAACACACGCATCCTTCGCCAGAATTTCGGAACTGCTCCATTCCGGCGCCGGTTTATTGTCCTCCAGCAGTCGCGTGCACGCGAGATCATAGAGGCTGGTATTTGGGTCTACTCGGTCACTATACGTGAGGCCCGCGACGAGAGCCGCCCCCAGGACAATACCAAAGCCAATCATTGCGCGTTTGCTCATGGTGGGGCCTAAACATCTTTGTCGGAAAATCGGGTCGGAAATCTGACCTTCATATTATGTCGTGATTTCAAAAAGAAACCCAGAGGCGTGCTTGCCGCAGTGGCCGTTCATCCGCTACGATTCTCACTAGCTACAGTTTATTGATCGGGCCATCCTTTGAAGCCGCCGGCATTTGATTACGCTGCCCCTGCATCCATCGCAGAGGCTGTCCAGTTATTAGCCAGCCATGCGGGTGAGGCGAAGCTGATCGCAGGCGGTCAAAGCCTGATGCCAATGCTGAACTTCCGCTTACTTGATCCAGCTCTCTTGGTGGATATCAGCCGCCTGCCCGCCTTCGACCAAATCACAACGGGTGAGCGCGGAATAACCGTGGGCGGAGGTGTGCGTCACCATGCGCTTATGCGGTCACCAGAATTGGAGGAGCGCTTACCAATCATCAACCATACCATGCAGTATGTTGCTCATATGGCAATCCGAAACCGAGGCACCATCGGCGGCAGCTTGGCCCATGGTGACCCGGCGGCAGAACTGCCATTGCTGGCAGTATTGCTCGACGCAGAAATCCACATCACTGGTCCAGCAGGTGACCGAACCGCCCGCGCCGAGGATTTTTTCCTCGCCCCGCTGACCACTGATCTCAGCGAGGATGAAATCCTAACTGCCGTCACCTTCCCAAACCTGGCTGCAGGTTCAGGATGGGGCTTTGAGGAGATCGCACGACGCTCTGGCGATTTCGCCCTTGCGGGTGCAGGTTCGGTGTTGACCATACAGCATGGCATCATCGCCGATGTTCGACTTGCCATGATGGGCGTCGATGAAACGCCGCGCCGCTTGCCAGCCATTGAGGCAATGTTGCTTGGCCGCGCTTGGGACGCGGGTGTGCGGGCTGCGGCAGTGCGACAAGTTCGAGAACAGGTCAACCCGATGAGCGACCTCCAAGCCTCCGCCGATTACCGCCGACATTTGGCTGGTGTGATCGCAGGCCGGGCGTTAGATGCCGCATGGGCCAAGGGTCAAACGCTATGATCCGCAAACGCCCCATTACAATCACCGTCAATGGCAGCACCTACGCCCGCGATATCGAACCCAGGCGCCTGCTGACGGATTTTCTGCGCGAAGACCTCGGCCTGACCGGAACGCACGTCGGATGTGAGCATGGCGTCTGCGGTGCCTGTACTGTCTTGCTAGACGGCGTATCGGCCCGCGCCTGCCTATGCTTGTCTGTGCAGGCCGATGGCCGGGACATAACGACTGTTGAAGGCATGGGCGAGATTGGCGCGCTCAGCTTGCTCCAGGAGAAATTCCGCAAGCATCACGCCCTGCAATGCGGCTTCTGCACACCCGGCATGCTGGCAACGGCCCATGAAATTCTGATGGATGCGGCACCGCTGACCGACACCGAAATTCGGGAAGCGCTTTCTGGCAATCTCTGCCGTTGCACGGGATACGAACATATCGTCCACGCTGTCAGTGAGGCGTTGAAGGAGCGCTTGGGCAGCATAGCTACAGGAAGCGCTCTCAATGCAGGATGATGCGCGCCCCAAACTCATTGGTTCCCGGGTGCAACGGCTGGAGGACCCTCGGCTGCTGACCGGCGCTGGCGGCTTCGTTGACGACATTCTATTGGCGCACACCCTGCACGTTGCCTTGGTCCGCAGCGACCATGCCCATGCTCGCATCCTGAGCGTTGATGTGGACGCCGCCGGGGCGCTTCCAGGCGTCATCGGCATCTATACGGCGGACGATTTCTCAGCCAGCCCACTGCATGCCACATCGCGCATGAAAGGCTATCAAAGCACTGGGATTACGGCGCTGGCGGAAGGTAAGGTACGCTTTGTCGGTGAAGCCATTGCCGCCGTTGTCGCTGAAAGCCGCTATATCGCGGAAGACGCTGCAGGCCTCATCACAGTCGGTTATGCCCCGCTGCCAGACCTCGTCGATTCTTGCATTGCCGCGGCCAGCGACGTGCTGCTGCACGAGCATCACGAAAGCAATATTCTGGTTTCCCGCAAATTCGCACGCGGTGATGTCACTGAAGCCTTTGCAAGTGCAGCAGTGCGCGTGAAAGACAGCTTCCGCTTCCATCGAAAAACGCCGCTCGCGATCGAAAATCGCAGCTACTTTGCGGACTTCAACAAAGGTAAGCAGGCTCTAACGCTTTACTCCTCGACGCAGGTTCCGGGCGTGATCCGCGATGCGCTGGCAGAAGTGCTAGCGATGCCGGGGCATAGCGTTCGCGTTGTAGCACCCGATGTCGGCGGTGGGTTTGGCGGCAAGGCCTCGCTGTATCCCGAAGAAATCCTGGTCTCGCTGCTGTCCCGCACCCTCGGCCAGCCGGTCAAATGGACCAGTGACCGGCTTGAGGACCTGCTGACGACCTCTCAGGCTTTCGATGAGACTATCGACGCCGAGCTTGCCGTCGACAAAGACGGGCACCTGCTTGGGCTGAAGGCTGAAATCCTGGGCGATGTCGGGGCGTATTCCATCTATCCATGGACCGCAGCGCTGGAGCCGATGCAGGTGGCAGGCTTCCTGCCAGGACCATATCAGCTAGCGAACTATCAGGCGGAAGTCGTGGCCGTTGCTACCAACAAAACACCGGCTGGCCCCTATCGCGGCGTTGGCCGCCCCGCCGCTGCATTCGTGCTGGAGCGGCTGATCGACATGGCGGCACAGCGCCTGGGCTTAGACCCAGTGGATATGCGCCGCCGGAATCTCGTGCAGCCAGACCAATTTCCCTATCGCACCGGCTCCGGCATCGTCTGGGATCAATCCGGCTTCACAGAATGCCTGGAGCTCGCGTGCAAAGGGATGAACTATCCCGCACTGCTGGCTGAACGTAGCGCAGCACGCCAAGCTGGCCGTTGGTTCGGCGTTGGCGTCGCATCCTATGCGGAGTTGACGGGCATAGGCTCTCGCATGTCAGCAGCACCAGGCATGCCGATCAACACCGGGACCGAGACCGCGACAGTGGAGATTGATGCCTCCGGTGCCATCCGCGCCACGTTCGGCGTCGCATCCCACGGCCAAGGCTTGGAAACAACGTTAGCGCAGATTGTGGCGGACGAATTGGGTGTGCCGGTGGACGGCGTACAGGTCATTCATGGCGACAGCGCCGCCGTCACACACTCGACCGGAACCTATGCCAGCCGCAGCGCCGTGCTGGCGGGTGGCGCGGCGCATCTAAGCGGGCAAGCCGTCCGCGCCAAGGTGCTGGAAGCGGCGGCGTTCATGCTGGAGGCCGACGCGGATGATCTCAACATCGAAGACGGCATTATCAGCGAACGTGGGACCAACAAAACCCTCAGCCTCGCGGAAGTTGGCCGGGCTGTATATTCCGAAATGGGCCGGTTCCCGCTTGAAATGCGCGCAGAACTTGACCTTCGCGCTACCAAATTCTACGACCCGGAATTCGGCACCACGACATCTGCCACCCACATCGCCGCCGTCGAAGTCGACCCAGAAACCTTTATCGTCACAGTGAAGCGCTTCCTGGTGGCGGAGGATTGCGGGCGGCTGATCAATCCGATGATCGTGGATGGGCAAGTCCACGGCGGTATTGTGCAAGGCATTGGTGCCGCCCTCTATGAGGAGGTCGTGCACGATCAAAACGGCCAAGCGCTTTCCGCCAGTTTAGTCGATTACGTGGCCCCCTCCGCCGCAGAGACGCCAAAGCTGGAAGTGCTGCACCTAGATACAGCGGCCCTTGGCACGCTTGGCGGATACCGGGGCATGGGCGAGGGCGGTACAATAGGCGCGCCCGCTGCTATCGCCAATGCCATCACGGACGCGCTATCCCACTTGAACATTAATATATCCGAGCTGCCGGCAACGCCCGAGCGCATTTACCGCCTGGTGACCCAGGCGATTGAAGGAGATACCTGACATGGACTTGAACTTAACCGGCAAAGTGGCCCTGGTAACCGGCGGCGGGCGGGACGTCGGGCGTGAGATAGCATTGCAGCTTGCAGCGGAAGGCGCACATGTCGCCGTAAACTATAATCGATCCGCTGACGAAGCGGCGGCAGTTGTGCGGGACATCGAAGCGGCAGGCGGCGTCGCGAAAGCCTACGGCGCGGATATCGCTGACTATGCTGCCGTCACCGCTATGGTGGACAGTGTCGTTGCGGATTCTGGGCGGATTGACGTTCTGGTCAACAACGCTGGATACGTGAAAGTGCAGAAGTTCTTGGAGTCCGGCCCGGACGATTGGAAACCCCAGATCGACACCTGCCTCTATGGTGCCATCCACTGCTGCCGCGCCGCTGCACCCCATATGGTAAAACAGAACAGCGGCCGCATCATCAGCCTGATCGGAGATAGCTCCCGCATCGGCGAGGCCAATATCTCCATGGCTGCCGCCACCCGTGCGGGCACGATGGCGCTCGGCAAGTCACTCGCCAAGGAGCTTGGCCGCAACAACATCACGGTAAACACGGTATCACTTGGGCTTGTGCAGACAGCACATTCAGACGCTGAATTTCTGGCCAAAAACATGGACAAGATCGTCCGCAACTACCCGCTCCGCCGCATCGGCAATCCAGATGACGTTGCACCAATGGTAGCGTTCCTGGCGTCAGACGCAGCCGCATGGGTGACGGGGCAGACGATCAGCGTGAATGGCGGTTTTGCGATGGTGTAGGGCGTCAGCGCTCATCATTAGGGCATCAGCCCTCTGCCAACCTAGCCAAGATCGCGGCGTTGCTGCGGATGCCTTGATGCAGGCAGGCCCGTTCGAACTTTTCGTTCGGGCTGTGCATCCGGTCATCCTCAAGGCCGAAACCGACGAGCATACTGTCGAGCCCCAGAATGCGCTGCATAGAGCCAACAACGGGGATTGATCCGCCACAGCCCATCAGTGCTGGTTTGACGCCGAATACATCCTGCAAGCCTTGCTCTGCGGCTTTAAAATACGGCGTGTCCGTCGCGACTTTTAGGCCAGGGTTCACGCCGAAAAAGCGGAATGTCAGCTTGGCGTCTTTCGGCGCACGGGCGCGGAAGAAGGCCTCTACGCCAGCCTTGATCTTCTGTGGGTCCTGGTTTGGCACCAAGCGGCAGGAGAGTTTGCAGGACGCTCGCGACGCAATCACTGTCTTCGAGCCTTCGCCCGTATATCCGCCCCAAACGCCGTTCACGTCCGCCGTTGGGCGGGACCAAAGGCGTTCCAAGGGTGTGCGACCAGCTTCGCCGTGGGGAACCGTTAGGCCAACGCCTGCAAGGAAAGCATCTTCATCGAAACCAAGTGCCGCCCAATTGGCTTTAACGGCTTCCGGCGGTTCTTCAACGTCATCATAGAAGCCTGGGATTTGCACCCGGCCCTGGTCATCCTGCAGATCGCCTAGAATGCTCGTCAGCGCATTGATCGGGTTCAAGACAGCGCCGCCATACAAGCCGGAATGCAGATCATGGCTAGGGCCTTCGAGTGTCACCTCAACATAGCACATACCGCGCAGCAGCCAGGTGATCGCAGGCTTCTCCAAGCTCCACATCGGCGTATCGCAGACAATGGCGACATCTGGACGGGAGAGTTCTTCGGCATTTGCTTCAAGGAACGGCTCTAGATTCGGGCTGCCAGTTTCTTCCTCGCCCTCAAGCAATACCGTGACCTCGCACGGCGGCGCGCCGTTGACCTTGTGCCACGCGCGGAGGCTTTCAAGCCAGGTCATCACCTGGCCTTTGTCGTCCACAGCACCTCGCGCTACGATGCGCTTACCGCGTTCGGCATCGATCAATTGCGGCTCAAACGGCGGCGCATCCCAAAGCTCCAGCGGCTCCGGCGGCTGCACGTCATAATGGCCATAATACAGGACATGGGGTACGGATTTAGCACCCCCTGCGTTCGGCCCCGGATGGTGCATCACGATCATCGGATGGCCCGGATTCTGCCGTTTGCCGCCGGTAAACCCAAGACCTGAAAGCTCTTTGACAGCCCAATCCGCTGCCATCTCAACATCTGCTTTATAAGCAGGATCGGTGGAGATGGACGGGATGCGCAGCCAATCGAACAGCCGCTCTAACGAGCCGTCGATATCTGCGTCCACGGCGGCGAGAACGTCTGCTGTCGGCAGGGTCATCGGGTGAGCGCCTTTAATCCACGATCTAGGCCATCGACCGTTAAAGGATACATGCGGTTAGTCATGACTTCCTTGATGATTTGCGTGGAAGGCGTGTGGTCCCAGCGCTGTTCGGGGCGCGGGTTCAACCAGATCGAATCCGGCCAATGGTCCAGCATGCGTGAGAGCCAAAGCGCGCCCGGCTCCTCATTCCAATGCTCCACCGATCCGCCTTTATAGGTCACCTCATAGGGGCTCATAAATGCATCGCCGACGAAGATGGCTTTGTAATCCTGCGGGAACTTATTGATGACATCATATGTGGGTGCGCGCTCATCGAAGCGGCGGCGATTGTCCTTCCACAGGCCCTCATAGATGCAGTTGTGGAAGTAGTAGAATTCAAGGTTTTTGAACTCTGTCCGGCAGGCGGAGAACAGTTCTTCGCAGACACGGATATGGTCGTCCATCGACCCACCAACATCAAAGAACATCAGCACTTTGACGCGGTTGGTGCGTTCTGGCCGCATGATGATATCGAGCATGCCAGCATTCTTCGCCGTCTTGTCGATGGTTTCCTTCAGGTCCAACTCATCTTCCGAACCCGTGCGGGCAAATTCCCGCAAGCGGCGGAGCGCTATTTGGATATTGCGGATGCCAAGCTGGATCGAATCGTCATAATTCTTGTATTCGCGCTTTTCCCAAACCTTCAGCGCCTTACCCTGGCGGCGCTGTTTGCCGCCAATGGAAACGCCTTCCGGGTTGAAGCCGCCAGTGCCGAACGGCGACGTGCCGCCAGTGCCGATCCATTTGTTGCCGCCGTGATGCTCGCCTTTTTGCTCCTCAAGGCGCTTTTTCAGCTCCTCCATCACTTTGTCCCAGCCGCCCATAGCCTCGATCTGCTCCTTATCCGCATCAGACAGAAGCAGCTCAGCTTGCTTGGCGAGCCAATCTTCAGGAATTTCAGCGCCGAACATGCCTTCCGTAAGGTCCTGAATGCCTTTGAAGAACTGGCCAAACACGCGGTCATACCGGTCAAAGAACTTCTCGTCCTTCACCAGCGCTGCGCGGGATAGGTAGTAGAAATCATCGACGCTGAACCCGGCGACGTGCTTATCCAGCGCCTCCAACAGCATCAAGAATTCCCGGATCGTCACCGGAATTTTGGCTTCTTTGACCTTAAAGAAGAACTCGATGAACATCGTCTGTGGCCTCCGGGCCGGAATGCAATGTCTGGGTGGCGGAGAATTCTCTGCTTCCGCAGTCGCCCCCTCACCCTGTTCCCTCTCCCCCCTTTGGGGGCGAGGAGACCCTCACGTAAGCCGCCTCATTCCTCTTAGAACCCTCGCCCCTCAACGGGGGGAGAGGGAACAGGGTGAGGGGGGCGGCTGCCGCAGGAACCGAAACTAGCCCCGTTCGCGCCGGCTCATAAACACCAGCCGTTCAACCATGTGGACATCTTGCTCGTTCTTCAGCAGTGCGCCGTAGAGGGGTGGGATGGCGTTGGAGTTTTCTTTGCCTTTGAGGCTTTCTGGCGGAATGTCTTCCGCGACCAGAAGCTTCAGCCAGTCCAGCAGTTCGGACGTAGACGGCTTTTTCTTGATGCCAGGGATCTCACGAAGGCCGAAGAAGGCTTCCATCGCCGCCGTCAGCAGATCCTTTTTAATTTTTGGGAAATGGACATCTACGATTTCTTTCATCGTGTCTTTTTCCGGGAACTGGATGTAGTGGAAGAAGCAACGGCGGAGGAACGCGTCCGGTAGCTCTTTTTCATTGTTGGACGTGATGATCACGATGGGGCGGATATCGGCCTTAACCGTTTCGCCGGTCTCGTAAACAAAGAACTCCATCCGGTCGAGTTCCTGCAACAGATCATTCGGGAATTCGATATCGGCTTTATCGATTTCATCGATCAGCAGCACAACCCGCTCGCCAGCGGTGAACGCTTCCCAGAGCTTGCCCTTCTGGATGTAGTTCTTGATATCGTGAACTTTATCATCACCAAGCTGGCTGTCGCGCAGGCGGGACACCGCATCATATTCATACAGACCGTGCTGGGCCTTGGTGGTGGATTTAACGTGCCAGGTGATCATCTCCAGGCCAAGTGCCTTCGCAACCTCGAACGCCAGGACGGTCTTACCAGTGCCGGGTTCGCCTTTGATCAGCAGCGGGCGTTCAAGAGTGATCGCCGCATTGACGGCGAGCATGAGATCATCTGTGGCGACATAATCGTCGGAGCCGGTAAAACGCATGGCGGACAGCAACCTTTTCGTGGGATTGAGGTGATATTCAGATGTATGAACGGTAATGGCCTGTGGCCAATGCTGCAAGCACGGCTTGGCGTGCATCGAATAGAGCGCTATGTCCCGAGTACATGATTCTTAGAAAGTTCAAACGCTGATGACCCAGACCCCAGATTTGCTTGACCGTTTGGCGAGCCTTGTCGCTCAAGCAACGCGCGCTGGCGCAGACGCGGCAGACGCTGTCGTCGCCCAAAGCCGAGGCTTAGAGGTGGCCTATCGCATGAGTGAACGGGAGAGTCTGGAACGGGCTGAAAGCTTGAATTTGGGCCTACGTGTATTCGTTGGCGACCGCACGGCCTCAGTCGCATCAGGCGATCTTTCTGAGAAAACATTGGCAGCACTTGTCGAGCGCGCCGTGGCGATGGCAAAAGCCGCACCACCCGATCCTTCCGTGCTTTTAGCGACGGCGGATCAGGTAACGGATGGCTCCATTCCGCCAAGCCTTGATCTCATTGGCCCCGGCGAGCCTTCGCCCGAAGAATTGTCTGAGATGGCGAAAACTGCGGAGGCAGCAATGCTGGAAGTTTCCGGCGTTACGAACTCTGAAGGTGCGGGCGCCAGTTGGGGGCGGACGGATATCGCTCTCGCCACCACCAACGGCTTCACCGGCGCTTACCGGCGCACCAGTGCCGGATTTTCCTCCACCGCCATTGCTGAGCGGGATGGGCTGATGGAGCGGGACTACGATTATTCTTCCGCCACCCATTTGAGCGACCTCGCAGCGGCGGAAGTTGTTGGCCGCACGGCTGGCGAGCGGGCCGTTCGGCGCTTGGGTGCAAAACGCGTAAAATCCCAAGCCGTGCCGGTCGTGTTCGAGCAGCGCCTTGCGGGTGGCCTATTGCGCAGCCTGTCCAGCGCCATCAATGGTGCCGCCATCGCGCGCGGCGTGTCTTTCTTGAAGGACAAGATGGGCGAGCAATTGTTCCAGCCGGGCGTGACGATCATTGATAATCCGCTTCGTCCGCGCGGCATGGCCTCCCGCCCCTTTGACGCTGAAGGCCTGCCCGTCTCCGCGTTTGAGTTCATTCAGGACGGCGTGCTGCAAGCTTGGGTGATGGATTTACGAAGCGCTGGTAAGCTTGGCCTTGAAAGCAATGGGCGCGCTAGCCGCGGCATTGGCTCACCACCAAGCCCAGCTGTATCCAACCTCGATATGCAGCCAGGCACCGTAACGCTAAAAGCAATGATCGCTGAAATTGAAGACGGGTTCTACGTGACCGAACTGATCGGCAACGGCGCTGATATCGCGACAGGCGACTACAGCCGAGGTGCTTCCGGGTTCTGGATTGAAAATGGGGAAATCACCCACCCGGTCAACGAACTGACGATTGCCAGCAATCTGAAGGACATGTTCCTGGCGCTAACGCCCGCCAACGATCTTGTGCGGCGGGGCAGTGTCAATGCGCCGACAGTTCGAATTGACGGCATGACGATCGCTGGCCAATAGTCACTCGCAATAGCGGCTAAGGACGCGGCTTTTATTCAGCGGCGTCCAGTGCTGCAAAGCGGGCAGCGACTGCCGTGAAGCGTTCCACCATAAAGTCGATCTGACCTGGCGTGTGCGCGGCGGACACAGAGCAACGCAGGAGCGATGTGCTGTTCGGTGTGCCCGGTGGGATCGCCAAGTTCACGTATACGCCCTCATCCAGTAGCGCATTCCAGAATGCCGCCGCTTTGCCCGGGTCACCCATATCAACGCCAATCACTGGGCTGGGGCTGGCGCAAAGCTTGAAGCCCGCGCTCGCAAGCCCTGCATGCAGGCGCTTAGCGTTGGACCATATCTGGTCCCGAAGCTCTGGCTGCGCTTTGATTTCGCGCAATGCGGCGCGTGTCGCCTCAATACTGGCAGCCGAGGATGAGGCCGTGAACATGTAAGCCCTGGCCGCCACCCGAAGCAGATCAAACTGCGGCAAGCTCGAGGCCGCAAAACCGCCAATGCCAGCAAGGCTCTTAGAGAATGTACCAACCAGGATATCGCAATCCGCGAGCACGCCTTCAGCCTCCGCAAGGCCAAGGCCGTTCGGACCAAACACGCCGAAAGAATGCGCCTCATCAACGACCAAATAGGCGTTATGGCGTTTCTTTACCTCAATGAATTCAGCCAAGGGCGCCACATCACCAAACATGCTGTAGAGGCCTTCGGTGATCACCATTTTGTTCGATGCGTCTCGGTCCAACCGCGACAAACGGCGATCAAGCGATGCGGGATCATTGTGCGCAAACCGCACGATTTGCGCACCGGAGAGCTTACAGGCGTCATAGATACTGGCGTGGCAATCAGCATCGATCAGCACGACGTCTTGCGGCCCAGCAAGACCAGCTACAACCGCGAGGTTGGCCTGATAGCCGGTCGTGAAGACAATCGCTTGATCCAGGCCGAAATGGGCCGCTAATTCTTCTTCGAGAAGCTTGTGCGGGCCATAGGTGCCATTAGCGATACGGGAGCCCGTTGTGCCAGCGCCAAACTCAGCCGCACCCTTCTGCGCGGCTGCAATAACATTCGGATCGAACGTCAGCCCGAGGTAATTATTGGTGCCAGCCAGCACAACTTCCGAATTGCCGATCATGCCAACCGTCGGCGAGACGATACGGTCAAACGCGACCTTGAACGGGTCCGCACCGATTGCGCGCAGTCCAGCATAGGCTTCAGCAATCGGCTTAAACTTGTCGAATAGATCCATGCCCGGTCCTCAGCTCAATTATCGGCGCGGGCGCGGGCGACCACGTCAGCAAACTCGCCGACTGTCGTCACTTCGCTCAACAGATTGATCGGTATCGAAATATCGTAGGTGTCTTCCACCACGAGCACGAAATCCATCACGGCAACGGAATCAACGTTCAGGTCTGCGTTGAAATCTGTGGCACGCGTGATCGTGACGCCGCCCTTATTCAGCTTGTCCAGCATCCCGGCTAATTCGCCCATCAACTCGTCATGCGCAGCAGTGCCGACCATGTTCACTCTCACTTAGAACAGCGGCGCGCCCGGTGCGGCGCGCGGATTAACCAGTCTCTCTATACCATGTCAGCGTTCGCCTGAAACCCGCCTCTAACGAAACTTCCGCCCGCCATTGTGGAAGGCTTCGCGTTGGATCGGCGATCCAGTCACCCGCGCGCATTTCTGCGACCTTTCCAGGCGTTAGAAATGGCGGCTGAAAGCCGAAGGTGCTGCTCATCCGTGCGCCAATACCACCAAGCCCCCCGATTGCGCTGATCAACGGCATCGGCAATCGTATTGGGCGGAGGTGCCGGCCTGCCGCGGCCTCGCCAGCTGCGCGGATTTCAGGCCAAGTATATCCACCAGCGCCATCATCTATCTCGTACACGGGATGGGCAGGTGAAGCAGCACCGAGCGCAGCCAGCGTCGCGGACGCAGCGTCGTCCACATAGATCATAGCGAGGCGGGCATCGATTGGCCCTGGCATGGGCGCAAAGCCCTTCGCCATGGCCTGAAACATCGGCTTCGTCGCTGCATCTGCTGGGCCGTAGATTGCTGACGGGCGGATAATGACGAATGGATGGCTTGCCAGAATGCGGCGCACACCAGCCTCTGCGACAGCCTTGCTCGCCGCATAGGGCGATACGCTCGGTCTATTGGCTGCAATGGATGAGACAAGCACGAAAGGCGGCGCGCCCGCAGCGAGCGCAGCCCGTGCAACGGCGTTGGTGCCAAGGGCATTAGCAGCCATGAAAGCGGCAGGGGACCGTGCGCGGACCAATCCAGCGTTGTGAATTACAGCATCTGCGCCATCAACAAGCCGCTTGAGCGCCCTGCCATCGGCCAAATCGCCAGGCACAACCTCCCAAATACCATCCGAAACGACATCAGGGCGGCGCTGCAATGTCCGCACGCGCCAACCGGCGGCACCTCCAAGTGCCGCAATACGACCGCCTAGAAAGCCCGTGGCACCGGTCAGCGCAAGCAACCGGCCAGCGCCGTCCGCAATAGGAGAGGATATGTAAGGTTCAGATCGCGCCGACATGCGCGCCAGCGATTAGTCGCCGCCGGCGGCGGTCAGGGTCGAGTAAGCTGCATGCCGCAAGCCCATATCGGCTTCAGGCGCGGCATAACGGCCGGCCAGATAGTTCTCACGAGCAGCAGTGCGGCTGAGCTTGCCAGAAGAGGTCATTGGCAGGCTACGCGGTTGCGCCAGAACCACTGTGCAATCCACACCTGCCACCAAACGGGCGGCGGCACGCACTTCACGCATCAGCTGGCTGCGGGCTTCAGTTTCAGTCGCGCGGCACTGCACGACAACGACGACACCCTCAGCACCGTCCTCATTTTCAACGGAGAATGCTGCAGCATCACCACGCTTAGTACCCCTCAGGCCTTCAACAGCCCATTCGATATCTTGCGGCCAGATATTACGGCCATTGCAGATGATCAAGTCTTTGCCACGACCAGTGATCACCAGCTTGCCAGCAACCGTGTACCCCATGTCACCGGTATCAAGCCAACCGGTTTTGGACAGCACATTCTTCGTAGCAGCAGGATCGCCAAAGTATCCATTCATGACGCTTGGGCCCCAGATATAAACCCGGCCAATCAAGCGGTCTGCCAAATCATTCCCGTGATCATCACGGATAGCGAGCTTATGGCCAGGCATCGGGCCGCCGCAGAACGCAAATGGGCGCACAGCGTTCTCACCGTCATCATCATTGCCAGGCTTGGCTTGCCCCGTCAGCGAGTAGTCGCGCTTTACGATTGCGTCGACTTCAATGCCCGTATTAAGCGGGGCAAACGATACTGCAAGCGTCGATTCCGCCAGACCATAGCTGGCGACAAAGGCACGGCGGTCAAACTTGCTGGGTACAAACGTTTCTGAGAAGCGCTCAAGAATATCGGCGCGCACCATCTCACCACCGATGCCCGCGACCCGCCATTTAGACAGATCATAGTCATCAGCGCGGGCGCGACCGGCGCGGCGCAGGCAGATGTCATAGCCAAAGGTTGGGCTGAAAGAGATCGTGCCGCCATTTTCAGACAGCACTTTCAGCCACGTCAGTGGGCGACGCGCGAAGTCTGGCGTCGCAACGTAATCGACTGAAAGCTGACCGAACACAGGCGTGAGGCAGCAACCAACAAGGCCCATATCATGATAAAGCGGAAGCCAGGACATGCAGCGATCGCCGGGTACAGCTTTAACACCATGGTTCAAGCTGCCCTGCGCATTCGCTGCAACTGAACGATGCGACGCCGCTACGCCATGGGGGAAACGCGTGCTGCCTGATGAGTACTGAATGTAGCAGATATCGTCTTCGGTGATCTTGGGCAGGCCGTTTTTACCGGCTGGCAGGCGATAGAACTCCTCCGGCGTGCCGACCATCGGGGTCTGCAAGCCTTCAGCAGCTTCGCGCAGATAGCCAATCAGATCTTCAGATGCGACGGCGGCAGCGGCGCGCGCGCTCTGCATCATCCGCTTGAGCTGGCCGATATATGAATCCTTACCGCCCAGGTGCATCGGGAACGGCAATGGCACTGGAATCAGGCCAGCATATTGGCAGCTATAGAAGAATGTCAGGAAGTCTGGCGTGGTCTCTGCGATAACAGCGAGACGGTCGCCTTTTTTGAGGCCAGCGCCACAAAGGCGGCCCGCCAGATCAACCGCGCGCTCGCGCAAGTCCGCATAGCTCAGCGATTCAGAGAAGTCGCCGCGCCCATCAAAGAAATTGAAACCAGTTTTGCCGCCCGCCGCGTAATCCAGAGCTTCAACGACTGTGCGGAAGCCTTCTGAGCGGAATGGGAGGCCAGAGTTAACCGTCGGCAGTGTTTTTTGCATGGCCGTTAAGGTGCGTCCCCGTTCAGGTGCGATATTCATTGAATCTTCCTACAAGTCTGTGTTAAAACAGAATCTGGCGCACAAAGTCAACGCCCGAGCCTATCATCTCCAGTGGATTGATATTCAACGACCATCGCTGTGATAGTATTCCATCACAAGGCACATAGGCGAATTAGGTCCGAGAGAAGCCTTCGGATCGCATAAATCCTTGGTGCTCGCCAATGCGGCTCGACGCCACATGGCGCTATTTGACCTCCCCCCAACTGTTGCCGTTAAATTAACGGGTGAGGAGTCAGAGGTAAAACGGGAGTTGCCCACATGCAAACCCCGGGCAACAACTTGGCCCTCAAGGCATGATGTCTATGCCTCAATTCGTGCCGACTGGACCACACGCCCCATGACCCAAGACAACCTGCCTACACGGACGCTCGCTATGGCAGCCATCCGCGCGGCTGAAGCCCAGGGTGGGGGTGGCATGGTGCTGAAGCGAGGCGACCCCGGATCCGGCGTAATTATGATCAAGGTGATGGATCGAGCGGGACAATCTGTTGTCTATAGTCAAACCCGCGATCCAAATGGTCAGCCCGTCTGGTTCCGTCCAACCGGCCCAGACCCTGTGCCAGAAACTGAGGCTGATGAGAGGCTTGCCCGTGAGCGCAAGTTTGACCCGGACATTTGGATTATTGAGATACAAAATGATGCATTAAGCCATCCGCTCGACCCGGAGATGCTGTAAAGCACTTGCGTCACTTATATGTGCGGCGCATGGTGCGGCGACCTTACACCCGGACGCATTTGTCCGAAAATCTCTGCAAACCGGCGCCAGAATGCACGTTTACCTGCCCATCGCGGAACTTTCAGTCAATGTATTCCTGCTGCTGGGAATGGGTGCCGGCGTCGGTGTCCTCTCCGGTTTATTTGGGGTCGGCGGTGGCTTTCTAATGACGCCACTGCTGATATTCATCGGAGTGCCCCCCGCTGTCGCCGTTGGGTCTGAAGCAAACCAGTTGGTCGCAACCTCTATCACTGGCGTACTTGCCCATTGGCGACGAAAAAGCGTTGATTTCAAAATGGGGTCTGTGCTGCTTGTGGGCGGTGTAATAGGCTCTACCGGCGGGGTGTTCCTATTTAAGGCGCTGCAAAAGCTCGGCCAGATCGATCTGGTGATTTCGCTTTGCTATGTCGTCTTCCTGGGCATTATCGGCCTGCTGATGTTCTCAGAATCCATGCGCTCCATGCTGAAGCAGAAGCGCGGCGTCGCGAGGCGCGGCAAGTTGCATAAGCATACTTGGGTGCACGGCCTGCCGTTCAAGATGCGGTTCCATAAGTCCAGATTATACGTCTCAGCATTGCTGCCGCTGTTTGTCGGCACGCTGGTTGGCGTTCTGGCAGCGATCATGGGTGTTGGCGGCGGCTTTATTATGGTGCCGGCTATGATCTACTTAATCGGCATGCCAACGTCTGTTGTCGCAGGCACATCGCTTTTTCAAATTTTGTTCGTCGTTGCGAACGTTACGTTCTTGCAAGCGTGGCAGAACCAAACTGTTGATATCTTGCTGGCATTGCTGCTGCTGGTCGGCTCTGTACTGGGTGTGCAGGTCGGCATCCGGCTTGGTGCGAAACTCCCAAGCGAACAGTTCCGCGTATTGCTGGCCGTGCTCGTGTTGCTAACATGCGGCAAGCTGGCATTTGATCTAGTCGCGACCCCGGGCAATCCATTCTCCCTAGCCTTGGGGGGCGGACATTGAGAGCCTTCAGCTTCGTTCTCGCCTTAGTCGCCGCCGCAACGCTCGCGCGCGCAGCGACAGCACAGATCGCTATCGACCTGTCCAAGCATCAGATTGAGATCACGTCTGGCTTCGACGGGACCGAACTTCTGCTGTTTGGCTATAACAGTAAGGGCGCAGAGGTTGTGGTCATCGTTCGCGGCCCACCGGAAACCATATCTGTCCGCGAGAAAGAGCGCACAGCTGGAATCTGGATCAACCAGAACGAGGCGACGTTTAAGAACGCACCGAGCTTCTATTTCGTGGCAACAACGGAAGGCCTAAGGGGCGACGGTAAACTTGAAACGATTCTAGAGAGCCTTGGCGTTGGCCCACGCGATCTTAGTATGACGCCGATCGAGAGCAACCTGAGCTCGGAACGGGTCGATGGATTCAGAGATGCTTTGATAACCCTTCGCCAGCGTGACCAGCTCTACACTAAGGAACCTGGCCACGTGCTAATGCGCGAGGACAGGCTGTTCCGCACCAAGGTGCCTTTCCCCTCCTCCACCCCCATCGGGGACTATACTGTTACCGTATATGAAGTGATTGATGGCTCGCCCGTACTAGGTGCCGAAACCCCCTTAAAGGTTCGAAAGGCGGGATTTGGCGCGTTCGTTTACAACACAGCTCACGACCATCCGGCACTCTATGGAATAGTTGCTATTCTGATCGCCCTCGTTGCAGGATGGTTTGGCGGATGGGCGTTCCGAAAAACATGACGGACACGTGTCTGATTGCCGTGGAGGTATGACAATGACCAAGGAGCCGATGTCGGACCCGGTGCGCAAGAACCGCGTACTGCTATGCGTGTTGGATGGCAGTGAAGAGCTGTCCATCGCATTGCATTATGCATCCATGCGCTCACTGCGCACCGGCGCACGTGTTGGGCTGCTTTATGTGCTTGAGCAAGCGGACGAGTTTGGCCATTGGGCTGGCGTCGCTGCACTGATGCGTGAGGAAGCCCGCGCTGGAGCTGAACGGCTACTACTGCAAGCGGCTGAGGTCGTGAAACGGCTGAGCGGTCAGACGCCGATCTTTTATATCAGCGAGGGCGAGCCGTCTCAGGCTGTCATCGACCTTATCAATGAGGACCGGGACATCGCCTTCTTGATTTTGGCCGCCAACACCGAAGGCCAAGGCCCTGGTCCATTGGTCACCCAGATTACCAGCCGCCATATCGGCAGCCTGCATATTCCCGTCGTTGTTGTCCCGGGGAATATGTC
>Ga0315322_10001445_pt1 | contig 18480 bp, 16 predicted proteins | sample M110021515metaG_FD_203461 | JGI IMG/M metagenome (GOLD analysis project Ga0315322, IMG submission 203461) | Ammonia-oxidizing marine archaeal communities from Monterey Bay, California, United States - M1 100m 21515 | ecosystem: Environmental > Aquatic > Marine > Intertidal zone | place: USA...
ATGAAGGCCCTGTTGACCTTCTGCTGCAATTGGCGCGGGACCAAAAGGTTGACCTGCTCCATATCTCCATCCTGTCGCTGGCAGAGCAATACCTGAAATTTATTGCAGAGGCCAAACGCCTGAAGCTTGAGATCGCAGCCGACTATCTGGTGATGGCAGCATGGCTGGCCTATTTGAAATCCCGCTTGCTCTTACCAAAGGAAGATCCCCCGCCTGAGGATGAGCTTTCGCCCGAAGCGATGGCTGAAGCCCTCGCCCAGCAGCTTCAGCGGTTGGAAGGCCTGCAAGCTGCCGCTAAATTGCTGCTGGCCATGCCACGGCTCGGCATTGATAGGTTCGGACGCGGCCAAGCGGATGCATTGCCGGAACACATCGAGTCCCGTACTGAGACCGATATCACCGAACTGCTGCAAGCCTATGCCGGCGTGCGCCGCCGCCAAGACAGCATGGCTCTATCGATCAGGCCATCCCATCTGCACACAGTCGAGGCTGCGATCAGTCGGCTGAACGCAATGCTTGGCATGGCTTTTGAGTGGCGCACGTTGGAGGCATTCTTGCCACTAATCACTGGCGATAGTGTGCTTCAGCGATCCGCCTGGGCCTCCACATTCACAGCCAGCCTGCAATTGGCCAAAGATGGGCAGTTGCAAATTCGCCAGGAAGAACGCTTTGGCCCAATCTATCTCCGCGCCCGGAAATCGGATGACCCGCAGCTCGACGTGGACGTGACCGATGAATGAGATCGACGACAAGAACGTCCCGACAGACGAGGCCGAGGACTTTGGCGAGCTGGCAGTTGGCCCCCGCATTGTTGACCCCGAACGGCTTGAGCTGGCCGAACGATTGGCGGAGGCGATCGTATTTTCCTCCGCCGACCCCGTACAGATAGAGGCGCTTGCGGAACGGCTACCGAGCACGATTGATCCCATTGAGATTATGGAACGCCTGGAAGCGCGCTATCGGAACCGGGGCATCACACTGATGCGGATTGCGGGAGGATGGACATTCCAAACTGCGCCCGACCTTGCCGCTGCCCTAACAGTGGAGCGGGTCGAGCAGAAGAAGTTGACCCGTGCCCAAGTCGAGACCTTGGCTGTGATCGCCTACCACCAGCCAATTACGCGGCCTGAGGTCGAAGAAATTCGTGGGGTATCACTATCCAGCGGCGTGATGGACACATTGCTTGGCCTTGGCTGGATTCGCACGGGCCGGCGCCGGGATACACCGGGGCGCCCGCTCACATTCGTGACCACGAAGGACTTTTTGCAGCATTTCGGCCTGGATTCACTTCAAGACCTACCGGGTGCTGACGAACTGACGGCCATGGGCTTGCTGGATGATCGCGCAGGATCAATCTCAGACTTTGTCAATCGTGAAGAAGAGCTTGATCTGCCAGAACCCGCGGTCGCCGCTGATGTGGATATCGATGAAGCATCCGGCATCGGCGGCATTCTATCGCCGTTCGACGAGGAAGAAGAGCGCTAGACAAGCCGCGGGAGAGAGGCTTTAGCTCGCCATGCTTTCGACCTTGCCCGCATGCTGGCGCTGCAGATCTTTCTCTGTGGCAACCCGGTTGCGACCGCTATGCTTGGCGAGATAGAGCGCTGCATCTGCCCGTTCAACAATGGTTTCCATCGTGTCAGAGGGCTGTAGCAGCGCTGCACCAATTGAAAGCGTGACGTTGCCATAGCTCTGGCCTGTCTTCGCGCTTTTCAGCACTTTGGCCGCAATGGTCTTGCGGATTTGCTCGGCAACAACAACGCCGCCTTTTAGATCGGTGGTTGGCAGAATAATGCAGAACTCTTCACCGCCATACCGGGCCGGAATATCACGGCCCTTCAGCATGGATTTCATCACCCGCCCAACAAGCTTCAGCACTTCATCGCCAACCCGGTGGCCATAGGTGTCATTGAAACGTTTGAAATGATCGACGTCTGTAATCAAGAGCGTCAGGGCAGTGCAGTCTTCACGCGCCCGCACAATTTCTGCTTCAAGGCCAAGGTCAAAAGCACGGCGATTTGGTAGATTGGTCAAGCCGTCGGTTTCACTGGCTCGGCGGGCGTCATCAAGGTTGGTTTGCAGTTCAGTGATACTGTCGCTGGCTTCATTCAGCTCGCGTTCGAGGGCCGCATTCTTTGCGATTGCCTCCTTCGCATCCATCAGCGCTCTCTTAACCAGTGCTTGGATTTTTTCTGGCGCAGCGTCAGAGAGATCACCACTGAACCTCTGCAACTTCGTGCCGTAATGCTTTGCGTTATCGGATGCAGCGCAGATTGAGGTCGCGGCTTTGCCAATAATGTCCTCGACGCTTTCACTGGCGTCTTGGATTATCTGACTGGCGTCCTCGCCAAGATAGGATTGCTTGATGTCTTGATACGAGTGGGGATCGAATTCATCCACGCTCTCAAGCATGCCACTCAGCTGCCGGGAGAGCTCGGCGTCGATGCCAGCATGGAAAGCATACCAGATTTCAAAGTTGTCTGGGTGCGATGCAATCTGCAGCGAATCCATCTGTTCCAGCGCTTCTTTTGCGATGGCGGCAGCGCGCCCGTAACTTTCTTTATAGCTCATTCGTCCCTCGATTCCCGAACCGCAGCGATATCAGGTTGGCGCTTTCAGCGGATCAGGAAGGACTTTAGCGAGGAAGAATGAAGAGAATATTATCCAAACCGATTGCCGTCGCTATTTAAGACTCTTTAAATAGGCAATCAGCGCTGTGCGAGAGCGCTTAAAGCGAACAACTACATCAGTTTTCACGCCCGGAATTGCTTTCTTTGGGTCCTGCAAGAAACTGTCCAATTTTGCTTCATCCCAACGGAAACCGGCCTCAGTCAGCGCGTTCGACTGCCTAAACCAACCCGTGGACCCAACTTCACGCCCATAAATGCCGGCAAGATGCGGACCATAGGCTAATTTCTCACCTTCCTTCTTGGAATGGCATACAGCACAGCGCTGACGAAAAATAAATCCGCCCATCAGCACCGGGTCTGAAGGCCGCGCTGTGTCTGTCACGCCGTAATCTTTGGGACTTGGCGCAGGCTGAGCTGCCGGGGCAGCACTATCAGCAGGTTGGGCATCTGCAGGCTTTGCCTGAGCGAGTTGGTCCGCAGCACTAGCGTGACCGCCTGCCGCCGCTGCGAGCGCCAAACTAAACGCAGATAGCGCGACAAGTGCAAAACTAAACCGTACTGACATTTTCAAGGCCCTCCAAAGGCGATGCTGCTTCTCTTGCGCATAAACTTATGCAGCTGCCGCCATCGTGCAAGGTTTTGGCGCATCATCTGTAAGATCAGTCACATACAGCGTTTGACGGCTATTCCGCAATCGCCTGATACACCAAGGACCGCAACTCACGCCGGATTGGGTAGGAAGATGACGGCATCAACTGTGTCATGAAGATCGCGACGATCCCTTCTGCCCGGTCCACCCAAAAACCGGTAGAAGCAACACCGCCCCAAGCAAATTCGCCCTCCGAACAAAGCGCTTTTGCTTTTGCAGCGTCAATGACAACGGACCCGGCAAGGCTGAATCCGATACCGTCATAAGCCGTCTCACTAAAGACAGGCTGTCCCATGGATGTGAGATCGGCATTGCCTGGCAAATGATTGCGCATCATGTATTCCGCTGTCTTTCGGCCAAGCACACGCGTGCCTTCATATGCGCCCAAGCCCCGCAGCATCTCGCAGAATTTCAGGTAATCACTCGCGGTTGAGACGAGCCCACCACCGCCGGAGAATAAGGTCACCGGCTTCACCCATGAAGAGTCTACGCTCGCCGGGTCAGTCTCCACGCGCGAGCCATCTGCCTGCTTAGTGAAAAGTGACGTTAACCGGCCGGCTTTCTCTGCTGGAAGCTGGAAATACGTGTCGTCCATACCGAGCGGTTCGAAGATACGCGTGCGCAGCACTTCATCAAGCGGCGCACCTGCGACAGCTTCAATGAACCGGCCAAGCGCATCTGTTGATACGCTGTATTCCCAGCGTGTGCCCGGGCGCCAGCGGAGCCGCATGGTCGCCAGCCGTTTGGTCATTTCTTCCAGCGTGCCGGAATTGCGGCTTCCAGAGAAATCGACACCTGCTGCACGATAAGCTGCGCCTACAGCCCCATCTTCACGATTGCCATAAATGAGGCCCGAGGTATGGGTCATCAGATGCCAGACCTGCATGGCGTCACCTACAGGCTCGGTCTTCATGTCAGCGCCTTCGCCGTCTAGCCAAAGCTGAGCATCGCCGAATTCTGGCAAATAACGCGCGACAGGATCATCCAGCTGAAACAAGCCCTCTTCGTAGAGCACCATAGCCGCCGCGGAGACAATGGGCTTGGACATTGAATAGATGCGGAAAATATCGTCCGGGGCGATAGGACGCCCAGCCGCTTCATCCGCCATGCCCCGGCTATCCAAGTAGGCGACTTGGCCGTGGCGCGCGATAAGCGTCATGCAGCCTGGCAATTTGTCGCTATCGACATAGCCATCCATCCAGCCACCAATCCGCTGCAGGCGATCTGCTGACATGCCGACGCTTGCCGGCCTCACTGTATTGATCACGTTGAAGTTTTCCTAGTTGCGGTAACTGTCGTCAGTTTTGTCGAGTTTCCGCATAAGTGCAGCAAACTCAAGGTCACCCTTTGGCTTCTCAGTCAGGCCTTTTCGCATGTCTTCACGGCTACGGGTAGCGACATTATCGGTCAAAAGACGAAGCTTACCAGCTGCGCTTGCATCAATTTGCACCTGGCACGCCCGCTCCAAGCGATAGAGATATAGGAACGCTTCAGGCACCGTCCGCCCGACAGTGAGTAGGCCGTGATTTCGCAGGATCATGGCTTTTGAATCGCCCAATGCATCAAGCACGCGCTCGCGTTCATCCAGATAGAGGCTGACGCCTTCATAGTCATGGTAAGCGATGTCATCATAAAATTGCGTCGACGTCATTGAGATTGGCTGTAATCCATCCTCCAAGGCCGCCACTGCCATGCCCGCGCGCGTGTGCGTATGCATAACCACACGATTTTCCTCGTCCTTCGCCATATGAATAGCTGAATGGATTACGAACCCGGCATAGTTCACGCCATGCCCCTGCCCTTCAATCACATTCCCTTCAAGGTCAATCTTGACCAGGTTAGAGGCTGTCACTTCATCGTAGTTGAGGCCATAAGGGTTGATCAGAAAATGATGCTCCGGGCCTGGGCATCGTGCTGTCAGGTGACCATAGATTAACTCTGTCCAGCCAAAATAATCGACAAGTCGATAGGCCGCTGCAAGCTGCACCCGAAGTTCACGTTCAGCTTCACCGGGTGCCAATTCATAAGCCGAGGGGAGTAGGGACATGCCATCCATGGCGGAGCTCCTTCGCGTTTTAGAATGTGACTGCTCCCATAATCTTGGCAGCTTTGATGACCCTGGGGAATGGTATGCATTGAAAGACAGTTTGACTATCTATGGAGAGAGTATAACTCTCCGCACACATTGACCTTTCCCGTCCAGCGCGGCGCCGGAGTTTTCCTTTGAACAGTCTTTGCCTCATCAACCGTGGTTTCATCGCTGTCGTTTTTTTCGTTATTGCAGTCAGCACACTCTTCGCGGTGCCAAGCCCTGTAGCCGCTCAGGTTATTCCGGGAGCGAAAACAGAAAGCACGATGCCAGCGGAGCAGGCCCGGGTGCTGGCTGATGTGCTGAAGGACGACACTGCACGCGCCGCGCTTATCAAAGAGCTTGAGCGTATCAGCGCGCCTGCCGATGGCAGTGCCAAGCCAGCGCCTGAACCGCACGAACCTTCGGTTGGCCGCAAAATTGCGGAAACAACTGCATCAATCTCAACCCACATTGCAGAGGGTGCAGGCAAAATCTGGACCCAGCTTATCTCAGCCCCGGAAAGGCTGGCGGCGTTGGAAAGCACCAAGGCATCTATCCTGACGGACGCCTTACTTGATCTGGCGCTGATCATTGTCGTCACCGTCGGTGTATTCTTAGTGCTGCGGCGATTTGCGAAGCGGCTTTATCGACGGATTGGCGCGCAGGCTGACGGTGCCGGTTTTTTGCGAAGCGCGATGCTGGCACTTGGGTCTGTCGTGATTGACGCTGGCGTGGTCTTGCTCGCATGGGGCCTAGGATATCTGGTGGCGGTCGCCTTCATTGGCGAATACAGCGCTATCAGCACCCGGCAGGCTCTATACCTGAACGCCTTCCTCATTGTTGAGATGATCAAGGTTGCCATGCGGACAATCCTCTCGCCTGCCGCCAGTGAACTTCGGCCTGCACCGCTGCCAGACCGGGCGGCGCGATTACTAACGAAATGGGTTGGTGCAGCAGTAAGCGTGCTCGGCTATGGCCAGTTGCTGATTGTCCCCATCATCAATGAAAACGTCTCATTTATGGCAGGCCAAGCTGCTGCAGTGTTGGTCTATCTGACGGCACTGTTGATCCTCATCACGCTAACACTATCGAACCGTGCTGCTGTCGCAGATTGGCTCGTCGGTGGCCAAGGTCTGACAGATCGTCCCGGCGCACTCCGGTTCCTGGCCCACAATTGGCATGTGCCTGTACTGGTGTATCTGGCCGTGCTGTTCATCATCGTTATCACAAGGCCAGGCGGCCTGCTGTTCCCGATACTTGCTGGATCGGCCCGCGTCCTGGCTGCCGTCATCATTGGCGCGATCGTTGGTGCAGGATTGCGACGTTTGATGGCGCGCGGTGTCCGCCTGCCGGAGCAAGTCACCCAGCGATTGCCGCTCTTAGAGCCCCGCCTGAATGCCTTCGTGCCGAAGCTGCTGCTGTTGGTGCGTTTCGCGATCATCGTCGCCGTGGTGCTGTTCGTGGTTAACACGATTGACCTGATCGATGTGCATGGCTGGCTGATCAGCCAGGTTGGCGTGAATCTAACGGGCATCCTGTTCAGCCTATTCTTCATTCTGCTGCTCGGTTTCGCTGTATGGCTGGCGATCTCCTCCTGGATCGATTTCCGCCTCAACCCTGATTACGGCTCGACGCCAACGGCACGTGAGCGCACGCTGCTCAGCCTATTCAGAAACGCCATGACTATTGCGCTCATCGTGATCACGATCATGTTTGCGTTTTCCGAAATTGGCATCGACATAGCGCCGCTGATCGCGTCTGCCGGCGTCTTCGGCCTGGCCATTGGTTTCGGCGCGCAGAAGCTGGTGCAGGACATTATCACCGGCATCTTCATTCAGTTCGAAAATGCGATGAATGTGGGTGATGTAGTGAATGTTTGCGGCACAACTGGAACGGTTGAGCGGCTGACGATCCGCTCCGTCAGCTTGCGCGATTTGCACGGCGCCTTCCACATTATCCCGTTCTCATCCGTCGATATGGTCACGAACTTCATGCGCGAGTTCGGCCAATATGTCTGCGACATGGGCATTGCCTACAAAGAAAACGTCGACGATGCCAAGGTCGCTATGACCGACGCGTTTGAAGAACTGCGCGCAGACGAACAATGGGGCCAGCTCATTCTGGAAGACATGACATGGTTTGGCGTCACAACGTTTGGCGACAGCGCCGTTACGGTCCGCAGCCGCATTAAATGCGCGCCTGGCAAGCAATGGGGTGTTGGTCGGGCATATAACGCCATCCTAAAGCGCGTGTTCGACGAACGCGGGATCGAAATCCCCTTCCCACATCGGACAATATACTTCGGTGAAACGAAGGAAGGGGCACCCACAGATGAGCAGAAAATGCTGACCGAGGGTAAGAGCAGCGAGAAATCGGATGAGGCCGGAACCTAATTATTCAGAAGCAATCGCCTGCTGCATCCGCTCCAGCGATACCGCTGGCCAATACGCCTTCCGATCATAAAACTGCTCGACGGAAGGCGCGCCTTCCGGCAGCTGGATCCAAGGCTGTTTGCTGTCGGTGAAAATATGGATATCGGGTGGCAAAAGGTCCGGTTGATCCATGGCTCCTACCCGTAAAAACAGGAACTTAGGGCCAGGGCCGGCATAGATGCTCCACACTGCCGTTTTGCAGGTTGGGCAGCGACAAACCTTTTGGCCTTTGCCGCTTTCACTTGGGGTATCGATCACTTCAATCTCACCCGACGTCAATCGCACCCGGTTCGCTTCGATCATCGCATTCAGCGCAAACGCAGCACCCGATTGCCGTTGGCATCTCGTGCAATGGCAACAATGTACGAAAAGCGCAGGCAGTTCGGCCTCGTACCGAACTTGATCACAGGCGCAGCCACCTTTGGCGGTCTTCATTGAGGAGGCCAAGCTCACATCACAGCGCCGACTTGCCAAGGAATAAACTCAGCATCGCCAAGGCCTTGGGCTTCGCTCTTGGTCTGTTTGCCAGAGGCGACTGCCAGGAACATCTCGAAGATTTCTGTGCCGATGTCCTCAACGGTCGCGTCACCATCAGCGATGGGGCCGCAGTTTACGTCCATATCTTCGCTGAGCTTGTTGTACATGGCCGAATTGGTCGCGAGCTTTATCGATGGACAAGGCTTGTTGCCGTATACGCTGCCGCGCCCGGTCGTGAAGCATACAACATTGGCACCGCTCGCTACCTGACCAGTGATAGAGGCCGGGTCATAGCCGGGGCTGTCCATGAAGACAAAGCCATGCGCATCCACCGGCTCGCCATATTTGTAGACACCGGCAAGATTGGTCGTGCCACCTTTGGCCGCCGCGCCCAGTGATTTTTCAAGAATGGTCGTGAGGCCGCCAGCCTTGTTGCCAGGAGAAGGATTGTTATCCATCTCGCCGCCGTTACGGGCCGTGTAATCCTCCCACCACTTTATCCGCTCAATCAGCTTTTGGGCGACTTTGTCTGAGACCGCGCGGCGTGTCAGCAGATGTTCTGCGCCGTAGATTTCAGGCGTTTCCGCCAGGATAGCCGTGCCGCCATGGCGGACCAGTGTATCCGCCGCAAAACCAAGTGCGGGATTGGCGGTGATGCCGGAATACCCATCCGACCCGCCGCATTGCAACGCCACGGTCAGATGTTCAGCCGAAATCGTTTCCCGTTCTGCCTTATTCGCTTCAGGCAGCATTTCTTTGATCTGCTCAATGCCCCAATCGACAGTTTTCCGGGTACCGCCGCCATCCTGGATATTCATCGTGCGGAACATCGGCCCGCGCTCAATGCCGTAAGCTTCCAGCAGAAAGTCGATCTGGTTGACCTCACAGCCGAGCCCGACCATCAGCACGCCTGCGAAATTCGGGTGCCGCGCATGGCCCCAAAGTGCACGCTGCAGGTTCTCATAACCTTCACCTGCACCCGCCATGCCACACCCTGTTGAGTGGGTCAGTGCGACAACGCTATCCACATTCGGATAGTCATCCAGCACACCAGATTTTTCCAGGTCCCGCGCAATAAAGCGGGCGACGGATGCTGAGCAATTCACGCTTGTCAGGATGCCGATATAATTCCGTGTACCTACGCGACCATTCGAGCGCTTATACCCCTGGAACGTCGCGCGTTCGGCTTCCGCCACATATTCAACGTTCTTCAGATCCTTGCCGATGGCATAATCGCGCTCAAAATCCCCCATGGCGCAATTGTGGACATGCACATGGTCGCCAGCGGCGATATCAGTGGCTGCAAAGCCGATGATCTGATCATATTTCCGGATCGCCTCGCCCTCTGCGATGGCTTTCACAGCAACTTTATGGCCGGAGGGTACGGGCGCTGTGGCGGCTACACCATCTTCAACCGGCGCACCCGGTGCTAAATCCACGCGGGCGACGACGACATTGTCTTCTGCATTCAAACGCAGCGTTGTTGTTGCGGCCATCAGATGGGCCTCCTCGGCTTTAGGGCTTTCATTTGCAGGAACCCTACGTCGCAGATGAACTTGGCGCTAGAGCGAACTATACTCCTGTATGAGTTTCCCAAAGTTCGTCGCTACAAAGGCCATTCATTGCCGCATCTGATCATCTTCATATTCGTGCTTATCCTGGCTGGAATGGCATCATGCGTGTTCATGTAGCTGCGATCCTGGCGGCTTTGATGCTCGCAGGCTGCGGACTGCCGCCAACCGTGTTCCGCACAGACCGGAATAGCGAACTGCTGACAGCGCCGCCGCTGCAGGAAACCGCTATCGGCGGAATTTTCATCGCCCCGGTTGAGAATGCTAACGCAGATAGCCTCGCCTTCCGTCGCCGCCTCGCTCGCTCCCTTGTGCAGCAAGAGGTCGCTGCTGGGATTGATGTCGCAGGGGCCTATAGCGCCAAACTGCTCTCAGCCGCCGCCCCGGCCACATTTGATGGCAAAGGGTATGTTGACATCTGGTGGCGTCTTGAAGGCCCGGATGGTGCCATATGGGATGCATTTTCTATCCCGACGCCGTTGGATTTCAGGGTCGAACGGGGTGAAACCATCGCTGTCATCAATGCCATCACGGCTCGTATCGTTGATATTTGGGGGCCAGTAGAGCCGCCCCCGCAGCAGGCCGTCGCCCCAATGGTCGTTGCCATCCCGCCGGCAAAAACACAAGGCTTTGAGGATGGCGGCCCGCTATCCCGCGCAATGGCAGCCCAATTTGCAGCCCGTGGCATGCAGCCCGGCGAAGAAAGTACAGCCAATGCTGTGATCCATGTGCGCGCCGCCATCGAACCCGTGAAAGCTGGCGGCCGGGAAACCGTGCAAATTCAAATCCGCTGGACTGTTGTCGATAAAGCGGGACTGGTTCTGGGAACCGTCAACCAAAAAAATCAAGCACCGCTTGCTGCAGTTGACGCCGGCCTGGCTGCAATGGCACCAGATGCAGCAGGTGCCGCCGCTGATGCCGTGGCGGATCTGGTGCGGAAAGCCCGACCTGCAGTGACTGCACAGCAATCCACAGGGCAAGTGAAACAGTAAGGGCGCCCGAACCGGCATATCCGCGCTATATGATGATGCATGAGCAATTCCACCAACCCATTCGACGATGACGCCTTCTATGATGGCGCCAATCCAGGCTACGCGCCGCCGCCACCGCCAGCGCCTACGATGGTCGAAGGACGCCCGGTTTATTTGGACGGGCTGAACGAGGAACAGCTAAAAGCGGTCGAAACGCTGGATGGCCCTGTGCTGATGCTCGCAGGTGCGGGCACAGGTAAAACCAAAGCGCTGACAACACGGATCGCGCATCTTCTGGTCGCTGGCAAAGCATGGCCGCGGCAAATTCTGGCAGTGACCTTCACGAACAAAGCTTCCCGCGAGATGAAAGATCGCGTTGGCGCGCTGATCGGCGGTGTTGCAGAAGGCATGTGGCTTGGCACCTTCCACGCCCTTGCTGCACGGATGCTGCGCCGCCATGCGGAACTTGTCGGCCTGAAATCCAACTTCACCATTCTGGACGCCGATGACCAGCTTCGCCTGCTGAAACAATTGATGCAGGCGGAGAATATCGATACCGGTCGCTGGCCCGCCCGCGCCTTGATGGGGCGCATCCAACGCTGGAAAGACCGGGCGCAAACGCCGGACAAGGTCTCTAAGGGAGACGCGGGCGACTTCGCCAATGGCCGCACCCAGGCAATTTATGCGCAATACCAAGAACGTCTCAAAACTCTGAACGCCGCCGACTTCGGCGATTTGATGCTGCACATGACCACGATCTTCCAAGAGCACCCAGACGTGCTGGAAGATTGGCGGCGGCGCTTCAAATATGTGCTGGTGGATGAATATCAGGACACCAATGTTTCCCAATATCTCTGGCTGCGGCTCTTGGCACAGGAGCACAAGAACATCTGCTGCGTTGGTGATGACGACCAGTCAATCTATGGCTGGCGTGGTGCTGAGGTCGGGAACATTCTGCGTTTCGAGAAAGATTTCCCAGGTGCGCGCGTAATCCGGTTGGAGAGGAACTATCGCTCGACTGGCCACATCCTCGGCGCGGCCTCCGGCCTCATCGCCAATAATGAGGAGCGGCTTGGCAAAACGCTCTGGACCGAAGCCGATATGGGCGAGCCAGTGCAGCTTCGCCTACTCTGGGACGGAGACGAAGAGGCCCGCATGGTCGGCGACGAGGTTGAAAACCAGCAGCGGAAGAAGGTTTCACTGAACGAGATGGCAGTTCTGGTCCGCGCCGGGTTCCAAACCCGGGCCTTCGAGGAACGCTTCGTCACACTTGGCCTGTGCTACCGCGTCATCGGCGGACCGCGCTTTTATGAACGCACGGAAATTCGGGACGCTTTGGCCTATCTGCGCATTGTTGTGCAGCCGGACAATGATTTGGCATTTGAGCGGATCGTAAACACGCCGAAGCGCGGGCTTGGTGCTGCTACGATTCAGGCAGCCTATACGCTTGCCCGCGCCAAACAGATTTCGCTGTTTGAAGCGTCCCGCCAGCTTTCAACAACGGACGAATTACGCCCGAAAGCCCGAAACGGCCTTGGTGCTGTCGTCCAGATGTTCGATAGATGGCGCGCCCTCAGCGACGGCGTCGATCAGGTCGAGCTGCTGGAAACGGTGCTGGACGAGTCCGGCTATGTTGATATGTGGCGCAATGATAAATCGCCCGAAGCGCCTGGCCGTATTGAGAGCCTTAAAGAGCTCGTCCGCGCCATCGGTGAGTTCGAGAACCTGATGGGCTTTCTGGAGCATGTCAGCCTGGTCATGGAAAACGACCAGAACGCCGGTGATGATGTTATCAGCATCATGACACTCCATGCCGCTAAGGGCCTGGAATTTGACATCGTATTCCTGCCGGGATGGGAGGATGGGATGTTCCCAAACCAACGGGCGTTGGATGAGTCCGGTCGCGCTGGGCTCGAGGAAGAGCGTCGCTTGGCTTATGTAGGGCTAACGCGGGCTAGGCGGTATGCCATCATCTCCGCTGCCGCAAACCGGCGTGTCTATAACCAATGGGTATCGTCCCTGCCCTCTCGTTTCATTGATGAGCTACCAGCCGAACATATTGAACGGGATGCGCCAGAAGGCCTTGGTGCCAGCTATCCGCAAACGCCAGAATTCTCTGGCGGACAAGGCATGGCGAGCGGCGGGTACCAATCCACAAAGTCCCGGGCGATGGGCGCACGCGCTGCTGGTCCGCGCGCCCAAGTGATTGATGGCGTTGGATTCGAAGTGAAGGCCCGCGCCAAGCCCAAAGTTGATTTTGCGATCGGCGAGCGCGTGTTTCATCAGAAATTTGGCTATGGCCGGGTGGAAGACGTAGACCATGATCGGCTTGAGATCGCGTTTGAGCAAGCTGGCGATAAAACTGTCGTCGCGAGTTTCGTAGAGAAAGTCTGATATGTCCTTGCCAACGCAATGGCGCGTGGCTGTCGCTGTCTCCAGCGCCGCCGCACCGGCCTATGAAGCTGCCCTTGAGGCAGACGCTGTCGCCATCTCAATCTATGAACGCGCGACTGATACACCGCCCCGCAGCGCACCTGAGCCAGCCACATGGGCTGGTGATCTGTACATGGCCGATGCTTGCATTGTCGAAGCGATCTTCACCGAACGCCCAAGCCGCGCGGCATTAGAGTCTGCCGTGGCTATCGCCGCCGCAGCGTCTGGCGATCCCACGCCAGAGCTCATCATCGAAGCGTTAGACGATGCCGATTGGGCGGCAAAGGTGCTGGAAAGCCTGCCACCAATCCGCGTCTCGCGCTTCCGTGTGCGTGGCAGGCATGTGACGGAACGTGCACCACCGGGGGTCATTGACCTGCTTGTCGAAGCGGGTGGGGCATTCGGGTCTGGCGAGCATGAAACCACCAAAGGTTGCTTGCGCGCGCTGGATTACGTGCTGAAGCAGCAGCCGCTTCGCAATGTACTGGATTTGGGCTGTGGCACGGGCGTGCTGGGTTTGGCCGCATACAAAGCCGCGAAACCAAACGTACTGCTGACAGATATTGATCCACGCGCCGTCGCTGTCGCGGATGAAACAGCCCGGCAAAATCATGCGCCACACAAGCTTCGTGCCGTCACTGCGAACGGATGGGCATCCCAAACAATTCAACGCGCTGGGCCGTTTGATCTTGTGTTAGCGAACATTCTGGCCCGCCCGCTGCGGCGGATGGCGGGGGATTTAGCGCGCAGTCTAACACCGGGCGGACGGGCTGTGCTTTCAGGCTTCCTATATTGGCAGGAGCCGTTTGTGCTGGCACCCCATCGCGCCCATGGGCTCGTGCTGGAGCGGCGCATCCGCCAGGGCGATTGGCTGGCACTGGTATTGCGCAAACCAATCCGGCCCTGACATTAGCTTATACGTGCGCAGCACCCTTGCGGTGTGTGAACAGGCCTACGACCGCATCAACGATCCGGCGGAGCCAGCCGCGAATTTCGGCAGCGTCCTGGCGTTCACAATCCAGACGCGCGGCTTCCATGGCGTCGAGGCCAGGATTATGCGCAGCTGTCATCCGCTGCCAAAGATTAGCGATCATCGCGCGGAGAGATTGAGCATCTTGCCGCCGGCATTCCAGGATTTGCTCTTGCATCGTCATCGTCTTTCTCCTGCGCCCGACTTATTTACGCCCCCTTGGGCGATCCCTAATGTGTCCAGCGCGCTTACATTGCGCTAGACATACGCCTAATTTTCGTAAAATGAATCGCAGATATTGCAATGCAGCATGCCAAATTTGCATATCTGCGTTTAAGGAGCGGCAGCTATGACGACAGCGCGTATCAAAGCCCTGCGGGAAGCGCTTGCAGCAGAAGGCTACGCTGGCTGGATTCAGCCCCGCGCGGATGAGTTTCAAGGCGAATACGTGCCGCCTTCAGCTGATAGGCTGGCGTGGCTGACTGGCTTCACAGGATCGGCCGGGATTTCCGTCGTATTGCAGAAGAAAGCCGCCGTGTTCTCTGATGGCCGCTATACGCTACAGCTCACCCAGGAAACTGACCCCGATATCTTTGAAACCCACCATAGTATTGAAGCGCCCGCCAATGAGTGGGTCGCTACAAACTTGGCCAAGGGCGATGTACTGGCCTACGACCCTTGGCTACTGACGCCAGGCGAGGTTAAGAAATTCAAGGAGGCGGTGGCGAAAGCGGGCGGCAGCCTTGCAGCAGCGCCGCAGAACCTCGTAGACGCCGTTTGGGCAGATCGCCCAGCCCCGCCGCAAGCACCCATCACCCCGCATCCGCTGGAATATGCCGGTGAAGCCTCTACCGACAAGCGGACGCGGCTTGCAGCCGATCTCGCGGGCAAAGGCCTGGATGCGGCGCTCCTGACGGCGCCCGATGGCGTTGCATGGTTGCTGAATGTGCGCGGCGGCGATGTGGACCACACACCTCTGCCCCTCTCCTTCGCAATCCTAGGCGCTGACGCTGGCGTCTCTTGGTTTGTAGACGCTGCAAAGCTGGATGGCGGCGTGCGGGAATGGGTCGGCAATCAGGTGGATATTCAATCGTTTGAACAGTTTCCAACAGCACTCGAAGCCTTCAAAGGCAAGCGCTTGCTGGTTCCCAGGTCAGCACCAGCCGCCTCCAGCCAAATCTTGGAAGCAAATGGTGCGGAGACCATATCTGGCGATGATCCGACAAGCCTGCCGAAGGCCCGGAAGAATGCGGCTGAAATTGCTGGAACCCGCGCCGCACATCTCCGGGACGCAGTCGCTATCGCCCGTTTTCTGTATTGGCTGGACAGAGAGGCACAAGCCGGCGGTGTTACGGAACTGCAGGCCTCAGACCAATTAGAAGCATATCGACGAGAACTCGAAGGTTTCCGCGACCTCTCATTCCCAACGATTTCGGGTGCCGGGCCGAATGGTGCCATCGTCCATTACCGCGTGACGCCCGAAAGTGATCGGGAGTTGGAGCCAGGATCACTCTACTTAGTCGATTCAGGCGGGCAATTTGTGGACGGCACAACGGATATCACCCGCACGATTGCCATCGGCGCACCGACAGATGAAATGCGGCGAGCTTATACGTTGGTGCTCAAAGGGCATCTCGCACTGAGCGCCGCCAAGTTCCCTAAAGGTGCCACAGGAGCGCAACTAGATAGCTTGGCTCGCGCGCCGCTATGGGCGGCAGGGCTCGATTTTGACCACGGCACAGGCCACGGTGTTGGCAGCTATCTATCCGTGCACGAAGGCCCGCAACGGATATCAAAGGCCGGGTCAGCAGTGCTGGAGCCGGGTATGATCCTTTCGAACGAGCCTGGCTACTACAAAACGGACGCTTTTGGCATCCGCATAGAAAATCTCATTTTAATGGAACCTGTGGATATCTTTGGTGGCGAGCGGGCCTTTCTAGGTTTCGAAACACTCACTTTCGCACCCTATGACCGGCGACTGATTGATTCAGGCTTATTGAGCAACGAAGAAAAGAGCCAAGTAAATGCCTATCATGCCCAGGTAAAAGCCCTAGTCGGCCCACAGCTTCCCGCAGCTGTCGCAAAATGGCTCACTGCGGCAACATTGCCGCTAGAAACGTAATTGTGGCGCCAACAAAGACTTGGCAAGGCTATATCTAGTCTGGTAACCATTTTAAAACCATGTGGGCGTATCTCTACAGAACAGACGCGCCCCGTGTCATGGTGACGGAGGAATCCTTGGACCACGAGGAATTGGAAGAGCGCATTATTTCGCGCCGTAAACTGCTTGCCCTCACGGCAGGCGTCGGTGCGGCCGGTATCGTTGGGCTTACGCCAGACGATGCGGAAGCCGCGCGCGGACGCCGTTCTCTTAAGCTGGTGGAGACACACACTGGCGAAAAGCTGAGTGTGGTTTATCGGATCGGGAATAAGTATTCCAGGAACGGTCTCCGGAAGATTAATTCGATCATGCGTGACTGGCGTAACGATCAAAGCCGCGCAATGGATCCACAAGTTATCGATTATTTATATTCTGTCCGCCGCTGGCTGGGCACGAATAAGCCGATCAAGATCGTTTCCGGCTACCGTAGCCCAGCGACAAACGCCATGCTGGCGCGGAAATCCGGCGGCGTCGCTCGGAATAGCTATCACGTCAAAGGCATGGCAATCGATATCAAGATCGATGGCTATTCCGTGAATTCCATCGCTCGCGCTGCAAAAGCAATGAAGCTTGGCGGTGTTGGCAAATACAGCCGATCCGGATTCGTGCACATCGACAGCGCTGAATACCGCGCCTGGGGCCGCTAAATCGCTCCCATGGCTGGCCCTAAGACGCCTGCGGACCTATTTGAGCGCCTTGACGGTCTCGATATTTTTTACCAGACCATCAGCCATCCGCCACTATTCACCGTGGATGATTCCAAGGCCCTGCGTGGCGCGCTAGATGGCGGTCACGCGAAGAACTTGTTCCTGAAGAACAAGAAAGGCCGGATGTGGCTGTTGGTGGCGGAGGAATCTACGCCAATCAACCTTAAAGCTTTCGCCAAGATGATCGGTGCTGGCAATCTATCCTTTGGCAAGCCGGAACTGCTGATGGAAATGCTGGGCGTGATCCCAGGTGCGGTAACGCCGTTCGCGCTTATCAACGCTGAGCCCGGCTCCATCACGCCCTTGTTTGACCAAGACCTTCTGGCGGAAGACCCATTGAACTTCCACCCACTCGACAACACGATGACAACAACCATCGCCAAAGCGGACCTGCTGCGCTTTGTCGAAGCGCTCGGTCACAGCTATGAGACGGTTGACCTGAAGGCAATTGAAGCAGCTTAGCCGAGCACTTCAGCCAGTTCTGCGAAGTCACTAACAATCAGATCCGGCTGCTCCGGCCAATCTCCGAATGGGCGTTTGCGACGGTCAATAAAGACTGTCCGCATGCCGAAAGACTTTGCCCCAACACAATCGAATGCATGGTTGGCGACGAATAGGATGCCAGAGCGGTCGATATCCAGAAGCTCCTCCGCCTTGGCATAGGTTTTCCAGTGCGGCTTGAAATAGCCCGCTTCTTCAACGGACATCACCTTATCAAACGGGAAGCCGATATGAGGCTTAGCCGCCTCCAGCATGTCTCTGTCGCCATTAGAGAGGATCGCCAGCTTGTAACGCTTGTGCAGCCTGCCAAGCGCCTCCAGCACGTCTGGGAACGGCTTGAGACGCTCAATCTCGCTCACCAACCACTCTACCTCATCCTGGGTATAGGCAATACCCGCACGGTCCATGACATGGCTGACCGCACGATGCCCTATCTGGCGATAGGGCGTGTGGCCTCGGTCGCAGAGTGCATCGATCATCGAGTTTTCGAAATGCGTGCGCCGCCACCACGTGACAAAGCTATTCGGCTTACCCTCCCAGCCCTTCTTTTGCAGGAAAGGCGTCGATGCCTCCACCAGACAGCCCTGCATATCGACGACGGTGCCGTATTGGTCAAACAACAACGCTTTGACTTCGCGGCGAAGGATGGCTGGATCAGTGGTCATAGGATCGCCTGTTTAGCTTGAGCAGCAGGTACGATGACAAAGCCAATAGTTAGGCAATGAATTCTAGGTTGAGACCGCGCGCATCAGCCGGCTTCACCCGGACAACATCGCCTATCCGCTCAGCGTTGATGCCAGCGCTGGCCAGATAAGCCGCCGTTGCTTCCCGGTCATCAACGCCGATGGTCAGCACATGCCAGATCGGCCGTTCGACCGCCGGATGCGTTGCAAGGCTAGCATGGGCT
>Ga0315322_10001446_pt1 | contig 18463 bp, 11 predicted proteins | sample M110021515metaG_FD_203461 | JGI IMG/M metagenome (GOLD analysis project Ga0315322, IMG submission 203461) | Ammonia-oxidizing marine archaeal communities from Monterey Bay, California, United States - M1 100m 21515 | ecosystem: Environmental > Aquatic > Marine > Intertidal zone | place: USA...
TCGAATGGATGTGTTTGTCATGCACGTTCTTTCACCCGAAGAAATTGATCCACCCATTCGTGGTGACCGTCGTTTGATTGATGTCGAGGACGGCGATTCTGCCGAGATCACTCTCAACAACTACGCGTTGCAGAAGTATCAGGAAACGGTCAAATCCTTCATTGGCTCGATCAGACAATTTTGCGCAAAGCGTTCGATCGTCTATCTTCCAGTACGTACGGAAACGCCGGTGGAAACAATCGTGACAAAATACCTCCGTGAACGAGGCGTTGTGCGATGAATTTCATTCCTGCCCTTACAAATCCACTTGCACTGTTGCTTCTGGCACTCGTGCCGGTTGGCATCATTGTCCTCTATTTCCTGAAGCTAAAACGAGAACCGGTTGAGGTACCAAGTACCTATCTGTGGTCAAAAACGATCGAAGACCTGCATGTCAACAGCCTGCTCCAGCGTCTGCGGCGTAGCCTGTTATTACTGCTTCAGTTACTGGCCGTCTTCATTGCGTTGCTCGCGTTATTGCGTCCTGGTTACCGTGGAGAATCCACCGGCCAGGAGAGGACCGTGTTCTTGATTGACAACTCCGCGAGCATGCAGACAGTGGATCGCAATGAAACGCTGAGCCGCTTCGAAAAAGCAAAGGCCCTGATACGGCAGAAAATCGAAGCGATGACCGACAGCGAAACAGCCATGCTCATCTCGTTCAACGATCGTTCAGAAACCGTCCAAGCTTTCACCAGCGATCGTGCGCGATTACGAGATTCTTTGGCACGTATCACCATCACGAATCACAGCACCGACATCCTTGGGGCACTAAAGGCCGCTAATGGACTCGCCAACCCAAGACGCTCCAGCGAGATCGCGGATGTCAACGATGTACAGGTCGCTGACGCGAAGCCCGCTGACTTGTTGATCTACAGTGACGGTCGGTTTCAAACGGTAACGGAATTCAACCTCGGCAACTTAAGAGCCGAGTACATCGCAATGGGCTCCAGCGATGTTGAAAATCTCGCGATCACAGCATTCTCGACCGAAAGAAACGGAGAAAGGCCCGCCGAGGTACAAGCGTTCGCGACGATTGAAAACTTTGGCTCCTCATCCGTTTCCACCACTGCCACGCTGAGCATGAATGGGCAATTCCTGGACGCCGAAACGGTTCAACTCGATGCCGGAGAACAAACAGGCCTCAGCTTTGTGGTCGAAACGGAGGACGCAGCCACTTTGAGTTTGGCTCTGGACCATGAGGATGATCTTGAAATCGACAATATTGCCTACACAGGCCTGAGCCCGTTGAGAAATGTTTCGATCCTCGTGATCACGCCCGGCAACACGCCTCTGAAAGTGGGGCTTGAAACTGAAAAGACCGCAAAGATTTGTACTGCCAGCTTCTTTTCGCCCTCCTACCTGAAAACAGAAGATTACAACAAAAGAGCCGCGGACGGCACGGATGACTTGATCATCTACGACACTTGCTCACCCGCCGAAATGCCAACAACCAATACCTTTTTCATTGGTGCGCTGCCACCACCAACGACGAGCGAAACCGTTGAAAACAACAAAGATGCAAATGCATCACAAGCGATCGTGACCGGGTCAACGGAATCCGGATCCGCACCAGAAAATGGATCACCGGACTCTGCTTCCGCAACTGCGGACCTGGGCCCCGCAGGAGCATCTGTTGCTGCTGCACTCAATGGCCCCGACTTGAACTGGAGATGGGCGAGCGCGGAATCCTCGGTTTCGCTGATCGACATTGAGCGTACACATCCATTGATGCGCTACCTCGAACTGTTTTCACTGCTAATTTTCAGTGGTCGAGGAGTCGAGGGTCCTCCAGGCACCATCGAACTGGTGGGCGCTGACGTCGGCGCGATCCTAGCCATCGCACCGCGCGACGGGTTCCAAGACATGGTCCTCGGGTTTGAGATCATCTCACGCGATGATGATGGATCGCCAGTCACCAATACAAACTGGTACGCCGAACGTTCTTGGCCAGTATTTTTGCTGAACGTGCTACGCTATTTAGCAGGTGCGGCTGATGCGACAGGCGCGGCCAGTTACCGGCCAGGAGAAACGGTGCGGGTAAGATTGGAAAATGCGATCACATCGCCGAGTGTTACGCGTATCGGAGGTACCTCTGTTGGTGTGACTCCAGGTCCGGGTGGATCGTTGGAGATCATCGAAACAGAAATTCCCGGCAATTATCGAGTGGAAGACGGATCGAAACTCGCGGATCTATTCGCGATCAATCTATTCGATCCGCAAGAAAGTGACATCGCAGCGGTCAAGGAAATTGACATCGGCTACGAATCCGTCACATCAGAAGACACCACGGTCGAACAACGTCAGGAATTCTGGCGATGGGCGTTGATTGGGATGCTAGGACTGATTGCCGCCGAGTGGTGGGTATACAGTCGTCGCATGGCCTAAAGACTGCCATTGCTGGAACTTTAAAACGCTGCCCTCTAGGATTCAAGTCCTGCGTCGTCTTCCAGGTCCCCTTCGGTAATCAGAGTGAAACCTTTCTCATCCAGGGTGGCCATCGCCATTTCAATATTTTCCACCATGATGGCAACTGCTGGTGCCCCATTAGGCCGCACAATCAGCGGATAGGCCTGAATGATGTTCAGTTCTGCTTGCAACAACGCGGTACAAACTCGCAGCAGTGGTTGCGGTCCATCTGGAAGCTGGACGCCTACAAGGTCGGTTTCAATCATCGCCAAGCCGCTGCGTTCCAGGATATCTCTTCCGCGATCCGCATCGCTCACCAGGAATCGCACAAAAGCACACTCGGCGGCATCACTGATGGACAACGCACAGATACGGATTCCTGTGCCCTCAAAACGCCTGACTACCTCCAACAATTGCCCGACACGATTCTCGAGGAATATCGTAAACTGTCGGATTGCCGGAAAATTGCGGCCCCGCATTGTCTGAAATGCAGTTCCTGCTTCGTCGCCAATGTTCATCTGTGGCTCGTCCTGTGCTACATGGAAACCTGAACCGCCCTAGGGTTCGATGGTCTTATCAATTCGCGTGTTGACCATCCCAGGGCGAATCAAGAGTTCGGTTTCCCAAGTGTCATCTTGCTGCATCGGTTGATGACGATTCCGGGGTCAGCATTTTTGCGCGTCTGTTGAAGCGATTTCCCAGCGTACTTATCAATGGCCCGAGCATTCCGAAAATCCCGAATGGAAGGTACACAAACCACGCCAGAAGCGAAAACGGCCCCGGCAACAGATCCTGTTCAAACGCTGTATCCGTTAAAATCCCACGAACACCTGGTCCTCGCCCCTGAACGGAGAACGCATGTCAGCAACACCGTCCCCACCCATCGCCAGCCACCAACTGACCCTAAGGGTCAATTATCACGAGACCGATGGTCAGCGGCGTGTACATCACGGCAACTACCTGAATTATTTCGAGCGCGGGCGAGTAGAGATGCTGCGAGCAATGGGAACCAGCTACCGCGAGCTTGAGGACACAGGCCTGATGCTGGTGGTAAGTGAACTCACCGTGAGATATCACTCTGCCGCTCAATTTGACGACAAGCTCATTTTGACCACCAACCTTATGCACGTTCGCAAAGTACGACTCTCACATCACTACCAGATTCACCGAGCAGATGAATTGATCGTGGATGCCGAGTCGATCATTGCCTGCGTTGACAAAACCGGACGCCCCAAACGCCTACCCCAGAGTTTACTTCAGCTATAACCGAGGATCAGCATTTCACACTCTGCCACCCGATACGCACTTCTCCCAACGAGCTTCACCCAACCGTCCTGACCTCAGTCAGAACAGCCAACTCTGCGGAAAAAGTGGTGAGACCCACATACGAGCACTCCACTCCGTCTCATGCTCAACAACTTCAAGATGTAACATCTAGGAGGATGGGTGACGCTTTCGCGGTAACCAAGCAACACCCACGCGTTTCATCACATCCGATCGCAGCCGATTCTGGCTAGCCGAATCATTGCTGCTTACACGTCCTGCCCTCACATCAGGAAGCCAATTGGCTGAACGAATCCCCACCAACACCCAGCTCGCTCAGGAAGCCCTTTGCCCTGAAAACGAAATCACCCGCTGTGCCAAATCACATCATTTACACACACGTCCGGTCATCTACGCTTGGCAACGACCATGTCTAAGCAACGGTCCGGACAATTCCGGTGATTTGATACCCAAATTACCGACAAAGCGTACGTTTCAATTTGTCCAAAACGCGGCTTCACGGTACCCTGTGCGGATGAGTCTCCGCGTGACGAAGGCCCTTTTTTGGGTAAGCCAGTGAGCAAGTTGCGCGGACTCTAAGGCAGATTGCGTGCAACCATGCCTGACGGCAACAGCGATGGGCACCAAAGCGAATATCCACTGCACTGTAAAACCGACCAAAACCGACCAAAACCGACCAAAACCGACCAAAACGAAGTGGGGCTGCAAACGGTCGCAGATCTCATCGACCAAAGTCAAACAGAGGTCGCCGTTCCCGCAGCGGACGCAACCACCCTTTGACCGTACCTCTCTTACCTTTCCAAAACCACCGAGGACATCCGGCATGCAAGTTAACCGGAACAGCAATCTCGAGATTCCTGAGTCCCTCAGGGAAAAGCTCCTTGGGTTTCGCAGGCGGGTTTGGATACTGAAGATGTTGGAGGCCTTGGCGGGTGCCACCGTCGGGATCCTGATTGGTTTTTTGTTGACCTATCTGCTGGACCGTTTTTTCGATACCTCGTCATTCATGCGAGGGATCATTTTGTGCGGCTCAGGAATTAGCTGCGGCTTGGTCCCGCTCGCGATCAATCGTTGGATCATCAAACGTCGCCGCCTGGACCAACTCGCCCGCCTGCTGTCAGAGACACAACCTTCGGCTGGCGATCAACTACTTGGTGTTATCGAACTGTCCGAGGACACCTCGGAACAGTCACGGTCTCCGGAGCTCGTTGAAGCCGCGATCAAGCAGGTAGCGGCGTCTGTCCAAAACCAGGATTTAAGCGAGGCGGTTCCCAACCCACGTCACCGCCATCGTTCGCTAGCCGCTGGTGTGCTGGCCATTGCTGCAATCGCTCTCCTGATTTTCAGCGCCACAGCAACTAAAAATGCGTGGGCCCGTTTTCTAATGCCTTGGGGCTCCACCCCACGCTACACGTTCGCCGGTGTGCAGGACTTACCTGAAACACTGGTTGTGCCGCACGGCGAACAGTTCGCCCTATCTGTAGCGCTTCGCTCAGACACTGAATGGTCACCGAGCAGTGCAAGCGTTGCCTTGGATCGCCAGCAACCGCAAACCGCGGATTTGAATGAAACGACTTATCAGTTTTCGTTGCCAGGCCAGATCCAACCTACGGACTTGTTTGTCAAAGTAGGGGACTTCAAAGGGCTTGTCTCGGTGGAACCTAAACTGCGGCCGGAATTAAATTCGATTAGGGCGAACGTACAGTTGCCTGCATACCTAGGTCGGACCGACGCAATCACGCAAGACATACGCGGTGCTTCGTTTTCGGTGGTCAAAGGAAGTGAGACCACATTTTTGGCCCGCGCATCGCGCGATCTCGCTACTGCTAGCGTCAATGGAAAAACGGCCCAACCAGTCGAGGCTTCTTTTTCGACGGGGCCACTTCTTGTTAGGCAGAACGAACAAGTCGAGTTTCAGTGGGCGGATAACGATGGCCTGACGGGCAGCAAGCCGTTCAAACTATCGATCGAGGCAACCGAAGACGGATCGCCTTCCCTGATTTGTGACAACCTACCGAGGCGTAAGGTCATCCTTGACTCCGAAGTGCTCTCGTTCACCATTCGCGCCCGCGATGATTTTGGCGTGAAACGCGTGGGCATTGAATGGCAAGGTTTGGATGAATCACTACCCGACATTGCATCGGGTGAATCCATCTTGGGAGCGGGCAATCAAACTGCTGAGTTTCTCGAGTTGGCCGGTGTTTTCTCACCCGTCACCCACGAAATCAAGCCACAACCCCTCGCCGTACGCGTCTTTGTCGAGGACTACCTGCCCGGCCGGCAGCGCATTTACTCCCCCACCTCAATCTTCGACGTTCTCGATGCAGAACAACACGCCATCTGGATCACCACCCAACTGGCTCGTTGGCATCGCATGTCACTGGACGTTCGGGATCGCGAGATGCAATTGCACGAGACGAACAAGGAGTTAAGACAACTTCCCACCGATGAACTTGCCTCCGAATCCAATTTGGAAAAATTATCTGATCAAGCGGATCGAGAACGCAATAACGGTCGTCGTCTTAAGAGTCTTGTGCAAAATGGCGAGGGTCTTCTTAAGGAGGCAATGCGAAATAAAGACATCGCTGTAGACAACCTGGACCAATGGGCGGAAATGATGCAGATCCTCAAGGACATCTCTGCCAACCGTATGCCATCGGTAGCGGACCTGCTGGACAAATCAGCCCAACAGGCAAGTCAATCATCCCCCAAACCAGACGGCAAACAAGGAAAGCAAGTGGGGAAAAATCGTCTCACGCAATCCGGGCAAGCCAAACCGGGCGAAGAACAGGATCCGGAGAAAGACGCGCCCACTCCTGCACCAAGCATCAATGATGTTGAATCAACCCAGCACGACCTAAGCAAGACAAAGCCAGAGGAGACTCCTCCTGGGAAACCGAGCCAGGGACGCTTTGGACTACCAGACACGAAACTTGCTGGGAACGCGAAAAGTGACTCAGCGCCACCTGAGGAACAGGTCCCGATTGAGAACGCGGTGACTGAGCAGAAGGAGTTGTTGGCGGAATTCGATAAAGTCGCTGATGAACTAAATAACATTCTCGCAAATCTTGAAGGCAGCACACTCGTCAAACGCCTCAAGGCTGCATCGAGAAAACAGCAGGCAGTCGCTGGGACGCTCTCAAACCTCGTCCCCAATTCATTTGGCGTCTCAGAACGCGAAAAAGAAATCCACGCACAAACATTTGCACAACTTGCGGAGGTCGAGTCCACCAGTAGCAGCGAAGCATCCCACATCATGGATGACATGGCAGCCTATTTCGAACGAAGCAGGTTCATGCTGTTTCAACGCGTACTTGATGATATGCGGGAACAGGACGTTACCGCAGAACTCCGACTTCTTGCCGATGATTTGCGGAAGGAAAACGGCCTCGCCATCTCTCAGGCTGAGTACTGGAGTGACAACTTTGATCGCTGGGCGGAAGATCTGGTTGAAGTCACCAAAGGCGGCGCAAGTCCGGGTGGAAAGCCCAAGGGAAGTCTTCCTCCCGCGATTGTGCTTGAAGTACTCCAGTTGTTGGAAGGCGAAGTAAAACTACGTGAACAAACGCGAGTCGCAGAACAAGCCCGCCCAGCAGTTACGGACACAGAGCACGTGATGACCGCTAATCGCTTGTCAGAAAAGCAACACAGCTTCAATGAACGCATGAATGATGTTGTGCGACGTATCCTGGAACTACCTGACGCTGAATCCGAGTTTGATAAAGAGATCGGACTATTGAATCAAGTTTCGGGAGTGATGGCTGAGACGACCGAGATCCTTGTCAAACCCGAGACCGGGCCACCGGCCATCGCTGCTGAAACTGAGATCATCGAATTGCTGCTCAAGTCAAAACGCTTCAACCCCAACGCAGGCGGAGGTGGCGGTGCCGACCCGGGCGGTGGAGGAAGCGGTGACACGGAAACGCCGGCTTTGGCATTAGTGGGGTCAGGTGTAAACGAAAACGAAAATCGGGAAGAACTGTCAGCCACCCAAGCCACTGGCACCACCGGCATACCTCTTCCCGAGGAATTCCGCTCAGGCCTCGACCAATACTTCAATCGTTTGGAAGCGTGGAAATCTGACAAGCAGCCATAATGATGCCGCTCATAAGCATCGCCACCAAACGGACAACGTTGAAACGCCAGCCGTAGGAAACGTTCGATCACAATCGCTTTCAAGAATGAAGGCGAAGCACAAGCTCTACTTATCTGTTCACCGATCAATGAAAAATCAATTCAACACACGTTTCTCCATGGCACTTCGCATCACAACCGTGACTGCCCTTGTCGGCGTTGCGATGTCACTGTGCGAAAAATGCAACGCTCAGGTTAGAGTTGCGCGTGGCCGAGTGGCCATTCCCCTGGCTGCTAAAGTGGATGAGCTTGCCAACCGGGAATTGTTCTTCCTCAAGAAGGTATGTAAGCCCACAAAGCCAGAGTACGAGACGATTGCCGACGCGACCAGAGCTCACACGAAGAAGATGCTGCAAATGTATCTCGAATACAGCAAAAACAAGGACCCAAACACTTGGCCTCGTCCTGAACAGCTTTTAACGGATCACTTGCAAGTTCTCGCTGACAAAACATTCACTCCGAATATTGCCAACGCATACCAAAAGGAACTTGCTGCCCGAAAAGTGGCGAATGTGACCGCGACTGCCTCCATTGTGACGAACCTCATCGACTCACAAGTTCTCTTGTCCCCAACCGAAATGGACACGATAGCGTCCAAGGTCGCACAGTTCGAAACGACCCAGAAAGCAACCTTGCCTGTTGCATTCTTTTACCGCCATATGATTCCAGTTCCTTCACCAGAGAACATGAGCGAGATACTGACAGAACGACAAATCACACTCTGGAAGACGCAAAAGCATCCCAATTACAACCAACCATGGGTGAACTACTTCAACTCGAACGATTTTCTTTCCAGCATCTTGCCCCCAGGTTTTAATCAGCAACCCGATAAACGAGAGTTGAAGGAGTGATGTTGAATCGAAACCTCAACAAAGTCGTCAAGTTCAACCCTGCCGGCGTGCTGAAACCCAGCGTCATTTAGACGACCTGCCACACGCTCAACGATTAAAATCCATCGGCGGTCACAAAGTACAATTCATTCGAAATTTTCATTTCTTCATCCATGTCCACCTTCACACCTTTCGTTACAGCCAAGCTTCCAACGTTCACCGGAATGTTGATCTTTTTGATGCACGCTGCACCGACCGCGGATGCGCAGGTTGCCGCAAGGCCGGCCCGTGTCATAAATTACAGTGCTGAGAACTTCGACCGGTTATGCTTCCGGAACATGGTTGCAACCGCCGCACGTGCCAAAGCTGACCGAATGCTTCAGGCAAAGACAGCCCTGACGGAGTCGTCAATCCAGTTGAACACTGAGCAGAGAGCAAAGTTGCTACTCGCAGGAGAGATTGATATCCAGCGATTCTTTGCTGACTTTGAAGAGTTAAAAAGCCAGTGGAAGTTTGGAAGCATTCCGCAGGATGTATTCTCTGCACAATTTCCGAGGATGCGGACGGCTGCCCTACCCTTGATGGAACGCTACCAGACCGGACTTCACGATGAAGGGTCGCTGTACCACAAGGCTAAGCTGACGATTTTGACACCCTCTGATTTCGAAATAACCGAGGCATTCACTTTCAAACGCAAGCAGAAACTCTATCGGAATTTAATTCGAGCCACCGTGGCTTCATTGGATTCTCGGCTTCCCCTTGCCATTGAACAACGTGAGGCATTGATCAAGACGATCTTGGAGAACACGGAGCCGATGGATCCTCATGATTACAACGAACCCATGCTGTTCGCGACGTTGCCGAAATTCAAGGAGGTTGAAAGCAAACTTCAGCCTCTTTTCAGCGAGGAAGAATGGCCCGTCGTCAAACAGTTCATGGCTATCGCAGAAATGCGGAAAAGATAATGCAGAAGCTACTTCCCTACATCGTCATCATTAGCCTGTTATCGATCGCACCCTGTCCCCAGCTGAAGGGACAAGGGTTGGAGATCCGTAGTGGAGATCCCGTTCCTCGCGATGTGCGAGACATGTATGACCGGGGGCTCTCATTCCTGAGTCGAACTCAGGCAAGTGATGGAGGCTGGCAGTCACAGCAGCAAGGAACGGGTGTGGCCGGCATGGCAGTGATGTGTTTTATGGCTTCGGGGGAAGACCCCAATTTCGGGATGTATTCCGGGAACATCCGAAGGGCGATTCGCTACATCATCTCAAAACAGGACAAGACGACAGGTTACTGCGGCGGTTCGATGTACCACCACGGTTTTGCTTGTCTAGGTTTGGCTGAAGCGTACGGCGCCGTCGACGACCGTCGTCTTTGGGACGGTATTCCCAACGCAGCCAATCGAACCATTGGACAATCATTGGAGCTTGCAGTCAGATCCTCGATCACCTCTCAAAAGACCAACACTTACGGAGCATGGCGTTACAACCCAAGCGGAAGCGATGCCGACACTTCGGTCGCCGGTGCTGTCCTGATGGGTTTACTCGCCGCACGCAATGCCGGGGTGGAAGTTCCCGACGAGGCCATTGATCGAGCCATTTCGTATTTCATTAAGATGACCGCCCCCTCTGGCCAAGTTGCGTATTCAGGCGGTGTCGGCGGATTCAATGAATCCCTTGCCCGGATTTCGATTGCAAATCTTGTCTTCTCAATCGCTCGGAGGAAAGACATCCCACAATTCAAAACAACTCTGGGCTACCTTAAGGACAAAGTTCAGGGAGGAAGTCCCGGTCACGGTGGAATCGAATATCAAAGTTACTACCAGGCTCAAGCTTTCTTTCAGGCCGATATCGGTGCCTGGACCACATGGAATAAAGCCCTGGTGAGACGCCTCAAAAAATCCCAAGCTGAAGATGGTAGTTTCACTGGAACTCATGGCCCCCACGTTTCAACAAGTCTGTGCTTGCTTTCCCTTGCTGTTAATTATCGCTTCTTGCCCATTTACGAGCGTTGACTTGTCCCAATTTTTCAACACCACAACTGCTGTGATCCGGCCGATGTTGATGCTGTGCTTTTTTGCTTTTAGCACCGTTCATGCGCAACTCACGGAACTTAAACCAGCGTTGCCAGACCAGAGCGGTGAATCAAAGGCAACGCCGGTCGGCCCTGAGATCACACTTCAGTCGCAGGAAACAGAAGCCGTTGACTTTAGCCGAGGTGTCCTCACCCTGATCGATGGAAGCCAAGTCCCAGGACAGATGCTGCCCACCGACGATTCGACTCAGGTGAAGTGGCTTGCGTCGAGCTTCTCCACACCATTCAACTTCAAACTCCAAGCAGTCGAAAGCATCAAGTATCCAAGAATCGACTTGGGACGTGAGCGTTTGAGGTCTGATGAATTCGCAGTCGAGTTCACCAACCGCGACGTCGTTTACGGCAACATAACAAACTGGGCAGAAGGGTTCATCACGATCAAAACCCAATCCTTCGGTGAAATTCGTGTACCAACCAAATCAATAACACGCTTGTACCGGGTGCAGGAGAATGAAACCGTTCTGTTCGCGCGTTCCAATGGACTGCAATCATGGAACACAACGCCATGGGAAACAAGCGGATGGACTGAAGATGGAAACTATCTTTCCACGAGCAAGCGGGGTGCGGTACTCAACGGGGATCTGAGCGTCCCCGCACGGTCGGTGATCGAGCTCACTCTTTCATGGAAAAATCAGGCTGACTTTATTATCTCGCTGGGATCAGATGTTACCGCCACGGAAGATGAATCAACTGATGGCTGGCGTCTTGAAACGGCGGGACAGAAATTGGTAGCGATTCGCGAGTCGAACGAGACAGCGAACTTGGCGTTGATCACCGATCTTAGTTTGCGGCGCGATCTACGCCTGACATTCTATTTGGATCAAAGCTCTGGAACTTTGCATGTCATGCGAAAAGACGGAAAGCTGCTCGCCTCACTAGAGAAGCCCACCAAGCATTCAGGTGCTTCTGCCCCCGTTGTTAGAAGTGATTCCAAGCAGGACGCCCCCAAAGAATCGAGAAACACACTTGGCCCGAACCCAAACTCGGCGCAACGTGGTCTTCGAATTGTTAATCGAGGCAAACAGCTTACGGTGGAAAGAGTCTCGGTCGCACGTTGGTTGGGCAACCTACCGAATGCGGATGCCGATGCTGACGCGTTGGTGGCTTTCAACGACGGAACCTTTGCCTCGGGCAGCATTGATAGAATTACGTCCGGAAAACTTTTCATTGGCGAGGCGACCCCCGACTCAAATTTTGCCTGGGACGACGTGATCGCGATCACTTTCCGAAACCCCGCCCCACCCCCACCAGCAGCAAAATGCGCCTTGTTTCTTCAGAACGGCGTGCGTCTATCGGGCAGTTTTTTGGAAGTAGGCGAGGTGCACGGCACCTTTACCTCAGCCAACGCGACATCCCCATCGCAGATCCCGCGCGTTGACATTCGTTCAATCATCGTATTTACACACGATCCCAAACCGCCTGAAATCGCGACCGGTGGGGAACTCAAGGGGCAACTGCAGGTCGGCGACCTCAAACTTACCGGGGTGCTGTCACCCTCAGAAAAACAAACCGCGTCTTCGCTTCCCATGCGATTCCGTTGGCGACCTTACGGAAGCACCCTCGCCGCGACCATGAAGCCTACTGTTGCTGGAACCATTTCATATCGCAAAGTCCCAAAAGCAGACGTGAATAACGCCCAAGCACGGGCGCAGGAAATGCAGCGACTGAGGATCAAACAGCAGCAACGAGGCCTCAACTTTGGCGAGCTTTTTTTGAAGCGTGCAGATGAAATCAAAACGCCGAGAGTTGAGCGTGATGCGCATGTCGTCCACGTCCGAACTGGCGATATCATTTCGTGTCGTGTCGACCGAATCGACTCGAGCGGTGTCTTCCTTTCGACCACCGATTCGAAAGACGGCTTTGTCTCCCATGAAGAAATCAAGGCGATTGAATACGTCACCAATGCACCGCCACCTGATCTCGAAGCCGCCAAACGAGAACGACTACTTACGATCCCACGCCTACAAAAGTCGGCACCACCGACACATATTCTGTGCTCGCATAACGGTGACTTTCTTCGCTGCCGCCTCATTGATGCTGACGCTGACAGCATTCGTGTGGAAGTCCAACTGACAGAGATAAAGCTACCGAGTGACCGCGTAGCCCAGATCATCTGGCTGCACCCGCAAGAGCAGGTTGACACCAAAGCAGACAACGAAGTAAATCCAAGCAGAAAAGAACAACCCTCGATTTATGACGGGATAGCTCAAGTTCTGCTACGAGACGGCAAACGCGTGACTTTCAGCCCAACTCTATCAACCACGACACATGTCAGTGGTGAGAGCGCAATCATTGGGCCTTGTAGTTTTCCACTTGAAAACATTGATCAGCTCATCATCGGGGATCAGATCCTCGCCGAGGTCACCGACCTTGCCTATAACCGCTGGAAACTACAATCTGCGATTGAGCCGTTGGTGACAGCAGCCATGGAACAAGGCGATAATGCCAGCAGCGCTGCCTCACCCCTCATTGGTCAACCAGCTCCCGAGGTTTCACTACAGCTACTCGATGGCAGCCCTTTCAAACTTTCCGAACAGACGGGAAAGGTTGTCGTCTTGGACTTTTGGGCGACTTGGTGTGCGCCCTGCATGCAAACCATGCCGCTGGTCGAAAAAGCGATGGAACAATTTGATCCAAATGCAGTCACTTTAATCTCCATTAACCTGCAAGAATCCGCGCAACAGATTCGCCCTGTCCTTGAGCGGTACAACTTGAATGTGACAGTCGCGATGGACACAGACGGAGTTGCTGCAGCCCGCTACGAAGCCAAAGCGATCCCCCAACTCGTGATTGTCGGCAAAGATGGGCTCGTGAAGCAGTTGTACGTGGGAGGCGGTTCCAAAGTGGTGGACCAAATGACGGCCACGATTGAGGGCCTGATCAGAGCTCCAAAAGATTGAAACCCAAACTGCAGCGGTGCCCAGCTGCAGTTTAACTGCAGCGCTCACGCACGATTTTTAAAAGCGGCTCACCCGTCCCTGCCACGCCGCAAGCCTCTTTTCTGAAGTCTCGCGCCCACGCTTGCCTACCGTGTTGAGAGTTCGAGTGGTTCGATCGTTCATACGTCAAACCGATAACGTTGTTCCGTGTTGATTATTCAACACAGCCAGAACAACGGCGGTCTGGTGCGTGCCGTCCGTCGTCACGGGCCATCAAGCCTAAATGCTTGGACGAATCACGCAAACTCAATCAATGTCAATTTCGCAACCACACTCGACCAGTTTGCCTGCGCAACGCGGACAGTCTTCCTGCTGACAACCGGGAACATGAAATTGCCCGTTTAGCACACCACACTCCTGACAAAGTTCGTCCTGTTCGATCCCCTCTTCTGCAACCGAGTGTATGACGCGATCGAAAGACTGTCCGTGCATCACATAGCCTTGCAGTTCCTGCGCGTCCTCAATTTCCTGAGGCCAATCCGCAGACATCAGGACCCCGTGGTACTGCACGAGGGCATCATTATCCGGACGCGCGTCTTCATCGACCACACGCACATCTGGCCCAAAACTGAGCAACTGCCAGTCCCAAGTCGTTGCCAGATCACCTGATTGCGATAAAAAAAGTCCGAAAGCCCTGCAGACGTCCGCGCACGTGATTTGAGCGGAATCCACTTTATAATGCTGGTCTGCCGATCCTTGGCGGTACTCCAGTTCGTAGCTTCCATCAGCATGGTGATAAGTCTGAACAAAGTAACCCTCCTTCTGCCCCAGCACCAAAAACTGATCCGTACCAAGGTCTTCGACACACTTGCGAATTTCTGCGTCGGTCGGCGACTCCAAATAGTCACTATCATTGATATTAAGACGCATGAACGCTTTCCTATGGGTACAAACTTAGTTAGCAACCGAATCGATGCGGGCGGCAATCGAAACGTACTTCTTTTGTTCTTGCAGAAACTCAAACGAGTATATCGAAAACCAGCCAACAGAAACTTGTCGCAAGATTGTCACCATAAGTAATCACCGTCACAAGGCGTGAAACTGGTTCAAGCAAACTGTTGGAGCTACAAATCCGACAGATAATGGATCAAGTTGCGGCCTACAATGTTCATACCACCACGTACTACACTCGACGTGGACCTTGCGCATCTGGATCCACCCACCTTATGAACGAATCCCAAATCGTCGAGTTCTTCATACAGTGGAGCATCCGCGTCTCCATCATCCTTGTTTATGCACGTCTGCTGTTTCGGCTCTGGCACGGGACGCCCGCACAATTAGACCAACGTAGCCGCGAGTACCAGTTTTGGTTTACAGGCTTTCTGTTCTTTGTTTTGCACGTGTTCCTTTCCTTCCACTTTGTCCACCACTGGCAGCACAGCGATGCTTGGAACCGGACGGCCACCGAAACGGAGGATCTAATCGGTATTCGCAGCGGTTACGGCATCTGGGCGAACTACCTGATGCTTGCTTTCTGGTGCCTGGACCTGCTGCGACTGAACAAAGCGAAAAGCAACGGGCGTATCCCCTCACTCTGCATGGATCGCGCGGTCGCAATCTTCTTTGGCTTCATGTTCATCAATGCGACTGTTGTTTTTGGCCCGACCGCCTACCAATACCTTGCGGCACCTGCTTTGATTCTCCTGATTCATGCTTGGCGTGTACCAAAGTGCTGCCCGTGAAGCGACCACATCTTCGTCAATGATGCGAAATACCGTTAAGCTTACCGCGTTGCGGCCTGCGTTCCCGCTACAATGGAAGCTGACCACGTAGAAGCTCAGATACAATCCTGCCCCGACGGTAGCCATGCCCACCATTCCCCACAGCCCACCCAGACGTTGTACGAACTCGTTGCTTCGGCTGTTATCGATGCTGTCGTTCGTTTTATGTTCATCATCATTAGTTGCTTCAGACAACGAAACGACTGAACAACCCACGTTACAGTGGACCTTCAAATCTGCACGCCCAGAAATAACACCTGCGCACCAGCAGATCCAACCAACGAAAACGACTCCCGCCTTCTTTGAAATTTCGTCTGATCATCGCGAAGGCTTGGCAGGGTACTGGTGCGCTCGCTACCCAGTTACAGGTAATACGCACATCGAATTTACCGTACGAAGAAGAGTTGAAAATTTACAACTAAAAAGACGTGCCGCCGTTGTACGTATTTTATGGTTCGACGAGCAAGATCGCCCGGTGAAACGGGCCGAACCCACCTACAGCTCTTATCGGTCTGGCGAACGGCCACGGGCTGAACCCGAGTTTCCTCGAGTGATCGAATCAACACAACAGGATGATCTATTTTCGGCTGTCTACGCGGTGCCCCCCACAGCAAGCCAGGCACAAATCGAATTGCACTTTCGGTGGGGCAATCCACATTCAATCGTACGCTGGGAACATCCGAGTCTGAAAAGTGTCCCATCCCCTGAAGCTCGCAAGGTAAAACTGGCAACCGCACATCTGCAGCCCCGCGATGGCGTGACCGCCTTGGAAAAGTGCCAACAATTCGCGCCGTTGATCTCACGAGCAGCAAAGCAAGGCGTTGATCTCATTGTGCTACCTGAAACACTGACTTACTACAGCAGCAAAGGAACCTATGCCGATGCAGCCGAGCCCATCCCCGGCCCGTCAACGGAATACTTTGGCAAACTTGCAAACCAGCACGACATCCACATCGTTGCCGGCTTGATCGAACGTGAGGGGCACCTTGTTTATAACGTCGCCGTACTTCTTGGCCCCGACGGCAAGCTGATCGGCAAATACCGGAAGGTGACTTTGCCTCGTGGTGAAATTGAAGGCGGGATCACGCCGGGGAGTTCCTACCCCGTGTTCGAGACGCGGCTTGGAAAAATAGGGATGATGATTTGCTATGACGGTTTTTTCCCGGAGGTAGCCAGAGAATTAAGTAACCGCGGAGCCGAGATCATTGCCTGGCCTGTGTGGGGCTGCAACCCGCTGTTAGCCGCAGCGCGTGCCTGTGAAAATCACGCTTATATCGTGAGCAGCACCTACACCGACCACCGTCAGCAATGGATGACTTCATCCATCTTTGGCCACGATGGCACAAGTCTAGCCACAGCCAAAGAATGGGGCACGCTGGCGATCGCCGAGGTCGATTTGGCATCACCAATGTACTGGCACAGTCTGGGGGATTTCAGAGCTCAAATCGCACCGCATCGACCACAGCTCAAACCTCAACCATGATCAGGCCTTGAGATGGGAAACCTGTGTCCGGCTTAAGACGCTGGCAATCTGACATTAGCCTCACCCAGCGGCACCTGCCCCGACCAATGCGACCAATGCGACCAACGCTTCATGTGCATGATGAAGTTGCCACCGAAACTAAACTGTTTTGGGCAGTAACAGCAATCAGCCAAAGTCTTGCAGTCAAACGGTTGCGCTGCAATGGAACCTGTCTATCCTCCCGTCAAAAAGCGACCCTGTAGCCCGTCGGTCCTCAGTCATCAGCCTGGCGCCTCTGCACTAAGCTCAATGAATCGATCAACGTCAGCGAAAAATGCACCTTGGGGCTCCAGGGGAATTCCTGACGCCATGCTCAATCCGCTGTACAATCCGCTGTACAATCCGCTGTACAATCGTGAGCGGTGACAGCATGGCAGAGAGCACAGCTGATGCAGTGGAAAATCGAGGGTAAAATAAAGCACACTCCCTCATCCGCGTTGGCAGAAAACGCTCAGCGAGGCACTGCTGTCTCCCACCGCCAACAGCAGCGTAGCAAACCCTCGTTTCGCCCCACGATACTGTCCCCCCACCTTTGGCCTTTCATGCTCCTCGTCTCCCCTCAAAGCCCAGTGTCAATTACAAGATTACAAGGTCAAGCACTTCTCCGTGCATTGATGCTGACGCTAGCCCCCCTGTGTGTGCTTCACGGAGACTCGTTAAAGGCAGAGCCCGTAGCTGAAATCAGGATCGCAAAATTCGATGTTGATGCGACACCTCCGGTCGGCACCATGATGGCTTACGATCGGGTCATTCGCATTGATGAATTGGGCCTGCGATGCCGCGGGCTTGTGATCATGGGTAGCGATGAACCCATCGTGCTATGTGCAGTGGATTGGATTGGGATTGGCAATGCATCCCATGACGCCTTCCGCGACCGCATAGCAAAAGCTGCAGGAACCATCCGTGATCGGGTTGCCGTCCACACACTGCACCAGCATGACGCCCCCCGTAGCGATTTCTCTGCCGAGCGTCTGTTGCATCAAGTTGGCGTCACCGATGTTGGTCTGCATGAAGGCGTTTTCACCCGGGAAGTGCTCGATCGTCTGGAGCAAGCCATTACATCGGCCATTCAAAATCCGACTCCAGTCACCCATGTGGGATACGGGGCTGCGAAGGTTGAGAAAGTTGCTTCCAACCGGCGAATCCTTGGTGCTGATGGCAAGGTCAGTGCAACACGCTACACAACGTGCCGCGATCCGAAATTGCGAGCCGCACCCGAAGGTGTGATTGATCCGGAACTGAGTGCCATCACCTTCTGGAACCAAAAAGAGCTGGTAAGTGTCATGACTTACTATGCGTGCCACCCGCAAAGTTACTATCGCACCGGTATTCCCAGCCCTGACTTTCCTGGAATCGCACGTTTCATGCGAGGCCAGGACGTTCCCAACGTGCTTCACCTGCACTTCAACGGCGCCGGGGGTAATATTGGCGCGGGCAAATACAACGATGGCAATAAAGAGAACCGGCTAACGCTTGCGGAACGCGTCGCTG
>Ga0315322_10001448_pt1 | contig 18451 bp, 10 predicted proteins | sample M110021515metaG_FD_203461 | JGI IMG/M metagenome (GOLD analysis project Ga0315322, IMG submission 203461) | Ammonia-oxidizing marine archaeal communities from Monterey Bay, California, United States - M1 100m 21515 | ecosystem: Environmental > Aquatic > Marine > Intertidal zone | place: USA...
CGCTTCGGGTCAAACTCTTCCAAGTGATTGGAGCACGTGGCGATGAAAGTGCCCTTCCGGCCTTGATCGAGTTCGCCCAAAAGACCGATGACACCGCGGCAGGACAAGGAGCTCTCAATGCCGCTAAGCAAATGGCCACGACATCTAACTTCGAAAGCTTGCTTACCATCATCACAAACTCAGCAAATGCCTCGATCAAAAACTCAGCTGTCGATGTTTTAAACAAGGTCATCAGCACCTCTGAAGATCCAAGCACCTACTCCAAGGCGATCATGGGAAGTTATAACAATACCGCTGATACCGATGCCAAGACCGCACTCCTGCGACTCATGGGATCAGCCGGTGGGGATGAAGCATCTGATCTGGTTTCCAAAACTCTCGCTGCCGATGATCCCAAGATGAAAGTTGCCGCCATCTTTGCGCTTCGCAATTGGCCGGATGACTCCCAATTCGATACACTTTATGAATACGCTTCAGAGGAACAAGACGATCGTCTCCGCGCCGAAGCCTTCTCAGGACTTGTCTCATTTCTAAAAGCTCATCCCGAACTCGATGAGGACGACAAGGCCATCTACTGGGAAGACATCGCCAGCATCGCGACCGGTGAAACGGAGCAACGTATGGTAGTCGACGCCATGGTTAGCCAGTCCGGAAGGTGGGCCGATGACGTTCTCGATTACTTCATTGAAAGTGGCGACACCGATAAGGTCCAATTTCGCGCCGAGAAAGCCAAACTTGCCCTAGCCGACCGCCTAAGACGCGCCAAGCGGGGCGGTGCCTCGGAAGAGGACGAAGAGGACGAAGAGGACGAAGAGGACGAAGAGGACGAAGAGGACGAAGAATCTGACACGGACGAATAAAAACCCTCTTATTTCATCGATTCCAAAAAGGCGACCTTCACCGGTCGCCTTTTTTCATTTGCTGTGCTTCACTCTCGCGTGGATTTGATCCCTCTCATACCTCCGGTCGTCGCCTTGGCTCTTATTTTAATTACGAGACAGGCTGCCCTTTCTCTCTTCTCAGCAACTGTGGCCGGAGCATTTCTTTTGGCTGGTCCATCCCCGATCCTTGCCATCCGCTGCCTCTTTGAAGACCACCTCTTTCCTAAAATCGGGGACAGCAGCTGGAACCTCAGTGCGATTATTTTCACCTTCACGCTCGGAGCATTTGCCACTCTTTTAGAAAAAGGAGGAGGTTTCACCACCATTCTCAACCGACTCCTCGCCAACAAAAGCCAGGACCCGAAAAAGAAACTCCTCTTTGGCGTCTATGGTCTCGGACTTCTCTGCTTCTTCGATGGACTCGCAAATGCTGTCCTCCTAGGCCGTGTTGCCCGCCCACTCACTGACAGCTTGCGAATTTCCCGACAATTCCTCGCCTATGTGATCGATTCCACCAGCGCGACCGTCGCTTGCGTCGCCTTCATTTCAACTTGGATCGCAGCTCAACTTTCCGTCATCAAACAGAGCCTCGAAACAGCGTCCTTCGACGTCAACCCGGCCGCCCTGTTTTTTAACTCCATCCCGGCAAATCCCTACTGCCTCCTCAGCCTTATTCTCATTCCTCTCGTCATCTTCAAAGCATGGCAAATTGGCCCCATGAAAAACGCCAAACCGGTGCCGCTTGATGAACAATCCGAAAAGCGTGAAGCCAATTCTCCCTGGCTCGCCTTACTTCCTCTCATCGTGCTCGTCACCACCCTCCCCGCCTTCATCTACTTCTGGCAGGACGGCGACACTTGGTCATGGCGAAACGCTTTCATCTCGGATGGCGTCCCTTACGCCATGGTCGCAGCAGGCTTTGTCGCTCTCACCGCAGCCTACCTCTGCTTTCCCAAAAGCAAAAGATCCGAAGCACCGCAACACATGCTTGATGGTGCGGCCTCTCTTTTCCCAGCTCTTATTATTTTGATCTGCGCTTGGACTCTTGGCAGCATGTTCGAAAGCCTCGGCACTGCTGATCTTCTCAAGAAAATGCTCGGTGATCAAATCAGCCCGATGTCCGTGCCCCTGGTCATTTTTCTAATCGGCGCGGTCATGTCCTTCATGACCGGTACCTCCTGGGGAACCTTCGGGCTCCTTATGCCCATGGCGCTTCCGCTTGTCCTCAAATTTGGGATCGATCTTCCCGAAGATGAACTCATGAGCCTGATCTCAATGACGATTGGGGCGGTCTTTGGCGGCGCTGTCTTTGGTGATCATTGTAGCCCGTTCTCCGACACCACTATCGTGTCCGCCCTCGCTTCCGGATGCTCTCCCACCTCCCACGTGGCAACCCAACTTCCCTATGCTCTTATCGCTGCCACCGGAGCTACCATTGCATACGCTCTGATGTGGGTCGGATTACCGGCCTGGTTGTCCACCGCAATTCTAGCTGCAGCTCTCGCCGCAATTGTCCTGAGTCGTAAAACATCCGCCTCTTAAAACTCGCAATTGCCAGGCGTCCGAGCAAACGGAATGACGTCACGGATATTTTGCATCCCGGTGACATACATAAGGAGGCGTTCAAAACCGGCACCGAAGCCTGCGTGGGGAACAGTCCCATATTTTCTTAGATCGAGATACCACCCGTAATTTTCAAGACTTAGGTCATTTGCTTCCATCTCCGCTTTCAGCAAACCATACCGCTCCTCGCGCTGGCTTCCACCAATGATTTCACCGACTCCCGGCACCAACACATCCATCGCCGTCACCGTTTTCCCATCATCATTTGCCCGCATGTAAAACGGCTTAATTGACTTTGGATAATTATACACGGTAAGGGGCCCTTTCACGACTTCTTCGCAAAGGTAACGTTCATGTTCCGACTGCAAGTTAGTCCCCCATTGAACCGGGTAGTCAAACTTCTTACCCGATCCAATCAGCTTCTCAACTGCCTCGGTATAACTCATCCGCTCGAAGCCTCCCCCCACCAATCCCTCAAGCCGCTGGCGCAATCCCTTGTCGACAAATTTCGCAAAGATCTCCAGATCGCCCTCATTATGCTCCAAGACATCTTTCACTAAAAATTGAATGAAATCCTCCGCGAGATCCATGTCGCCCTCGAGATTACAAAAAGCCATCTCCGGCTCGATCATCCAGAACTCCGATGCATGGCGAGAGGTATTCGAATTCTCCGCCCGGAAGGTCGGTCCAAAGGTATAAACATTCGAAAGTGCACAGGCAAAGGTCTCCGCCTCCAACTGGCCGCTCACTGTCAAATAACTCTTCTTACCGAAAAAGTCTTCCTCTGCCTGGCCCGCCTCATTTGTTGTCACCTGGAACATTTCACCCGCCCCCTCGCAATCACTCGCGGTAATGACAGGCGTGTGAACATAGGTGAAATCACGTTCATTGAAAAATCGATGCACCGCATAAGCCAGTCGACTTCGCATCCGAAAAGTCGCTCCGTAAAGATTCGTCCGCGGACGCAGATGAGCAATGGATCGCAAGAACTCAGGCGTGTGCCCCTTCTTCTGCAGTGGAAAATCATCTGGGACTCCGCCCACCAACTCCACCTCGGTCGCCCGCACTTCCCAGCTCTGCCCCTTCCCCGGGCTTTCCACTAATTCACCAGCAACTCTTACTGACGCCCCCGTATTCATTTTCCCGACCTCCTCCGATCCAGGAGTCCCTGAATCAATGATGACCTGAATTCCCTTCAGACAAGATCCATCATTCAGTTCCATGAAGGAAAATTCCTTCGAATCCCTCCGAGTCCGCACCCAACCCGCTAATTCCACCGAGTCCAGAGCCGTCGCACTGTTTAAAAGATTTTTCACCGAAGTTCGCATGCAAAACTCCTACCGTCTCGCACGAAGCGAATCGATAGGAATTTACAGGAAAACTCAGATGTGACCTAAGCGCCTAAGGTCACTTCACCTCTTTCTAAAGAAGTTTTACGAGCTTCTTTCAATTCCTAATGAAAAAAGCCGCAGTCACTTCACAAAAAATCTTGCATTCGGCACCGCGAGCCCTAAAAAGCCGCTCCCATGGCCCGCAAAGCTTGCAAGTCCAAAACCAGATCGTCCGTCGCCAAGCGCTTTAAAGTGACTGGCACCGGTAAGATTTTGCGCCGCAAACAGGGCAAACGTCACATTCTCCAGAAGAAAAACCGGAAACGGAAAAGAAATCTGGGCAAAGCGACGCTTGTCTCCGACGCAGACATTACGAACGTGAAGAGAAATCTTCTCATGAAGTAAGTCTTACCGTGCATACGTGCACGATGCCCCCGCCTGCAAAATGGGCGGCCTCTAGATAGCCAGCCTTCTTCGGAAGGACCACGAGCGAGTGAGACTATCGGAGTGAAATTAAAACCCAACGACCCGCTCATCCAAAAGAAACCATGCCAAGAGCAACTAACAGTCCGGCCAGCAGGAAACGCCGCAAGCGTATCCTCCTCCGCGCCAAAGGATTCCGAGGCTTCCGTTCCAAGCTTTACCGCTACGCAAAGGACGCCGTCTATAAAGCCCGTCAATACGAGTATCGCGACCGCAAGAAGCGTAAGGGGCAATTCCGCCGCCTCTGGATTCAGCGTATTTCCGCTGCCGTCCGGAACGAAGGAATGACCTACTCCCGCTTCATCGAAGGCCTGAAGGCCGCTAACATTGAGCTCGATCGCAAAGTCCTTGCCGATCTCGCAGTCGTTGACGCTACCGCTTTCTCCGCAATCGTAGAGCAAGCCAAGGGAGCCCTCGAAAAGAAGGCTGCCTAATTTCCGATCAGCTTTCGCTAAAGAAACTTCCATGGTCGTATCCGCAAGGATACGGCCATTTTTTAGTGCTAAGCGCGGATATTCCTGTCCACAAACCGATCCAAGCGACCGAAATCATAGCCTCGAAGCCCAAAGCCATCATTGACCACCACCGCCCTTTCCCGTAATTCCAAACCAACATGACCGAGCAAGCCGCCCAAATCCAAACCGACGCCCTCGCCGCAATCGACGCCGCCTCTAGCGAAGCCGCGCTCGAAGAAGCTCGCGTCAAATTCCTCGGCAAAAAATCCCCCCTCAACGCCCTCGCCGCTGAAATGCGCAACCTATCCAACGAAGAGAAACCAAAACTCGGGGCCGCCCTAAACACCGCCCGTCAGGCCATTGGTGCCGCGCTCGACGAAAGCAAGCAACGACTTCAGGACGCAGCCGACGCAGCCTCGGTCGAAGGTCTGGATGTCTCCATGCCCGCCCGCGAGCTCCCGGTCGGAGCCCTTCACCCTCTCACCATCGTCAAGGACCGCGCCATTCAGATTCTCCGCCGCCTCGGCTTCGCACTCGCAGATGGCCCAGAGATCGAAACCGAATTCCACTGCTTCGACGCTCTCAATACTCCATTTGACCACCCCGCCAGAAACGACTCCGACACCTTTTACTTTGATTCAGGCAAACTCCTCCGCACCCACACCTCCTCGGTGCAAGTCCGCACCATGGAAAAGGAGGCTCCGCCTATCAAAATAATCGCTCCTGGCTCCGCATATCGTCGAGATGAAATCGACGCAACTCACCTCTCAGTCTTCAACCAACTTGAAGGCCTTTATGTTGATTCCGACGTTCGCCTCTCTGATCTTAAAGGGACTCTAGAATTCTTCTACCGCGCAATGTTCGGCGACAAAACCGAAGTTCGATTCCGTCCCCACTTTTTTCCCTTCACCGAACCTTCCTTCGAAATTGATGTGAAACTCCAGGTCAGAGGCGAAGAACCAAAATGGATCGAAGTCGCAGGCTGTGGTATGGTTGACCCCGCTGTTTTCAGCGCAATCAACGAAAGCCGAGGTGACGACGCTTTCGATCCTACCAAACTCACTGGGTATGCCTTCGGCATGGGCCTAGACCGCCTCGCTATGATTCAATACGGCATTAAGGACATCCGCCTGCTCATCGAAAACGACACTCGTTTTCTCAACCAGTTCGCCTAAGTGAAACTGGGTCCGCTCCCCTCTAACTTACGCCAGTTTCCGTCGAAGTTGGCTGAGATCATAGGGATCAAAGATAAACATCACGACAGCCACTAGTGCTCTGATCGGAAGCAGTCCGGCTTGCAAAAAGCAAAAAACTTCGTCTCCTTTGCAAGTCGTTCTTTGCGTGAGGGTATATAGGTCGATTATTTACATCCCTGAAAGGGTTTTGATAGGCTGTCAGGCCTGAACCTCAGAGCCCATCCTCCCGCGCCATGAAGTCACTGATCATCTTCATTCTTTTCACCCATTTCACTTGGGCCGCTACACCAGAGGAACATGCCACGCTCAAGGCCCTCCCCATCATCTTATCCAAATGCGCAGCCTGCCACGGCGAAGACCCAGATGATATCGACGGCGAACTTAATCTTCTCACTCGTGAAGGATTCCTCAGAGGAGGCGAATTCATCAAGGACCTCCTTGTCCCTGGTGATCCCGAGAAATCGTTTCTTATGACCGTCATCAAATGGAAGGACCCTGACTTTGAAATGCCTCCCAAGGAGAATGATCGCCTCACGGTCGACCAGATCCTTCACATTAAAACCTGGATTGAAAATGGTGCTCCTTGGCCTGATCAAGCGACCCAGAAAAAGATCCTCGCGTCCAAAAAAAGCGAAAAAATCACCACCGAAGGTATCATCATTGAAACCTCCGGCGGACTCGCAGACGACTGGACCTACCGACGTTATAAGCCCGAAACCGTCTGGGCATTCCTTCCACTCAAAAAACCGACCCCACCCATCGAGGGAGTAAACCCGATTGACTCCTTTGTTCACGCTAAAATCAAGACCACTGAATACGAGCCAGCCCCACGCGCAGACCTCCGCACTCTCATCCGTCGGGTTTCCTATGACCTTATCGGCCTCCCCCCAACTCCAACCGAGGTCGCTGAATTCAGAGCGGCCGCCAACCTGGATTTCGACAGCGCCTACTCCGCTTTAATTGAACGACTCCTCGCCTCACCTCAACACGGCGAACGTTGGGCCCAGCACTGGCTTGATGTCGCTCGCTACGCCGACACCGGAGGACTCTCTAACGACTACGAACGCTCAAATGCTTGGCGCTATCGCGACTACGTCATTCGCGCTTTCAACGAAGACAAACCTTACAACGAATTCGTCATGGAGCAAATCGCCGGGGATGAACTGGCCGACAAATCCCTTCGCAAACGCCTAGGTGATAGCGTCAAATATAGAGATCTTCGGAGAAAAGGTCACTACTCGGCGAAAGAGGCCGAACAAATGATCGCTTCTTCCTTCCTTCGTATGGGCCCTTGGGATCCCGCCATGGTAAAGGCGCCCGAAGCCCGTCAGCAGTATATCGACGATGTCGTCAATGCTGTGGGACAAACTTTCCTTTCCACCACGATGCGCTGCTTCAAGTGTCATGATCACAAGTTCGACCCCCTCCCGACCAAAGACTACTATCGTATCTATTCCATTTTCGAAGGAACCCAACTCGCCGAGCGCTACGTTTCATGGCAGAAGCATGATAACAAGATCGGCTTTGAAGAAGAGAAGGCACAGGTCGAGCTCCTTCATAATTTCGCCGACTCTGAGGCAAAGCGCCTCCAGCAAAAAGTAGAGGGAAATGCCCAAAGATGGTATACCGGACACAACCTGCCCTACAAAAACCTCAAAGACCGAAAGAACGACCCGGTCGACCAAAAGCCACCCCGCCACATCGGTCTCAGCGAAACGGAAAAAGGCCAACTTAAAGTCCGTGAACAGGACGAATGGATCTGGAATCGACGGCGCGAGCGATTCCTCCCCATGGTGCAATCGGTCTATAACGGACCAGTCCCCAAATTCCTCAATGCCCGGAAGCTTCGTATGCCCGCGAAAGTCGATTCCAGGTGGAGACCCGACTCACACATTCTCACTGGAGGTGCCCTCGAGGCGCCTGGCGAAAAAATCACCCCAGGCGTTCTCTCCGCTCTGGGTCTTCCTGTCGATGGAAGCTCGAAAAACGATCCTTTTGCCACCCCGAGCGACCTCGACGGTCGCCGCCTCGCACTCGCTAAATGGATGACTCACCCCAAGAATCCACTCACCGCTCGTTCCATCGTCAATAGGATTTGGCAGTATCATTTTGACAAACCCATTGCCGGAAATCCGAATAATTTCGGAGTTAAGGGAGCACTCCCAACGCACCCGGAACTTATCGACTGGCTCGCTGCCGATTTCATAGAAAATGGCTGGAGTATCAAACGCCTTCATCGCCTCATCCTCACTTCGCAAACCTACCAGCAATCCGGGCGCCACCCCAAACAATACAAGCTCGGCCAAAAAGATCCCAACAACGATCTCTTCGCTTTCTTTCCTAACCGACGCCTCACGGCCGAAGAACTTCGCGACTCAATGCTTCACATCACCGGAGAACTCAACCCGGCGGCCGGAGGCCTTCCCATTCGCCCCGAAATGAATATGGAGGTCGCCCTTCAGCCGCGCATGATCCAATTCTCGATCGCACCCACCTACCTACCAAACAAAACCCCAAAACAGCGAAATCGGCGCTCTATTTACGTTTATCGCATACGGGGGCTCGCCGACCCCTTCCTAGAGACCTTTAATCAACCGAACCCCAACGACTCTTGTGAAGAGCGGGACTCCGCCTCCGTCTCCCCACAGGCTTTCACCCTAATGAACAGCGATCTCCTGACAGACCGCTCCATCGCACTGGCTCTCCGACTGGAAAAGGAATCGGTAACGCTCCCCGAACAAATCCAACGGGCCTTCCAGCTCGTCTTCAACCGGAACGCTAGCGAAGAGGAAAAAGCCAAGATCGGACCCTACATCAGGGAAATGCGTAGCTATCACGCAAAACACACACCGAAGCCCCGTGAATACCCAAACGCAATCACTCGCTCGCTTGTTGAGGAATTCTCCGGGCAGGCTTTTGAATATCAGGAAATCCTCCCAGTTTTCAACGACTACGAGCGCGACGAACAGGCCTCCGGAGTCAGTCCAAAAATACGAGCACTCGCCGACCTCTGCCTCATTCTCTTCAATTCGCACGAATTCGTATACAGTTACTAAGAAAGAAATTGGCAAATCAATCGACAACTCGATCTCCTCATGAAATCCCCTCTCTGTTCCCGCCCCCTGTCCGATGCTCATTCCCGTCGTGAATTCCTCTACGGTCTTGGCTCGTCCATGGGCTCCGTTGCCTTTTCATCCCTTCTCGCCGACGAGATTACGGCCAATCCTATGGCCCCAAAGAAGCCCATGACTCCGGCCAAAGCCAAAAATGTCATCATGCTCTTCATGGAAGGAGGCCCCGGTCACATGGACACATTCGACCCCAAACCCAAGCTCACCCAGCTCCATAAAACAGAATCTAAAAACGATCGTGGCCTCGCTGCTGGAAACTACCAATTCTACGTCGGTTCTCCTTTCAAATTCAAAAAAGCCGGACAATCCGGCATGGATATGTGTGATCAATGGAAATACATGTCCGATCCCAAAGTGGCTGATGAACTCTGTAACTACCGCGGTTGCCAAGCCGAGTCCCTGAACCACCCCGAGGCTCTCTTCCACATGAACACCGGCAGCCGCCTTGGGGCAGACCCTAGCCTTGGGGCCTGGGCCACCTATGGCCTTGGATCAGAAAACCAAAACCTCCCCGGCTACGTCGTCATGACCGAAATGGCCTTGCCTCAAGGTGGTTCGAAAAACTGGTCCAATGGCTTCCTTCCGGCCCACTTCCAGGGAACAGCTCTCAGACCAAAGGGCTCCCCTCTTCTTAATCTAGAATCACAGCCTTTCAAATCCCGCGCCCACCAACGCGCCGCTTTGGATCAACTTGCCTTTCTCAACGATCAACACGCCAAGCGACATCCTGAGCACGCCGATCTCACCGCACGTATGGAATCGTATGAACTCGCCTATCGCATGCAGATGGAGGTTCCCGAAGTCGTCGACCTCGGAGATGAACCAGAATACATCCAGGAATTGTATGGCATGGACAACAAGGTCACCCATGACTTTGGCCGCCAATGCCTCATGGCCAGGCGGCTCGTCGAGAAAGGCACGCGCTTTGTGCAAATCTTTGCGGGAGGTTGGGACAGCCACGACTACCTCGAACGCGGTCATTCCTCGCGGATCGCTGCCGTCGACAAACCATGGGCCGCGCTCATTAAGGACCTAAAACAACGGGGCATGCTCGACGACACTCTCGTCATTTGGAATGGAGAATTCGGCCGCACGCCGGACAATAATATGCGGGGGGGGGTCTACTCCATTGGCCGCGGCCACAATGCCGACGCCATGACTATCATGATGGCTGGTGGCGGCATCAAAAAAGGAACGATGATCGGAGCAACCGATGACATCGGAGCCCAAGCCGTCGACCTTGCCCGCCCCATTCGAGACTTTCACGTCACCCTCCTTCACCTCCTTGGTCTAGACGACAACAAACTCACCTATTTCCACGCTGGCCGCTATAAACAACTCTCCCAATTCGGCGGAGCTGTGATCAAGGAATTGATTGGCTAGATCCCTCCAAAAGTATGGTATTCCGACCCATCCGGAAGCCATTGCCTAATCGGCAAAGTGTTAAAGCCACGGATTCGGGAAAATCCACTCGTTACCACTTGTCATTTCGCGGTTGAGCCATAGCCTACAACTAGCATCCACCGGGTGCCTAAGTGAACCATGAGTGCTCCTTCCTGCTCCCTGTGTGCCTTCGTAAAATCCTCCATCGGCCGCAAAATCATCGTGGCGGTAACCGGGCTTGCCCTCGTCTTATTTCTTGCCGGTCACCTCACCGGAAATCTGCTGATTTTTGCGGGGAGAGACGCCTTTAACGACTACGCCCAATTCCTTCACGAGGTTTTTCATGGCGCGGGGGTATGGATCGCACGAGTTGGGCTGCTGGCCTGCTTCACCGCTCACCTCTGGTTCACAATTCTCCTCACCAAGGAAAACAAATCTTCCCGTAAGAAGTATTCTCATCAGGCAACCGTCCAGGCTCCCAAATCATCCCTGATCATGATCTGGAGTGGCCTAACCATTCTCGCTTTCATTATTTTCCACCTCCTTCACTTCACCGTCAAAGCCGGCACGGACTACGCCTCATTCATGCAAGTTATGCCAGACGGATCCGAGCGCCACGACGCTTGGAAAATGGTCATCGTTGGCTTCAGCAATCCTCTCGTCGTGATCTTCTATGTGATTGCCATGACCTTGCTTTGCTCCCACCTCAGCCACGGGGTCGCCTCGATTTTTCAAACCCTCGGTCTGCGCACCAAGAAGACCGCGGGCCCAATCACTTTACTCTCCAAGGCTTACGCCGTCGTCATCTACCTTGGTTTTATCTCCATCCCTCTCGCCATCATTCTTTTCGGCTTCGGCTGTGAAGCTTGCAAATAACCACGACCGACTTTTTGACCCATGAGCTTAAATTCCAAAGTTCCCAAAGGCCCGCTTGCCGAAAAATGGAGTTCCCACAAAATGGACTCCAAGTTGATCAACCCCGCCAACAAGCGGAAGTTCAAAATTATCGTAGTTGGCTCGGGCCTCGCCGGCGGTTCCGCCGCAGCTACTCTTTCAGAACTCGGCTACAAAGTAGATTGTTTCTGCTACCAAGACAGTCCACGCCGCGCTCACTCCATTGCAGCCCAAGGTGGGATTAACGCAGCCAAAAACTACCAGAACGATGGTGACTCAGTTCATCGGCTCTTTTACGACACAATCAAAGGTGGTGACTTTCGCTCCCGTGAGGCAAACGTTCACCGGCTTGCTGAGGTTTCAACCGAGATCATCGACCAATGCGTTGCACAGGGCGTCCCCTTCGCCCGCGAATACGGTGGACTTCTTGACAATCGTTCGTTCGGTGGGGCTCAGGTGAAGCGGACTTTTTATGCCCGGGGCCAGACTGGCCAGCAACTCCTGATTGGTTGCTACCAAGCGCTCGAAAAGGAAATCAACAGCGGTGGCGTCACCATGCACCCTCGCACCGAGATGCTCGACCTCGTTGTCGTCGAAGGCCATGCTAAGGGGGTCGTTGTTCGTAATCTTTCCACCGGAGAAATCACCACTCACGCCGCAGACGCCGTTATTCTAGCAACTGGTGGCTACGGAAACGTTTTCTATCTCTCCACCAATGCCATGGGGTGTAATGTCATGGCCGCCTTCCGAGCCCACAAGCGCGGAGCCTTCATGGCAAACCCATGTTACACCCAGATCCATCCGACCTGCATTCCTGTCAGCGGCGACTACCAGTCAAAGCTCACCCTGATGTCCGAGTCACTCCGAAACGATGGCCGTATTTGGGTTCCTAAATCCGCGGAAGACGCTCAGGCCATCCGCGAAGGAAAAAAGACCGGCGCCGACATACCCGAGGATGGGCGAGACTACTATCTCGAGCGGAAATATCCATCCTTCGGAAACCTCTGCCCCCGCGACATTGCCTCCCGGGCTGCCAAGGAATGCTGCGACGAAGGGCGCGGTGTTGCTACCACTGGACTCGGAGTCTTCCTCGACTTCGAAGATGCTATCAAACGCGACGGTGAAGACGCCATCCGGGCTCGCTACGGAAACCTCTTCCAGATGTATGAGAAGATCTCCGGAGACGACCCTTATAAGCAGCCGATGCAGATTTATCCTGCTGTCCACTACACGATGGGCGGCCTCTGGGTAGACTACAATCTCATGTCCAATCTCCCCGGCCTCCACGTCTTAGGCGAGGCTAACTTCTCCGATCATGGAGCAAACCGCCTAGGAGCTTCTGCTCTGATGCAAGGCCTCGCCGACGGTTACTTCGTCATTCCCTCGACCATCGCAGTCTACCTCGCTGAACAAAAACCGGGGACCGTTACCACTCATCATCCCGAGTTCAAAAAAGTTGAGAACGAAGTAAAAGATCGCCTGAAATCCCTCATGGATATCAAGGGAACAAAATCAGTCGATTCCTTTCACCGTGAACTTGGTCTGCTTGTGTGGGATAAGTGCGGTATGGCTCGCGATAAAGCCGGCCTCGAGGAGGCCCTCAAAAGGATCCCCGAGATTCGTAACGAATTTTGGACTAACGTTCGCATCCCTGGATCAGCCAATGGTCTCAACTCCGAGCTCGAAAAAGCCGGTCGCGTGGCCGACTTCATCGAGTTCGCCGAGGTCCTCTGCCACGATGCCCTTGCACGCGAAGAGTCCTGTGGAGGCCATTTCCGCACTGAGCACCAATTCACCGAAACTGATGCCGAAGTTCAGGACGGCACCACGCAGACAGGCGAGGCCAAGCGCCACGACGACCATTACCAATACGTTGCTGCTTGGGAGCATACCGAACCCGGAAAACCACCTCACCTTCATAAAGAAGAGCTCATCTTCGAAGAAGTCAAACCCTCCATCCGTTCTTACAAGTAAGTCATGTCACTTCTTAATCTCACTCTAAAAGTCTGGCGTCAGGAAAACGCCAAATCCGAAGGCCGAATTGAGACCTACGAAGCCAAGGAAATCCCCACCTCGGCTTCGTTTCTTGAGATGATCGACATTGTCAACGAACGGCTCATACAGGATGGAGAGGAACCCATCCACTTCGACCACGACTGCCGCGAAGGCATTTGTGGCATGTGCTCAATGACCATCAACGGAGTTCCCCATTCGAAGGAACGCGGCATCACTACCTGCCAGCTTCACATGCGGAAGTTTAAAGACGGCGAGACCATCTGCATCGAGCCCTTCCGCGCAAATGCCTTCCCTGTCGTAAAGGACCTTGTCACCAACCGTAGTGCTTTTGACCGTATCATTGCTTCTGGTGGTTACATCAGCGTTCGCACCGGTTCGGCACCAGATGCTCACGCTATTCAGATTCCCAAGGCTGATGCCGACGCCGCCTTTGACGCCGCCGCCTGCATCGGCTGCGGAGCCTGTGTCGCCGCTTGTAAAAACGCCTCGGCCATGCTCTTCGTTTCCGCCAAGGCCTCCCACCTCAACCACCTTCCGCAGGGCCAGTCCGAGAAAGACCAGCGTGTTCTTGGCATGGTTCGCCAAATGGACGAAGAGGGCTTTGGAAACTGTACCAATCAATTCGAGTGCGAAGCTGTTTGTCCAAAGGAAATCAGCGCTAGCCACATCGCGAAGCTGAACCGCGACTACCTAGCCGCCAGCGCCCGCGATTCAGTGTCATAGGAGGCTTGAGCATTTCCTCCTGATCTCTTCCGATATCTCCAACAAAACCCGGGCCTCTCCAAGCCCGGTTTTTCTGTGCCCAAAATCATCCCCTTGAAAAGTCTTTCACTCTTGGCTTTTTGAAAAAACGAAGCACGGTTTGTTCATGCTTCTAACGACATGGTCTGCTCCTTCATGGATCCTTTCTTTTGGACTCCGCATGAACGCCGCCTCACTTATTCTAACCACTCTGTTGGCAGGAGGGATATCGAATGGCATGGGCGAGATCCAACTCCAGTCCACCGCAACCATTACTCCTGATTCGAAGACGCTGGTCTTCGCCTGGGCCGGTGATATTTGGACCAGCTCCCTACAGGGAGGCGAGGCAAGCAGGCTCACCTACCACCCCGCACCCGACGATACGCCCAAGGTCTCAAGGGATGGTAAGTTTGTCTTTTTCAACTCCGCTAGAACCGGCTCGGAACAGGTCTTCCGGATTCCCATTCAAGGTGGCACCCCAGAGCAAATCACCTTCCACTCAGAAGGAAGCTCCCTTGAGGATCTCCACCCCACCAAACCAGCAATTCTTGTCCGCGGATACCGCGATCACGCCGGCCGGCGACCTTATCGTCTTATCGAAAAAAACCTCAATCGAAACAAAGACGAGGAGATCATCTTCGATGCCAATGCCCGATATGGCCGTTACTCACCCGACGGGAAAAAACTCCTCATCGTTCGCGATGGAGCACCCACTTACCGGAAGGGATATGAAGGAGCACAGGCTTCTCGAATTTGGCTTTACGATTTTGCCAAGAAAACCTTCACCGAATCCGTCAAAGACAAGACCGGCTGCCGCTACCCCATCTGGGCGCCGGACGGAAAATCCTTTTACTATGTCACCAGCCGCTCCGGTGCACATAATATCTGGCACCACCAGTTCGACGAAGAACCTGATCGTCAAATTACACAATATCCGGACGACAGCGTCTTCGCCCCCGCCATCTCAGCTAACGGAAAAACTATCATTTACCGCCACCTGTTCGACCTCCACCAGATTTCCACTCAAGGAAAAGCCAACCCAGAGAAAATCAATCTTTATCATCGAACAACTCTTGAACATCCCAAGAGCGAGGCCCTCACGTTCCGCTCCACTCGTGACGCCACGGTCACCCCGACCGGTCTCGAATGGGCCTTTGAAGCGGGTGGTGAAATTTGGGCCATGGACACCGTGCTCAAGGAACCAAATCAACTGACTCATTCTCCCGCTCTTGAATCTGATGTCTACTTCGCCAAAAACGGTAAATACATTTACTACAAGAAAGACAATGGAGTCATCGTCAACTACTGGCGCATGTCGAAAACCAATTCGAAGGAGTTTTGGTGGAATGCCGAATCCTTCAATAATGAATCCATTACCAAAGGGCCCAAGCAGAAATCTGGTTTTTCCCTAAGCCCCAACGAAGAACTCATCGCCTACGTAGAATATCCTGGAACCCTCTATCTTGCAAAACCCGATGGCTCGGAGACTCGCAAGCTTATCGAGGGCTGGGACTCCCCTTCCTACGTTTGGTCACCCGATGGCAAACATATCGCATACGCTGTTGAGGATTATAACTACAACAGTGATATCTACATTATCGCGACCGATGGTAAGAGCGAGCCAGTCAACGTCTCAAGACACCCCGACAGTGACTACTCACCCGTCTGGTCTCCGGATGGCAAGATCCTCGCCTTCGCCGGCCGCCGTCATTCCACTCAGACCGATTTATTCTTCGTTCACCTGAGGCGCGAAACCCACTTCCGCAGCGATCGTGACGCCAAAATCGAATCGGCCCGTCGCGCCATGTCGAAAGATCCTCAATACAAAGAGGAAAAAAAGAATGACTCTAAAGAAACCGAAAAGAAAGAGGCCCCAAAGGAAGAGTCAAATAAGGAAGAGGAAGATCCCATCGATTTTGAAGATCTACACAAAAGAATCCAACGGATTCCCCTCAACGGAATGAGCCTCTCCCGGCTTCATTGGATGCCTGATTCCAAAAACCTGACTTTCCAAAGTGGCGGCAGCATTCACCGCGTTGAAGCAAAATCCGGCGCCAAGCCCGCTGCTATGGCAAAAGCAAGTGGCCCGATCATCCGCTACCACGACAACGACAAAATCTATCTGGTTGCCAATGGAGTCCCGGCCTTTTTCACCAAAGGAAGTCTTTCCAGCTACTCTTTCACCATCCCAATGGATCGGGACCGTGCGCAATACCAGCGGATGGGCTTCAAGTTAGCTTGGCGGGTTTTGCGGGATCGTTTCTATGATGAAAGCCTCAATAATCGAGACTGGAATAAGATCAGAACAAAATACGAACTCGCCGCTGCTAACGCACCAACTGCGAACGAATACGCTCGTGTCATGGCTCTTCTTTTAGGCGAACTCAACGCTTCCCACATGGGTTTCTACCCCAACGACTTCCCAAAACAATGGAAGTTCAACGAAGCATGGCGCAGCTACACCCCGCACCTTGGCGTTCGTCTCGACAAAAAAAATCAAGTGACCTTCGTACATCCCAACGGTCCTGCTGACCGGCCCGGCAGCCGGATTCACGTCGGCGACCGGATCCTAAAAGTTCACGACCAAGCAATCCGTTCTGATGTTTCGCTCACCCGGACTCTCAACGGGCCTCTTGACCGTGACATCCACCTGAGTGTTAAAGGAGAGAACGATGAAGCACCACGTGAGGTAATCATCCGCCCGATTAGCTACTCACAAGCCCGAGCGCTTGCCCAATCGGCCCACCTTGACGAACGAAATGACCGCGTGAAAAATGCCTCAAAGAACAAACTTGGCTACCTTCACGTTGCTCGTATGATGTGGGATGAATTCGAGAAATTTGAACACCATATTTACGAAAGAGGGGCAGGGAAAAACGGCCTTATTATCGATGTTCGCGACAACGGAGGCGGTTTCACATGTGATCACCTGCTCACCGTATTAACCCAACCCCTGCACGCTTATACCGTGGGCCGCAATGGCGCGATCGGCTACCCGCAGGATCGCCACGTCTACGCAAGCTGGAACAAGCCTATCGTTGTCATTTGCAATCAGAATTCTTTTTCAAATGCCGAAATCTTTTCCCACGCCATCAAGACTGTCAACCGGGGGAAAATCGTTGGAATCCCGACCGCTGGAGGTGTCATCTCTACTGGCTCTGCAACCATTCTCGAACTCGGTCGTATGCGCCTACCAGGCCGCGGCTGGTTCCTCCCTCATAATGGCGAAGACATGGAGCTCTACGGCGCAGTCCCCCATTTCATTGTCGACGTGACACCGGGAGACCTGAGCTCGGGCAAGGACCCTCAGTTAGAAAAAGCCATTGAAGTTCTAAAAAAAGAAGTCAAAGAGCGCAGCCTAAAGTTGGCTCCACCAGTTTACCGATCCAATCGCTAACCACTATTGGGAAACGGGCCGGAGAAAATCCATTTCCGGAATATTTCGGAGGAGCGTAAAAACGACCAAGATCCCTAGAATCCACCAGAGAAGCCAAAGCCGGAATCGAAAAAACCGGAATCCTTTCACTCCCGGAAACTTCTCCCTCGCTGCCGAAACCACGATCCAGATTCCACCCAAACCAAGACCGCTCACAAAGAGAACATTATTTCTTATCGCTCCAAACCAATCCCCATCGTTGAGGGCAAGGGCCGCCCTCGTCGTACCGCAACCAGAACAAAGGAGTCCGGTCTTTTCGTAAAACAGGCAGCTGGGCATTCTTTCACTCAGCCAAGGAGCCATCGACAGAAGCATGATTGAAAGTGGGATCAACAATACCCAGCACGGCCACCTCCCTTTAACCCGTGGAGGACTCATCCAGCGCTAAATCTCCTGATAACTACTCCCATTGCCTCCCAGCATCATGATAATCAAAAAGGCGATGCCTAGGTAACCACAAATCAATCCGGCAATCGCCATCCCTCGACCTTGTTGTGAGTTCCCAGGAGCATTCAGCTGATTCAAGCTCAAGTGCCCACAAATTACCGCAGGAATCCCAAGAAAAAGTCCCCCGCAAAAACAAAATAAGGTAAGGGAAAGAATACCACAAATTATACTCGCAATAGCGAGACCGTTAGTGACTGGTAAAGAAGGTCCCGGGGTATATGAGGCACCCTCGACTCCCTCAACGGGGGGGGAATATGGCGACTGGGGAACTTCGTCTACGAAGGAATCGTCGAGCGCAGAGGCTTCAACCTCGACGGGGGGGGGATACGACGACTGGGAGAGTTCGGGAATTAGGCCTTCCGAATCTTGGCTCTGAGGATGATTCCCACTTGGAGCAAGGTGACGAATTTCTTGCAAAGGCTTCCAGGAATCCATTCCTTCGTTCCAAACCAAGTCTTGAGGACCAATTTCACCAGTTGCGATGCGGGCACTCA
>Ga0315322_10001449_pt1 | contig 18440 bp, 16 predicted proteins | sample M110021515metaG_FD_203461 | JGI IMG/M metagenome (GOLD analysis project Ga0315322, IMG submission 203461) | Ammonia-oxidizing marine archaeal communities from Monterey Bay, California, United States - M1 100m 21515 | ecosystem: Environmental > Aquatic > Marine > Intertidal zone | place: USA...
ACGCGTTTGCTATACGAAGTCGGCAAGCAAGTCGCCAACCAAGTCGAAATGCCGGCTTGGACGGAGGGTGATGAGTTTGAGGCCGCCCGCAAACAAGCAATTTCTGCAGCGGAAAATGCAAACTAAACAGCGGAAATGACCGCAACCCTGCTTTACGAATGCCATGAACCCCCACGCCCGGCGGCATCGACTGGGAGTGATGCCGCGATGAACGGCCAGCCTGTGATGGGCGATGTTGCCCACACCCATGTTGCCCACACCGATGTCGCCCACACCGATGTCGCAGGAGCCACACTGTGAATGAGCAGTTGATCGCTCATCGCCTTTTCGAGCTGATCTTCTTAGGAACTGACAACAGCGGCTTGATCGACCGGCTCGCCACTTTCCCATTGAGTGAAATCATCTGGATTGCGGTGAATGCGATGGTACACCGTGTCGCGTTCGACAGGTTCCCGCCCCGCCTCAACAATCAACTCTTTGATGTCGTCCACCGTTAAGCACTCAGGCGTTGTCGCCCCCGCGTCGTGGTAAATCAACTCGTGTCGTACTGTGCCATCGATGTCATCTGCGCCATAAGCGAGTGCAGTTTGAGCCGTTTCGATACCCAGCATGATCCAGTAAGCCTTGATGTGCTGGACATTGTCGAGCATCAATCGACTGATAGCCATGGTGCGAAGATCCATCAGGGCAGATGGCTTCTTCAAGTCAGACAACTTGGTGTTCTCAGGGTGGAACGCAAGTGGAATGAAAACCTGAAAGCCACCAGTCTGGTCCTGCAATTCCCGCAACCGCAACAAGTGGTCTACCCGATGAAATGCATTCTCTACGTGCCCGTAAAGCATGGTGCAATTGGTGCGAAGTCCGATTTGGTGCGCTGTGCGGTGGATATCGAGCCACGCATGAGTGTTTGCTTTATGCTCGCACAACTGATCACGAACCTCGGGGTGAAAAATTTCCGCTCCACCGCCTGGCATGCTTCCCAAGCCAGCCTCACGAAGATCCTCTAGCACCCAACGAACGGACTTTTTGGTTTGGAACTCAAACCAGTTGATTTCGACTGCCGTCCATCCCTTCAGGTGAATTTTCGGGTAGTTCTCATTGAGCAATTCAATGATGTGGCGGTACCACTCATAAGGCCGTTGGTGATGCAACCCACCCACGATGTGCATCTCCGTGCAACCGTTGTCGGTCGCCTCCTGCCCCCTCGCGAGAATCTGCTCGTCGCTCATCGCATATCCCTTGGGGTCACGCAAATCGCTCCGGAACGCACAGAAGCGGCACCGGTAAACACAAACATTGGTCGGATTGAGGTGCGTATTGATATTGAAGTAGGCCACATTACCATTCATGCGTTCCCGCACAAAATTAGCAAGCTCACCAACTGCCTGCAGCGGTACCTTTGGATCATACAAAAAGATTCCATCGTCCAAGCTCAGGCGTTCCTTAGCTTCGACCTTGTCACGAATCTCTCGAAAGCGGGCTTCACGTTCAGTCACATTCATGATGGGCGAGTGTGGTACAGAGGTAAAAACTGAGAATTGCGGCGTGAATCTTCCGCCAGTATCAAAACCGGAAACGCTCCTGCCCCACAACTTTAAGAGGTCGTAGGCGATGGGAAAACCGGTCATCCCCGGCATTGGGAGCCAGAACTTGTTCCTGCCCCGATACCGCGACGCCAGTCTACGTCCAGAAATCCGTCATTTGACCCAAAAACAATCCACAACCCCGACGACCAACAGGGTGACACTGATTGCGGCATTCATATCGAAAAACGCTTGATTCACGCGATCCAGGTCCCCCGGCTTGACCAATGAGTGCTGCCGAATGACGAGCACAGCAATCAAACTCAGTGCCGCCCAAAACAGCCACCCAAACCCCACAGACTTCGCAAACAACGGCAAACATGCCAGCAGCAACAACATCACCACATGGCAACCGGCGGATATCTTCAGCGCTCCGGCAACACCAAATTTTGCGGGGACACTGTTCAAGCCCAAATTCGTATCGTATTCCGCGTCCTGACACGCATAAATAATATCGAACCCCGTGACCCATGCCGCTACCGCCGCTGCAAGAATCAAGGGAGCAACCAAATCTGCAGGATTCAAGATCGATGCGGGGCCACGGATGGCAACCCACGCGCACAACGGGGAAAGGCTCAACGCAATCCCGAGCCAAAGATGGGCAGCCGAAGTAAATCGTTTGGCGAGGCTGTACCCACAAAGAAAGCCAAGCACTGGCACCGATGCGATCAGAGGAACAACATTGGGCAGGAACAACGCCGTGGACCCGACGAAGGCCAGGCTGCAAAGAAGAGTAAAGGTCCAAACGGCCCTGCGACTGAGTATTCCCGCAGGAACGTGCCGTCTAGCGGTTCGTGGGTTACCCGCGTCAATGTCAGCATCCACGATCCGATTGAATGCCATCGCAGCACTACGAGCAAATATCATGCACAACAAAATCCCCGCCAAATCCTGAATCCTTACAGCAGGATGACCACCGCCGGGCAACGGAGCGCTGAAAGCCATGACCGTCGCCAAGGCCGCAAAAGGTAGAGCGAAAATCGTATGACTGAAACGGATCAGCCCCAACCAATCACTCAAACCACCGCGTTTTACTTCCGTTCCAACCATCTGCCATACCCACCAAATGCTGTTTCGATTACTTGTCTGTTTGTTGTATTTTCCGGAGAGCGTCAATCAAAACCGCAGCCGTGGCCCGTTTTCGCAGGCTGCCCGCAATGATTTTTCTCATCACACCATGTGAATCGATCACGTAGTTGTCAAATGTCATGGGTTTAGGACTGTAGGAGACCGAAGCCTTCTTTTCATTGTCCAAAGCGAGGGCATATGTCGTGGCATGCTTCGCCCATATCTTTTTCAAACCGTTGACACCGAGGGATTCTTCACGAAACACAAAGACCACTTCGGCGTTCAGACGCTTGAATGTTTCCTTGCGTTTCTGCAACTCGACCAGTTGCTGCATGCAAAACGGTCACCAGTGAGCGCGACTAAAAAGAAGCACCACGTTCTTCCCTCGACCAGTCAACTCGGAAAGTCGAAAACGCGTGGCATCCAATCCGACCAAAGACATATCCGGAGCCGAATCGCCTACTGACAAATCAACTGTTCGCGAGTGATTTTCCTTTGAGTCGCCGGACGGCGACTGACCAGCTTGTTTTACCGGTTCATTTTGAACACCCGAGAGAGTTAGATTCGCCTCTTGTCCGTGGCATTGCCCCGTGAACCCCAGACCGAGTAATAATCCAACCAAACAGTGGTTTCCGCTGCTGGCTATCCACATTTGACAATCCTCATGCTTCATTCCGTCAAGCGACATCGCGTTCGCCGCAACACCTCTCCTACCGGCCCAATATGCTTCAACTCATTGCCAACGAGGCATGGGCATCGTTAAGCTGTAAAGCAGTTTAGCCGCTGGCGGTATCCGCGGGCAGGCTATTCGGAAGCGTTTGCTGGTCTGGTGACCGCCCTAGTCTTCAAAACTGGTGAAGCGTCCGAAAAGGCGCTTGGTGGGTTCGATTCCCATCCGCTTCCGCTGCTGCTGGGCGGAGCCTTCCGGGACGAATAGATTCCCCGTAGAGAGTTTGCATTGCAGATTCACCCTGCAGCACACTGCATCTTACAGCGCATCCGATCCAAGGCTTTCTTGCTACTAAAGTGCACAAGTCATCCAATGACTCACGGGTCAACGATCTACCCTTCCGCTGGTCCAGTATTCCAGCGAAACGGAATCAGACGCTGGATTCTGAGAGCTGAATCAAATCTGTTCGCCTTCAAGATGCGTCAAGTTCTACCAGTTGCACTTCACCTGCCATGGCACGCAACTTGTCCATCGCGCGGCGCTCAAGTTGGCGAACACGTTCTTTCGAGATGCCCAATCGGTCAGCCAGTGACTGCAGGGTATGAACCTTTCGGTGTGATCCGAGTGAGAATCGAGCCCGAACAATGAACTTCTCGCGGCGATCAAGATCATCAAGCATGACCGCCAAGCGACTACGCAGTTCGTGCCAACGCTTCTCGCTGATCGCTGAACTTCTACCCTCATCGCTGATCTCGATGTCCATGTCCTGCAGTCCGCTAGACACCTTCTGGCGATCCTGCTGATTCACAACGACAGTGCGGTAGGAATTACGGCGAACCACCTGAGTAGCGTACGTGCTGAACCTGAAACCACGATCGTAATCGAATTTTTCAACTGCCCGGATCAGACCAACAATGCCATCGCTGAGCAGGTCATCAAACGTGTTATTAGGGTTGACGAACTTCTTGACGATCGAAAAAACAAGACGAAGATTGGCTTCCACGATCCGATCGCGATGCCATTCAGCAAGTGCAACCAGCTTCTCAATCAAATCGAGGCGAACGCGTGAAGGCCGATCGGCGTTCAGTAAGCTTCGGTGGACCGAAGCTTGATGCATCAGGAAGTTCATTCGCTGAAACAAGAGCTGCTCCTGCTCCTGAGTCAACAGAGGTGCCTCGCAGAGGCGGCTGAGGTGGATCGGAAGGTCAACACCACTCTTTCGAAGAGCTGCGATTCCCAACTCACTGCGGCGAGGTGCCAGCCCGAGCTCAGCAGCAAAGATGGCACGTCCGGCGCGAGGCTCAGAAAACTGGGCATTGCCGATGAATCCAAGTTCTCGACGAAGCCACTTCTTGGTGTGAGCCTTCAGAGCCGTTGGCTCAGAACTGGCAACTTTCAAGTAAGACTCAATCTCAACGTTGGCTTCAACCAATTCCGATGACGAAATCCAAGCTCCGACTCGCGGAGGGACGGCACTTGCGGTGAGTCGAGTACCCTCAGTGCTGACTTGCTCTTTGACGTTTACTTGCTTTGATCGGGTCGACATAGGACTGGCGTCTCCGTGAAAAATCGGTGCGGGTCAAGCGGGGCTGAACGTTTTCGCGCCGCGTTTGAACGTTTTGGACGGTTTAAACATCCAAAACGTTCATCTAGGTATATCGCCGCTTGAAACAACCGGCAACGGGTTTTTACCGAAAACGGTAAAAAATAATCCCTTTTATTCAGAATCACGGCATTTCACGCTGATTTCTATCCGAAAAGATTGACTTACGCGGTATACTTTTCTGTGTCGAGAAACGTCCAAAACGACCCTACACCACATTTCTATGCCTGCTCAGCAACCTCAATACTCGCCTAAACAAGTCGCTGCCGCATTGAGCGCCAGTGAGTCGTCGGTGAAACGCTGGTGTGATCAGGGCGCGATCCCTACCATTCGCACCGTCGGCGGTCACAGGAAAATCACGCTCGACGGCCTGCAGGAATTCCTTCGAAATACCAACCGTGGGCTGGAATCTCCGCAAGCTCTGGGCCTGCCATCGCAGCAGTCGATGCGTGGTGGACTCGTGCCCGGAGGCGATGATCCCGATCAGCAACTGTTCAGGAATGCTTTGGCCGGTGGAGACGAGGACACGTGCCGGCGAGTCATTTGGAAGCGAGTGAGAAGCGGAGAGCTCCGCAGCGAGGTGGCCGGCTACTTGGTCACGGATGCAATGCACGGATTCGGACAAGCCTGGGATTGCGATCAACTCGATGCTTATCAAGAACGCCGCGGTTGCGACATCTGCATTCGTCTCATCAACGAATTGAGAGGGGATTTGCCCCCCATTTCAGACAACGCTGCCGTTGCCATCGGCGGGACTCCTGAGGGAGATCCTTATCAACTGCCAACTGCACTCGTAGAACTTTCGCTTCGAGAGGCGGGTTGGAACGCAGTCAGTTTAGGTAGCAACTTACCAACCGACAGTTTTCTGCAGGCGATTCTGGACTATCAGCCTCAACTTGTTTGGCTAAGCGTATCGACCATCTCGGACATTGCTTCTTTCATAACTGAGCAAAATCGGCTAGCCGATCATATTAGCGACGACATTTCGTTGCTGGTGGGCGGCCGCGCACTGAGCCCGGACTTGCGACCGGAGCTGCGTTACACTGCACACTGTGACGGGCTGCGAAATCTCGTGGATCTCGCTTCAATGATTCGTCCAGTGGTGGGCCGCTAGGACCGATCACTCAACGGGCAGGGCAGGCGGAGCAACCTCTCCCGCCGACTTCTGGACGATCCAAGTGGGTTCGCGCCAGCGTTTCATTTCTGAAGCGACAGGAATGCGATCAATTCGCGCCCGCCGGTCACACCCGAAACACAGAAAAACATCGCTGCTCACATCACCGTCGCTCTGACGAAAAGGAAGAGACTCGTGCTCACAAGAAACCGCACCCGCGTCGTGACCTTTGCACTCTTACTGTTGCTGCTGCCTACCATGGAAAAACAATCCAGTGCAGATGAAGTCACCCCCACAAAGCCTGGGATCACCTACGCGGCACCCAACAACACACCGCTGTTGCTAGATCTCTATATGCCCAAAAGGCTGACGCAACCTGCTCCGCTAGTCGTATGGGTTCATGGCGGGGCATGGCGTTCCGGAACAAGATCACGTGTTCCCGTGACAAGGCTTCTCGATCACGGAATAGCGATCGCCAGCATTGATTACCGCCTCAGCGGTGATGCCGCATTTCCAGCACAGATCCACGACATCAACCTTGCCATTGACTATCTTCACCAGCATGCAGAAGAGCTTGAACTGGACCCCAAACGCACCGCCATCATGGGCTCATCTGCAGGAGGGCACTTGGCAGCGTTGGCAGGAGTGTCTCATGGTGTGCCAGAACTATCAGCACCAGAATCATCCGCCAGGGCAGCGAACACTAACAACTCCAAGCCAAAGTCGCCCCAGGTAAACGCAATTGTCTCGTTTTTCGGTGCATCGAACCTCGAAACAATCTTGCAGCAGTCGACACCCCATGGCCTGAGTGTCCGTGTTCCAGCGTTGCAATTGTTGCTTCGTAGCCAACCAGATCAAAACCGCAAAATCGCTCAACTGGCAAGCCCGGTCACCCACGTTGATGCAGATGACCCTCCCTTACTGTTGATTCATGGCGACCAAGATCCGCAAATGCCTATCAACCAGTCGCACGAACTGGAGGGTGCCTACCGGAAAGCTGGCGGCATCGTTCATTTTGATGTCGTTCACGGCGGCGGCCATGGTGGCCAAAAATTCTTCACCGACGCTCAAATCCAAAGGGTAGCCGAGTTTCTTCATGCATCATTCGAGTGATGACATCTCCTTTGACACTCACACCCCGGCAACTTCTGGCACACAGAATCAAATACCAGCAGAGCTGAAAGGGCGACCAAACTACCCTGAGAGCCCTCTCACAAGTCTATTTACACTGAGCGATGACCAAAGCTCCTGAGGATCAAAGCGTTACTGCAAAAACGATCTGAACAAAAAAAGGCCGACGCGATATCTCGCGTCGGCCTGCTGTGCACATGATCGACGGGCTTACTATCCCAGCCGATCTGATTTACCAGAGAGCGTTCTGGTGCTGAGGACTCAGTCGCGGTTACGCCCGCCGCCGCCATCTCGGCCACCGCCGCCGCCGCCATCTCGGCGACCGCCGCCGCCACGACCGCCGCGACCACCGCCACCGCCACCGCCGCCACCGCGTCGGCGACGTGGACGATCATCATCACGGTCACGATCGCCACCACGCTCACGATCTTCTCCGCCACCATCAGCTTCTGCAGCGGCAGCCATTGGATCTTCTTCGCCAAGCTCTTCCAAAGCACGGCGGCGACTCAGCTTCACGCGATCGTGCTCATCCACATCAATCACGAGTACTTTCATCGCATCTCCAACATTCACGACGTTGTCGATACTGCTGATGTAACCACTGCTGAGTTCGCTGATGTGGCACAATCCGTCACGCCCAGGAAGAATCTCGACAAATGCCCCGAACTCTTTGATACTACTGACAGTTCCGTCGTAGATTTTGCCAACCTGAACCGTTGCAGTGCAAGCTTCCACGGATCGGAGGGCATCTTCTGCTGCGTCCTTGCTGCTACTGGCAATCAAGACAGTTCCATCATCATCAACCTCGATGACAGCACCCGTCGTTTCCTGAATTCCACGGATATTCTTACCACCGGGACCAATCAAGGCACCGATCTTATCCGGTGCAATCTTCGTGCGAAGCAAGCGAGGTGCTGTCGCTGAGATCTCGCGGCGTGGCCGTGAAATCGTCGTCAGCATTTTACGCAAGATCTCGATGCGAGCCTCACGCGATTGCTTAAGTGTGGCACGAATGATGTCCTCATTGATACCCGTGACTTTCAGGTCCAACTGGATACCTGTAATCCCGTTCTGCGTACCGGCAATCTTAAAGTCCATATCACCGAAGTGATCTTCAGTGCCGAGAATATCGGTCAGCAAAACCCAATCGTCAGGGCTTTTACGCACCAAGCCGACGGAAATACCAGCGACAGGGTTGGTGATTGGAACACCAGAAGCCATCAACGCGAGTGTCGCACCACAAACGCTGGCCATGGAACTACTTCCATTGGACTCAAGAATATCGCTGATCACGCGGATGGTATAAGGAAAATCATCCGCGGCAGGCAGCACGGGAGCGACACTGCGTTCTGCAAGGCAACCGTGTCCGATTTCTCGACGACCTGGGCCTCGAATTGGACGGCACTCGCCAACCGAGAATGGCGGAAAGTTGTAGTCCAGCATGAATTTCTTGCTGTACTCGTCCATCAACCCGTCAACTCGCTGCTCATCGCGGGAAGTTCCCAGAGCAATGGTCACGAGCGACTGAGTTTCTCCACGCTGGAACAATGCTGAACCATGAACCCGTGGCAGAAGATCTGTTTCACAGTAGATCGAACGCAGGCTTTCATTATCGCGTCCATCGGGTCGCGTTCCGGCGTAAATCAAATCACGTACAACTTCTTCTTCAAGATCGTGCCAGACCGACTTGAAACGCTTTTCACATACAGCGTCATCAGCCTTCGGATCAGGAATCACATCCAACTTGGCTCGATCACGCAGCGAACGGACAGCGTCAGCGCGATCTTGTTTGCCAGATGTTTGCTGCGCGGCCTTGAAATCTTCGTAGTAGTTATCTGTCAGACGCTTGAGCAGACCATCATCTTCCGGCGCGACGAATTCCTTCTTGGTCGGATTGACCTTGGCGTAAAGCTCTTCCTGAAGATCAATGACGTCACGAATGACGGAATGTGCGAACTGAATCGCGGCCATCATCTCATCTTCGGGCATTTCCTGGGCAAAGCCCTCGATCATCGCCACTTGCTCGGTTGAGCCACTGACGATCATGTCCAACTCGCTCTCCTCAAGATCCGCGTTGGTCGGGAAAGCAACCAATTCGCCATCGACCTTGCCAACGCGAACACTGGCAATTGGCCCTTGGAAAGGCAGTTCACTGACGAGAAGGGCTGCGGCCGCACCGTTCATGGCGAGCACGTCGCCGTCATTCTGCAGGTCACTAGCGATCACAAACGCCTGCACCTGAACTTCATCACGGAACCCGTTCGGCCACAATGGGCGAATCGGTCGGTCCATGAGTCTCGAACTTAGAATTTCCTTGGTACTCGGACGTCCCTCACGCTTGAGGAATCCGCCGGGGAACTTACCAGCGGCGGCCAAACGTTCACGGTAGTCACACGTTAACGGAAAGAAATCGAGGCCCGGCCGCGGGTCACTCGATGCGGTAGCGACCAAAACAACGGTCTCACCATATTGGACTAACACACTTCCAGCAGCTTGCTTGGCAAGCTGTCCGGTTTCGAACGACAACGTTTGTTTGCCGATCTGCTTTTCAACACGAATTTTTTTTTCAGTCACTTTCAAACTTCCTTCAACCTACAAGACAACAAGAAACCTCGGCGATCAGGAACCCACCCACCGACTCTGTGATGAAACCATCACAACGGTAGCGGCAAGCCTGCCCATCCGGGTATTAAGGCAAGTGAGCAATCGAACGATTGCATTCGAGAGGCAACACAGTGGTTTAACACCAACTGTGGAGAGATAGACGCGAACCATCGATCAGCACGCGAGGCATCCGGCCTAGCCGTTTCACTGCGACAGAGAGGCAGAATTGCTGATTCGCCTGCAACAGGCGAGTTGGCTCTGCCATCTTCGCATGTCCGCGACTCGGACGGGCTACTTACGAATACCCAGTTTTCCGATGATATCGAGATATCTCTGAGGCTCTTCACCTCGCACATAATCAAGCAAACGTCGGCGACGGCTGACAAGACCCAGCAGGCCTCGTCGCGAAGCATAATCTTTGCGGTGCGTCCGCATATGCTCAGTCAACCCGTTAATCCGCTCCGTCAAGATGGCAATTTGCACCTCTGGGGAGCCGGTATCGGCTTCCGATTTACAGTTTTCGCCGATTACCTCGGTTTTTCGCTCTTTCGAGATCGTCATTCGTTTCTAGTCGTTTACGTCGTTCTTTTGCTCACAAGTTGGGCAGTAGTGTACCGGCGTGACATTCTCACGCAACGCCAAAAACCCCTTCCAGTGCAGAAAATTCACCCCAAAATTATTGACTTCCCTGTCCACCTCGGTTACCCAGTCCCCGACATCCCTAATATCTTTCGCATCCTGAGCGATGTCAGCACCTCAGCAGCCTGTTCGGTCGGTGTTCGATCATCTCCACCTCGAAGATGAATCTCCGGACTTTCAGGAGCTTCGTAGGGATCACTGATACCAGTGAAATGCTTGATTTCTCCCGCCCGAGCCTTCTTGTAAAGCCCCTTGGGATCTCGCTGCTCACAGACTTCCAACGGCGTATCCACAAAGACCTCAAGAAAATCGCCCTCATGACCTGATTTCTCAATGATTGCTCGAACTCGATCGCGATCACGACGATAGGGGCTGACAAAAGCCGTCAGCGTGATTAACCCAGCCGAGGCCATCAAAGCAGCCACCGATCCGACCCGACGGATATTCTCTTCTCGATCAACCTCGGCAAAACCCAACCCAAATCGTTCAGCGAATCTGCCCCCGTGCTCTTCGGCAAGAACGCTCGGCGGAGCACAAAGTCCGTGCCGAATGTTGTCTCCGTCCAACAACATCGTAGCGCACCCCAAAGCACCCAACTGACGATCCAACTCGTTCGCCACCGTGCTCTTGCCGCAACCGCTAAGGCCGGTGAACCAAACCACCACCCCCTTTTGCCCCAATCGTTGTTCGCGTTCGTCCCGAGTCACAGTCTGGTCATGCCAGACAATATCCGCTCGATCAGTCATTGAAAAATTTCCCTCTGTATCGATTTCCCTAGATACCACGATTTTTGGTTACAGCGGTCCCGGAGCCTGCTGCCCCAGTTGCCATCAGCTTGCAGGCCACGCTTCCATTGCTCGAAACTTGACCGCCACCTCAAACCCGCTCAGAAAATCGGTTTCGCTGACCTCAACCAAGCTCAGCCAAGTCAAAGAATGAGCCTGAACCGAATCAAATACACTAGCTGAGCATTTGCATGAATCAAACTCTAGAGCGGCAAAATAACGAATGAGCCTCAGACAGCAGCCTGTCACGGCCCGAACGCAATGCCCTTGCCCTATCCAGCTAACGCCAGCGGCACAAACGACCTAGAACTTATCCGGATAGATCACTAATTCGATCCTTCGGTTAGCGACACGTCCTGCCGGGGTCTCGTTGCTTTGCCGCGGATTATTTGAGCCTTGTGCGACGGTAAACAGCTGCTGCCCTGGCAACCCAGATCGACGAGTCAGAAAGTCAAGCACAGCCAAGGCCTGAGCCGATGTCAGTTGATGACTGGTGGCAACGCTGCCTCCGTAGATCTGGCCATTATCGGTATAACTCTCAATGCCGATCCGTTGCCTGGGAAATACCGCCCTTAATTGCGCGGCGATTGGATCCAACACTTGGGCTGCTTGAGCGTGAATCTGCGCGGTCCCAGGCTGGAAAACCTGATCAGCAGGGATCACAACACGGACGACGTCACGATCTTTTTCGACGGGAATGCCAGCCAAGTTCAAACGGGCCGCTTGCTTGGCCAAGTCGGTATTGGCTTGCAGCGTTGCGTTTCCGCGAAGCTGCGTGGATGCCTGGAATCCCTTGACCTGACTCTCAGCAGTGTCCCGGGCGATTCGGCTACTCTCAAGTTGTTGCGAAACCTCTGCCAATTGAGTGCGTAACAGGTCAGCTTCGTCTTTGTATACCTGAGATTTTTGCTCGGTTTGAGCCATTTGAATGTGCAACTGACGATTGTCATCATCCACCAACTGAGCTCGTCGCTGTAATTCAGAAATCTGAGCCTCTGCCGGATTCATCGCAATCGCGTTGGACGGTCGCTGCCATGCGGAACCACCCAAATATGGATTTTGCGTGCAACCAGATGCGATAATGGCCATGAATGCTGCGAACAATGGCAGCAAACAACAATGGCTCCGCACGGTTTTTCGCACAGCGTTTCGCACGGTTATTCGTAGATAATGCTTTGAGGAGTCCATTCCCAGCGTCCTTCCTAGTCAGCGCAGACTTTGCCGCAATTGTGATGGACGGTAAAGTCTCAAGCGGGTGACGACAAGATCAGTTCCGATCAGCACCCCAACACGCAATGAATTGCAAGCATTTTGTATGTCAGGCTCATGAATCACGCGGCCAAGCAACGCTGCCCCACAGATGCAGAGTGAGAGGTCAGATGCACTCCATTACCTCAACAAATCAGAGGCATTGCTCGCCAACACGTCTAACAACTGACTGGCGGCACGGGGCTCCCTGATACCCCGTTTGCTCTGTTTTCTTCACTGTGACGGCTTGCTTCAATGTAACGTCTTGGTTCACTGTCATTCCTTGGTTCACATACAGACCGCCCCGTCACCATCTCTCACCCTTGTTTTCCAAAAGGTACCTGCAGAATGTTAAGCGAACAAAAAGTTGGGGAACTTCGATCCGAATTTGCTGCTCTCCGCCGCCAAGTGGGAGACCAGACAGCTGCTTTTTTCGACGGTCCCGCCGGCACTCAAGTACCACGGTGTGTGACTCAAGCCATCACCGACTACCTCGAACAATGCAACGCGAACCATGATGGAGCTTTTGCGACTAGCATTGAGAGCGATCAGTGGGTCAATCAGGCCCATCAAGCTGCTGCTGATCTCGTGGGAACTTCAGATCGGGGCACCATCGCTTTTGGAGCCAACATGACGACACTGACCATGGCGCTCTCCCGCTCGCTTGCCCAAACATGGAACGCGGGCGACGAAATCGTACTTTCCCGCTTGGAACATGATGCAAACTTTTCACCATGGATCTTGGCCGCAAAAGATCGCGGCGTCGAAGTTCGATACGTCGACATCAACCCCGAGGACTGCACGCTAAAGCTTGATGAATATGCCGAGGCACTGAATGATCGCACGCGGCTAGTGGCAGTGGGCTGTGCATCCAACGCAGTGGGAACCATCAACCCGGTTCAGAAGATCTGCCAATGGGCTCGCGAATGCGGCGCGTTATCCTTCCTTGATGCAGTCCACTATGCTCCGCACGCTCTGATGGATGTTGAGGCTTGGGGATGCGACTTTCTGATGTGCAGCGCCTACAAATTTTTCGGTCCTCATGTCGGCATTCAGTATGGACGCCGCGAACTGCTGGAATCGCTACAACCCTACAAACTGCGTCCCTCTCCGAACAATCTGCCTGGACGGTGGATGACTGGCACGCAAAACCACGAATGCATCTGGGGAACACACGCGGCGATCGACTACATGGCATCCATCGGAGGTGACATGACGAGCGGTATGCCAAGACGCGACGCGCTACGAATGGCGTTCAAGAGCATCAAAACTTACGAAGAACAATTACTATTACGATTACTCGAAGGCCTGAAACAGCTCGACGGGATCAAAGTCTGGGGCATCACGGACCCAACACGAGTGCACGAGCGTTGCCCCACCATCTCGATCACCCACGAACGTTTCTCACCACGAATCGTGGCAGAGCGACTGGCCGAGCATGGTATTTTTGTCTGGGATGGAAATTACTACGCCTTGCCGCTGACCGAACGCTTGGGGGTAGAGCCCGAAGGCATGATCCGAATTGGGCTGGTTCATTACAACACGGCGTCCGAAGTCGATCGCTTGCTTGACCACCTGGGATCCCTCTGATACCCAAAGAGCCTCGTTTGCCGAAAATCCGAATTACGGGAATCATCTGGCAACGATTTGACTACTATGGAAGTAAAGACTGGCTGCATGGGCACTCCAAAACAGCCTCCCCCACCCCCCATCCGATCTTCACAGGACTGTACAAAACCTATGAAAAGGTTCATCCCCTTTCTGCTTTGTTCCTTTTTCGTCTTGAACTCAATGTCCATGACTGAGGCAGCTAACGGCTGTTTGGGAAAAAAACTTAGCTCCCTTCCGATTGTGAAACGAGCTTTTGGCCCTACACGAAACCAGCTGATTTCTCAGAATCAACGACTGAACGGAGAGATCAGTGCGCTCAATCAGAAGCTCGAAGAGATGCAACTGGCTTTGGAGGAGACAGCCGCACTAGCGGAACAGCAAGCCGCAGAGATGCAAGGCTTGAATCAATCGCTCGCCGCCGCCCGCAAAACAGGCGAAGACGCGAATGCAGCCTTAAAGGAAACCAGCAAAGCACTCGCAACCGCCACGGCAGGAAAGAAAAAAGCTGAAGCCAATGCCATCGCCGCGAAAAAAGCTGCAGCAACCCAACAAGCTGCTGCCAAGAAAGCAGCACAACAAGTCGCTTTGGAAGTCGTAAAACTGAAAGAAACCTTGGCGACATCCACAAAGGTATCGAAAGAAACCAAGCAGCAACTGGCCCAATCAGCTAAGGCTCTCAATGCCTCCCGCAAGGAACTGAAAGCTAGTCAAGACGAAGTTACATCCATGAAAAAAGCCGAAGAACAACGCAAAAAAGAAGAAGAGAAAAAGCGTTCAGAACAGAAGGCCATCGAAACACCAGCAGTGAAAGAAGAAACCCAAAAAGAACCTGAGTCACCAACTCCAAGCGAACCAGAAAACAGCGAACCAGAAGTTGCACCTGCAAAGGAAGATGATTCGCAAGCAGAAGACGACAAAGCTGCTGAGTGATCCTGACTCGGAATTACAGAGTAGCGAGCTCGTCGCCCAACACCCGATTTTTCGCTGATCGAAATGAATACCGAACGAGTCCGATGACATCAGTCATCGGACTCTTTTTTTGCGACATGAAACCGCCCCAAGCATTCCGATGCATCAACGATGCGTGAGAGAGCCATGCGGCAAATCAGAGTGCAGGACCAAATCCCACGGTTGCATAGGATTTCAACCATCAGCCCCTCAAGAACCACAAGCTAGGCTGCACCAAAACTGCTAGGAAGCATCACTGTTAGAATCACCCGACTCGATTGAATCTTCGCTTCGTGCTGCATCACCCAAATTGCTCGGGGCTGCATCACCCAAATTGCTCGGGGCTGCATCACCCAAATTGCTCGGGGCTGCATCACCCAAATTGCTCGGGGCTGCATCACCCAAATTGTCAGACGCTTCATCTGCATCCGCCTCGTCAAACTCCTCCGCTGGCGTATTCATCAAGCGGTCTAAAACACCATTCACAAAGCGTGGGCTATTTTTGTCACCGTATCGCTTTGCCAACAAGATCGCTTCGTTAACGGCAACGCGATCTGGTGTTTCCCCGAACATGATTTCGTATCCACCCAGTCGCAGAATATTCCGATCAACGACGGGCATTCGCGACAAGGACCATCGGGTCGCCAGACGTTTCAAACGCTGATCGACTTCCTCGCGATGCTCAAGCGTTCCCCGCAGCAAATCACTGGCAAACTCGGTCAACGCGGTCCTGCCCTGCATTCGGGATCGAATGAACTTCTTTGCTTCACTTGGGTCTCGGCTGTCATTAACGTCCGCTTCGTACAGAAGTTGGAGTACGATTTCGCGGGCTCGGCGACGGCTGGACATACAGGCCTAGACGGTGAATGGCTTCAGAAGTGAGACGGTGAACTACTTGGCGGATTGTAGGCGCAATGTGCTGGATGGTCGATTGGGCGACCAGTGGAATAATGCCGCCAAACCATCTGACTACAAACCCGCGACTGCCCACGGTCCCAACCAATTCCAACGCTACAGGCTCAGGCACCAGTGTGAATCCGTTAGATTATGGGCAGAGCGAACGCTCAGACACCGGGCACCGGCACGCCTCGGCTGCCCGCACTGCCAGAAATTCAAAACCACATGATGGAACGACTGTCCGTCACAATCACGGAGCACAGCGTCGATGAAAACCATTCAGCTTGCGATCTGCTGGGTCACCTGCACCCTTGTCTTGATGCCCTCTGCTCAAGCCGAACTGCGAGTAGGTGCCGCAATCGTTGACATCACTCCCCAGCAACTTCCGGTTCTTGTGAATGGCGGAATGCTGTCACGCTCTGCCGACGAGATCAAAACACATGTGAATGCCCGTGCCGTGGTCGTTGATGATGGGAACGAGCGTCTCGGGATCGTCGTGGTCGACAGCTGCATGCTTCCGAAGTTCCTTTTGGATGAAGCCAAAGCACTCGCGGCGAAGAAAACCAAGCTCAAAGCAGATCGGATTCTGATTTCGGCGACTCACACGCATACCGCACCATCTTCATTTGGCTGCTTGGGTACCGAGCCGGACCCCGCCTACGTTCCATTTCTACGCCAACGCCTAGTCGAAGCTCTTGTTGAGGCCGAGAAAAAGCTACAGCCGGCCCGAGTGGGCTGGGGTGTGGCCCAGGCCGAGCAGTTCACGGCCTTACGACGCTGGGTCCGTCGCCCCGATCGCTTGGCAGAGGATCCATTCGGGAACCCTACCGTGCGTGCCAACATGCATGCAGCGACCAAACCGGACGATGTAACCGGGCAATCAGGACCAGAAGACCCTGATCTTTCCATGATTGTTTTCCAAGCGACTGACGGAACACCCATTGCCGCACTCGCAAACTTTTCAATGCACTACTTCAGCGACAAAGCAATCAGTGCTGACTACTTTGGTCTTTTTTGTGATGGTCTTCAAAAATACGCCAAACAACGCCATCCCGATTCAGAAATGGTCGGGATCATGTCCCACGGCTGTAGCGGAGACGTTTGGCGACGCGATTACATGACATGGAAGAACGGTGAAAACCCAACAATCGAAGGCTACACACAGGGCCTGCTGGAAGTCGCCAAACAAGTCTTTGAATCAGTTGAATTTGAGGACAACGCCACGATCGCGATGGCGGAGTCAAGGATCCCGATGAAGTACCGCGTCCCCAATCGTCAACTATTGGACTGGTCCCAACGAATTGTTGATTCGATGGAATCTGATGTCCCCAAGGATCGGCTGGAAGTTTACGCAAGAGAGCAAGTTCTGCTTGATCAAATGCAATCGACCGAGATTGTGGTTCAAGCGATCCGTATCGGCGAGATTGCCATCGCATCGACCCCCAATGAAACGTATGCCCTCACTGGCCTGAAACTAAAAGCTCAAAGCCCGTTCCCCAACACCATGGTGATCGAACTTGCCAACGGAGCAGATGGCTACATTCCGCCTCCCGAACAGCATTTACTGGGAGGCTACAACACATGGGCAGCCAGGTCAGCAGGGCTCGAAGTGACCGCCGAACCGCGAATTGTCGCGACAGCGGTGAACCTCCTGGAAACCGTTACCCAACAGCCTCGGAGACAACCCCGCGAGACTTCGGGCGCGGCCGCTGAGAAGTTGCTCGCAGCTAAACCCATGGCCTATTACCGCTTTGCTGAGACCGAGGGCCCCACACTCATCGACCAGTCCGGTAACCAGCATGACGGTGTTTACGAGCCAGGCGTCTGTTTTTATCTCCCCGGACCCGCCACGCCCCAACACAAGTACACCACGAACGAGGAAGTGAATCGCTGCGTGCACTTTGCCGGCGGCCGCGCACGGACTCGACTTGCGTCGCTCAACGATTCCTACTGCATCAGTATGGCGTTTTGGAATGGAATGCCAAATGATGCCCGGGCGACAACCGGATGGCTGCTTTCCAACGACTACCCTCACGCAATCAGCCAAAGCGGTGAGCATCTGGGAATCAGTGGAACGGACGCTTTACCCGGACGCTTGATGTTCCAAAAAGGACTTTCTGAAGCTGTCGTGGGCAAGACAGAAATCCCACGCTGGAAATGGAACCACTTGTTGCTGGTCAAGGATGGCAAACGGCTCCGGGTCTACCTGAACCAAAACCCGGCACCTGAAATTGACGTCGCGATTCAGGCATCGGGCAGCCCGGAGATCGCCACCTATTTCATCGGAGGGCGCAGCGATCAGCAGTCGAACTTCGAGGGCCGTATTGACGAGGTCGCTGTTTTCAAAGGCGTGCCAGAAACCCTGATCCCTGCGAAAAAAACGGCTCCGTAGGAAAAACGACTTCGTAGGAAAAACGACTTCGCAGACCGGTTTCGGGCAGGTCAATGACGTCGCGCCGCACACGGTTTCAACGTGATCACGTTTCGTGATTCACTGCGGTCATCAGATGGCGGCAACGTTAATCAAATCAGGGCTGCA
>Ga0315322_10001452_pt1 | contig 18414 bp, 13 predicted proteins | sample M110021515metaG_FD_203461 | JGI IMG/M metagenome (GOLD analysis project Ga0315322, IMG submission 203461) | Ammonia-oxidizing marine archaeal communities from Monterey Bay, California, United States - M1 100m 21515 | ecosystem: Environmental > Aquatic > Marine > Intertidal zone | place: USA...
TATCATCCGCCCGAGCTTCTTCTTGGGTGCTGCGATCATTTCGCCGGCCACGGCCACGGCCTCCACGTCGCCCTCGACGGCGACGCCTTGGCTCACCCGATTCATCGGTTGCTTGATCACGCTCGTGGTCACGAGTTTGGTCACTGCTTTCCTGGCTACGATCGTTTCGGGAAGGCGTTGCCTGCCGCTCGTCATCATCCGACCGAGCAGGACGAGAAGACCGCCTTGGCCTATCGTTTGACCGTCTGGGTGGTCTCGATGAACGCGGGGGCGCTACACCGCCGTCATCGAGCAGTCCTGCTCCAAAACCATCATCTACTGGTAGACGTTCGGCTTGTGGGGGCTGCGGTGCCCGATGAGCCTCTCGTGGCGTTTTCTTTTTAGTGGGCTCCGGCGCTGCCGACGCTGAGGATTGAATACCAAGTTGATCTGCGACACCGCCCCAGTCAGTCTGAGATGTTTCGGCGGCGGGAGCTTCGTTTACTGGTTTCTCAGCCTCGGCTGGCTTGGAAGGTTTTGCGGGACGACGTTGTGGTTGTTGAGGTGGTTCCCCTCCGGGAGCCGCACCGAGCGTATCTGCAAGATTCGCCCAGGGGTCATTATTTTCTGTCATGTTTCTCTGTGTTTTGCTGGCGTCGGGACCGAGGTGGCCCCTCGTACAAAGCAGTGATCACAAGCCACGATGGCGTGATCAAAACTGCTGTCTTTCAGCCTAAAAGATACCGAAAAACAGCTGTCTTGAGAAACGAACGTCGATGTACCGCTGAGTTTCAATGAAAACAGGAGTTTAGAGGCCTGTAATCATGGTTCCGTTATCAGCAACGTCAAAGAGCGGACGGTATGGACTCGCAAGACTTCGTCTTGAGCGACCTCGTGGATAGTAGACAAGATTAATACCAAGATTCCATGCCATTGGCGTAAAGTTTGCGGTAATGCCTCGAATCGGTCCTACTTGTTTTGATTCGCCTGGCATTAAATAAGCGAACGTCCCCTCAAGGGCTAATGATCTCGTCATTGGCGCTCGAAGGATTGACCCGACATACCCCTGGCCTTCATGAGACGCTCCACCCCAGACCTTCCATTCGTTCGCATCACCGAATTGCACACGGTAAAACGCGTTGTACGTATGAACTGTATTATTTTCAAAAGTATTCTGAGTATTGTTATCAAAAAACCCTAACCCTTTACCGGCGTTAAATGCCCCCCAAAAACCGAGTTCATGATATCCCCATACATAGCTGATCTCACCACGCATCTGCTTTATATCGGCTGTTCCTACGAATCCGGTATTGTTAAGGTAATCGAAGGCAGCACCACCTTGTAGACCACGACCTTCAAATGCCCGTGTGTATAAACCGGTCGTCACAAACTGCTGATTACGGGCTTCAATTAACGCAGGCGCCGCACCGCCACTAGAAACTTGCTGTGAACCAAAACCTGTCTGCGTACCCCGTGCTCCAATTTGCCAGCCAAGCCCAAAAGCATTCCAAAGTGGCATACCAAAGTTGATATACTCGTTCGTTCCAAAATTTCCTTTAATGCCTAGATCTGCTTCATTTTCAAATGCGGTCACCCCAACACTTGCTGTAAAATCTCGGTACCATTTCCATCCGTAGTACGGCCGACCGAACTGATGAAGCCACCGACAGAATCTACCATCAAAACAGCACGGAACAGGATTGCAATTTTCTTCACAGGCATATGGGTCATCATAAAACGACTCAACATGAAGTTGTGCCGGCGTCCGACCCATCCACATCTCCTCTCCCATCGAAGGAGAGCCATCGCTGTATGATTCAAAGCCAGAACCAGGCGGCCCGTCGATAATCATCGAATCACCGGGTATGTACGGTTCACTGCTCATGGAATTGTCTTGTGAGACCGACGACTGTTTGGGTTTGGCAGACTTCTTTGAAACTGGCGGCGGTGGTACTGCCTCTGCCTGTGCTCGACGAGCCATGACAGAAGGAACTTTGTCGACATCCATTGCCAATCGTTCAGGACGAACGGCAGTCCGATTCATTCGTTGTGTGTACGGGGGGGCCATGCCACCTCCCTCTCGCTGCTTGGCGACGACTTGCAGATCAGCAGGCCGTTCCTGACTGAGAATTGGTCGGCCAGCGTTATGCCCCTGTGGTGTTCGCATCATTCCGAGTCCAAATGGACCGTCATCACCTTGACGGGCTGAAACGGTGCCTTGTGAGTCTGCAGGCTGTGCGTCGGCCATCCACTCACTGAGATTATCAACCATACGGCTTGGATCGAGTTGTTTACGGAGTGGGGCAAAGTCTTCTCGAGGGGCTCTTGCAACTACCTGCAACGACGGTTTTGCATCGCGAGGAGGAATGGTGTCTGGAACAGAAACTGTGGCAGGAAGAGCAGGCTGATCAGTCAACGTGTTCTCAGCCTGTGGCGATGCTGCAACCTGCTGGCTTTTGACCACCGCGTTCGATAATGAAGGCGCAAGCTCACTGCCTGAAGGTTTCGCCGGTGAAGCTGAGGAGATAGTTTCGCTGCCCGGTAGCTCACTTCGTGTATCGAGTGGTCGAGCAGCAGCTCGATGGGGCGTCCAGCGAAGGCTTTTCGCGGATGGTGCCTCGTTCTCTCCGAAAGCAAAACTCGTACACAGGCCGTTCAGGCACACTACAAGTGCGGCAAGTTGAAGCGGATTCTGACGCATGATTCTCTCCTGGATAAGCGTTCACGAATGGCATATGCAGCCATCGTGATTGCTGATGCATTCAGAAAAGTTATCGGAATCCGTACAGCCAGAACTTTTGTAAAAACCAACACCCTCAACGCAAACTGCCCATCGCCCCTAGTTCCAAGGCGTTATGAGGCGGAGAGCGAATCCATTGCTTGAGACAGGTCTTCCTCAAGGTCGCCAACCTCTTCAAGGCCAACGGAAAGCCTAATCAACCCATCTGTTATTCCAACTGCACGACGAGCCTCCGGTGCATATGCCCCGTGCGACATTACAGCCGGCACCTCAATGAGAGACTCAACAGCCCCTAGGCTCACGGCGAGTTGAAACAGCCGCGTTGATTCAACAAAGCGCTGGGCACCCTGTACGTCGCTATCGATCTCAAAGCTTACCATGGCCCCAAAACCTCCATGATACTGCTTTGCCGCAACGGCATGACCGGGATCGTCATCGAGCCCGGGATAGTAGACTCGTTTCACTGATGACTGCTGACGTAACCACGAAGCCAGCCGGAGTGCCGTTGCTGACTGCGCATGAACCCGAAGTTCGAGAGTCTTCACACCCCGACAACACAAAAAGGATTCAAGAGGTCCCATCACTGCGCCTGTTGCATTCTGCATCCAATGCAACTGTTCACCAACTTCTTGGTCACGTGCAACGAGAAGCCCACCGAGCAGATCACTATGCCCGCCAATATATTTTGTTGCTGAGTGCATCACAATATCTGCACCCATCTCCAGAGGCCGACAAAGCACTGGCGTTGCTAGCGTGTTGTCGGCGACAAGCAAAGCACCTGCTTTCTGAGCGAGTGCAGCGCACCCGGCAACATCTGTGACTGATAACAATGGATTTCCAGTTGGCTCAATCCAGAGCATCCGGGTCTCCGCACACATTGCATCTTCAACAGCAGCGAGATTCGTGGTATCGACAGCAGTGACCGAGATGCCCCGTTCTGCGAGGACATTATTAAACAGCCGCCAACTTCCTCCGTAGATATCCGTGCCTGTTACGAGGTGATCGCCTGGCTTCAGCAGCATCGTCACACAATGCGTTGCCGCCATGCCTGAAGCGAAAGCCAACCCACGAGCACCACCGTCTAACGAAGCCATCACTGCCTCAAACGCATGACGTGTCGGTGACCCTGTTCGGGCATAGTCGTACTGGGCATCACCGTTTGCAGCTGGCAGAACAAATGTGCTTGCCAAATGAATTGGTGGAACCACGGCACCACTTGATGGGTCGGCTTCTTGCCCTACATGAATTGCCCGTGTGCGAAACTGCATTACTTACTCCGCCACATCGAGGGCTGCAGCCAAGTCTGCAATGAGATCTTCAGCATCCTCGATGCCGCAGGCCATTCTCACCATGTTGTCTGGAATTCGAAAACCGGCTCGTTCCTCTGGTGAGTAATTCCAGTAACTCATCACCATTGGTTGTTCGATGAGCGACTCAACTCCACCGAGGCTAGGGCCAATGCGGGGAATTTTCACCGCATCAATAACAGCGGCTGTCTGCCGCCAGTCTGCATCACGAATGAAAAACGTTACAAGTCCGCCGTAGCCACGCATTGTCTGCTTGGCGATGGCATGGAATGGATGGTCTGGCAAGCCTGGATACAGCACTCGTTCCACTCGTGGATGGCCAGCGAGAAACTCTGCAATGGCCTGTCCATTTGCATTATGTCGTTCCATACGAAGAGCAAGCGTCTTCAGGCCACGCTCCAGCAGATAGGCATTATGTGGAGCATTCACACCGCCCATAATGCCTCGCAGGTTGCGAACAGGTTCAAGCAATTCGGCAGAACCGGTCACAGCACCTGCAAGCAGATCGTTATGGCCACCAAGATATTTTGTAGCTGAATGCAGTACAAAATCGACGCCTGCTTCAAGAGGCTTGACATTATACGGTGTAGACAAAGTCGCATCGATTAACGTCAGCACTCCATTTCTACGACCAATTTCAGCAAATCGCTCAATGTCAACGACACTCAATTGCGGATTGGTGGGAGACTCGCTAATCAGAAATTTTGTTCTCGGCGTGATCGCTGCTTCCATCGCATCGTAGTCACATGTACGCACCTCACGAAAACCGACACCAAAGCGAGTCAAGTGACGCCGACAGAACTCACGGCTTCGATGATAGCACTCATCGAAGAAGACAATGTCATCTCCGGCATCAACATGAGCCATCAGGAGACCTACGAATGCCGCCATACCACTCGAGAAAAGCACACTGGCTTCACCAGCATCCAGCGCCGCCAGTTTGTCTTCAACAACTCGCTCACCCGGATTACCATATCGTCCGTACTCCTCGCGAGACTGTCCTTGCTCAAGAAAGTCAACAATCGCCTGGGTGTTAGGAAACGTGTATGTTGAAGAAGCAAAAATTGGATCTGTAATCGAAAAGCCAGGCTTCACCCGTGCTTCTCCAGCATGCACGGATAGCGTTGATGGCCCTGAAGCAGGAACCTTTTTTGTCGAGGGATCAGGCATAGTTTGTATTGGCTCGACCATGGGCATAGCCACGAATCGGTTTCTAGAAAATCGTATGAAGCGGTTTCATTCTGCCACGTGTTATAAAAACGAGTCGCAGTTTGCGTATCACCTCGCATAAAATACAGCGTTAGAATGATAGGCTGTTTTTCAAGTCTAACCGATGTTTGACAGCGTGTATTCCAGTGAATCCGTTTATGACGAAAGTTCCGTGATATTGCCCAACTGGAACCGGCACCTGTAGAACATCTGTACAGAAATCGACGTTTCCCGGCCTTTAGGACAGCGGGAACACACCCTCTCAAAAGAGATGCCAAACCTTATGACCCCAACTCTCCCCGCCTCAGAAGGGGACCCCGCGCCACGAGCTCAACAGATTGTACCTCCCGCAAAAATCTGGGTAACTCTGGCATCCCTCGCCTCAGCCATCGCACTTGTTCGATACGGCTGGCTTGAAGTGCTCGCTGGCGATGTGATTGATCAAGCCGTACGAAACATCATCACTCTTATACTGACCTTCACTGGCTTGGTCTCACTCTTCATATGGTTTCTAAGAGAAAGTACATTTCGTCCCCTTGTTAAAAAGAGTGTCACTGCTTTTCTTGTGCTCTCAGTCCTTCTTGCCCTTGCCGTTCTTCGTATTGAAGGCGTAAGCGGTGACCTCGTACCACAATTTGCTTTCCGGTGGCAGGCCCGACGTGACTCACTCTTGCCTTCGGCTGCCGCCATCGCGAAACAGACAACCAACAAGAACGTGTCGTCCGGATGGACAGCAACGGCTAATGACTTCCCCTGCTTCCTCGGCCCTGAAGGGACAGCGAGTATTGATGGTATTGAGGTCGATACGAACTGGGAAGCCAATCCGCCAAAATGCATATGGAAACGTCCCATAGGAGCAGGCTGGAGTGGCTTTGCCACTTTTGGTAGCCACGCCGTCACATTGGAGCAGCGGGGAGAGGACGAATCCATCACTTGCTACGCACTTGCAACTGGCGAACCGGAGTGGGTCGTTTCTGTTCCAGCGCGGCATGAAACAGTTCTTGGTGGAATTGGCCCACGATCAACGCCAACAATTACCAACGGTGTTGTTTACGCCACCGGAGCAACTGGCTGGCTGCACGCTATCGAAGGTAGCACTGGCAAGGTCCTGTGGAGAAAAGATATTGTTGCTGATCTGAGTATTGACCGAGAAACACACGTCGCGGCGGTTGCTTGGGGGCGTTCCGGCTCTCCGCTTGTCACAGACAAGCTAGTCATTGTCCCCGCTGGCGGCCCAAGGAAAGACTGGGTCAATCAAGACGTCGATGACGGCAATCGTGATCCCGCAACATCTCCCTATGTTTCTCTTGTTGCCTACGACCGAACCACGGGGGATCAGGTGTGGCTGGCAGGTACGGAACAAATCGCCTACGCATCTCCTCAGATACTCCGCCCGGATGGTCACAGTGGAGTAATCACAGTGAACGAGGGCCACATAGCTGCCTACGATCTCACAACAGGTGATCAACTCTGGGAATGCGAATGGCCGGGACATTCAAATTCTGATGCGAGTTGCTCGCAACCGCATTTTCTTGACGATAACAAACTATTCATTTCAAAAGGGTACGGCATTGGATCTGCAGTCTTTTCACTCACGCACTCCGGTGACGCCTGGAGCATCAAGCCGGTTTGGCGTCAGTCGAATCTCCTGAAGACCAAATTCACCAATGTTTCCATTCATAATGGGTATGCGTACGGTCTTTCCGATGGCATTCTTGAATGTGTCCAACTTTCTTCGGGAACACGCATGTGGAAGCAAGGACGCTACGGGCAGGGACAACTTTTTCGTATCGGTGATGTTCTTCTCATCCAAGCTGAGTCGGGAGAAGTCGTTGCCGTACCAGCAACAGCCGAAAAACCTACTGAACTTGGACGTCTTGAGGCACTCGAGGGACAAACCTGGAACACACTGTGCATCAGTGGCAGCAATCTTCTTGTCCGAAATGCAGAAGAGGCCGCCTGCTATGAAATCTCTATTCGACGCAACACTGCACTGCCTGAAGATGCAACTCGACAAAACAAGAAGGGCGAGGAGCAATGAATGGCATGACTGGACAGACCGTTCTTGTGACTGGCAGCACGAGTGGTATTGGGCGTGCGGTTGCGCTCCGGCTGGCCGAGTCTGGAGCAGCAGTAGCCCTCCATGGCCGCAATGCAGATGCTGCCCAACAGGTAGCTGACGAAATTAGACGTTCTGCCGGCAGCGTTGCCGGCGTATTCCTTACAGATATTGCAACATCTGATGGCTGCGCCGAACTGATTGAAGCCGTAACCAAGACATGCCCGACACTTCGTGCTGCCTGTCTTATTGCCGGAGCCGACACCTTAACCGGGTCGTCTGCATCGCTCTCTTTCGAAGACAAACTCCAGCTTCTTTATGACACAGATGTCCGATCAACGCTTTTACTCGGAAGAGGTCTTGGGAACGTACTCAAGGGGCATGATGGCAGTTCCATCGTCACAACAGGATGGGATCAGGCTGCCACTGGCATGGAGGGTGATAGCGGAGAATTATTTGGGACAATCAAAGGTGCCGTCATGGCTTTCACAAAAAGCCTGGCAAAGTCACTTGCGCCACATGTTCGAGTAAACTGCGTTGCTCCCGGCTGGATCAAAACCGCCTGGGGTGACCAAGCCAGCAAGGAGTGGCAAGAGCGAGCGGTACGAGAATGTCTACTCAAGCGCTGGGGCGAAGTTGGAGACATTGCCGACGCTGTTCGATGGCTCATTTCTCCACAGGCGAGTTTTATCACTGGGCAGATTATCAATCTAAATGGCGGCTTCCGGACAAACCAGAAATAGGCAGCCAGATATAAATAAAAAATTGCCGTGGACAATCTCTCGATTACCCACGGCAATAAATGAATCACACCCGCCTACCAAATGTTTCCGTCAAGGAAACACCCCGGCCTGGGAGAGCAAGGCGGAATGCCCGCCCAGGCCACTGGGGCATCCTTCTGGGCTCAAGAGGGGTCGGCACCCAAGGGGTATGCCCGCAGGCCATGTTCTTCAAGATCAAGACCAGACTGTTCCACTTCGGGTGAAACCCGTAACAGGCCAACACCTTTCAGGACGCCGAAGACTATCGACATCGTGATGAATGCCCACGCACAGATAGCAACTGTACAAATCAACTGAACAGTAAAGAACCCACCGACGGTTTCAATTCCATCTGGCAGATCACCAAAGATACCTGTGGCGAGTCCGCCCCAGACACCACAGAGACCATGAACAGGCCAGGCACCAACTGGGTCATCAATCTTCAGCTTCTCAAGAAGCAGAACACCCATAACAACCAGAATGCCGCCGATAGCACCGATGATGAGTGACTCACCCTGCGACACACGATCACAGTTTGCTGTGATCGCCACTAAGCCACCGAGTACACCATTAAGTGCCATCGTAACATCGGGCTTTCCAAACAGACCCCATGCTGTGATAAGTGCCGCTACAGCACCTGCAGCAGCAGCCAAGGTTGTTGTCAGCGCGATATAGGTCGTCGCATTTGCATTCGCAGCTCCAGCATATGTCAGCTGACTACCTGGATTAAATCCATACCAGCCGACCCAGAGAATAAACACCCCGAGGGCTGCAAATGAGATATTGTGCCCCGGTATTGGTGAGCTTTTTCCATCTTTTGAAAATCGACCGATACGTGGCCCAAGGAAGATGGCACCAGCAAGACCGGCAAAACCTCCAACTGCGTGTACCACAACACTCCCCGCAAAATCTTGGAAGCCCATGACATCACACCATCCGCCACCCCATTTCCAGGCACCACTAATCGGGTAAATCAGACCAGTCAAAATTGCACTGTAGACGAGATATGCCGAAAACTTCATACGTCCGGCAACTGCACCTGAGACAATGGTCGCTGCAGTCGCTGCGAAAGCCACCTGAAACAGAAAGTCGGCGTAGGAACTGTAATCACCATAGCCAGTACCATCAGAGGCAACGACGAATGGTGTGAAACCACCCAACCATCCATCAACAATCCATCCATCTCCGGGATACATGAGGTTAAAGCCGATAAACAGATACAGCAAAACCCCTACACAGAGATCCATCACGTTTTTAGAAAGGATATTCACCGCATTCTTCGCGGAATTGAGTCCTATCTCAACCATTGCAAACCCGGCTTGCATAAAGATGACAAGGACCGCACAAATAAACATGATCAGTGTGTTGATCGTGTAATCAGATTCTGCAATGTAGGAGGATAATGCCTCAGCAGTCGCATCTCCTTCAGAGGAATCTGTGGCAGCAGATTCCTCTGAAGCCGGAGCAGATTCCGTACCCTCCTCTTCCTGTGCGCATGCCACAGGAGCAGTACAAGTCATCACGACTCCTACCACAAGTGTTAACGCTGCTCCAACGAGCAGACTAGAAAGCCATCGGTCCCCAATAAATTTCATAGCAAGCCTCCGCCTAAACTGATGAGTTGGAAGGAAGGCGGGAACGGTGTCCCGCCCTGTCGCCATGCTGCACCGTTGTGCTGCATACCTCGCGACGATTAAGACGATTGCAAAGACTGTGCCAAAACTAGGCGAAGACTGTGGTGACTGCAAAAAACACTTAAAAATGTGCGTTCTAGACAGTTTCACGACGGCAGTGATTTACTCTCATTCATTCCTTCGCCTGCTTGCAAGGCAGCGATGCTATCAATGCAGGCACTGCTCGACGCACCACAGTTTCGCGAACGGGTTAAAAGGTGACAATTCGTGTCTCGTTGTCATCCACCGCCACCCTGACGGATCCGGCCTGTTCGCAAACCGATCTATCAAGTTTGTCGACGAGACCATTCTCAACAACTATTCCGGCCGTCGAAAGAAAATTAGCAAGGAGACGGAAGCCTCCTTGTGTGAGTACTGACTCGGGATGAAACTGCACACCATAGAGATGTTCTTGTGAGTTCTCAACGGCCATGATTACACCATCTTGCGTCCGAGCCGTCACCCGGAGTGCTTGTGGCAGTGATTGTTCTTCAGCGACAAGAGAATGGTATCGACACGCAGGCATTGGATTTGGAATCCCTGAGAAAATGTCGGTGCGTTTGTGTGCAACACTACTCATCCGACCATGCCGTGGCTCATTGCTCGCGAGAACGACTCCGCCGAGAGCTTCGATGATTACCTGATGTCCTAAACAGACGCCCAATATCGGAATGATTCCCCGAAACTTCCTGACACATGCCATCGAAACACCTGCTTCTTTGGGCGTGCACGGACCAGGTGATATGACAAGTGCTTGCGGCTTCGCTGATTGTATTTCCTCGAGGTCGGTATTATGGCTCGGCAATACTTTCACCTGTGCCCCAAGAAGTACAAAATATCGAGCCAGATTAAAAACGAAACTATCTCGATTATCAAGAACAACGATCATGTCGAGCCCCCCGCAACAGTGGACTCAAACACCGACAACATCCCCTCTGCTTTATGAAGACTCTCCGCATATTCCATTGCTGGATCGCTTCCGACGGTCACGCCACCACCTGCTGAGAACGTAATGCTGTCCTCTCGCACCACAAATGTGCGGATAAGAATGTTCCAGTCCGCATTCCCATCGAAGCCGACATAGCCAAGGGTTCCACAATACGGTCCTCTGCCATTCGCCTCCACGTGGCAGATAATTTCACAAGCCCGGTACTTTGGAGCACCTGTAATGCTTCCGCCCGGAAATGCCGCAAGCATCGCATCAAGAGCGTTTGCTCCGACAACAAGTCGCCCAGAAACAATCGACACCAGGTGCTGGACATACCGAAATCGTTCAAGGCGACAGAGCGCCTCTACAACAACACTTTTCGGCTCGCACACACGCGAAAGATCGTTCCGCACCAGATCCACAATCATCACATTTTCTGCCCGATCCTTTTCACTCGAATGTAAATCAGCGCTCGCGTAGAGGTCTGCTTCTGGTCGAGAAAGCACGCGACGGGTACCTTTGATGGGATGCATCGAGACGGAACCACGCGTCACCTTGAGGAACCGTTCGGGGGACATACTTACAATGGCAGTGTTTCCACAATCGAGGTAGCCGGCAAAGGGTGCTGGGTTACAAGCACGAGCCTTTTTGTAAAGTTCAAGTGGATTCCATGAACCAGCGACAGAAAACTGCTGTGCGAGATTGACTTGAAAAATATCACCCGCACGAACCAGATCAATGCCCGACTGCACCATGCTTGCGTATGCCGAAGGAGAGTGAGTTGAAAAAACACCATTGCTGCCGGGAAGTTGATACAAAGAATGCGAGACAGTCTGATCCGCATGCACGAACAATGCCTCAGAAGACGGGCTTTGGCTTGCTTCGAACGCACACACATGCTTTTCAAAACGCTCCCTGCTGCGGGTTCGTCGTTTTGCTGGTGTATTTTCTGGTACGCCTTGGGAAATAGCCCAAACCTTTCTTTGCTTGTGATCAAAGGCAAACACAACATCGTAGATACCAAACTGCACGAGAGGGGTTTCTGAGTGATGACCTTTCTTATGATCAACACCCAAGAGAGCTAGGCCGGCATCGAAAGACAACATTCCTGCCAGACCACCCTGAAAAGGAGGCAGACCCGGAATTGTCTGGCATGAAAGGTCAGCTATACGACTTTTCATTTGCCGTAGGACCTCTCGTATCGATTCGGCATCATCCGGCTCAGCACCAGAAGGTACTACGAAACTTTCAATCGGATCTGCCGCCACGAAAGAAAATCGGTCAAGGGCCTGGTCGCTGTCAGCCTGTTCAGCGTTCACACCGTAGGCAAGACTACCGGATGCTGCCGAACTACTATCGAAACAAACCAACCCACCAAGTGATGCAAGGCCTTGCATCACACTCTCGAAATCAGTCGCTGGCGACAATTCCGCAACCAGGGCGCCCGAGGCGGTGTACCAGTGATAGATGTCTTCCAATTTCATACGACACTCAAGATTTATGATTCCAGAGTTTTGCAGGATTTCTTATCAGAACCAGCCACACGCGCAGCAGCATCTGACGGGCCACATCCAATTTCTAATTCTGTCAGGTATCCCCAATCGAGGGCCTGATCCTGACGGTAGTCTTTCCCAAGCGTAAGCGCTGTCACTGCTTTTGCCATTTCGTACCCGAGGTAAAAGGCATGATTTGAGTCAACATCTGTTCGACCACGGTCCGCCAGTTGATAAAAAAGTTGAAACGGGTCTCGTGAAGCGAGGTGAAGATTCTTCCCAACAAGATGAACCTCGCCACGTTCAGCAAATATACGGAAATTCGGGTCACGAATTGCCAGAGCCAACTGTTCGAGTGCGTCATCACCGTATAGTTGCTGTTTCCCCGACCGAAGCGTAATCAGGCGTGGCTCTACATGCTTTGGCAAGGTTTTGTTTGAGACTGCATGATAGACAAGTGCGCGAGCAAGATCACACTCTTTGACACTACTTTTTGACCAATAAATAACTTCGGTCGTAAGCACAGAACGAATACTCGCCTCCTGACAAAAGCCAAGGAGCAGTGTGTTGATGCCAGCAGAATCAACATCTGTCAATTCTGTCAGGTTACCAATACCCATCATCATTTCAGACTTTGGATACCGTTCTCTCACATCAAGATACCGACCAAGACTCGCAGCGAACCCAAAACCAATTGGCTCAAGGACAGGGTCGAGCCTGCACGGAACACCCAACACTTCAAGCCGTGCGATTGTTTCATCAAACCCCTTAAGCGTTGACGGCTCGTCGGGTACGACAACAACTTCACAGCCCCAGTCGCCTGCGGCGTCTACGTTCCTTGAATTGACTGACAGAACAAGCGATGCACCAGCCCGTGTTGCTGAAAGTACTTCGCCTGGTTCAAAACTATCAACGGAGACTCGAAACCCTTCATCAACAAGCATCGCAATTGCGTTACCAATATCTGCCCATGACTCACCCGGCGTACAGCCAACATCAATCACATCGGCTCCAGCAAGCCGTAATCGAGTCGATTCTGCAAAAAGTTCTTGGTGCGAAAATCGATTGGCGTGATTGATCTCCGCGATCAACTCGATATCGTGTTCCCCATAACCATCCAGATCCTGTCGCTTTTGACCAAACCATTCGTCGAGGCGGCGGCAGTCTTCCGGACCGCGTTCGACAGGCATACCTGCTTTTTGTTCGAGCGACGTCATATCACCCTTACACAGTCCAGGAATAACCACACGATCAGTACCTTCTGGCACCTCAAGCCGCCGAGCAATCCAGTCGGTTGTCATTAATGCCGCAACGGTAATATTCAGCACCTGAACTGTTGGCTGGAAACCGATCTGGCCAGCCAGTCGCTCAAGCATGTTTCGCAGCGCATGTTCCGACAACTTCCCTGTGACGAAATGAATGCGTTCTCCGGTAAGCGAGGCATCTATCATGAAACCAGTGTAAACTCAAAAAGTGTTTTGATTTTGACATCTCAAAAAACAGGTTGTTTCTCTTCTTTCCCCACGATCCCAATGAGGTTTGGTTCCCGTGATTCTCGAAGGCCTTCTTACAACGAGAACAGCAGACGGTGACGTCCATATCGCCGCGATGGGCCCTGAAGTAGTGGACTCTCGATCCATGACTCACCTCATCCTCAAGCCGTTCCAAGGCAGCAAAACAGGCAGCCTGCTTGTGTCTCAGCCAGAGGGCGTCTTCCACCTCACTGATAATGTTTTACTCTTTGCGCAGGCGGTCACTGGCGTGCCCTACAACCAGCCTCAAACTCGTCCCGCTGAAACGGTCAATGGCTGGATTCTTGAAGATGCCTGCGAAGCGTTTGAGTTCCGCATAGAACAAGCAGATACAACCGGAGAACGCTGCCGACTGCATGCACACATACAGAAGTCACACCTCATTCGCCCGTTCAGAGGATTCAACAGGGCTGCGCATGCCGTGATTGAAGCCGCCATTCTCTTTAGCAGACTTCATCTGCTTGATCCCAAGGAAGTTCAACACCAGCTTGAAACACTTCAATCGCTCGTCACAAAAACGGCGGGTGAACAAGAGCGACAAGCTTTTGATCTCATTTCTGAACAGACTATGAAGCGATCCTGCAAGCCAACAACTTAGGGCTGGCTTTTCACACGATCCGCGTGCGGTCTGTCATGCTGACTCTCATAATGAAGCCGAAGAGCATCGAGACCAAAGTTATTTTCCAGAGAATGCCATACTATATGGGCATGATTGGCCTCATTCTGTGTGTTGTCGTATTCAATAATGAATGATGGGCCCTGAATTCGATAGTAATGACCTCGCCCCCGCTCAAAACTTCCGGCCCAGGCAAACGACAACTCTTTCCACTCGTTTTCCGAGACTTCTGCGAGCACGTCATCAGCTAATTCACCGCGAAGCGTCCGAATAATCTGCTCTATTAACCGCCGAAACAACGCCTGCTGAACTGGGTTCATCTCTTTTCCAGAGACTCCTTGCGGCACTCCCAGATCCAGCGATGCATCAGGCACCGTCAAAACCTCATCCGGTGCATCCGAAGATATTACCGATCTCTCTGCATGATTGTCTTGCAGAGAAACAATCAGTTTCCGTGCCATATCCTCTTCAGAGGCAAGCACTCGCTGGCCAGCCCGAGGTCCAGTTCGAATTTCTGCTGGACTCGCCCCGAGAAACAGAGGTGTTGCTGCAGCAACGGCCCCAGACACTGAACTAAAATTAATCGACACATGATGTCCTTCCAGTCGCCAGCCCCACGGCTCAGTTTCTGACGGAGTACCAAAAACTGAGAACCAGTACTTCTCTGGATCACGGCGATCTTCATTACCAGGGCGATCTTTTTCGAGTTCACGCAGGACGCTTTCCAGACTCATGATAGTTGTTGCCTTGAGATACCCCTGGTGACTGAGTCCCGTCTGCAACAGTGCGTAAGCCGCCCGCCGCTGCTGTAGATTCATTGCTTTCAGTGGCAGCCCCAGGCGTTCACGTGGTATGAAGTGCCAATTCATTCGCTCGTCACTCTTAAACGGAAAGCACGCGGACTTGTGCTGCTGTTCAGTCAGCAGGCTCAGCCACACCTCAACCTGAGTAACCATTTCCGTATTTACAACGCGGCGTTTCGATTCAGGTGGTACATCATGGGCAGAAGCTGTAACTACACACAGAAGCGGAGTAAACAGGAAGGCATGTACCACATAACGCATATCAAAAACTTTCTTCATTCGTCTAAGTGTCTTAGAAGGGGAGACTAGAACTGTTTGGATTGACAAAACCGACTCTCTCAGTATCGAGTTTATCTTCTCAATACACCCACGTCATCACAGATTCATCTCAACTCACTCGAAATTTTTTCAGAACAGTGTCTGTCAGCTTCCCATTGATTCCAGGAACCTCAGGAAGTGTGTAATAACCATCAACAACACGAACCGGATTTTCCCAGATCTCAAAGAGCGATTCATAACAACATTCGATCATCGGCGTATTCGTCGTTGCTGCCGCAAGCTGGACATGCACATTCTGCTGTACATTTGTGTGAGGGATGACCGGCAGACCATGCGTCTGACCGATCGCGGCAACTTCAAGCCATTCTTCAATTCCGGACAGTTTTGTTACATCGGCCTGCAGAACACCTGCTGCCTGCTGGGCGATGTATTCACGAAAGCCGTACACCGAATAGACCGTTTCCCCGACTGCGATCGGTGTCCGTATTGCTTTGGCAAGTGCAGCGTGCGAGCGTACATCAAAGGGGTGCAGTGGTTCTTCGAGCCACTCGACGTTCAATTCCTCAAGCCGCTTGCCCCATTGAACAGCCGTCTCCAAATCCCAGACTGTATTTACATCAACCATTAACTTGATGTCGTCACCAATTGCCTGTCGCACTGCCCGTACCCGTTGAAAATCTTCCAATGGATCTGAACGCCCAAGTTTCATTTTGACTGCATCAAACCCTCGATTGATTATCTGGTGCATGTCATCAATCACCTCGGCAGTTGTCCATGTCAACCAGCCACCGTCGGTGTTGTACGCCTTCACACGATCTTTAACAGGACCAAGGTGCCGCCACAGTGGCACCTCCTCTATCTTCAACTGGATGTCCCACAGTGCGAGATTCATTGCGCAGAGACCGACCTGAGCAACGCCAACACGTCCAATGAAATGTGTTGTTGCATGCATGGCTTGCCATGCAGCGTGCCGATCAAAAGCAGGCATACCGAGCACCGCTGGAGCAAAACAATCGTCGATCATCACCTGCACAGACCGTAAGCCACGAGTGTAATTCCAATTGAATCCGTATCCTGTAATTCCTGCATCGGTCTCAATGGACACCTGCAAAAATTCAACAGAGTGCACGCTGGACTGGCTATCAGTAATTGTTCTTTGCCCAAGTGGAACATCTACCAAAGCAGCATGAACACCCGTGATGACTGGGCCCGTCCTGGCCGACGCCTCTGCCTTGTGTGCTGCCAAGCTCCCGTCGCGAGCTGCTGCCATTACACCACTCCTTTTATTGAAACGATCCGCCCGTGCACTCTACTGAGAGAATTCCATGAGAACAAACGGGCCACAGAAGAAGCGAAAGCCTCTCACATTTAGGAATGACATGCTGCAGGCGCACACATCAGATACTGTTGGGCCCCAAAACATTTCAGAATATTCTGCATCCCAGCAAAACTTGACGAGCACTTCCTGAAACCTGTTTTCGTGCACACTTAGAGAACTCGCCGCTGGTTATTCAGCAAATCCCAGTTCTTTTGCTTCCTTAGGAAGTGATTCATCGGCGATTCCGCGTGCACCACGTCCCTGCGAAACTCGGTCGTTGACGTCAAACTCAATACTTTCGACATCTGCTTTCCACCACTGGGATTTCTTCTCTGTCGTCGACGGAATATCTACAGGGCGCACCAGACGCATTCCGATACCCAGCGCCGGTTCCTCCGTATACCAGAAGGGACTCTTGGGGAGATTTGGGTCAACGTCTTTCCAGGCTTCATCTTCAGACCCTCGTCGTGCCGCTGAACGACATTGTGAAGGCTCGTCAAAATAAGCACCTCCGCGAACCACTCGTGATTCAAGATCTGTTGGCCAACGAATCGAGTCTTCCGCGGGTACTGGCTGTGGCAGCGCAGCCGCACTGGCGTAGCCATCGGCTGTCATTTCATCGATGACCCATTCTGAAACATTGCCGTGCATATCAAATAGCCCCCACGGGTTCGGCTTTTTCTCGCCCACGGGATGTGTTGTGTCGTCTGAATTTTCAACAAACCATGCGTAGTCACCGAATGAATCCGTGTCGTTAAAAGAAAAGGGACTCTTTGTGCCAGCACGACAGGCATATTCCCATTCTACCTCTGCAGGCAAACGGTAGAAGCGACCGGTCAAACCAGTGAGCCACTTTGTGTACTGCCGAGCAGAATACTGAGTCATTGTCACAGCAGGCTGCTGCGGCTCTTCACCATTTATAAATGTTGTTGTTGGGTCATAAAGAGCTGACGGCGCTGTTACTGCATCAACTTCATTCTCTTCTGTCACCAAACGAACACCAGAACTCTCAAGTGCTGTAAACAGATCAAGCATACTCATGAAGACCTTGTACTCTTCCCAGGTCACCTCACGAGCACCCATCCAGAATGGAGAGACTGCTATCTCAACTTGAGGACCTTCAACATCTTCTCGGCCGACTTCATCGGCCGGGCTACCCAGGAGAAATGTACCCGCCGGGACAGGTACCATTTGAAATGTGACGTCTGAACCAGGAATCGTTTCTTCATAGGGCACAAGCCACCCATCGTTATAACGTACAGCTGGAGGATTTGTATCAGGTTGCGTATCTCCTGGAACAAAACCTGGAATCGCTACTTCTTCGGCTAGCAAATGGTTCGCAGTATGAAAACTCACTCCCAAACAACACATTCCAAAAAACAATACTGCTACGTTTTTACTTTTCATTCTTTTTCCTATTGCACAAACATCGGCGGCTGAGAACCATCATTCTGGAACAAAATAGTCTAGCGCAAATCAATTAACCATCCAATGTCGAAAAAACACGGTCTCTTATGGATCGGTTCTTCGCCCCTCACAATCCAGATGTTTTTATGCAGGAACGATTAACCGAATCATGTCGCATGATGACGATGAATGACCCGATAGAGTGGTACGGAGAGTACAGCACCGAGGATGGGTGCAACGAGGTAGACCCAAAGAGAGCCGGTCTCACCAGCGATGATTGCCGGGCCGAGTGATCGCGCAGGATTCATCG
>Ga0315322_10001455_pt1 | contig 18402 bp, 15 predicted proteins | sample M110021515metaG_FD_203461 | JGI IMG/M metagenome (GOLD analysis project Ga0315322, IMG submission 203461) | Ammonia-oxidizing marine archaeal communities from Monterey Bay, California, United States - M1 100m 21515 | ecosystem: Environmental > Aquatic > Marine > Intertidal zone | place: USA...
GCAGCGGCGACGCGAGCGGCTTTGGCCTCCGAGGCCAGCCGCGCCTCTTGCGCATAGAGCTCCTTGGTTGTCATCGGTGGCGTGACGACATTCACCAAGGGTTGCTCGGCGGCATCTTGAGTGCCACCTTTGGAAGGTGTAGCCGGCATTTGTGGCACCGGCTCCCAGCAAGCAGTGCCCATTGCTCCTGTAAGAAGCAATGCGGCGAGAGGGAGGGACATCGTTGGTTTCGTGCGCGTGCTCATAGGGAGAGAATACGTTGTAGGTTGTCGACTCTTCAAAGCAAACGCGTCGCCGTGGGCCAAAAGCTCTCCCTAAAGCACCCTAATAGGTTCTCTAGGTCCGATTTGAAGTCGCTAGAAGAGCCGATTTCGAGCATGCGGAGACGTCCTAGATTGGGTAGAAAGGGCGTATACACTTTCAACCCATTCACTTGTAACCCAACGCTCTTGACCATGCCAACGATCACTTTTGCCGACACTTCCACAACCATTGATGTAGAGGTTGGCTCTTCGCTATTGGATGTTTGCGAAGCGAACGACACTCCCGTTGAATTCTCTTGCACGGTCGGCGCTTGCGCTACGTGCGTTATTGCGATCGAGGCTGGCGCGGACAACGTGAACGCCGCCGATGGTGACGAGATTTCCTGCGCATCATCGGCCACTGATGCGGCTGGTGCACGCCTCGCGTGCCAAATTACAGTGAACGGCGACATTACCGTGCGCTACCTTGGCTGACCAAAAGGACAAGACCGAGGAGGAGTGGCGGGCGGAGCTGACCCCCGAGCAGTTCCACGTTGCTCGCCAAGCTGGGACCGAACGCCCATTTTCCGGCGAGCACAACGCGCGCACGGATATGGGGACCTATCGCTGCATTTGTTGTCAGTCTGAACTCTTCCAGTCGAATGCGAAGTTCGATGCTGGTTGCGGTTGGCCGAGTTTTTTTGAGCCTGCGACTCTGGAAACGGTGACTACCATTTCGGATGCGAGCTTAGGCATGGAGCGCGTCGAAGTGCGCTGCGCAAAGTGCGATGCGCACCTTGGGCACGTCTTTCCGGACGGACCAGATCCAACGGGGCAGCGCTACTGCATCAACTCGGTCGTGCTCACGTTCGAAGCAAAGAGCGACTAGAGAAGTGCGCCCGCAGTCTTCGTGATCTTCATGCGATCGTTGTACCCGAGGGTGCTTGGGCGTGGGCGCCGCACCGACTTGGAACATGCAATGCTCTTAGCTTCGTGAGAGCTCGTCGTGCGTGCGTAGGAACTGGATCATCACGTACTCTTCAGCAGTTCGCTTAGGCCCTGGAAGGTCCCCCTGGCGGCGCGCGGCAGCCTGTAGGTGCCGGGATAGGAAGAACTCGAACATCGCTAACGTCGGGTCGCCGACGGTGTCGTCTAGGCTTGGCGGCGTGTGCATGTGGCTGAGGCCCTCTATCGACGCTGACTGCATGGCCGTCTCTGCCTGCGCCATCTCCAGTTCGCTGAGCTCTTCGGTCGTAACCCCGAACAAGAATTCACGAAAGGCCGCAGCTTCGTTTTCGGTGTGGTCCGGACGTACGAGTAAATCGACGAATCGCCCGTCACAGCCGCGCTCAAGAAGTTGGAACATCTCGGCAGTTCCCATTAGAGTTCCACCGGCGACGACGACATTGCGACGCGCATCCCATGTTGCTTGAAGTAGAGGCATAAAGTCGGCGATGCGAACGGCGACCTGCTCCCGAACGTGCAGGAGGGAGAGTACGGCGCGCCGTCGGATTTCGGCTGCGATGGACGAGTCCGAAGAGATACTGGTCAAGAGGTCACCGGCAAGGCGCGTGTAGATGCAGTGGCAAAGGTGCTCATCCGTTCGCGGCAAGAACTCTTGCGCGCGTTCTTCGCCAAGAGCCTCGGTCGATACGAATCGCAGAAAGCGATAGAAGTTCATCTCCGCCATGATCAGCGTCCGCCCTAGAAGCGAACGCGTCGGCAGGAACACTTCGAAGTTAGATAGGTCGGCTCGAGATAGCATTTCGATCAAGCTGTCGAGGCTCCTTTGGCGTTTACCAAGCGACTGCGTGTCGAAGACGGATGGGTAGCGACTCAGGAGCTCTGAGAGCTCGGAGATCAGCATCACGTTTCTTCGCAAGGTGCCTGCAAACGGGCTAGCCGGGTCAAGATCCGTAATCGCACCGTGGACGGCACGAATCGTGGCTTGTTCCATTTCATCAAAGGGGCCGGCTTCGATGAAGTGTAGCGCGTCAGGCGAGTTCATTAGGGCGAGATGGGGGCGTGGAGGGATGGTCGTTACCCTAAAGTACGGGTACGTTGCCGTCTGTGGTACTGGTGCCTTGGGACTCTTTACTTCTTTCCCAAAAGGGAGCGCATCCACTCAATCAGCGTGGGGTGCTTTTCACGAGCCCGTATAGAAAGTCCGGTCGCCCGTCGTTCAGCCTGGGAGATGAACTCTTGGCGGACAAGGCGCATGTATTGGATGGCAACGGCGGAGTCGACCTGTTCAAGTGTGTCGGAAACAATGGCGTCTTCGGTTCCCCGTTCCCTAACAAGTGACTGCGCTAGGGCTCGCGGGTTGCTGTACTTGTCATCACCATCTACGTCGAAGAAAATCGGGTTCGTCGCCGCTAGTGTGTAGTTGTTGATCTGGGGCCAGAACTTGCCTTGGACACCAGCCCCCTCTACGACGGCCACCATGTGGAAATCGTGGGCAGGCCAGGCCAGGGTGGTTGGAAGTTTGATGTTTAGGTTTGTAAAGGCTTCGCGACCGACTGCGTCAATCGGTTGCTCAAGGATCGGCTGGCCGTTGGCAAAGATTGTTAGTTTCGTAGGAGAGACCCAGGATGGCGCGGCGATGTGCAGCTCGGTGTCCTGCAGGCCCAGGGTCTTGCCCATGGCTGGCTCGCCACCCGCAAGGACGGTCGCGACAATCCCCATGGAAATCGAAGAGTGCCCATTGGCGATGTTCAGCGCGGTCTCGTGCACGTCGATGGCTCCAGGATCGTCGGTCGAACTCTGCACGTAGGTGCGCCCCTGCCCAACCACACCCCCAACGGTGTGCGAGTCGGACGAGCCAACGGCGAAGACCCGCTCGCCGCGGTTGAGTAGCGCGAACCAATCTCGGAATAGCAGCATGGGTTCAAGCTCTTTGGTTTGCGAGTTGATCAGCTCAAGCGCATCAAACGTCACAGCCCAGTTACCTGACCATTCGCCGCTAAATTCGTCGAGCTCGATTGTGCCATGGGGCCCTTGCGCATGATCCGGCCAGCGCGGATGATTCAAGATGACGGCCAGCGCGCCCCTTTCGCGGATGCCGCTAACGATGGCCTCGATGTCTTGGAGATCGTGTGGAGGGACCTCGTCTTCAGCGCGCAAAGGAAATGCATTCAAGTGACCAACGGGTGTCGAAACCTCGTTGCCAATAGCTGGGGTAAAAAACCGCCCCAAGCCCATCTCTGCTTGTGCCGGCGTGTAGTCGGTGTTGTGGTTGTGATCGGTTGCAATCGCAAGCTCGACACCTTCGCCAGCGAGCGTAACCATGCGCTCTTCGACCGAGGAGTCGCCGTGACCCGAATGCGTCAGAGTGTGGATGTGTGTGTCGGCGGCGACGAATCCAAGCGTGGCGAGTTCGAGTTCTCGCGTAAGTTGGAGATGGAGGGGTTGCTCAAGTTCGCCGACGACAAGTGTGCCGCTCGCCATGCTCCACTCCGTTCCGCGCGCCGCCTGAATGAGATATTCCCCTACCGGGACCTCGAACGAAGCGAGACCGCTAGACGTGTATATGACACCGTTTCGTACAGCTGTTTCGAGCCGCTCGCTGTAATACGTGGGGACCAGTTCGCCATCGCTATCAGTAATCGTGACGCGCGCGGGAAGTCCAAAGCCAGACTCGTCCGTGACTGTCACCGAGGCGTGACGCAGCTTGAATACCTCGCGAAAGCTACCTTCGTGAAGAGTGACGGGACCGAAGGTGATGTCGTCCGTAGGGTGGCTACCCGTAAGGCTGGCCGTGTTCACACCGTCCTGTAAGACCGCCGCCGGTAGCTCGTAGTAGTAGACGTCAAGGGGCTCTTTGTTCTTGAGGCGCGCCACCTCAATCCCATTGATCGCAAGCCGCCAGTCGTTGCTGATGTGGCGGTGCGTAATCGCAAGGAGTGAACTCCCGTCGCGTGCGCTGGCCTGGAACTCGAATGAAAGCGAGCCGCCATCGGGCTTGGCGGGAGCTTCGGGCCACTCGGGTGTTTCGTCATCGCCCAAGTGCCAAATACGTGACGAAATCTCGCGGCTGGGGACGTCCTGCGCGAATGCCGGTGCGAGAAGAAGGCAAGTGGCGAGGAGGGGGAGGATTTTGTTCATGCCTATGACTATAAGGGGAAGGCTAGCGCCTTTACCATCCGAGATCGGTAAGGTCCTTGGGATGTTCAGTCCCGAGCCGAAGGTCACTCCCCTGCTCCAGCTTTGCGGAGCGCGCGAAAACAACTTACAAGGGCGTGGATCTGGATCTACCACTGGGTACTTGGACTGCGGTGACGGGGCCGTTGGGTTCGGAGAAAACTTCGCCCCATGCACGCGCGTCGAAGACTCGCTGAAGTTCTCTACTTTCTCGACCTCGGCGAACAGGTGTGATGCCATCAGCACGAGCGGGTGCACGCCCAATTTGAAAAGCTCGTCAAAGAGCTCGTGCTATGCGAACTCCGCGTGTATGGGAGCAGCTTTTCGGAGGCTTGGAGCGTGGGGATTCCCTTGGTCGTGATCTCCAAGGATCACATGGGGACTCAGCCGTCGTTTCTATACTCGCCGTGACAGTCCGTGCAGGAAGCCGTGACTGCCTGGAACGAGCGGTCAGCGCGGGCTACTGCGCTTTTATCGCCGGCGAGTATTTCCTTGATGGCGGCAACGAGCAGAGCACTCTCCTCTTTACCTTCGCTCCACCAGCTGCGGAAATCCTGGGCGGCGGTGCGGACGTCGACGTGGCTTGCCGCCGATTCGAAGCCCTGTAGAAGCTGTGTCGCTTCGTTAAGGGGTTCTAGGTCAGGGTGCTCTGGATCGGGCCTCCAGCCGCCCTCCATCATGATCTCGTTGTTGTCGTATGCGCGCGAAAGGATGACCATGGCGGCGACTACACCTTCGACTTCTTCGCGGCTGGCGAAGTTGTACTCGAACGCTTCTGTCTCCTCAGCCGTTGGCACGTCCCCCGCTGCGATCAGACGATAGAGGCCTTCGTATTTCTTTGACGTGCCGCAGTATTGGCGCATCTCGGCGATTGCTTCAGCGCGCGGGACGCTATCCAGAACGAGTCGACCGACTTCGGCACCGGCCGGACCGCGGTGGCGCCCGTGGAAGCAATGCACAAAGAACGGACCTTCGAGCTCGCGGAAGGTCTTGGCCAAGCGCAGCATTTCATTGGTGCTGATGTCACTGTACTGAATAGGGATGTGCACGTACCGCATGCCAAGTGCTGCGGCCTTTTCGACCTCGGGCATTTTGCCATCGACCGACACAATCGTGCGGATCCCCATCTCGGCGAGTTTTTCGAGTGCGGCATCACCGCGTGGCTCGGAGCCCGAGACGATTTGGTCGGACAGATGGAAAACATTGTGCAGTCCCTCAAACTCAAGTGGTTCAACCGGCGGGAGTTCGACGCTCATCGCGTGATCCCAGGCGCGCCCATCTAAATCGAGCGGCGCGGTGACAGCCACGCGCACCGGTCCAACACCCAAGACTTGATCGCCCGTTCTGGAATCTTTGGCGCTATTGCAAGAGCCGATCAGAACAAGGAACGAGGCGAGTGCGGCGCGGTGAATCAGGGGGGGGGTCATTGGGATCTTTGCGGTTCGTTCAGGTGCGACTGGTCAGGACATGCTTATAGCAAGGGGCGTGCCCGTTACTTACAGGGGCCTGAGATTGCGCGAGAAGTCGAGTTTCAGGGCGAACCGAACGATCGTTGAGGGCGGGATGTTACCCCAAAGTGACAGGCTGTGCCGCAGGCGGAGCGAGTTCGGACGTAGAAGTCCTCTTTAGGCATGACGAATCCAGCCAACCTTCTGTGGTCCCGTGGTGGGAGTTGAGGAGCTGCGTGGCCCCTTGGAGTGGAGATTTTGCGGCTAGCGAGCCTTGTCGAAAGTTTTCTTCAGGACCCGTTCGAGCTTGTGCGATGCGTTCGAAATGGCCTGCTTCATCGTGTCGGCACTATCGTCAACGGCAATCGGCGATTGGCCTGAAGGTCGCGCTTCCATAATGCAGCGTTTGGTTCGACCGGTTGTGCTGGTAGTACCGCTGTCGTTGTGAAGGTGAACTTCGACGCGGGTGATGCGGTCGCCAAAATGCTGAATGGCGCGCTCGACTTTTTCGCTGGCAAAACCTTCGATGTGATCGGACTTGTCGATTTCGTCGAAGTTGATTTGGATTTGCATAGTTTTAGAAGCTTGATGTGGCGGAGAGCCGAGGCCCGTATTCAGTCAATACCTTACAAAGAGTGGGGCGGAGCGGGCTTCGACGAGCAAAGGAAGTCTCTCCGATCAGCACACGGAAGAAAAGTCCGCAGATCGAAAAACGCCCTTGATTTACTTCTAGGATCGATGGCGCCCTTCGGTTTCGCGTGGTTCTAAGGAGAGCCTCCGTGGCCGACAATGGAACAAAAGCCCGCTTCGTGATTGGAGGGTCTGGCGAGGGGACGTGCAGGACTAGATTGCGGTACGAGCGGAGTGGCGAAGCTGATGGCGTTGCTAGCATCTGCCACGTAGGGGTGCAGGCACAGGTTTGCCAGCTACCTAGCTTCTCTACGTGCGCGCCGCAGATTTGGATATCAGCGTCGAGAAGGCCGTCGCGAGAAGGACTCACTCGTTACCCGAGTAGCCCAACTTCTGTAGTTCAGCTGCGCTCTCTTCATCGATCTGGATGGTCGGAGAATAGCTCCGATCGTGCAGGGCATTCTGGGCGAAGTGGCTACCTAGAGCATCGCGTAGTCTCTCGAATTGCTCCGGCTCTTGCCCCGCGATGTCCTTGGCCTCACCAGGGTCTACCGCCATGTTGAATAGGTGCTCCACGGGTTCGTCGGAGTGGCTGTACAGCTTGAAGTCGCCGTCGATTGCGGCGCGTACATGGAAGGGCGAGGCTACGAATTCCATGGGACGTTCCGGGAAGAGTAGGCGCCCGAGTGCTGAATCGCCACCCTCCAATATCCCGGTTAGGTCCACTCCGCGGTCATTATCAGAAGGGTCCGCACCAAGAAGTCCGCGTAAAGTGGGTAGTAAATCGATGCCGCAAACCGGTTCAGCGACACGTCCGGGTGGGAAGAGTAGAGCCGCATTTTCGTCGGCGCCGTGGACGATCATCGGCACCCGGAGAAGCTCGTTGAAGAGTTGCGGGCCATGGGCGTTCTTACCGTGATCACCGAACTCTTCGCCGTGATCCGAAGTGATAATGACGAGCGTGTCGTGGCCCCATCCCAGCTCATCCCAAAGGGTGGCAAGGACGGCATCGACTCGTCCAATTTCACTGTCGTAGTTCGCCAAGTCCTCACGGAATTCGAGCGGGCCAACCGTAGTGCCCAAGTCAAAGTGAGGATCGCGCCGCTCATAGGGCATGTGCGGATCCATGAGGTGCAAGTACAGGAACGATGGGCGCTTGTCACTCTTGAGTTGATCGCGGATGGCAAGGACCTCCTCGGCGACCGCGGGCGCGCCTCGATCGACTCCAGGTGCGAAGAAGTCAAAGCCGCGCGCGAACCCCATCGCTTCGGCAATGTTAGGGTTATCGGCGAATCCGAACGTCCGGTATCCCATGGATTGCATGAACTCTGGCATGGTCTCCGCTTCGGGTGGGATGCGGTTCAGTTCGACTTCAAAGCCTAACGAGGCAACGGTGTCGAAGGTCCATAGGCCCGTCCAGACACCGTGGTCTTTTGGGTAGAGAGATGTGAATAGGGATGCCGTGGAGGGGGCGGTCCATGTCGATGCGCCATAGGCAGAATCAAACACCACGCTTCGGGGCGCGATACTCTCTAAGAACGGTGCGGTGCTCTTGTTGTATCCGTAGGCCTGCAAGTGGTCGGCCCGCAACGTGTCGATTACGACGACGACGATGTTGCGTCCGTCGGCTGGGCCGACTCTCTCTTCAGCAGCTTCCAAACACGAGCTAATCGAGAGCAAGCAGACTGAAGTGAAGAGGGCGAAGGAGGCTCGTAGCATGCTGCTTACTCTAGCCAATCGGGGCGGAGTTGGGCGGGGAAGCTGCTGTAAGCTTCGGCTCGTGTCGAGTAACGTAGTGCGAATGAAATTGAAGCTGGAAGAGTGCGACGCACGGAGTAATCACCTGTGGTTGATCGGAGAGTTCGCTTCTGTTTTGGCGAGCTACGAGCCCTCCGAGGTTCTCGACGTGGGGTGCGGGTCGGGCATGCTGCTAAGGGCGTGTCGCGGGCGCGGCGTATTAGCCAAGGGTGTAGACCAGGCGGGCCCACGGCTGAAAGGCCTGACCGAGGACGGCTTCGATGTGAAGGAGGGGTCTGCCTACGAGCTGCCCCTCTCCGACGGCTCGGTGGATTGGATTTCCCTGCGCCATGTGCCTCATCATCTTGATGACCCAGCGCGCGCTTTTCGCGAGTTATTGCGCGTTGCGGACCGTGGCGTTTTGCTTGCTGAGCCCTTTTATGATGCGGGTATCGCAAGCCAACGCGGTGCGGCGATGCTAGACAGCTGGGAGAAGCGCCAGCATCGACGGGGCGGCATGTACCACGCCGAGTCTTATGACTTGGAAGGCTTGCTCGCCTTGATGCCAAGTGGTTTCGATGCTGGGTATTCGATAGAGGTTCACAGGACGCTCCGCCTGCGCTCGGCCTCGCTTGACGAGGCGCGTAGCAGCGCGGAAGTACTCACCGAAGGCCTGCTGTCCGGCGACCCCGAGTGCATCTCTAAGAGAGAGCTGTTCGACACGCTCAAAGATACGGGGCTCTCGTGGAACGGATCGATGCTGGTTGCACTCGTAAGGCTCTAGTAACCTTCGATTCGACGCGCTCGCACGAAGTTAGTTATCAGGTTAAAGACGGATAAGTCGCGGATCTCGTTGGACGCTTTCATGTTGCTGCTCCACCACTTTTCACCTCGTGTCTCGCGGATCTTCTCAAAGCTAATCCCCATGTGGTCGATGGCATAGGCCATGCGATCCTCGGGTGTTTTTAGGCCGATCGCCTCGGCAAGCCCCTGCGCCTCGAAGTGGTTCACCGAGTCCAAAAGGCGGCCGTGCCCATCGCTAAACCAGGCGGTCAGGTTGCCCTCACCCCAGCGCTCGGCGCATTCGGCGCTATCGACCAAGACCTCGACGCGCTCGGGCTCCAACACTTCGATGAGATGGGCGCCAACCAAGTTGTAGATAGGCACAACGCCCGTAGCGAACACACCTTTGAGGTAAGGGCTGCCCAAAGAACACGGTGTTGCCGTGACCTGGTCCATGACCTCGCTAGCCGTTGGCAGCTTGCGGATGGCGCCGGGAGAGACGCGCTCAATGGTCTCGTGAATCGCCCAGCACGAACCGAACAAGTACCCACCGCATTTGACAAACCAACGCAATCGCTCGACGTCTGCGCCTTGCATTTCGCCGGTGCAGTTGGAGACAAAAACACCAGCGGCATCCAGGGCAGCTTCCCCGACGCGGTTCGAAGTTGTCTTTCGATAATCCAAGCCAATGAAGTCCAGCACGGTTTCAATGTGGTCGCCGCGGCTTTCGAACACCATGACATCCAGTCCGGCGTAGATTTCGGAAGGCGTCAACGAATAGCCGTACTTCTCGCGGCGTTCGTTTGCTTCCTTTGGCGTTTCGAGGTGAATGCGCTTTCTCTCCTCCGCCCACCAAGCTTGCCAGAGCTCCAGTTTGGGGGGCAAGTTGCCGCCCTTCGATAGGGACTTAAGGAATCCGTATGCGGTGCGGGCTACCAAAGGTTCCGGGTCAGCCAAGCGCTCAATGATGGCGGAAATGCCCTCCTTCTGCATGGCGTGGCAGAGCCCGACAACGCCGGCACCCCGGAGCCGCCAGTTGCCTTCGACTTGCGTGAGTTCGATCAACTTGCCGATCCCATCGGAGGCACGTGTGCGACCAAGGGAGACCGCTGCGCAGACCGCGACACCCCAGTCGGGATCGGAGAGCGCAGCCACCAAAGTTGCGGTTACATCGTCCAGTCCTTCGACGCCCAGCGCGACGGCGATGTCCTCGCGAACGGAGCCATCCGCTTCCTGCGAAAGTCGGCCTTTGAGCCACGCGCGCTGTTCGTCGTCTTTTGCATCGGCGAGCTCGAGTGCCGAGGCCAATGCTGCGCGGCGTACACGTGCACTAGCGTCCGATTCTGCGATCTGCTGCAGTTTGCGTGTTGCCGTTTCGACGGGGCCAAAGCGCATAGCATGCACGGCAGCGGCGCGCACGCTTGCAGCCTCGCTGCCTAGTGCAGTTGCCAAGTTGCTCTCAAGGGATGTCGGGTCGAACCATTCGAAAGTTGCACAGGCCTTGGCGAAGCGTGCTCCGCGCGCCGCGATGGCGCCATTCGCTGAGGCGCACAACTTCAGCGTCCACGCATCCGCGGCGGTCTTGTTGACGCACGCAGCCAGCGCAGCGATCGCGCGCCGCTCGATGACGTTCGTAATTGATGGGCGCTCTAGAACTGCGCCAATCTCATCTGCTACTTCGCTCTTAGGGTCGATATGAGCCGCATCCAACGCGGCTGCGATAACGGCGAGATACTCCGATTGGAGCAGCTCCGCAAGCATCTCCTTTCGTTCGCTTCCGGCCGCAAGAACAAGCGCGCGAGCGGCGGCCGCGCGAGTCAGTGTGTCTTTTGCCTTGAGAAGTTTGCCCAGCGCTTTTGGGGATGTCGGGTCCTCCAGGCTGAATGCAATCGAGCCATAGGCGTCACTCGCCTTTAGGCCACGATCCCCCGAAAGCTTTTTACCGATCTCCTTCAGCGCAGCTTTGCTGTTGATACGGCCCGCGGCGAGCGCTGCAGCATTGCGCACACCGACGATGGGGCCGTCCCATGCGAGTTTAGCCAGGTCCTTTAGATTCTTCTCATGCCCGAGCTCGCCAAGGCCGTTAGCGGCGTGGATGACGACCTCCCAATCGTCGTCTTTCAATGCTCTGGCAAGCAGTTTGCCGGCGTCTTCGCCCTTGTCTGCGGCGATGCGCTGGACCGCTGCTAGTCGCACGGTCGCGTCTTTCGATTTCAGGTCGGACTCGTCGTCGGCGGCACTGGGCAGTGCCGCCGACAAAAGGAGCGCGACGGCGAGGAGGAAAAGCAGGGGGAGGTTGGATTGGATGCGGAGCATGGCAGAAGGAGGGCTTGGGCGGATCGTTACCTTACTAGGTTCTCGGTACGTCACGCAGTTGTAACGAGCAAGGACGTTTGCTTGACGAAATTTGCTCGAGCGTCGAAGCTGAGGATCTTGCGGGAGAGAGGCGCAGAATTTCCTACGCCTCGGGCTCGTCCTTCGCTGGACGCACTTTGGGTCCCCGCGCCCAAAATATACAACACGACCAAAAAGACAAATGGCAAAGCGTAGACGACGGCGACTCGGTTGGATCTTACTTCTCTTAATCATCGGCACGGTGGGTGCTGCGTCCGGTTGGAGAGACGGTATCGAGACGATGATTCCCGTGATGCGCGGGGAGGGACTGGCCGTGAAAGTTGGGCCGGGCGAGCATGCCGTTCGACTGGATTCACGATCGGGCGCGTCGACCTCCATCGAGGGGGCGGGCTTCCAATTGACGGTACCAGGATTCGCGGAGATCTATCGCTTTCCGAAGCAATCCCAGACGATTGCCATGCATCACGAGCAGGTAGAACATGCGGGGGTGATCGGTCGCTTGCTGGTTCGCTCTCGCGATGGATCGGCTTTCTTTTTTGACCATGTTGAGCTCGAATATAGGGTCACGGAGTCCGGCTCTTCGCACTTCTTGAGGGATAGTGGGGGGAAGATGGAGAGGGCTAGCATGTGGGTGATGGCCCTAGCGCGTCCCGTCCTTTGTGACGAGTTTGGTCAGTACTCTGTGCATGAGGTGATGGATGCGACGGTGTGTGATGTGGCTCGCGTCAAGTCGTTCGACTCACTGAATGCACTACTAGCTGGACACGGGATGGAGCTTTTGCAACTCAACATGGGGAAGCCGAACTTTGATCGCGACTACGAACAGGCGATCAACCAACGCAAAGTTGCCGATCAAGAGGTCGAGCGCCTTGGCGAGGAGTTGCTGCAGAAAGTGCGTGAGCAAGAGCAACGACTAGTGAAGGTGCGCAAGGAGATAGAGGTCCGTGGGGGGATCTTGGATGGAGACTTAGTTCGCGAGCTTATCGAAGCTGAAACCGGGGCACTTGCAAGCCGCGGTGCAGCTGATATCTACACCCTAAACCGAGCCACCGAAGGCGAAGTGAAGAAGGCCGGGCTGATTGCCCAGGCCACCGTGATCGAGACCTCTGGGCGTGCCCATGCGGAGGCATTTGAAGCTGAACTCGACGCATTGGCTGGCCGGGGCCCGATCGCAATTCGCGAGCAGCTGGTTGCAGGCCTATCCAAAGTCAGCTTCAAGCTGACTCCATTTTCAACTGATTCTACTCCCGAGCGCATCGAGCGCGTTGATGTTCCTTTGAGCAAGGCAAACCTGTAATGAACTGGAAACAAACGAGTCTGACAACGCTTCGGCGCACGTGGAAAGTTGCGCGACCGCTTTTACTTCTTGCAGCAATTTGGTTCGGTGGGAAGTGGGCTGGCGAAAAGACGCCGGGACTCTTTCTCGTTCACATCCAGCCCTGGCAGTCAGCTGTGCGCCAGGGGAACTTTTCTGGTGGTTTGGAAGAGGTGGATCTTGCGCCGGGCCTGCACGTGAGCCTTCCCGGTGTGGACAGCATTCACTTCGTGGACATGCGTGGGCGGATGACCGGGTTTGGAGTTCCCTTTGCGCCCGACACATTGGGGGCGATTGATTTGCGTACATCGGACGACAACGCCGTCGCCGTGAGCGCCGTTGTGCTGTGGCGAGTTCGCGAAGGCGAGGCACACAGCATCGTGAAGGAGGCACTTGTGGAGACACTTGCTACCCGAGTCGCACTGACGGCGTCGAAAGTGCTCAGGCGAGAATTTGCCCTGCTCGGCTCCGAGGCGTGGTTCGATGCGCCAGGCCGGGTGGCGTTGACTCGAGAGGTCGAGCCGAAGCTCGCCGAAGAACTCGCGGTCTTTAACGTCGAACTGGAGGGTATCAAGATTCACGGCATATCCTTCTCCGATGACTACGAGGTGAAGCTGCAAGAGAAGCAAATCAACCACCAAAAAGGCCTGCTCTTTGATGCCGTCTCTCGTGTGGAAGAAGCCAATGCCGAGGTCGCCAAACTCGAGAGCGAGACCAAGGTAAAAGAGCAGCAACTCTTGGCGGAATGGGAGCAAGCGAAGGTGTCGCGGCGGATCACCGCTGACATGGAGAAGGCTAAAATCAAGGCGGAAACGAACACATATGTTCAGAACTCACAAGCGGAGGCCGACGTCGTGTTCGAGCGGGCTGTGACCGCAGGACAGCTAACTTGGAGTTTGGCCGTCGAAGGTGGGAAGCGACTGCGCCTTGAGGCGCTCACTTCGGAAGGTGGGCGGATTTGGCTGGCGCGTGAAGCCGCTAAACAACTTAAAGTCGATCAAGTTTGGCTCGACTCGCGAGATCCTAATGTGCCGTCCATGTTGGACTTGGACGAGATGACCAATCTGCTACTCGGCGAGGGTTAGCTGCCTTTTCGTTGCGACTCTCGATCGAAATGACTCCGACAAAAGCTCCTCGCCACAAGCTGTATTTGATCAAGCGTTCGCCACCGGAAGCGGATCGCAGAGGTTCTGTGGATAGGAATGCAAGCCGAGTGGTTGCCGTCCGAATCGAAGCGGACGCTCGCCCTTTTCCGAAGTCGGGGGCGGGCTCAGGTTGCCTTACGCACGAACTTGGTGAGGATGACGATGCGCTGGCCCTCTACGCGGCCTTCGATGTGCTCGGCGTTATCATCGACGATCATGATGTTTCGCACCGCGGTTCCCCGTTTCGCCGTGAAGTTGGCGCCTTTGACGTCCAAATCTTTGATCAAGGTGACCGTGTCTCCCGTCACGAGCAAGGCGCCGTTGCTATCCTTGTGTACCACAGCGGCGGCGGACTCTTCCATTATGCCGGATTGCGCCCACTCGAGAATGTCGTCCTCGATGTAGAGCATGTCCAAGAGCGAGCGCGCCCAATCTTCGCCCGCGAGCTTACTGAGCATGCGCCACGCCACGACCTTTACGGCCGGCACCTCGCTCCACATACTGCCGCTCAAGCAGCGCCAGTGGTCTCCATCCGCGGTCTCAGGTGCTTCGAGTTGACTACTGCACGTGGCGCACGTCAGCACGCTGTGCTCGGCGGAGCCCGTATCGTGGGGGGCAACCGCAAAGGCGCTCAGTGTGTTCTTGCTACCGCAAAGTTCGCAGGTCGAGTCTGCTCGGGCTCGAAGGGCTTGAATCGGGCTCATCGGGGTAGTGCGCCTTGTCTTCGGATCTTGGGAAGAAATCGAGGGGTTTAGTTATACGCCCCCGGAGATTGTGGCTACTTGCTTTCTAAGTCGAGGAGCTGTTTCGTGAACGCGAGCCTCTCTTTGCCATCAGTGGCTTCAACCAGCTCTTCGCAAACCGTAATCGCTCGCTGCGTGTGGCCGAGTTGGTTTAGGCAGGTCAGCATGCCTTTCAGGTTCGCGAGTTCGGAGCCGCGCAAGCCAAGCCCGTTATTGAGCAGGCGCGCTCGTGACAAGTCAGCGAGAGCTTCCGAGAAGTCGCCCAACATGATTTTTGCGCTGCCTGATGCACCTAGGCCCATCGCGCATCCCCACCAGTCGCCGAGCGGAAGGGCGAGCTCTGTGCATTTTTCGGCGGCTTTGCGCGCCCCTTCCAAGTCCTCGCTTTTGAATGCTCCACGCGCCTCGCCGAAGGCTGCTTGCCCCGCCCGGAAGTCGCGCTTCTCGTCATCGTTCCAAGAGCAAAAGGCCGAGGCGTAATCCAAGAAGATGGGGCGGTCGAACGCCGCACTCGCCGCCTTAGCGCCAAAAAGTGCGCGTTTGTGAAGTTCGGCGATGGCACCGGGAGTCGTTGCCGCGTCGGGCGCGCCCTCCCATATCGATAAGCTGCCTTCCAGGTCTTGATCGACCATGCCGAGCGCCTTGTACTCGTTCGCTTTGAACAGTTCGACAAGTCCACCCATGTCACTGGCCTCCGCAAGGGCGTGGTAGCTCTCGACGACCGTCATAGGCTTTACCGCCTCGTCCTGAGGGAGCGAGATGGTAGCGGCGGACAGGCAGATCGAAGCGGCGAGAGCGGTTGTAAGCGTGCGCATGGGGAAGTGCTGGTTTGAGTAACTAACAGTGGGGGGATCCGCAGGTTGCCATGCCCGCTCCTATCTCGAAAGCGTTGCCTCGGAAATTGAACAGCGCTCCGGATGGATAAATCATGGTCGCTCCGTAAGGCTAGCCGCACGGATCAGGGACGACTTTTCGTCGGCCCCTCGACGGAGCGCGTCCTCTAGCCTTTTGAGCATCGGGTGCATGGCGTCGAGCACCCTACTGGGTTCGTTGGTAGGGTGGGCGTTTGATCTTGCGGCGCCCCCACAATTCCATAGAGTAAATCACAGATCGGAATCGCCCGTGTTTGGGGTGATGAGTGCGGTGTTCGTGCGCAAGCTTCATCGACCCACAAATGAAGGGTTTAGTTTCTCCCTGGAACCCCTAGGATGCAGGGACGTCTCCGGCTCCCCGATTGGGGTAGCGCGGAGCCCCTCGCCCCTCCCCCACAGAAAGTCTATGGCCTTCCGAGGCAGCACTATGAGCAAGTTTGACAAGTCGAAGGTTAGCCCCAACGAGATTTCTAAATCAAAAGCGCCCAGCCGCCGCAAGTTCTTAAAGAGCGCAGTTGCTTTGGGCGGATTTGGCGCATTTGGCGCGTATTCGTCGGCCGCAGTATTGGGTGCGCCGTATCGAGGGGGGCAGGACCGGAAGCCCGCAGCTCGCGGGAAATCGTTCACGGAAATTGCAGAGGGTGAGACAATCAACATCGGGATTATCGGTACCGGCGGCATGGGGACCGGACACTGTCATGCGATCGCGAATCTAGCCAAGAACGGGAATGAGGACGTGAACATCGTCGCTGTGAGCGATGTTGCCATTCCGCGTATGAATGACATCGCCATCCTGCTGAGTGAAAAGCAGGGCATCGAGGTTGCGCAGTACCAAGATTACAAAGATCTACTCGCGCGCGATGACATCCACGGCGTGCTGATCGCGACGCCCGAGCACTGGCATGCAGATTGCGCTATCGACGCAATCTTGGCGGGCAAGGACGTCTACGTTGAAAAACCGATGACCTATGACTTGGCCGCGGGTGTGCGTCTTTTTGACGTCGCCAACGCGAACGATCAGATCGTGCAAATTGGTACGCAAAAGGTGATGAAGCCGAAGTACAACCGTGCGAAGGAGTTGATCGCATCGGGTGCGATCGGCAAGCCGGTTTGGAGTCAGACGAGCTACTGCCGCAACTCGCCGAATGGCGAGTGGAACTACTACGGTATCGACGAGCGTGTCCAGCCTGGTACGACGTTGGATTGGGAGAAGTGGTGTGAGCCGCTTGGGCTGGTCGATTGGGATCCGCTTATCTACTTCCGCTGGCGTCGCTACCACGAGTACTCAACCGGTGTGATCGGCGACTTACTCGTGCACGAGATGACACCGTTGGTGTGGGCGATCGATGCGGGCTGGCCGACACGCGTCAGTGGCATGGGGGGGCGTTACATCGATAAGGAGATGGACAACTTCGATTCGGTCAACTTGACGATCCAGTTTGAAAAAGATCACACGATGATCGTCGCGGGCTCGACGGCGAACGACACGGGATTGGAGACACTTGTGCGGGGGCATGAAGGTGACATGCACCTAGGCGGTAACAATGTTTCGGTTACGCCTCAGCGTCCGTATGTGGATGACATCGACCCGCTACAAGAGCAGTTCGCCGGTATCAACGACCAGGACATGCTGCGCTTGAATTGGATGAGTTCGATGCGCACGCGCAAGCCGAATGCGAGCAATGTGGAGATGGCGCTGAAAATCATGGTGATTGTTGATTTGGCGCACCGCTCGATGTGGGAGGGCAAGACCTTCAACTTCGACCCAGAGACATTCACGGTTACCTCGGCGTAACGCACTCCTCAAAGTGTCCGCCGAGCCCGTAGTCCTCACGACGTCTGCCATGGGTACGAGTTTTGAACTCGTGCTTGTGGGGGACTCGCGTGATCGGCGCAGGACACTGGCGGTCGGCGAGGCCGCGATAGAGGTGATTCGGGAAGTCGAGGCGCGCTGGAGCTTGTTCTTACCCGCAAGCCGCTTGGCGCAGCTAAACCGGGTGGGGCACTTGGTCGAGATCGATCTCGACGGCGACGACTGTGAGCTATTTGAAGTGGCCACCGCTGTGCGCAAAGCAAGCGAGGGGGCCTTCGACTTGAACGTTGCACGTGCGATGGAAGAGGCTGGCCACTTCGGGCAACGTGGGCTCATCGCTTGCCTTGGAGGCGAGACTGGCGGTGCGAACGAAACATGGCACTTCGACCCCGATGCGCAGATGATCTCATTTACGGGTGCTGGTCCAGCACTCGATCTCGGGGGGATCGCCAAAGGCCACGCCATTGACCTAGCTGCCCGCGAACTCCAGGAGAGCGGCATCTCGTCGGCGCTGCTCCACGGCGGGACAAGTGCAGTTATCGCTTTCGGCTCGCCGCCCGACCAGGAGGTGTGGATGGTTAGTAGCGGAGGCTTTGAAATCCCTCTAGACGGACTCGCTTTGGCGACGTCTTGTGCCGGTAGCCAAAGTAACACAGGGGCCAGCCATATTCTGATTCCCGGCGATGCCCAGCACGCAGTGCCCCCAAAAAACACAGCGACTGTACTGGCACCTTCGGCCGCGCTCGGCGATGCTTGGGCGACTGCGTTATGCGTGCGCCCCGAACTGTCCCAGTCCGCCGCGCCCGAGCTTCTTCGGCAGGGCGTAACGGTCCTCTCACCTCAGAAACCGACACACCATGTCTAATTCATCGCTCCTCCCACGGCGCGCTTTGCTGCAAGGCGCTAGTGCGCTTGGCGCACTAGGCCTCGCGCCAGCGATGGCCTTCCGCACCCCGCTTTGGAATCCATCCGTGGTGACAAACGTCGCCGTGATCGGCTGCGGCCGCTGGGGGCGAACGATCGCCTCCGAGCTCCACGGGCTCGAAGGCGCCAAAGTCGTCGCCGTTGTCGACCCCGTAGCTTCTCGCCGCCGCTCGGCTTTGCGCAAGGCGCCAACAGCCATGGCCTATGAAAGTCTGAGCGAAGCCCTAGCCGGTTCGGCAGATATTCAAGCGGTTG
>Ga0315322_10001459_pt1 | contig 18372 bp, 30 predicted proteins | sample M110021515metaG_FD_203461 | JGI IMG/M metagenome (GOLD analysis project Ga0315322, IMG submission 203461) | Ammonia-oxidizing marine archaeal communities from Monterey Bay, California, United States - M1 100m 21515 | ecosystem: Environmental > Aquatic > Marine > Intertidal zone | place: USA...
CACCTTCTGGAAGATTTTGAAGGTGTGAATTGATTGCTAGGTCAGCCGCAATGTTCCACAACTTTGGCTTGACACCTTCTGGCATACGGTCGGTGACGTGTAAGAAGGTGATATGATAGAATTCATGTTTGAGAACATCTCTACGCTCCAAGTCTGTCAACTTCTCGAAAAACTCTGGATTGTAGAGCATCTCAAACTGAGCTGTGCTCGGATTGACCATTACTCCTGCTGTCGGAATTGCATAGCTAGCGCGCTTGTCTATTCGTCGAGAAACTGCTGCAAAGAATGGCTCGTCCATAAGAAGACGAGCGGTGTGAATGTTGAGGTCAAAGTCAGACATGACTACTCTCCAGAAGTGTTAGTATCACCAGCAAGGATTTTTACGAGATAATCAGAGACAGAATCACCATCGACTTCTGATTGGTGCAATTTGATGGTGTTGCTGATTTCTCCGTTTCCTAACACGGACCACAACTTCATTGCAACTTCGGAAGGAAGCATGATGAAATATCGAGCAAGGTTATCAACTTTTTCTTGCTCTAATTCTGCCTTGAAGCATTCAGAAGCCTCAAACTTGTCAATCAAAGCCGTATGGTCATTGATGCCGAAGTCTGCAACCTTCTCAAACTTGCCATGGTCAAGGATGTCTTCGATGGTGACCTGGCGGTCATAGTTCTGGACAAAATCGTTGAATGCAACTGCTGCCTCAAAGCCGACAAAAGCAGCGGTCAAGCTATACAGGACCGGGCTTGCCTCCTCTAAGAGATTAGCTTGGCGAAGACACTCATCTAGGCGCTCCCACGAACGACGAGAAGGGTACACCTTGTTCGGCTCAAAGTCGTCGGAATGCTCTAGATGAGCGCGATTTGTATTGATAAAGTCCCACGTAATGCCAGAAATATCACTATCGTTAGCCCAAGACAACCAGTCTTCGACGCTAGGCTCAAGGTCAAACACAGTCCAGCGGTCTAGTTCTGCGGGGTCCATCTCTCCAACTTGGTATTGTGCTCCATGCTCGCCGCCGTTGACTGCTGCGAAGACCAAAGTGCCTTCGTGTAATCGATGTCCATTTAGTTTGCGGCTGTCGGTAAGCTCGAAGATGCCTTGGCGAACCTCAAGGGTCGCTCGATCAACTTCGTCCAAGAACAGGACTACTGGCTTATCACACGCAGATTTAAACCAGTCCGGTGGATTAAACTTGGTGCTGTTGCCCTCCACAATCGGAAGACCAACGAGGTCACCTTCAGTCATTTGTGATGCGCGTCGTTCAACAACTTGCATGCCGATGCGTTCGGCTAGTTGATAAACAACGGTAGATTTACCGATGCCGTGACGTCCCCGTAGCAAGACTGGCTTGCGTACTGCGGTGACATGGTTAACGATGCTTGAGAATGTTTTAAAATCAACTGCCATTGGGGTTCTCCTTAGTTGTTAGCAGTTATTGGTTACTCATCCACTGTATATAAATAGTATAGCACAGGGGGCTATCGAAGTCAAGAAGTTTTTATTATGAAAGTTCTACAATTTTTTTAAAGGCAGATTGCTCTACCTTGGACATTCCACAAGTCGAAAGTTGAATTGCCAACTTGAGACTGCAATTTGGATGCTCGGCCAGAGACTTCAAGGATGACACACTGGCGTACTGATTCCAGGCTTCAACCTTGTATGTTTTCGGGTTTAAATGATGTGAATATATTTCTTCCAACAAGTCTCCGGGGGTGGAAGTCCACCCTGAGTTACGATAATTGTAAGTGCCCAAAAAAGCACTGAGGGCACGCCATCGACTTTTCCACCAAAGAACAGGGTATCGGTTGTATAATTCCCAATATTTCTCTGGCTCTTCTCTGTAATGCCCACCACTAATCAAATCAGATTTGATCACATATCCGCGGCTGCAACTATCGGACCACAGGTAATCCCTAGTGCTAGGCTTCAGTCCAGAGTTGCAAGCTAAATACAAATTGGCTCGGTCATACGGATGTTTCGCTATAGCCATCTGTAAATCAACTGGAAGGAATCTATTCTTGGCTAAACCAATGAGTTCTTCGTTCGTCATTAAGCTAACTTGGTCAATCATTCTGTGCTTTTTCTTTCAGCTTTTCTTTAATACCTTCTAGGGCTTCTATGATGTCTTCTCGCGAGAAGCCCCAGGTGCCAGGTCGCAGCTCTTTCACTGCCTCTATCTGTTTATTTATAGTAGCACACACTACCCCTAAAGTCAAGATATTTTTAGGTTTTTTTGGATAATCCAACATTTCTGGATGTGGTTCAAATGGGTCATACATTTTTATACTCCTCGTATGGATATTTTGGTGACTCGCCTACTTCATACACACCAGCCCAGCAAGGGTCCGAAAAATGTGGGCGTGCTTTTTGGTTGGCATGGCTGGTTGGATATGGGTCAAAGCGATGAAGAGTTGTTAGGTCTCGTGTAAGCTCGCCCCAATCATCTGGAAACCTAACATCCTTCACTGGACCAACAAGGCGAGTGTGCATATTCGTTGTGGCAATCCATAAATCCTCTTCTGCCTTTCCGGCTGCAAGGTCAGATTTGGTCATAAAAGTTTCAGGCATCATCCCTAGCATACAATCAACTGTCAAATTCCATTGTTGGTTAATCCTTGGTGGCTCCCAGCCGGCTGACCAACCCTCGAAAGAAACTACTCGTGCGAGTAACGTTACTGTGCTTCGCTGTGAATATGACCTTGTGACATCACTATATTGTGGGCGATGGTCGAAGCCGTTCGTGTCGTAGCCGGTGACCAAAACTAAAAGACTACTCGTCCACGGGTTCTTACGGTCGCCTGCGGGGAGTCTTACCAGTGCGCCGGGTCCTAGTCCAATCTTTTTTGCTTGCGCTTCATACTCTTTGATGAATTCTTTTCTTTTCTTAATTACAAGAGATTTGTCCTGCTTTAAGAGCGCGCAAGTCCTTCTGGTGTGCCCCCTGACTTCACAATAAGAACATTTTCTAGGTACACTCTTTCTTTCAATTTCCCTAGTAATTTCTACTGCAAGTGCTGATTGGGGATACACAGTGGCGTAATCTTTTCTATGTTGACATGTTGTTTTGTTGTGCCCTTCTTTGCCGCACCAACTACAGCACACTGTTCTTTTCCAGCCCATCTTTGAAAGCCTTTCTTGATTGTTATATATATATCTTAACAGATTTTGATAGGTAAGTCAATAAAATTATTCACTTATTTTTGATAAATGTTGCAACCATTTTGCGCGGACCCAGGAAATTTGAGATGTTTCCAAAAAATGTATTTTGCAGTTATATTCTTCTGGATGCCATAGCTGTTGCTCTGGATTGATCATGTGCGCGTTAATAAGCCTAGTCTCCATTACAATGCCTGACTTGCCGACCGGTAGCTGGACCTTTACCAAGTCCCCTATGTCAAAAGTTTGTCTCATATTTCATTTATACCACCTTTTGAAGAAGAAGTCAAGTCTTTTTCTTCATTTGCACATATTTTATCTCATTCCTGTTGTGAACGTTTGTCGTGTTTGACGGGTACCACCTAACTCTCCACCAACCCCAGGAAACATCTGGCACCTCTATGACAAGTCCAAATTTATTTCTCTTCTCTATATAAGCATTATAGCGTCTCTTGCTTCCATAAGCAGAAAACTCAACCATATCTCCTATTTTCATCTTTTTTCTATCTTTCGTAACATCCATCGAGGAAAATCACGAACCCTCGTGCTATCTCCCCAAGATATATAAACTCGAAACCAATCGTCGTCTATTTGCGAAAAAACAACACCCCTTGTTGAATTCGGCAATGGCTGCAACTGTTTCGACGAAACAACATAAACTAAATCTCCGACAGCTACCATTCTGGAAAATCCGCGAAAAGACCTTCTAAAGATTTAGAGTCGAATTTATTAACTTCTTTCTCTTTTTCTTTCTCAATTTCTTTCTTTTTTATTGCTGCATGGTCGTCGTGCGTCTCTATAACTGAGATGGCTTGCACAACCATATGAGATGAATCCCCTCCTAAGTAAACTCTCAATTTGTCTCCGTTGTCCAGATTGAGAACAGGGTCGGAATCTCTTACAATTGGATGCTTTACGAATGTCTGTGCGGTCATCTGCGAGGAGCGAGCACTACGTGTTTGATGATAGGATGCTTTAAGAGGAAATTTCCCCATCATGTTCACCATCGAGCGATGGCGTGTGCCGTTATGCAGAAAGGAGATGTGCTGTATTTTGTATTTCTTCATCTCTTTCTCTTTATATCCGATTCGTGAGCAAATATTGGTGATGTCTCACCACTAAGTAGTATTTTATATACCCTAGAGCCCTTTGCGGCCCTCGTAACGGGCTTTGCGTCCGTCTCTAGTATGAAGCCTACCTTATTCGCTTCTCGTCGACGAGCTTGGCGGTTTGGGCGTGCATAGCCTTTGGCACCTGAATGGTTAGCAATGTCGATTCTATTATTTGCGCGGATTTGGATACAATCTGCTTTTTTATACTTTAGCTCTTCCTTATAGACATTTCTAATCTTCATCGCGTACTTATTTTCACAGAACCTTGCCCATTCAGCTTTAGATAGTGTAAAGCTTTTTGGCTCTGCCAGTACCCTTGAAGCTATATCTCCGAAATATGGCGGGTTTGCCTCATAATACTTCGCGACTTGAATTGCTTGTTTTCTCAATTTGTCGCAAAAGTTCTTTGCCCACTGCTTTTCTTCTTCTATCCTCTCCGGGCTGTACTTTTCCATAATCTTGCCCATCCAAAGCTCTTGTGACCAAGAGAGGCTTGACCCAGCTTCCAACTGCTGCATGATGGACTTTGCAAAAACCTCTTCTCTATTGGAGAGATGCTTGCAAGCTCGCGAGATGAAATCCCCTATTTCTTTTATAGTATATTTTCCGCCTTCCCAACTCATGATGCGGCTTCCTTGGTTAGTGATTTTAAAGTTAGTTTTGGCTTTGTGTCTGTCGACCACAAAACAGAGATAACAGCGTCTTCGCCACCGAATATTCGTGAGATGGTCGCGCTAATCACGACGCCGGGGATACCTTTTCTATTGAAAACTAAATCGCCTTGTTTCATTTTCTAATCTTTCAATTTGTTATCTATTTTATATTACTATATTTCTTTGAGAAAGTCAAGATTTTTCTTGAACCTCTCTCATATCGTATATAAGCTCGGAGCAATGGTACCACCCTGACGGTGCGCTTGGTTTAGACCATATCATATATCCCATAAAGTCTCTCTCAGCTAGGCACTGACCAAAACATCCAAATCTAGTAGAATAAAATATAGTATTTTTTTTGAGTTGTTCTTTCTTCAAGGTGCATAAGTTGTGGGCATCGTTTTAACAAGGTCAACAAATTCTTTATTCTTCCGAGAGACTTTACCAGGTCGATGGCGCTTGATATGGTCGTCTGGAAGGTCTGCCCATTCTCCGTTGACCGGGAAATATATCAAATGCTTTCCCGACACTTCGTCTGTTTTGAGATAAACGCCTTTCTCACCTTTTACGTTGAGGTCAAAAAGATCATAATCTACTATAACAACAACCTCCTCACCGCGCTTCATTTTAACAGCCCTCGTTCCTTAATGGTATCAGCTATAGTTTGACAGCATTGAAGCCTATCCGTTTGGTCGTCCATACACGCTGCTTCATTCTTCTCTAAAAGCTCTCTCACTAAGATAAAAAGCTTCTCATAATTATTCGATGCCTCCGAAATCTTCTTCGTATCTAAGTTGTCAATAGTGAACCCGTCTATTGTCCGGGATTGTCCATCTCTGGAAGACACCTCCTCAGACCAGCGAAAACCTTTACCTTTTCTAATATTATCCATTGTGGCCACCTGTCTCATTTGCTAAAATTAAAAGTGTGTCTGCCAGCTCATACGCAGAGTCGGCATCCAAATCTATCCTGTGCTTCTCTCCTAGAAGGATTGTCACAGTGTTTTCTTCTTGGAAAACCTCTGTCAAAATCACGTCTCCCTCTGGAGTGTTTATGTAAAACTGTTTTCTGTTAAATGACAAATTGTTTTCCCTGATAAGTATATAATAATATTACACTAAATCTTCTTCGGTGTCAAGAGAATAAAGTCTCCAATATTTATATTTTACGACGTCGCCTTCTAAGAAGCCTGTCTCAATCAAAACATTGTAGTGCTCTTCGCCTACTTTTCCCACAATAGTACCCTTAACGTTCAAAGGTCTTCCGAAGGGAAAATCGAGGATCCAAACCTCATCTCCATTCTCAAAATCCATACTAATAAATAGTATGGAAAATCAGATTGTTATTTTTGGGTAATTTTGCGATACCTAAACAATGCTTGCTCTTTCATTTTGCACTCAAGCATCATATCATATTGTACGCCATGGCGAGGGACGGGGTTATATATAAAGTCAGAGTGTGCCTGTGGCCTAATCTTGTTACTCTTCTGCTCCTCTCTTCTTGACTCCGAAAGGTGGACTACCGGTCGAATACCTGAAGGCCATGTTGAAGAAGCCATCTGCACTGCTTCTTTCTGCGTCTGCCCTCCTGTGCAAAAACGAAAATGATGGTAATCGAAAACGATGGGCACCTTTACCTGCTTATAGATGTAGTCATAAAGGTGCCTAACAGACCACATAGAAGCCTTATCATCGTTCTCAAGGGTAAGCCTTGAACGGGTGCCACTGTCCAGCCTAAGGAAGTTTCTACACCATCTCTGTGCGGTGCCCTCGAAGTCTCCGCCATATGTGCCGCCGACGTGAATGTTTATTTTATTGTAGTGGCTGGGTAAAAAGCCCATAAGGTCAAAGATTTTTGAATGTGAGTTAAGCTCTTTAATGGCCTTGTCTGCAACTGATTGTTTTGGCGAACCAAGGACGTTGAATGGTCCGGGATGAAAGGTTAGTCTGTGGCCATTACGAGTAGCGTACTCTCCTGCAAGGTCTAGTTGATAGCAAATCTCATCGTAGTCAGGAAGGTCACTAAATTCGTATTCGGACATCCAAGGGAAGATGTCTGAGGACATACGATAAAACTTGATGCCGTTGGCCTCATTCCATTGCAGGATTTTCTTGAGGTCTTTGATGTTCTGTAGTGCGAGTTCTGATACATAAGGTAAACCTTTCGCTTGAAAAGTTCTCTTAATCATTGAACGGTTAGTGGTGATGCGCCTAGACTTAGGTACATCTGATAGGGACATATTGATACAAGCGTAACCTAACTGCATTGCTTTCTCTTTCTCTCTTTCTGAATAAATATCTCTTGCGATAGCAGATGCTAAGACTTTTTGTGCTACCTCTGATAATAAGTTTACCTGATTATCATTAAGTTTGTCAAGTGTTTTTTCAATTACTTTTTCTAATTTATTCATACTAGTGTTTTAGGTGCTCGGCCGCCCGAAGGCGGCCTTTGTCCCTCTGTTTAGAACCCGATGTCAATCGAGAATTCGCCGTCGTCGTGTTCAACAGTCGCTTTCCAGCCTGCGGCTGACGAGGGTGACTCCTTTAGGTTCCCAAGCGTTGTTGTGAGTTCCGATGAAACCGTACACTTACCTCTCTTGTAATCATACTGCTCAATACTGCACTCGATTAAACTATCCAGCTCCATAAAATTTTCGGTGATTGTCTCTGCTACATAATTCTCAAAGTCGTAAGAGCCTCTCTCATAATCTTCCAGATAATCTTTATCTCGTAAGACGTCAATAGCGAGTTCGTCGCCAAAGCTAGTCTTGACCTTCAGACCAGTGTCAAGGATCATCTCGGTTACGCGGTGAACGGTATCTGTATTAGCCACCGAGTTCTCCTCTAGTTCTCCTGTGCTGTGCCAGCCTTCATGGTGGTCCTCATAGGTCAGTGTCACAATTGTGTCGTCATTTCCAGGGATCTTATTTACGTTGCTCATATTTTCTCCTTTATATTAAAGCAATTTCTCAATTCGTATTAATATACTACGATATTTTTAGGGGATTGTCAAGAATAAAATGTTAAAATTTTATATTTTCTATTTCTGAATAGTGGTGGAAACACAAGGGCTCATAAGACTCTTGTCCTCCGACTTGAACAGTATCGGTGCTATCAATTAGGCGCCGGGTGTAGTAAGCGTCCTTGTCGCACTTGGAGCACACAGCAGGACATATCTGTATGCTCGTTGCCCAAGGCATTATCTTAGACACTTCATTAAAAGCCTGTGGGTGCGAAGATAGTTGTAGCGTCGACACTAAGACAGTCTTTCCCTCGCTGAAGAGTTGCAGCAGTGCGGTTGCTGAACCGGGTATCATAAATTGTTCATCGACGGCTACAACATCGGCAGTGTAAGAATTTCTCACGATGTCGTCACCAGTTTCGACCATAACCGATTTGTGCTGCTGCCCTCTGTGGGTGACCACTCTATCCTTAGAGTACCTGGTGTCCACATTCGGTTTGAACAAGACAGTGCGCTTGTTTTGGTACTGGTACCTCTCTAGTGCTGCCAATAGTTTAGTAGTCTTTCCACCAAACATTGGGCCAGTATAGATAATAAGCTCTGGTGATTTAGCCATGTGTTTCCGTGCTTTGTTAGGTTGTTGTATATCTTATATTACAACAATTTCTACAGAATGTAAAGAGATATTACTCGAAAAAATGACAATTTTCTTCTTGCCAAGCCATACCTAAATCAAGTTCACAATCGGCAAGAGTTATAGGCCAACAGTATGCTGACGTTTCTTTTTCTGAATCTAAACATTTTTCTGAACACTTCTTTCCGTGTTCTGGCGAGGTGGGATTATAGCAAACAAGATATTCAGATGGCCCCGCGTCCATATTTGCTAGTGCATCCGGAGTGGGGACCTCTGAAATTGGTCCATCGCATGCTAAAAACAAAAAACAAAAAACTATCTTCTTATACATAACTACTCTAAGTCTTTTTAAGCCATGAATATCTCGGCCTACTCTTTAAATAGTCTATATCTAACTCTTTTTCATAGGCTTCTTTCTCGGCTCTTATTGACATATACGCATCTCTGCCTGATTTTCCAGACAGTTTAGACTTTACATAATCCCACAAATATATCAAATAGAAGAAGATGACGCCTGTCTCAAGTTGCTGCTGAAAATGTATCGTTTCGTGTCTCTTTGTTGACTCGCTTGCTGTGCCTCTACAGAATACAAAGGGGAACAGAGATATTGCGTTTATCTCAATTGGTGCAAAGAGAGACAAAATCTTTGGCACCCTGCTGTTCTCAAAAGTTATTGGTTTCCAATTTTTCATTTTTCTGTGACCACTATGGTGCCGGCGTTCCATGGGTCGTGACAAGCCCAATCATATTCTTTAACCACAGCTTCCACTATCGCCTTCATTTGTGAAGATTTTCCTGTCACCACCTTGCAGGGAAGTTCTACAAAGTTTAGAAAACTTCTAAGCTTTTCGTCAACATCTGCATGGCGTACACCGTGTAAGTCTAATGTCCTCATTCTTCTCTGTGGTCTCCTTCTGCTTGTGCTGCCATACTTTAGAGTGACTTCAGCCTTTGTGTCAAAGTATGACCATACTGACTCTTTCTTCACTCTTGCAATTGAGCCTGCAAGAAAATAATATATATATCTAGGTGTTGTTTTAGTGATAACCCCTGCGTGTTCTCCGGCGATAATCATATCACCTTTTCTTAGTATATAGCCTTCCAAAATTATTCCCTTTCTTCTTCAAGCCTAAATAGCCAATTAGTCGATACAAAACCCATGGAATCACTAATCCTATTCTGTTTCGAAACCATTTTCGCAAAAAACCTTTCATGTGGAGTGCCTGGTACCATTTTTACCAAGCCAAGTTCTCTGTGGAACGCTCCAGCTTTTTCTCCTCTATCAGTATGTACATCTATTATCTCCAGCAAAACCCCCACCCACTTCTTACCGTGGAGGAGATGATACACTAGGTCGCCCACCCTGATCTCTCTGGTGCTTGATGTCTTTTTCTGCATAATAACTTACCACTCCTAATGTAATTAAGGAGACAATCCAAAGAATTATGATTATTGGTGTTATTTTATTTAATAAATCGGACATATATACACAGCGCAATGGCCAAAGCCAGGGATATGGTAGATACATATGGGTATTTAAGCATATGTATTTACTCGCGTTAATACGCTCAAGTCGGAGATGCATCCTTGTGAAACGTCACCCCTGTTTCTTTTTCGCGCATCTTCTAAGATATACTGTAATTTTGAAAAAGTCTTGTCGCAATTCATATAAAACTGAAACGCGTTTAAAATCGCCACAAAACTTGAGTGTATTATCGACCTTGAGCGCGACCTGAATTCTGATATGCCGTGTTGCTTGGTTTCTAGCCTAAAAACCACGTCTGTTTTTGCATCCGTTTTCGTTTCTGTGGTGGACATTGAAAAGATTGGCTTAACTTGCAAGTCGACCAATATTAGATTGCTTAATGATGTGAAATCTTCTGCAAATGCCGAACGGCAGGACAAGAATACTGCGTCCACAAAACCAGAGCCTGGAGCTTTTTTAAAGCTGAATTTCTTCTTTTTTGTTCCTGTTAACTTTTCAAAAGACATGTCTACCATGGTCTTATCACTTAACAGGTTTTCTTCTATTTTTATGGAGAGTGGGCGAAGTTGAATTATTTGCTCACCCAACCTTCTTTTAAAAACTTCCCTTACGTCATCGCGTCGGAAATCTTCAGGAGTTTTCACTATTCTAGCCTTTCAAGTCCTGCAGAAACTTTAAATATACTTTGTACGTTCGTTAATCTTCTAATATCTCTCAGAATGCGGCTTTTTACGTCTTCTGGCGACCTAAACTGACCTGGTACAGACGGTATAAACTTAATGGAAAGCCCTGCGATATACCTTCCTTCAGCAACTTTCTGGTTTTTCACAACAACCGTAACAATGGTAACATTCGGGAGTGCTCGAAGGTCAGCCAATATGTCGTCTAGTCCGCGAGTCTTGTCCCCTTCGTTAGTCAAGCCATATGAAAGCATGCAATAAAACTTGTATATACCTCGTTGGCGGCTTCTGCCTTTTTCCTCTGTCAACATACTTTCTACATTATCATAAAAGCTTTGCTTTGTCAAGTGGTTATGGCTGAAATACTTTTGTATGTCTTCTTCTATGCCCGGAAGCTGTAGCTGCTGTCCTGAAGGTGCCGCATATCCCTCTTGAGCCAGCACTGCCTTTATTATTTCTATGATGTCATCTATTTCTTTGTCTGCCGCGGAAGCAGTGAAAGCACAGAATTCTCTGAAGCCTTCGACGTTCATTGCGTCTTCTGATACCATTCTCAATTCTACACGGATGTCCTCTCCGTCTGCGTCGATGTCTAGCTCCTCATAACCATAGATGCCACTCTCAGACATCCTATCCTCTATCATGCGCTCAAGAGTTCGGACGTCCGAATAATCAATGTCTTCTAGGTCTTTTTCTGCTTTCCGATACTCTTCTCCTGTTGTGTCGATAGAGAATTCTACGGCGGCTCCATAATAGACCTCAGCACCGTGGTCATATTCGTTATCACCAACATCATACCAGACCGAAACATGTTCTAAGTCTGAGTTTGCCTCGTTTTGTATGACTTCACATGCCCTTTCTGCTGCTTCATGGGGACTGGCTGGCGGATTGTCTTCGACTGATTGTTTTGCTGAATATTTAATATCATGATAGATTTGGCTGTTCAAATCATCTAAGAATTTCTCCTCTTTGTCTTCATAATCGGGCATGCCCTTTAGGTGCTCTCTTATGATACCCCATAGATCGTCGGGGTCCTGCGCCTTGTTCGGGGCATCGTGAAGCATAACTAAGTCGCCTTCGTGGTCAAGCTCTAAAGTAATCAGATGGTTTGGGTGACCTTCTTGCAACCCATAAAAATAGGACATCACAAATGCCTTGCCTTCCTCTTCAGTGTATTGCACGAAGTAATTTCTTTTTTCTGGTTCTGATATACACCAACTTGTAAGTCTTGGGTTCTGTCCGTAATAGCAGCTAGCTCGTTCTGTTAGTGGGCGGATAGCAAATATGCCATGATCAGTGTAAATAACTTCAGAGTTCTCTTCTGCGTGCTTTTTTTCGGCTGCGGCTTGAGCGGCTTTTGCCGATGTCGTGACGCCTAGCTTATCTAGCTCTCTCTTGAGTTCCTCATCGTGGTATTTATATATATCTTTTTCTTCAAACTTGTGTTGGTTTTGATTGAATAACATAACATGGTCAAGTATAGCCTCACACATTTCCAGAACATCAGGATCCCCCCTTAGCTCATCTGGGTCGTCTACCCCAATGCGACGGTCGGTCTCCCTAGCAAACCACATAAGATACTTTGTTACGCCTTTTGGTCCCAACAGATGATCAATCTGCCGCTGTGCCCAGTTAATCCACCCGGACTCCGTTAGGATGGGGTATTTAGCTTTGACATCCTTTACTCTTGCTTCCAGAAGGAGGTCAGGATACCTCTCTTCCATAAGAAAATCTTTCCACTGCTTGTTAAATTGCATAAATAAAACACCTTTTTATACTAAATAGTTAGCCGATGGCGGGTTCAATAAAAAATCTGTATCAAGATTATCAATATGGAAAGCGCTAGACATATCATCGTCTTTGTTGTGAACATCGACTCGCCTAAGACAAACCAAGTTAACACCGGAAAAACGACAAAACCCGCAGAAGAGCCTATAAATCTCGCGGTCCACACAGAGCCTGTTGCTTCTGATATTGCTTTCCAACCATGCCAGAACAAGACACTGGTGGGAACACCCACAACTATTGCGGATAGGAGTGGCTTATCACTCCACCAGTCATACATTTTTTGAAGATTAAGCTGATACCATCCTAAGATTTGCCCCAGAAGAAAGAACGCAATGCCTAAAAGCAACTTCATCCTAGTGACTCCTCAAATTCGTGTTCCCAATTTTGATTGTGGATGTCGTTGCTAATCCCTTGGCTAATGTACCTATCATCTGAACCTCTTGTGCATACAGGTACAAGTGAGACACTTCTGCTTCTTCTGCCTGCTCGCACAAGTCCCTCAGATGCGATACTAAAATTTGAGAGGATATTTTCAACTCTAGTAAAGTTACAAGGTCAGTGTCGTTTAAGGGCACTAGTCCGGTGTAGTGGTCGCTTAAAAGTTCATCAATCTTATACAGCTCAATTTCAACCGGGTGTCGAATGAGCTGAATAGCTGCTAAACTTAACTTCATCCTCTTTTCTTCTTTACCCTTTGACAATGCTCACTCCTTTTGTTCTGTGGTGTCTAGCAAATCAGTATAGCCACCTACTTTCTTAGTATACCCTGTTTCGATATTATTTGCAAGGATAATCGGGACAGTCGATTGGCCGTAAAAGTCTTTGTAGTCTTCCAAGATTTCTGGAGTGTGGTCGTAATCTAAAAAAAGATATTCATATTTGGCGGCAATGCAAAGGTCAACGGCCCTGATACAAAATGGGCAAGTTTGTCTTCCTATTATTATATACTTATCAGTCATTTAGTAGGCGCTTCCCAGTGGTGTCTTGCTTTATCTCAGAGTAAAGTGAATCGGCAGTGCCGAAAGCTATCACGTCTTCCGTCTTGTTTCCATGGCTAACTTTTATTAGAGAAAAGTTTGAATTGGAGAAAGAAGATTTTTCCATCAAAAGAAAGTTGTGCGCGCCAGTATAGTCAACTATAGATATAATACTAGTGCTGTTCAAATATATGTTTTTATGAGTTATTTCTCTCTTGTGTCCGTGATTTTCAATCACAAGCTGCTTAATTTTAAGTAACATTTCCTTTCCTAAGGTCCGATAGCCTTTAATATAAAGGCACCAATCAAGCCCACCACAGAAGTAAAAAGAGTCCATATCATCTTGCTTGAAGTTGACTTCCATGTTTCCAGCTCTCTAAGCCTAGCATAGAGCCCATTGTCTGGATTGTAAACAGCTTCTTTAATTTTCGCTACGTCTTCCGACATCTCTTCCTGCTTATCTCGCATTACATCGATGCCGTTACAAACTTGGTCTAACTTTTGTTGTACTTCTTGTAGTTGTTGGTTGTTGATTGGTGCCATGATATATGCCTCCTATTTATACTAATAAGTAGTGGAGGCTAATGAACAATACTGTGATTAGTCAACAAAAGAGTGCTAGCAACAGAGATTGCGTTCTTGACCGAACATCTGGTTACCTTTGCAGGATCAATTACTCCTGTCTGAAACAAGTCTTCCTTCTTGTTAGTTAAGAAATTGTACCCTTCCATCTCTTTGCACTCGCCCATTGTAATCCTTAATACTTCCGGATTGTGACCAGCATTCTCGGCCATGGTATTGAATGGCGCAAGCAGTGCTTTCTTAATGATTGGCAGCGAAACTGCCTGCTCTTCATTGTCAAAGTCAATCTTCAAAGCCTCAGATATTCTCACTAGAGTCATGCCGCCACCGAGGACGATACCTTCTTGTTGTGCGGAATTCACAGCTTCCAATGCATCCTCTATACGATGGCGCTTCTCAATAAGCTCGACTTCTGAGTTTGCTCCAACTTTTACGATGGCGACACCGGAAGAGAGTCTAGTAATACGGTCTTGGAGACGCTGGGCAGCATGGAGGTCTTCAGTATCGTTAATCTCATTCTTGATTTCCTCTACTCTGCCTTCGACCTTTTCATAGTCTCCCTCTCCGTCGACAACCGTGGTACGAGACTTACTGATTTCAATAGAGCGTGACTTGCCAAAATCAGTAAGCGATACTTCTGTAATCTTGTGTCCCATTGATTGTTGGAAGAATTTTGCTCCGGTGGTGATTGCTAGGTCGGACATGATGCCTCTCCTGTCCTCTCCATATGAAGGCGCCTTTATTGCTGCCACCTTCATTGAACCACGAATAGTGTTCATAATAAGCGCAGCCAATGCTTGCCCTTCAATTTCGTCGGAGATAATAATGAATGGACGTCCTTCTCTAGCGGCAATCTCTAATGAAGGCAAAATATCATTTACCTGGTCAATCTTACTGTCAGTAATCAAAAACATTGGGTTGTCATATTTTGTCAATCCCAATCTCTCGTCTGTTACAAATGCCCTCGCAGCATAACCAGAACTAAACTTGAAGCCCTCGACCAACTCCAGAGTAGTCTCATGAGACTTAGCGTCCTCAATTGAGATTGAACCGTTCTTTCCAACCTTATCAACTGCGGTTGCAACCAAGTCTCCAATGGTTGTGTCATTGTTTGCAGAGATTGTGGCAATGTGTCGGATGTCCTCTGCGGAAGAGATTGGCTTAGCCAAACCAGAGATACCGTCGCAGATAACCTCACAACACCTGTCTAAGCCCCGTTTAATCTCAATAGGGCTAACACCTGCCTCGATGTGCTTGTTGGCTTGACGGAGGATTTCTCGCGCCAGAATGGTGCTTGTAGTCGTTCCATCGCCAGCTTCAGCGTTAGTCATAGCAGAAACCTGCTTTACAACCTCTGCTCCGGCATTGATGTGCGGGTCTTCGAAACTCATATTCTGAGCCACAGTTACTCCGTCCTTCGTGATGAAGGGTCTCTTATCTTTCTGGTGGATGAGAACATTCTGTCCCTTGGGTCCAAGGGTTGTTGCAACATAATCGGCTAGGGTATTAACCCCTTCCAGAACCTTGTTGCGAAGGGTCTGGCCGTGCTCTAACTTAGTAGTCATGAAACCTCACTTTATTGTTATACTGCTATTATAATGTATTTTGGTTGAAATGTCAAGGGGTTTATTTATTTTCTGGGCGGAGTTCTTCTGTCTTATATGCGATTGCGTTCGATGCCTTGATACTGGCTTTAGCCTTTTCATCATCTTGCAGTCCTCCGGCCATGAACGCGTAGGTGCTGTCTTGTATTACTTTCACATTTGTAAAAATATCGAAGATAGATTCATTCAATTCTGCGGTCATCTTGTTGAGCATTTCTTGGACAACTCTTGCACCTATTTTAATTTCACCCAGGTCCTGTGATATTTCAATCACTTGTTTTCTATTCACATCAAACTGGTGCGTTTCTAGCATGCCTCTGGAATTTTCAAGAGCTAGCTTTTGCAATTGTGGGCTGCCTTTGAGCTCATTGTAAAAGGTCACCGAATCTTCCAAAGATGCGTAAAAGTCTGGCTGCTTTAGCATCCTGGTTCTTTCATCTTTTACTCTTGCACTTGCGAATTGTGCACGTACTTTATCATTGGCGGCATCTGTTGCTCTGCCAAATTTGGACTTAAGTGTCTTAACAGCGGCGCTAAATGCGCGTGGGTTTTCTTCACTTGAACCAAAAACCCCTTCCTCTGCCAGTTCGTCAATAAATGCCTTTACTTGTGGGTTTCCAGTTTTTCCTATTATTTTAGATTGACCTCTAACTACTATTTTTTGAGTGGCCCCTTTGTCCTCAGGCCTAAAGAGGGAATCATTCTTTGACCACTCCAGTTTATTAAGAAAAGCCACGACCTGGTCATCGTTGATTTCAATCTCACTTCCCTCCATCTCAGAAGCGATTTGTTGTCTAAAAAAGCCAATAAACATATCTTCTAAGTCTTGAACGGATGGCATTGCGGCGCCTGGAAGTGTGCTTGCTACATCTTCTCTACCCTTAGATGCGACGAATGCTGCTGGCAGTTGAATGCAAATCTTTGACTTGTCCATAGACCTAGAAATTATATCCGCAATGTTGTCAAGTGTGAAATCAAACTGAAAAAATTTGATGTCGCCTTCGATGTCTAATCCAGAGCCCTGCTTCTCTCCTGTTTCAGACGATTTGAATGATTTCATGCATACTACGTATCTCATCCCATCAAAGCCGCTGAATTGTGGCTTTACCAAGTCACCCACGAGGTCGTTAAAAGAGCCGCCAACAACAACTGATTTCTCGGCGTAAAGTTTCAAACTGATTGGTATCTCGTCTCCCGTAGTAAAATCTGCAATGGTACCTGTGTTTGCTGGCACCTGCTTGCCGTCGAGGAGAACCGCAAGAAAGGCCTCGAAGTTGAATCCTGCTGATGCTGCATTAAAGTTTGAAACAACCTTGGTCAAAGCTTTGAAGAATACGAGATAAGAGAGAATAGTAGATATCTTCTCGCCAACTGATGCTCCTGCCGTGGCCTCTTCGGGGCCTTCAGTGTAGAATCTAGAAAGCGCTTTGACCTTCTCGGATAAGTTTGCTCCCTGAATTTGAGACAAGAACTGCCCTAGTTGATTTCTCTCAGGGCCGCTGACTTTTTTCCCTCCAGTTGTACGGACGTCTGTCCACCCCAACTCGCTGACGCTGATCTCGGGTATGGCCTGGAGCGTCAACGTAAGTTCCTTACCCTCCTTGAGAAACTGCTCCTTAAGCAAAGAAATTGGGTTCTCTGCGGTCTTAAACAGCCTGTCTTTCTCTATTTCGTAGACTTCTGCTATAAGTCCGTAAAGGTCGCCTAGTGTTGATATGGTGGGGACCTTATTTCTGTTTTCTGAAAGTAATTCTTTGTGCCAGCTCATAATATTCTCCTCTTCTATATAATTAGATGATTTCGTCAGCAATTCCCAAGTTAATCGCCTCTTCCGCTGAGATGTAGACATCCCTCTGAGTTTTCAGCATTTTCTTGATTTTTGCTTTTGTCATCTTAGTATAGTTAGCCAAGGTTTCAATATAGCTGTCTTGCACCCACTTAATCTCTTCCAATTCGTTCTCCATGGAGGAGATGGTTCCGCCGGCTCCTGCAAGGACGTTGTGGAGCATGATACGGCAATTTCGCCCAATCTTCCTCTTGCCCGGTGTTCCGGCTGCCAAAATAGGCACACCAGCAGACATAACTTTGCCAACGCCATATGTGTGAATATCGCAGGTATTCTTCTTAATCATATCCATGACGTCCAAAATCGAAAACATATCACTTGCCACGCCGCCGTGAGTTGAGACATACATGCTGATTGGGCGAGCGGCCATAATAATCTCTGAATCAGGGTTGCCTGGCTCGCTGAAGATTTGAGTGGGTGAAGTATTCTCTAGGTATAGGAGTGCGGCCACAACCTCAGAACCTCTACGTTCAGTAATATCACCGTAAAGATTAATCGTCCTTAACTCAGGAGACGCATCCATTGGCGGCTGCATATTGTTGATTATCACAATTTGCTTATCTTCTGTGTGTTTCACGTTTGGACTAGCATCAATAAGATCTACGGCTTTTGGCTTCTTGCTCTTTTTGCCTTTCTTGCCTTTCTTATCCTTTTCATTCTTTACAGGATTTGACACGTTCGTGTTATCTTTGATTTCTCTCATATTAGTCATTTGACCTCTTTCAAATTAATGGTTTGGTGTGTGGATATTTTGTTTAGCATTTTATTAAAATCTTTCTCTTTTGTGTTTTTTTTAAAAATTAGTATCTTTTCATTCTTTGTCGGATCAACGCCGTCTGCAACCTTAGTCCAATCAGAAAAGATTTCTGAGATTGTGCAAACAAGGC
>Ga0315322_10001461_pt1 | contig 18365 bp, 13 predicted proteins | sample M110021515metaG_FD_203461 | JGI IMG/M metagenome (GOLD analysis project Ga0315322, IMG submission 203461) | Ammonia-oxidizing marine archaeal communities from Monterey Bay, California, United States - M1 100m 21515 | ecosystem: Environmental > Aquatic > Marine > Intertidal zone | place: USA...
GCGGGTTCGCCGAAGGTGCACTTGGCGAAGAAGGTGGCTGGGCGGTCCTCTACGGAGAGGGTGAGAGTGGGGGTCATGCCTTCGGTCACCACCGAAGTGGCCGTGTCTTTGAGCACGCCACTGATGGCTGGAATGCCTTGACCGGTTGCCCCCATCGGCAGCAGCAGCAAGACGGCAGTGACGGTGGGGATGAGCAAGCGGCTCATGCGGCCTCCGAGGGGTGGTGAGACGAACTTTGCGACAGATCCTGGAACACCGCCAGCGCTTCGTCCAGCTTGATGTCCGGCAGGGCCACCGCTGTGCCTGCAACACGCACCACCACGCGGCCCAGTCCGTGCCACCGCATGAGGGGGGTGGCCACAATCTGCACAGACTGAATTTTGGCGCGGTCCAGCACTGAGGTCGAGCGGCGCAACACGCCGCGGCGTGTCATCACGGAGTCAGGGGTGACCACCCAGCCTTGGCGACGCCACTCCAGCCAGTCCACGGCGAGCAGCACCGGCACGCCCAGCAGCGCGAGCCATCCCCAGGCGCCCGCGAACCAGACCACGATGCCGACGCCGATGGCAGCCCGACCGAGGCCGCCGAGCAGGGTGCGGTAGAGCGCGCGCCAGTGGGCCGGCCTCCACTCCACAGTCCACGGATTGACGATGACGCTTGGGGTGGCCGCCTGGACCACGGTCGGGAGGTCCTCCTTCGCCACCATCGGGATCACACCTTCCGCCTGACGCACCTCCCCATCGGCAAAGCCGAGTGCGGCGGTCTCAATGAGAACGCTGCCGTAGCCCATGAAGCGGCGCATCCAGGGCTCATCCGCGCGCACCAGCTGCACCTTGCGAACGGGAATCTCAACCCGCCGGCGGGTGGTGAGCCCCTCTTCGTTGATGAGGCGGTCGCCCTGGATGGATAGGCGGAAGCGCCAGTGTCGGAGCAGCGCACGGCCGGCTGACCAGCCCCATGACGCCGCGAAGGCCAGCATTGCCGCAGGGCCCAACACGCTGGGCTGGAGCGCCCAGCGGGTCTCTGCGGCGGAAGGGCCGAGCCGGCCGAAGACTTCCATGAAGATGGCGGTGAGCACGGCCACGGTGCCCACGGTCCGCCGCGACAGACCGTAGGCCAGGGTCTCGATGATGGAGCCCTCCACCAGAATCTGCTCATCGGAAGAGTCGTCTTTATCCTCATCTTGAGGAGTTTCAGGTGTCGCGTCCGACGGGCCGCGGCTCTCGCTGACCAGGGCCTTCAGCTCGGCCTGCAGTCGCGCGGCTTCATCGACGGACACCGCACTGAGCAGGCCTTGGGTCGACGCGTCGCCAGCGGTCTCAACCCGGACCTCGACCAGCCCCACCGCCTTGTGGAAGAGGTTCTGGACCTTCTCAATGTTCTGGATGCGGGTGGGGTCGAGCGCGCGGGCACGGCGATTGATCAGTCCGGAGCGCACCTCGAAGTGGCCGTCGTGGACCCGGTAGCGAAGGGTGAGGAAGTGGACGAGCGTTCGGGTCAGCGCGAGTCCGAAGAACGCGATGATGAGGGAGGTGTCGATGACCCCGGTGCCCATCGAGCCGCCGCCCACAAAGAGGGCGAGCAGCAGGGGCCATAGACCCCGTGCGGTGCGCCACGTCTGGGGCAGCAGGTTGGCGACGAGGCTCAGGGGATGGAGAGACCGCCAGCCCTCGCTGTCGACGGGCCCGGTGTGGACCGCAGCAGGTTCGACTGGCGCAGTGTGGGGCGCCTTGTCAGACACCGTCATCCCCACCGCGGCGAGACAAGGCATCGCGCAGGGCCGCTGCGGCGGGCTCGGTGAGAGCGGGGATGACGCCATCTGCGCTTACACCGGCTGCGGTGTAGACCAGCAGGCGCTGCACCCCGAACAGCCGCTCCATCGGCCCCTGCCGCGTGTCGACATGTTGAATGCGGGACAGAGGCACACTCGACCAGCGTCGGTACACCACCCCCGACTGCACCAGAAGATCGTGCTCGCGCACCGCGTAGCGGTAGGCGTCGTACTGCAGCGGCGGCCACGCGACGGCCATCAACAAGCTGAAAGCGAAGAGCATCCCTGCCAGCACGATCCCCACCCACATCGGCGCCACGGTGGACAGGCCGGCCGCCATTGCGCCGTACAGCGGCAGTCCCATCAGCCCTAGGCGGAGGAAGCGCTGGGTGCGCCACAGGGCGACGGCCGAGGGCGCGAGGTGATGTGGTGGGGCGAGCTCGTCATCGGAAGTGGGCGTCGCGCGGGCATCCACCGGATCGACGACCGAAGGCTGCAGGGCCTGCGGGGGGTCGGTGGGAAGCTCGTCGAAGTCATCGAGCGCTGGCTCGGGCTGGGAAGCGTCCATCATTGGTGGAGCCATATCCGGGGCAGGGTCGGCGAGACAGGGCTCAGGGTAGGCTCTCGGTGCTCGGGCGGCGGTCGCTCGCTGTTCAGTCCTTTGCGCGCTGTCCCAGGTCCCTCGATGAACCGCTCCGCACTGCTCCAAGCTCTCGCCGAACACCCTGATGGCATCGGTGGCCAGCGCCTTGCCGAGCGATTTGGCGTCACGCGGGCTGCGGTCTGGAAGGAGATCGAAGCGCTTCGGCAAGAGCAGCTGATCATCGAAGGGGGGCGCGGGGGCTACCAGCTAAAAAGTCCGGCTGGCTGGGGTCCGTCGACGTTGTCGTGGCGTGTCGGTCGGCCCGTCGAGTGGCTGGCGGTCTGCAGCTCGACCAACCGAATCGCGCGGGACCGGGCTGCCGAGCTACCTGCAAGTGTCCCCGCTGACATGCTTCCCGTCATCGTGGCCGACCACCAGACCGCCGGGAGAGGGCGCCGCGGCCGGGTCTGGCAGGCCGAGCCCGGGGCCAGTCTGCTCTTCAGCATGGTGCTGCGGCCGTCGATTCCCCCCCACGAAGCGCCGCGGGCAGTGCTGGCCTGGGCCGCCGCGATGGCGGAGGTACTCGATGTGGGCCTCAAGTGGCCAAATGACCTCGTGGTGCGTGAGGCCGACCGGATGCTCAAGGTGGGAGGCATCCTGGCCGAGCTGGACACCTCGTCCGAGGCGTTTTCGGGACCTGGCCGCACCCACTCGGTGGTGCTGGGGGTGGGCATCAACGTCAGCCAGCAGTCCTTTGACGGCCTCCCCGATGCCACCTCGCTTGCGCTTCTCGGGCGTCCCGTGGCTGACCGCGCCGCGCTTCTCGGCCGGCTGGTTCGTGCCATCGATGCGATCGACCTCAACACGCCGGATCTGCTCGACCCCTGGCGCAAGCGCGCTGTGATGCTCGGCGAGTCGGTCGTGGTGGGAGACGTGCGGGGAACGGCCACAGGCATTCGCGATGACGGTGCGCTGCTGGTCGATGGTCAGGCGGTGCTCACGGGCGACGTGTCCTTGGTGTCCAGCGGTCCGCCAAAGGCCCGGTGAAGGGGATAGGGCCCGGCCGGCAACCAAGGAGAGTCTGTGGCTGTTCGTCCCACCTATCGACTGCGTGTGTCCACCCGCTATCGGGCCTCGGCGGAGCAGGTATGGGCCCATGGCACCGACGTCGACGCCCTCATCGACGAGTTTCCACTCTGGGCGCCCTTCCGCTTCACTCGGTCGGCCGATGTGCGCCGCGCACTCGAAGATGGGGCCCTGCAGGCGCGCATTCCCGCCCGTATAGGGGTGTTTCCGTGGACCGCGGAGGTCTGCCTCACCGACCCCGGGCGCTGCTTTACGGCCCGTGGGGAGTCCTCGCTCTTCAGCTTGTTTGTGCACACCCACACCGTAGAGCCCGTGTCGGACGGTGCCCGGCGCCTCGATGATGTCTGGTTCGCGCCCGCCTCCGCGCCCGCCTTCGTCGCTCGGTGGACTGCGAGACTCTTCCAAGCGCGCCATCGTCGGGCCGCCCGTGTGTTGCCTGCGGATACCCAGAGCGTGGGTCAGACCGTCCTTCGTAATGTCCTCGAAGATGAGGACCTCCCCACCATTCTCGCTTAGCTGAGTCTCCCATGCTGCTCGTCATCGACGTCGGAAACACCAACACCGTCCTCGGCGCCATGCAGGGCGACCTCGTGCAGCACCGCTGGCGGGTCAGCTCCTCCGTGCGGACCACCGATGAGTTCGGGCTGCTCTTGCTGCAGCTGCTCGACCACCGGGGTCTAAGGGCCGCCGACATCCAGGGCGTCATCGTCTCGTGTGTGGTCCCGAGCATCGTGTACGCCATCGAAAAGGCGTCGCGGCGCTACCTCCACCAGGATGCGCTCATTGTTGGCAAGGGCATGCGCACCGGCATGCGGGTCCGCACCGACAACCCCCGTGAGGTTGGCGCCGATCGCATCGTCAATGCCGTCGCGGCCTGGAAGCACCACCGAAAGCCACTGGTGGTTGTCGACTTCGGTACAGCCACCACATTTGACTGCGTCGATGCCCGCGGCGACTACATCGGCGGTGCCATCGCCCCTGGCTTCCAAATCAGCGCGGACGCACTGGTCAACCGCACCGCCAAGCTGCCTCGGGTTGCGGTCGACAAGCCACCTCGCGCCATCGGCACCAACACCATCGCCAGCATGCAGTCCGGCTTGTTCTTTGGTTACGTCGGACTGGTCGACGGACTCGCCCGTCGATGCAAGGCCGAGCTGGGAGAGGAAGGCACCGTTCCGTGTGTTGCCACTGGCGGGCTGGCCAACCTCATCGGCAGCGCGTGTGACGAGATCGACCGTGTGGACAATGATCTCACCTTGCAGGGCCTCCGCATCCTGTGGGAGCTGAACGAGTCATGAGTGGTGGCCACAGCCCGTCTCCCGATACTGCACGCATCAGCCCCACCGCGCACTACACCGGGTCGGTCTGGCGGGCGAATGGTCTGGGAGACCCTCGGCTTGACGGCGTTCTCGAGCGCCGGCCCCATCGTCTGGTCTCGCCTGGCGGGCGGCTGTTGGCCCCTTTTCTGGGCGGCGCGACACTCGACACGTCTTTGCTTCAGCGTCACCTCATCCTCGACGCTCAGGTGCGGCTGGCCGTGGAGGAGGGGGCCCGTCAGGTCATCGAGGTTCCGGCGGGCTTTTCGGCCCGTGGACTCCGACTGGGAGGGCTCGCGCCCGGTCTCACTTGGCTCGATGGGGACCTCGACCACATGGTGGCCCTGCGAAAGCGAGCGCTCGGCGACGACCACCCGGTGCGGGTCATCGATCTGCTGCGCGACGACGGACCCCGCTCACTCGACGCCGCCTGCCAAGCGCTCGACCCCAGCGTCCCCACCGTCATCGTCATCGAGGGCTTGTTCAACTACTTCCCCACGCCGGTCATCACGCAGATGTGGGCCCGGTGTGCGCGTGCCTTGTCCCGCTTTCCAAGGGGCTGGTTGTTGGGCGATGCCGCCTTGGGACACCACGTGCGCCGCAATCCTCTGGTGCGACTGTTCCTGGTCACCTTGTCGGGCATCGCCAGGGGGTCCACACACGCCCACTTCGAGAGTCCCGAAGGTGCGGAAGCGGCCTTGCGGGCTGCCGGCTTCGACCAAGCCCTGGTCCACTCTCCCCAAGCGCGAGCCGCTGAGCTTTCCCTGCCTGCGGGCCATGCGCCCGACTACCTGTGTGTTCTTGAGGGCCGGCTGGGTTGATCATCGCTGCTCGACCACCGGTGGGGGAGCGAAGTCCTCCAAGCCTGCGTGACATGGGCGTGACGACCGGGGGCGGTTGACCCCCTAGGGTGCCGTCGGTATGGTCCGTATTGCTGCGAGCCGTGCGTTGAAGCCTCGGTTCATCTATGCGAAGATGCCGGCTTGCTCGATGTTGTCAGCGAGCGGAACCCTGTCCAGGAGCAATCATGGCTGCCTATTCTTCCGCCCAGATCAGAAATGTCGTCCTTGTGGGGCACGGCGGGTGCGGCAAGACCTCGCTTGCTGAAGCGATGTTGTTCGTTGCCGGTGCCAACAACCGACTCGGCAGTGTCCAGGGCGAGACCAGCACCCTCGACTTCGAGCCCGAAGAGCAGAAGCGCAAGGGCTCCATCGCCACCAGCCTCGCCTGGATCGAGCACAAGGACCACAAGGTCAACCTTCTCGACACCCCAGGGGACCAGTCCTTCATCTACGACTCGCTGTGTGCGATTCGCGGCGCCGATGCCGCCATTGTGGTCGTCAGCGCGCCCGATGGCGTCGAAGTTCAGACCGAGCGCGTCTACAACGCTGCTCGCAACGCGGGCCTGGCTCGGGCGGTGTTCATCAACAAGATGGACCGGGACCGCGCGGACCCTGAAGCCTGTCTGGCTCAGATTCGGGAGTCCTTTGGCGCCCGTCCCGTCCCGCTGCAGATCCCCATCGGCTCGGAGGGTGACTTCCGCGGGGTCATCAGCCTGTTCAAGCGCAAGGCCTACATCTACAAGATGGACGGCAGCGGAAAGCATGAGGTCACCGACGTTCCTCCGGAGCTGGAGGACGAGGTCGATGCCGCTTGGGAAGTCCTCGTGGAGTCGGTTGCGGAGACCGATGAGGAGCTGCTGGAGATCTACCTGGAGACCTTCGAGCTGTCGCTGGAGCAGGTCCGCGAAGGCTTCTACAAGGCGCTCAAAGAGGGGCTCCTGCTTCCGATTGTCTACGGCTCGGCGGTCAACTGCATCGGTGCCACCGGCCTGCTGGACCTCACGACCTGGGCCTTCCCGTCGCCTCTGGAGCGGCCGGCCATCGAGGCCACCAACGGCGAAGACCTCGTCGAAGTGGAGCCCTCCGAGGAGGGTGGCTTTGTCGCGCAGGTCATCCACACCCTGGTCGACGAGTTCTCCGGCAAGACCAGCCTGTTTCGAGTGATTCGCGGTGCCGTGCCTTCCGACCACCTGGTCTCCAACACCACTCACAGCGCTTCGGAGCGTCTCGGCGCGGTCTACACCCTGCGAGGCAAGGAGCGCACCACCATCGCAAGTGCTGTCACTGGGGATATTCTGGGTGTGGCCAAGCTCAAGCACACCTCCACGGGTGACACGCTTGCTGCGCCTGGCGATGCCACGGTCGTCGACGCTGTGCGCTTCCCGCCTCCGATGATGTCCTATGTCATCCGGCCGGCCTCAAAGGGTGATGCCGATAAGATCAAGACTGCGCTTGAGCGCATCCTCGACGAAGACCCCACCTTGTCGGTGTCCAACGACGACCTCACCCATCAGCTGGTGCTCAACGGTGTGGGCCAGGTACAGCTCGACATGGCCATTCTGCGGATGCGCCGCAAGTACAAGGTCAGCGTCACCACGAGCCTGCCGCCGGTGCCCTACCGCGAGACTCTGCGAAATGCCGTCGAGCAGATCGAAGGCAAGCACAAGAAGCAGACTGGTGGTGCGGGTCAGTTCGGTGTGGCCATCATGAACGTGTCGCCTCTGCCGCGTGGCGGAGATTACGAGTTCGTCGACAGGATCAAGGGCGGGTCCATCCCCAACCAGTTCATCCCGAGCGTCGACAAGGGCGTGAAGCTCAGGATGAAGTCCGGCTTCCTGGCGGGCTACCCCATCGTCGACATCCGCATCGAGCTCACCGACGGCAAGTACCACCCGGTCGACAGCAAGGACGTCGCCTTTCAGCTGGCCGGGTCCAAGGGCCTCAAGACGGCGTTTGCGAAGGGCGGTACCGTGCTGCTCGAGCCGAAGATGTCGATGGAGATTGTCGTCCCGAACGAGAGCATGGGTGACGTGATGGGCGATGTCACCTCGCGTCGTGGCCGGGTCACGGGCATGGACACGCGTGGGCGCAACACCATCATCGAGGCGGTGGTGCCGCTCGCAAGTGTGCAGCGCTACGCCCCAGAGCTCAAGGGACTCACCGGTGGAAAGGGCTCCTTCACCATGCAGCTACATGGCTACGAGGAAGTGCCCAAGCACCTTGTCGCCGGCGTCGTGGCCAACAGCCCCTTCCGCAAGCACGACGACGACTGAGTCTCGTTCTCATCTCGTATGATGGGTGAACAGCCCACCCCCCTGACGCCGCTGCCGCCTGCTCCCGGGTTCGTGGCGGTGTTCTCCGCAGAATGGAGCCGCTGTGTCGTCCGACATTCCCTTCGCAAAGCTCGGCATTCCCCTTGAGATGGAGGCCCGTCTCAAGCGCGACGCTCCGCTCAAGGTCCGGCGCGCCATCGCCAAGGGACAGGTTCCCGTGTCGCCGTCCGCGCAGCTCGGTGCGCTGTATGTGTTGGCCACCGACCCTGAAGAACGCGTGGCCAGCGACGCTCGGCACACACTCAAGGACCTCCCCACCAAGCAGGTTCTCAACAACCTCTCGATGAAGACCCACCCAAAGGTGCTGGAGTTCCTCACTGAGTTCCGGGATGCCGATCCTGCGCTCGACGAGCGAATCGGAATGATGCGCACCGCCAACAACCGCACTCTGGAGCGCATCGCGCGGCGCGCCAGCAAGGGACTGTCTGAGCTGCTCAGTCGCAACCATGAGCGCCTGCTGATGTCGCCCAGCGTCTACGTGTCGATGCATGCCAACCCAGACTGTCCCGATTCTGCGGTGGCGCGCGCAGAGTCGTTCCTGCGCATGCAAGGCAGCTTGCCCAAGGTGCCTGAGGTTCGACCGTTTCTGCAGTCTGTGTCCGATGATGAGTTTGTGGGGGTCGATGGCCTGGAGGACTCCCCAGCTTCAAGCCCAGCGGTGGACCCCCTTGCCCCGGCGCCTCCTGGTCAAGGTGGCGGTGTCGACTTGATGGCAGAGATTGAGGCGGCTCTGCGTGGGGAGGTGTCTCCCACCTTGGTGCGCCGTCAAGAAGAGGCGCTGAAGATGTTCGACCTCGGGCAATTCGACGAAAAGGATGACAGCTTCGGCACGGACGGCTTTTCGTTCGACTTCAATGACGTCAACGACAACTTCACCTTCGACCTCACCAAGGACCACTCCGGCGCCAATGCGGAAGAAAAGGGAGACATCCGCGTGAGCATCGAGCAGCAGATCAAGGACATGTCGGTGGGCCAGAAGATCAAGCTGGCCTACCTGGGCAACAAGGAGTGCCGCTCCCACCTGATTCGGGACCGCAACCGCATCGTGGCCGGAGCGGTGGTGAAGAGCGGGCGCCTCACCGACCAGGAGGTCGCCAACTACGCGGGCAACAAAAACCTCGACAGCGACGTCATTCGAGAGATTGCCAGCAACCGTGAATGGATCCGCAAGTACCCGGTGAAGGTGGCACTGGTGAACAATCCGAAGACCCCTGTGTCGCAGACGGTCTCGCTGGTGAGTCAGCTCCAGAAGAAGGACCTGATGATGCTCACGCGCAACCGAAACGTGCCCAGTGTTGTCAATGAGGCGGCCAGCAGGCTGTTCCGTACCAAGTACCGAAAGAATTGACCCCCGGCGCGGCTCGGCGGGCTCGATTGGGGCTCGCCGTCGCGGGTGCACTCGTCGCGTGGACGCACGGCCTTCGGGTGCTCGCGGCGTGCCGGCCGGATGGGCCGCTGTTCGACCATGCGGTCCTTCTTGCCGACATGCTCCACGATCCGCCGTATCTGTTTCGCGGTCACAACGAGCACCTCCCCGTGATGCCCCGGCTTGTGTTTCAGCTAGAGGCTTGGCTCACCGACGGCACCACCTGGGTGGGCGTCACCGCTGCAATGGCGGCACTCTTGGGGGGAGTGGGCGCAGTCACTCAGGCCTGGAAGGGCAGAGGATACCTTGTGTTGGCCCTTGTGTTGGGCGCGGGACTGATGCGCCCGACCCTGGCCTGGGCGCTGTCGTGGCCAACCAACGTGCAGTACCCGCTGTCCCTGCTGGGGGCGTGTGTAGCGGCGGTTGGGGTGCGCCAGCAGCGGATGTGGGTGTGTAGTATCGGGGCCTTGTTCGCGGGACTATCGAGTGCCGAGGGCTGGCTGGTGTTGCCTTTGCTGGCGCTGTTTTCGGCGTGGCAGGGACATCGACTGCGGACCCTGGGATGGTTGTTGCTGACCGCTCTGGTGGCAGCCGTGGTGTCTGCGGCGGACACCGCTCACACGGCCATTCAGCTCCCATCCTCGGCTGTAGAGCTTGACCAGTTCACTTCGTTTATGGCCTCCCTGGTGGCTTTTCCGTGGTCACTGCGCCTCGGCTTGGTGGTGCTGGGCCCCCTCCTGGTGTGGGTGGTCTGGCGAGCATGGCGGCACCGAGACGAGCTGGATGTCGGACTCTGCTTCGTGGGTTTGTTCGGAGCAGGGTTTGCGGCGTTGGTGGTGGTGGGTCGATGGTGGTTGCCTCATGTGGCGCATCGGTATGCGCTTGGCCCGACAATCGCTTTGGTGGGCGCGCTGGGTGCTGCGATGGCGTTGAGACGTGGTCTGGTGCCGTCTGCGCAGTGGGCGCTGGTCTACCTGGCTCTTGTGCTGGCCGTCGAGGCGAGCTGGCTGGGACCGGATGTGGTCGACGAGTGCGTGTCCAAGACGCCTGATGGCGCCGCATTTTGGGCGGGAGACTCCGACGACGGTACCCGCGCGCATCCCGGTTATGACCCTGCGATTGCCTTGGAGCTGCGCACTCACCTGTGGGAATGGGGGCTGTACCGTCCGGCGCAACCGCGCTGAGCCTTGGTGAGGGAATCGGTTCCGGCCGGGCCCGAAGTGGTAGGTTGTTTGGTTCGCCAGCCCCCTTGAGGACCCTATGTCGACTCCACAGCTGCTCCGCACCGTCGGCATTGCGACCGCCACCGGTCCCCGCGAAGACAACCAGGACGCCTCCGTGGCTCTGCCCACCGATGGTGTGTATGCGGTGGCGGACGGCATGGGCGGACTCGCCGATGGCCGCGCGTCGGCACGGGTGGCCGTCGACTCCGTAGCTGCCCAGGCTCCGGGTCTCGTCGAGCGACTCCGTCGACTGCACGGCGGCGACCCCGGGCTCGTGGTGGACCTACTCGAAGAGGTGTTGTGGGTGGCCAACGACGCGGTGCGCCGCGCTGCGGTCGTGCGACACAGTCCCCGTCGCCCGCCCCGTTCCGGGTGCACACTCACCGTGGCCATCCTCATGGACGGCTCGCTCTTCGTGGTCCATGTGGGCGACTCGCGGGCCCTGCTGGTCAGTCCAGATGGGCACCGTCAGCTCACCGAAGACCACTCTGTGGCTGCTGATCGAGTCCGTCGCGGCCGGATGACCTCCGAAGAGGCTACGCGCAGCCCGCTCCGCAGCCGCCTCTACCAGGCGTGTGGCCTCGCAGATGAGTTCGATGTCGACATCTTGGAGGCCGACCTTCAGCCCGGCGATCGGGTGGTGCTTTGCTCCGACGGGCTGTGGGAGACGGTGCCTTTGGAGGACATGCCGGAGCTCGTGCTGGACCATCCGGCGGCAGAAGGTGCCACCGCGTTGCTTGAGGCGGCCGCGGAGGTAGGGTTGGTCGACAACACCACCGCTGTCGTGATCGACCCCTCCCGGCGCAGTGTGGTGGTCGACAAGCTCGCGGCGATGTCCCGCACGGATCTCTTTGGAGACTTCCCCCCCAGTGAGCTGTGTCGGCTGGCGCCCTATGTGGAGGTCCACCACATGCGGTCGGGCGATGTAGTGGTTGGGGAGGGCGCCCTGTGCGGACGTGTCTACATGCTGGGCGCGGGCCGGGTGGCGGTGGAGCGAGACGGCGTACAGCTCACCACGCTGTCTCCGCCACAGCACTTCGGCGAGATTGCGATGCTGCGCAACAGTCCGCGGACCACCACGGTTCGAGCAGAAGAAGACGGGTGGCTGTTGGCGCTTCCCTTGGACCACATCCAGGCGCTCATCCGCCGTCGGCCTGCTCTGGGAGCACGACTGTCGCTGCGAATCGCGGCCAGTCTGGCGAACCGTGCGGTCGACACTCCGCGAGCGTCTCTGGGTTGCTGAGGGGGGCTTTGGGGCACGGGGGGCGAGGCGCTGCATCGAGGTGAGGGAAACCGACGCATCCGGTGTCCCCATACGGTGCCGTGCGCCGCTACACTGCCGTCACATCCAGGCCATGTGCCGTGTGAACCATTGGAGCCTCCATGTCCCGAATCTCGCTTGCCGCTTGGCTGCTCTTGCCCGCCCTCGCGCTGTCCACTGCCTGCTCCGACGATGGCAAGGACGACGACAGCTCTGAGGCCGGGGGCTCCGATGATGGGGGCGGCGACGATGGGGGCGGCGACGATGGGGGCGGCGACGACGGCGGAGGAGACGACGGCGGAGGAGACGACGGCGGAGGAGACGACGGAGGAGACGACGGCGGCGGCTCTCACGAGTATGTGGATAGGGTCCAAGCCAGCTGCACTGAAGGAGAGGTGGGGGCGGCGGATCCGGTCGCAGCAACCGTGCTCCAGGCCGAGGTCACCTGGACTCTGGACTTCGACTCCGACGCCGAGGCAGCCGGCTGGACCGATTGTTTCTACACCCGCGAATACACCGGTGTGCAGCGCCTCGATGTGCCCCACTTGTGCCCCGGCTGCGACGTCATCGTGGAGGGTGACGCGACCATGACGGTGGGCTTCACCGACTGCGCCGAGCCTCTGTTTGGCGGCGAAGAGGTGCGCACCGAGACCTGGGGCCTGGGCGGCAGCGATGTCTACCGGCGGTCAGGCAGCCAGTACCCCCTCCCCACCGACCCACTCGCCACGCTCGCAGATCTATCGGGCGACGGCAGCGAGGTCGCGGTCGGCTGGGACAGCGAGTACGGGGTCAACAACGAAGATGGCGACGAGGTCGGTCGCTTCACGATGGTGGCGTCAGGCACCATGGCGTGGGAGTCCGACGACTCCGTGTGGCTTGACGTCTACATGGGGCCCCGCGAGTCGGCCTATGCGTGTGGATGGGAGTGCAACGACCCCGGCGACCTGGGCGGCAGCTACCCGCTCGCGCCCGACGAAGTGCTCCCCAATTTTCGGCTCCAGGACCAATGCGACGAGCTGGTCGACATCCACGACTTCTACGGGTCGTATCTGGTGCTCGACTCGGCCCAGTCCGACTGCGGGCCGTGCTTGTCCATGGCCGAAGCCGCAGAGCCCTTCCGCGAAACGCTCGTGGCTGACGGCATTCCCGTGCGTCTGATTCCTCTGCTGGGGGCCGGGCTGTCGGATGTGGGGGGCACTCCCAACACCGCCACTCACCAGGCCTGGGTCGACCGCTTCACACCGGTGGACCCCGTCCTTGCCGATCGAGGCTGGGGCTACGCCGCGCTGGGCCAGTACCTGCCCGACCACGAGGGCGAGGACATCGCCTGGCCGGCCTGGATCATCATTGCGCCCGATATGACGGTGCTTCAGGGTGGTGTGGGCTTCGGCGACTGGTCGGAGATCGGGGACATCATTCGGGCCGACTGGGCAGCTCGGGGAGAGACGGGCCCCCTCTGAGCCGGTGTGATCGGGTCGGTCGCTGCACTCGTCCTCTACTTTCTTTCCGGGTTTCCGGGTTTCCGGGTTTCCGGGGGGACGGTCATCCCAGACGCCATTCGGCCTGCGATAGGCGAGATGCCTCACTTTGAGGGTGCCTTGCTGTGGTGACGCTGCTCAGGACAGCCACACCCCATTCACAATCCAGGTGGCCGTGTCGACGATCCCGTGGCGTTCCTGGTCGCTGCAGATCTTCTTCACACCAGAGAGCAGGTCATCGGCGGAGCAGCGCAGTCGATGCACTCCAGCGCACCCATGCACCTTGGTGGAATCGCGGACAAAGACCAGCACCCCCACGTCGATCTCACCAGTAGCGGGATCGATATGAGCGCTGTCGACCACCTCGTCGATGATGACGAAGGTGCCGAGGTTGGGAAACAGCATGTTGCGGCTTCGGCTGCCCGCCCGGACCACTAGGTTGCCGGGCCAGAGGCTGCCGTCGGAGCGCTCGTGGCCGCTGGGACGCGCCTCTGCGAGAAGTGCGGCTGCGGGGCCCTGGTAGAGACCAGCGGCCCGGCCTTCCTTGAGCAGATTGACGCTGGTGGGTGCCACGCCGCGCTCATCAAATCCGCGGGTAGCCATGCCGCCGGGGCGAAGGGCATCGTCGATCACGTGGAGCTCACTGCTCGCCACGCGAGTGCCCACGCGACCGCCGAGGAAGCTGTCTCCGGAGGCGATGCGCTCTGCGGAGCAGGCGGCGAGTACTCGCGGCAGCAAAGCAGCCACAGCGCGCTGCTCCAGCACCACGGCGGTGGGCTCCTTGGGAAGCTCGGCCGGCTGGAGTGCAGCGATGAGGCGCGTTCCAAGCTGTTGACCCAGGGGGCGGCTAGAGACCTCGGCGAAGTTCCGGCTCACCAGCTGCCCGCGGACCTTGCGTCCTGGGTTGTTGTGCGAGGCCGATGAGGCGCTGCCGATGATCGCGAAGCGGGTGCCCTGCTCCTCGACGGACAGCCCCATTGTGGACGCAAATGCCCGTGTCTCGTGGAGCTCTTCGTAGCGAAAGCGCACGGTACGCACCCGAGGATCGACGTTGCGGCAGGCCTCAAGGTTGGTCCGAAGCACCTCGTGGCGCATGGTGTCGTCGATGAAGGCCAAGCGGCGGTCACGGATGTCGAGCCCGCGCTCCCGCACATCGAGGCGTGGCGCAGGCTCCAGCTCACCGGGGCGGGCCGGACCAAGCGAGGCCATCGCCTTGGTGACCAAGGCTGCGCGGGCGTCGTCGTCGACATTATGGCCGGACGATAGCGCCTCGCCCAGCTGCCCCTTGGCGTCCCACACACGCACACACACGCGGTAGTCGACCGAGATGGAGGGGGGGCGGCTTGGGGCGGCGCCATCGATGTCGGAGAGGCGGCGCGCTTCGGTGCGGGAGGAGAAGACCTCCGCCTTTACGGCGCCTGCGTCGAGGGTCTGGCGCAACAGGTGGTCGACAGCCAGTCGGGCCGCGCCGGGCTCAGGACCGAACCAGGAGGGGGCGGCGATTCCGTCGGGGCGCTTCATGTTGGGTCTCCGCTGGAGGTGAAGGCGGACATGCGGGCAGCCCCTTGGAGGGGATACGTCGCGATCATGTCCACCGCGTCGTCTGGCTCTGCCCGAGCACCTGTCCGCAGCGCAGCTTCCGCCGCGGTGCGTGCCCCTCTATCGTCCGCCAACCCCGCCGGGTGCAGTCGAGTTCCGGTCGGTGTGCCTGCACTGTTCGGCTTGCTGCTCGGCATCGCATGCGGTGGCCCCGTCGAGGCGACTGCTCCCGCTCCCAGAGCGGTCCCCAAGACGGCTCCCGCTCCAGAGGCGGCTCCGTCTGGAGTGGCAGTGCCTATGGCCGCTCCCGAGACCCGGCCGGTCATCGCAGTCGGTGACCTCCACGGCGATCTTCCAGCAGCGCTCAAGGTCCTTCAGATGGCTGGCGTGGTCGATGCGCAAGGGCACTGGAAGGCGGGCGCTACGGTGCTCGTCCAGACCGGCGACACCACCGACCGCGGCCCGGATAGCAAGGAGGTCATCGAGCTCCTCCAAGCGCTTGGCCCCGAGGCTGAGGCGGCGGGCGGCGCGGTGGTGGGCTTGCTCGGAAACCATGAGACCATGAACATCGTGGGCGACTGGCGCTACGTCCACCCCGGCGATGTGGCGGACTTTGGCTCCGAAGAAGCGCGGCGCGAAGCCTTCTCGGCGACCGGTCCCCTTGGTGTTTGGCTGCGGCAGCGAGATGTGGTGGCCCGCGTGGGAGACACGGTGTTCGTCCACGGAGGGGTGTCGCCGACCTGGGCAGCGCGTGGGATCGATGAGATCAACCGGCAGGCGCGGGATGCCCTCGACCACAACCCGCTCGCCCCGGTGCTGGGTTCTCACGGCCCGTTGTGGCTGCGCGACTACCTTCAAGCGCCAGAGAGCGTCGCGTGTCCGGCCCTCGGCGAGGCCCTGCGGTCGATGGGCGCCCGCCGCATGGTGGTTGGGCACACCACTCAGCGCAGCGGTCAGGTCGCGGTTCGCTGCGGGGGGGCTATCCTTGGCATCGACACCGGGATCTCTGCCCACTATGGCGGTCATCTCGCTGCTTTGCGAATTGTCGGCACCGACGCGGTGGCGGTGTACCCGAGCGGCGAAGTCGACGTCGCCGACCCACCAACGCCGTGACACGCGGCGACATACTGCGCGGATGTCCGTAGCCATCCGCTCTCTGGCTCGAGTAGTCGCAGTTTACTACCGATGCGCTCGGCGACAGCAGGCTCCACCCACGCTAAGGTCGGGCGCCTCGGAGGAGGCATTCCAACTCCTCTAATGGTACTGGGCTCGATAAATGCCGGTCCGTTGTTGGACATGGGCACAGCTCGCGAGCCTGTCGGGCGCGGTTCTTCCGCGCTGCACCCCCGCCCCTCGGAGAGCGCGTCATGCCCGTGAACGCCTACGTGCAGAAGATGGTCGACTCCGCCGACCAGCACAACGAGATCGCCGCCGGAGCCGCCGATACCTTCCGGTCCCTGGTGCGTGCTGCTGGTCGCCAGATTCGCCCGCCCTTTATGGCCCGCCATGGCGCCGCACATGCGGTGCAGATGCTTCAGGATCTCTGGCCACGGGTGGCGGAGCGCGCCGGTGCCAGCATTCATGTCCACGGTGAGCTCAAGGGCAGCCAAGCCACCATCACCACGGTGATGCCAGACCAGCCCTTCATCGTCGACACCGTTCGCCTTCTGCTCCAGAAGAGCGGTGCCCACTACTCGGGCGGCTTCAACGTTGTGGTGGGCATGGACCGCGGTGACGACGGCGGCCTGTCGGGAGTCGATGGTGCGGGCGACCAGCTTGAGAGCATTGTGCTGATGGAGGCCGACGGGTTCGACCAGCCCGGCCTCGACGCTTTGGCAGGTCACCTCAAGGCTTCGCTTCGGTTGGCTCAGTCTGCCGTCGCCGACTTCCAGGCCATGACCGACTTGGTCGATGGCGCGGCCTACCAGCTCGGTCGCACCGCGGACCGCACCCCCGACCGGGGCGAGGCGCTTCGCGAGACCGGTGAGCTTCTTCGCTGGCTGTTGTCCGACAACTTCGTCTTCATGGGCATGGTCCTTGGCGACCAGCGGCTGGGTGTGGCGTCTGAGCGGGTCGCCGATGTGTGGGACCTCTCCACGATTCACACTTGGGCGTCCTCCGAGAGACCAGTGCAGGTCCGCAAGGGTACCAACGAGTCGCCCATCCACCGCGCCGGACGTGTCGATGAGATCCGGGTCCTCATCCCGGACGCAGCGGGCACAGGTGTCAAAAGCCTGTGTATCCAGGGCCTCTTCACCCACCGCGCCATCACGCAGCCCAGCCGCCATGTGCCACTGCTCCGGCGCACCCTCGGCAACATCCTGCGGGGTCAGGAGTGTCAGCCCGGATCCTACCGCTACAAAGGCATCGCCAACGTCTTCGACAGCCTCCCCACCGAGTTCCTCTTCACGGCGAGCTCCGAGCAAATCGTCCAGCTCATCGACCGGGTACTTGAGGCGGAGCAGGAACACCAGGTGCGCGCTCACCTGGTCCAGAACGACGACGACGACACTATCTTCATGTTGGCCGCGCTCCCCCGTGAGCGCTGGTCCGAGGACCTCCGGTCTCGCATGGAGAAGCTCTTGGTCGGCCGGACCGGCGCCTCCTACAGCGACCACGGTGTCTTCGTCGGCCGCTACCAGACCATGCTGGTCCACTTCTTCCTTACCGGCGTCAACTCGCTCGACAGCGAGGCTCGCGACGCTCTGCTGGCGGATGTCGCGGATGTCGCCACCCCTTGGCAGGACCGCGTCTTCGCTGCACTGGGTCGTCGCTTCGACGAGGAGCGCGCGAGTGAGCTGTTCCTCCGCTACGGCAATGCCTTTGAGGGCATCTACACCCAGGTCACCGACCCCGACCGCACCGCCGCCGACATCGAGAAGCTGGAGTGCTTGCCCCTCGACCACGGTGTCGAGGTCGCGCTGTTCCGCGATGAGAAGGGCCGCGTCAACCTGCGCTTGTTCCAGGCCCAGGACATCATCCTGTCCGCCATCCTGCCGGTGCTCGACGACTTTGGGCTCGTGGTCATCGATCAGTTCGCAGATGAGGTGAAGCCCATCGGGCTGCCTGCCCGCACCATCGACACCTTCCGCCTTCAGGGCGCTGAGGGCGTCGACACCCAGCAGCTACTCGATCGAGGCACTCTCCTCATCGATGCGCTCCGGGCCGTGTTCGACCACAAGATGCCGGTCGACCCCATGAACCGGATCCTGGTGCCCGCCAGCGTGCCGTGGGAAGGCGTGGACATGCTGCGTGCCTACAACGGCTACGCGCGGCAGCTCGGCCTTCGCTACACCCAGACTCGCGTGCAGGAGATTCTCCTCGGCCGTCCGGGGCTGGTGCAGAAGCTGTGGGCCTACTTCCAGGCCCGCTTCGACCCCGATCTTGACGGCGACCGCGATGCTGCCATGAAGGCCACAGCGGATGTCTGCGAGACTGAGATCTTGCAGATCACCAACCATGATCAGGACCGCGTCTTCTCCACGCTGTTCAACCTCATGCAGGCCACCCTGCGCACCAACTTCTACCGGTCGGACCGCCCCGAGCACTACCTGTCCTTCAAGATGC
>Ga0315322_10001462_pt1 | contig 18350 bp, 17 predicted proteins | sample M110021515metaG_FD_203461 | JGI IMG/M metagenome (GOLD analysis project Ga0315322, IMG submission 203461) | Ammonia-oxidizing marine archaeal communities from Monterey Bay, California, United States - M1 100m 21515 | ecosystem: Environmental > Aquatic > Marine > Intertidal zone | place: USA...
GGCAAGCCGCAAACAAGCATCAGTCGACCGTTTCAACCGGCCGTCGTGGCCGGAGGAAAAGGTATTCAAGGAAAGTAGTTGGGGCAATCCCACCATTCGACTCGCCGATTAATACCACAACCGTACACACTCTAATTTGCCATTCCCAGTTTGCGAAAGCACGGCGGGAAACCTAGGATTACACGAATGAAGCGGATTCATTTTCATTACATATTATTGACCCTTATGTTTTCACTTGCCCTGTCGGGTTATTGCCGAGACAGGCCGGGGCCGCCGCCCTCGCGTTACGGATTCACATTCGTGATTGACGCCAATTCCCTGCCAGAAGGGGTAACCATCAGAGAAGTACGCAGCGAAACGAGCATCCGTTATTTCATAAAGAACACGAGCCATGTACCGCTCATTATCAACGAACGATTTCAAAACAACCGATTAGTGAGTGGTGCAAAACTAGTCTCCGGTGAAGTTTTAAATTACTTTCCAAATGGTGTTCCCATGACAGGGAAACGACACCTGAAAGGCTGGCAATCCCCCTTCGGAAAAATTCCCGAGACGTTGCTTTACATCAAAGAACCCAAAAAAATTTACGAGGGGCGGAGCGCAGGGCTCACCAGAAAAGTGCCGCCGGAGGAGAAGCTATCAATCGCAGCGAACCTGAACGAAAAACCGTACGAGATTTCAGGCACGGTCCACTTTCACCTGAATAAAGCTTACGACACTTTCTATCGCATCAAGATTCCGGAGCCGAAAACTCCGGACCGATGACCAGCCGAACAACATTCACGTTGATTCCGTCGACTAACTCCCGAAATTATAATAATAATTTGGCAGTTCGGTAGCGCTTTTTGTAGTTCGTCAATCCGAACTTTGGTGAAGGCGGTGTTTTCGTGAAAATTAGGATACGTCAACTTCGTTAGCTTCGCCGCCCTTAACTGCTTTCAACGAATCAGCAGAAATGTAATCGTGGTGAGCGGACGCATCATTTGATGCCATCTCCAAAGCAGTCAGTTATTAGCAAAGAAATTATGGCCGAAACAAACGAACTCAAACCCAACACCCTCTTTATCAAGGTGTCGGGATCCGGTCTTCCCGAAGTTGACGGACTCTTCGTCCCCTCGACGGCACCTCCTGCCAAATCTGAATCAGGAACCGTTTCAACTTCCGGCTACTGGAACGGTAAGATGGCGTGGGATCGCGCCGATGGCGCTGCTGCCAGAAGCCCCTCTCTCTCATACTCCAACAGCTACCAATCCTGGAGAATCTCCCGTTTGGACGGTCATCTCGCCTACGAAATCACCTGCGATGACGAGCTGCCGCCGACGGACCGGGAATGGAACGTCTACAAAATGGGAGTAGCTCCCGCCCCCAAGGTCGTACTCCACCACTGTGACCCTAGACAACCCCGCCCAAAGCCCAATGTCGTCTTTGTTCTCGGAGGCCCCGGCACCGGAAAGGGAACCATATGCGAGCTTGCCGAGACTCAACTCGGCTGGACACACCTCTCCACTGGAGAACTTCTCCGCGCCGAGCGTCAGACTGGCGGACCGAACGCCGACATCATCGAGGAATGCCTCGCAGCTGGAAAGCTGGCTCCCAACGAAATCGTTGTGACTCTGCTCAAAAACGCGATAGAAAACGCCTCCCGAACCACGGGAAAGAATAACTTTCTCCTCGATGGCTTTCCCCGCTCCCTAGCCAATCTTGAAGGATGGTATGAAATCTTCGGCCGGGAAACTGAACTCCCAAAAATGCTCTACCTTGAGTGCCCCTACGCCGTTCTTGAGCAGCGTATTCTGGGCCGTGCCAACTTCACCGGCAGAAGCGACGATAATGTTGAGAGCATCAAGCTGAGATTCGACACTTTCAAGGCAGAAACACTGCCCACCGTCGAGCTCTTCAGGAGCAAGAACCTGTGTGTTGAAATCGACACCAGTCAGGACCGACAGACTGTCTATGCCCAAGTCCGAAGCAGCCTCGCTGAGTTCACTGATAAGAGCTTTGCCGCCAAACCGCTCACCGAAAAATCTGAAATGCTCCTGGGCCTGAGACCTTTCCCCAGGAAGGAGTAGATAAGAACTAGCTTTCCTGTCCGTCAGCGTCACATCGAAACCGCGTCGTTAGTGCGAATTGCGTCGATATCGATGAGTACCTTGGGTCAATTATCTGTGCTCAAGATCCTATTTCTGAGGGTTCTCATACCACACAACATTCTTACTTTGCTGGCCGGCAATGAGGGCATCAAGGTCACCATCCTTATCCATGTCCACAAGTCGGATGTCGTAGGCGCACTGATCATCGTTGATTATATGGGTTTTGAATTTTCCTTTGCCGTCATTCTCAAACCATGCGGCTTTACGGCTTAAGTAGGCGCAGGTGACTGCATCAAGATCGCCGTCCTGATCAATATCTCCGATTTGCAGGCAGTGTGGAGATAATAGATCATTGTTAATGTCGTGCATTTTCCATTCGGGGTTTTCAAACCAAATAAGGCCAGTGCCATGGCCACGACTGGCTACAATATCGAGCTTGCCATCTCCATTTATATCGGCAGGCAAAATATTAGTGGCACCGGGATGTTTGCCGGGCAGCATGTGTTTCTTGAAAGGTTGGGTAGGATCCTTACCTGCTTCCCACCAGGCAAACCATTCGCCGTTGTCTGATTTATCGGCAGGGCCGCCTTTGGCTGCAAGGGTGATATCCATACGACCGTCACCATTAAGATCACCTGCACCCAAATAATGACTGAGCCCGGGAGCATCTTCCTCGGCAAAAATATGCCGTGTCCAGCGGTTGGCTTTACGCGGATTCTTGGGAATCTCCAGCCATGCCGCGGAGTTCGGGAATTTGCCTATGGGTTGTCCGCTATTGGCGAGGAGATCCATCTTACCATCACCGTTTACATCCGCCTTGAGTACCCCGTGGATGCCGATAATCTCATCCTCAGCTATACGCACTTTCCAAGAGCTTCCGGTGGGGTTTTTGTTGGGTTGCTCAAACCATACAATCAAACCCGGCTTATAACGTGCGCCGATAAAATCTGCATCTCCATCTCCGTCTACATCAAAAGTTTCTCCGTGGATGAACGTGTGGTTTTTGTCATCACCGATAACAACCTCTTCCCAGGTAGGTGCCACATGCAATCTGGTTTTGCCACCTGCACTACTGATAATGTCGATTTTCCCATCACCCGTGAAGTCGGCCGCTACGGCTACATTGCATCTAAGTCCTTCCCAGACTAAATGTTTCTTCCAAGGGCCTTTTACTTCAGCAGCGTTAGAGAGTGGGCAAATTACTCCCAGTGCAAATAGAGCGAGTTGTTTCATGTTTAGTTTGTATGTTTGCGAGTTTGATCAAATAGAACCTGATTGAGGCGGCAGTTACGGCCTTATCCTTTGCGGCTTCAGTCGAAGAAAATTTCTGGTGGGCGATGAGGGATTCGAACCCCCGACAACCTCGGTGTAAACGAGACACTCTACCACTGAGTTAATCGCCCGCAAGAGCGGGACTGTATGGCAGCTTACAGGGATTTGCAATCCGACTTATTCCTTTTGCTGCTGTCGACGCTTGAAGATAAATTTCCCCTTTGGGGAGGAAGCAGAAAGTTCCCACCCTTCTTTACCAAGATCGTTGAGCCGTGTTTCAAGGCTTATCTCGGTATCGGAAGGATCAATAATCTTGTATTCCCATACGGTATACTCCGGAACTAGTTGAAAGCCTTTAATGTTTTTTACGTTCTCGCTGAGCGCTTGAACGTTCCGGATGGTGTTGGAAATATCCTGTAATGAATCAGCCACCTGCTGACCAGTGGAACGATTGGCATCCGTCTCGGCAGGTGCGGCTGGGGCAGGCGATTTGCCAGCGGGTTGGCCAGCGGGCTTGCCGCAGCCAAGGACGAGGACGAAAGTAAGGGCGATGAGTGGGATTGTATCTTTCATGGTTGAACAATGACTTGGGCGACTTTGCCGTTTTGCATTTGGAAGATTACGGTGGTGTAGGTGCCACCGAGTTTCATATTGCGGACTTTCAGGCCGCGATAGGTCCAGTATTCTCCCTCCTTTTGGTCTGGATCGCCGAAGACCTGGGTGATGATTGCCTCGGGTTTTCCGGGGTAAATTTCATCAATTTTGTACTTACCGCCACCTGTGGACCATTCGGTTTTATAACCGGGTGGTTTGGGCGGGCCCGTCGGGGCCAATCCGGGAATGATTGTGCCGGGGTTTGTGCCCGGCTGACCCCCGGGGCGGATTCCGGGGCTAGGACCAATTCCAGGAATTCCACCGCCGCCCGTGCCGCCGCCAAAGGCTTGCTCCAAACCGTGCAATTGTTGCCCCAGCGCTCCGCCCATCATCTGTCCCACCGCAGCCATCAATTCGTTTGAATCCGCGGCGTTATTAATTGTGTCCAGTGCTTTATCCACCGTGTTGAGGAATCCCAACAGCTGCGTCTTCTGGTAATCGGACATTTGTGCGTCGCTCCCGAGCATCTGGCCCATGGGCATTTCTCGCTTTAGTTCGGTGATGAATTGATCCATTCCATCGGCCATTTCTTTGGGCAGCCAGCGATCTTCCACTTTCACCATGTCAATTTCCGAATCTACCTCGTCGATCTTCATATCGACTGAGCTAAGTTTTACTTTCGCAGTTGTTTCAGTTGATTCCACCAGCTCAACTTTGATTCCCTTAACCCATTTCCGAAATTCCGCCAAATCCTTCGGCACTTCTGGGTTCCTAGCTGCGTCATTCTTCAATCCCCAGTTGAGAAATTTCTCCAAAGCCGGTGAACTCATCAGCTTGCCGCCATCTTCCTTGAGTGCCGCACCAACATCCGGATTCTTGAGCCATTCCGGCGTCATCGACTTGCTATTAACGACAATCTCGAGCAGGCTCACAATACCGCCCCAGTTGTCATAGAAAAATTTGCCATCTTTATCGAGGCCTTCGAGGGCTCCCATGGCCTGAAGGGTTTCTTTGATCACCGTTTCTTTATTTTTCAGAACTCCGGTGGCTTTTTTCAATACGGCAATGGTTTTCGTTTGGATCTCGGGGTCGACATTGGCTCCGGATTTTTTAATCTCATCATGAATTAACTTTTGATGCTTGGCGGGCAGTGCCTCCCAAAGCACCTCGGGTTTGTTATTCGCCAATCCATTCAAGACATATTTAATGGTGCCATCTGGTGTGTTGATGTCACCGCCACCCATGTATTTAGCCCAGAGATCCGGACCATACTTATAGCCGGCAAAGCCGATACCGCCGAGGGCAAGCACTCCCACTAGGATGAAAATAATTTTCTTGGCACCGCCACTCTTGGCAGCGACGGGCGCACCGAATTGGGCGTTGGGTGCCATGGCAGCCGGCGCGGCAGGTCCAGTGGGGGGAGGCGTTGCATCTCCAGATGGCGGAGGTGGGGGAGTACTCATATTCGGCCTTTTAAAAACATCTCAATCAATCAATCGTTGCCGCATTAGACGGAAACACAGGGATTTTGTCCAACGTATTTTCAGATGGTTCTAATAAATTAGACGCGAAAGGCGGACGAAAGTTTCGAATTAGTTCTCCTAAACAAGAGAAAAGGGGCAGCATAGCTGCCCCAGCTCCCCAGGCGAATCAGTCCTTCTATTGTTACAGCAACTTGTGTTTTTTTTAGAGGCTGTTCTAACCTGTTCTTAATATATACAGAGCAAACTCCGTGCCAAGTCCTCCCCCACAATGAATAGCCCGTTTTCCTGTGGAAAAATAACCCTAACGTTTTTCAGGTGGGAAACTTTGCGCGAGATCAGCGCGTTTTGCGTGGGAATTCTGCCAAAAAAAACGCGCGGCATTACACCGCGCGGGATGGTAATTCCCACCTACTTTTGTTTTGCGCCCTGCTCGATCCAGCGTTTGATGAGATCGGCCACCGGTTGAGAAATACGATTTCCCTTGGGCGGCATGCGATCATCATCGCTATCGGGAAGCATGATACGCATGTGAATTGCACTTTCGCCGGGCTTGCCCGCCACGAAAATAGGCTCGCCATCGGCACCCTTTATTAGCTCGGCAAAACTATCGAGCCGCAGCTTGCCTTTTTGTTTATCTTTGCCGTGACACTCGGTACAACGTTTTTGGATGACGGGCATAATGTCTTTGTCGAAAGTAGGCATCTTGATTGCGGCAATGCGTTCCGCATCCGCCTTGGCGGCTTTGGCTGCTGCTGCGCGCGCAGAGGTTTCGGAAGCCGCACGTGCCTTGGCCAATCGGGCGAGCGTGTTCACACTGCGCAAATCCTTACCCACACCGAGGTTGATGGAGAGGTCTTTGTTGCCTGCTTTCGCCATGGCCTCCTGAAATGCCTTGGCCTTGGCCTCGGTCACTTTTGTTTGCCACAAGTACAGGCTCTTGAGTTTCTTTAAATTCTTGAGCTTGCCCAGCCCGGCATCGGTCACGCCGGTGCCATAAAGATTCAGGTATTCTAAACTGGAAAGCCCGCCGATGGTATCCAGTGCCTGATCTGTGATTTTCGTTTTTTCAAGGTGGAGTTTCTTCAATCCGTTGAGCCCCTTCAAAGACGCCACCCATGCATCGTCGGCATCAGGATGTTGCAGTGAAATCTCCACCGCATTGCCCAACTCACCCAGCAGCTTGGCCTCGGCCACGGTGAATCCTTTCGTTTTGCCAAAGGAATCTTTCGTGATGGTCACACTGTATTCCTTTGCATCCTTGGCGATGTACAGCACGCGACCGCCCAGTGTTTTAATCCGGGTGACAGCGGCTTGCTCTTTTGAATTTTGGGCGACGGGGGCGGGTGCGCCTGCTTGGACATTTTCATCCGGCGTAGCACAGCTGAAGAGCACCAAGGCGGTGAGGGAAAGGAAGGTTCGTTGAATGGATTTCATCACGCGCCAAGGGTAAGCGGGTGTGCGGGGAAATTCAAACGATAAAGTTGCCGAATGGGCCGACTAACTACGCCCGGCCGCCTTGATGATGGGCTTCAGCTCGCGCATCAATTTCTTGAAGCCATCGAGCGTGATCTGCTGCGCGCCATCGCTCCACGCCTCGGCGGGGTTGGGGTGCACCTCAATCAGCAACGCATCCGCGCCCATCGCCACCGCGCCTTTGCAGAGGCTGTTGATGAGATCCGCCCGGCCGCAGCCTTGGCTGGGATCAATCACGATCGGGCAGTGCGATTCCTGTTTCACCGCCGGAATGGTCGAAAGATCCAGCGTGTTACGCGTGTAATTCTCAAAAGTTCGAATGCCCCGCTCGCAAAACATCAGCCCCGCGTTTTCATTGGCTAATACATACTCACCTGCCAGCAGCCATTCCTCAATGCGCATGGACATCCCGCGCTTGAGCAGCACCGGCTTACCCGTGCGCGCCGCCGCAATGAGCAGCTGAAAATTCTGCGCATTACGCGTGCCGATCTGCAGGATATCCGCGTACTCTGCCACGAGATCCACGTGTTTTTGCGAAAGGAGTTCGGTGATGATCGGCATTCCCGTTTCGTCACGCGCCTTAGCCAATAGTTTCAGGCCCTTTTCGCCGAGTCCCTGAAATTCATAAGGGGAGGTTCGCGGCTTGAAAGCACCCCCGCGCAAAATCGTGGCGCCCGCCTTGCACACCGCGTGGGCAGTTTCCATTAATTGCTTTTCACTCTCCACCGAGCACGGCCCTGCCATGACTTGCATTTTCTTCCCTCCAATTAAATGGCGCCCCACTTTCACCGTGGAATTTTTTGGATGCGCCTCGCGGCTCACCAATCGGAACCGACTTTGAATGGGCGTTACACTCTCCACCTGCGGCCACGTAGTGAGTTTTTCCAACGAAGGATTTTTCTCCTCATCCCCGATTGCGCCCACCACCGTGCGCGCCACCCCGCGCATCACGTGAGGCTCGTAGCCGAGTTTCCGAATCTCGCGCAGCACACTATTTTCCTGCCGCTTCGTGATCCGTGGTTTAAGAACAATAATCATAAAGTGCGGCAACCTAATGCGCGGGCCGAACGCGGTCAACGGAAATGGGAGAGCTACAAATAAACAACCCACAAAAAAAACCGCCCGATGATGAACCGAAGTCCACCGCCGGGCGGTTACCAATCCTTTTCAAGGGGGCTCCCTTGCGGGAGTTCTCTCGAGGTCGTTGCCCTTGGTAGGGCAATTACCCCTTTCAGGGTAACAGCCAAATCCGACCCCCCAGCCTGCCTTCCGAAGGAGGCAGGCCAACCTGTCTCCCCGAAGGGTGACTGGCCCGGGTGGGAGCTGCCTCTTTTCGTCCTGCTCCCGAAGGAGTATTCCGTCAAAGGTGATTCCGAAGAATCGCGTTCCCGTGGTCGGCTGACCGACCGAGCGTTTCCGAAGATCCGCTCAACGCAGAAAAATTTATCACAAAACAGCCGAACACCAAGCGGGAGTTGTACTTTCGTATACACCGGATTTTCACCGGTTATTCACAATGGGCGAAGCTAGTTTTTCAACGCACGTGAGCATTCAGGATGAATTTCACCAGCGGTGCGGGATCTTTAAGGCTATGCGGATGATGCCCGACGCCGGGTTTGTGGATGACTTTGATTTGGCCGCCAAGCTTTTGATAACGGCTTTCGAGGATCGCCGTGTTCTCCGCCACCGGCACCACCGGATCTGCATCGCCCACCACATGGATTAGCGGAACACCAGCCTTGGCCAGCGGCGCAAGGCCATCAACAGGATTACCCGCAAAAGCACTCGCCTCCTTTTCAGTTAAACCATAGGTCGCAAGGCAGCGCTTCCAAGTCGGCCCGTGCCCCTTCCCTTTCCCCTTGCCGCCCGGCCAACTTTTGATATCGCACACCGGCGCATCGCCATAAATGCAACCCACCTTGGCGGGATTTGTTTTCGCCCAGTTATAAATTATCAACCCGCCCCGACTCATGCCTTCCAATGCGGGTCGCGAATGGAAGCCGTGCGTCGTGGTGAGATATGTATAAAAGCCATCCCAACGCGCCACCGCTTTTGGACTGCCGAAGAGATTACCCACTTCACAATAAGCCACGTGCCACCCGAGCTGGAGCAGCGCCAGATCGAGCTGTGGTTGGTGCCCCCAAAAGCGCGCGCGCCAAATCCACGGCTTGCCAGCGGCAGCCTTTTTGGGCGCGACGATTTTGCACGCCACTCCATCACGTTGAAAATTAAAGAGGGTAAACCCATGAAAGTCACCCTGTTTGCCAGGAAATTCTTCCGCCTGCGCAAAGCAAGCAGCCGCCAAAAATATCAACCAAAGACGCATGCACAAATGCTAAAGAAGTCGGCTGAAAAAACCCAATAAAAAAACTGGCGGAGCACGAGGGCTCGAACCCCGGCTCAAGCAGGATTCAGAGGCAACGCTGTTAGTGAAATACGGCGACGTTAAGTTCTTCGGATTATAATTGTCGATAACCTGTGAAAACACTGTTCATACGAAAGAACAACTCCAGCTTGGCGTTGGGAGAATTTGTGATAGTTTCTTCTGCGTTGAGCGGCTCTTCGGAGCAGCTCGGTCAGCCAGCTGACCACTTCAGAAGAAAGCAGTCCTTCGGGACAGTGGGAATCTGAAAACCTGAAAGTCAGGCCTTCGGGCCAGTCAGGAAGGGGTTAGCAGGCAGGTGCCCTACCAAGGGCATTGACCTTCGAGAGAAAGCCCGCAAGGGCCGGATCGAAAAGGATTGGTAGCCGTCCGGCGATTGAACTTCGGTTTGGTCCAAGGGCGGCTTTTTTTGTTTCTATCAGCCATGGACGAATCTATCGAAAAACTTGAACTTCTTGTTTCGGATAAACTGAAAGAGCTGCGTGTAAAGACTCGGGAGTTGTTTGAGGTCAAAATTGATCCGACTATTTCATTCGACTTACGAGGCCAAGCTGCCGGTCAGGCGAATTATCGGCATAATGTGATTCGATTGAACCGTGAGTTACTAGAAAAGTATACTGCAGACTTTATCGACCAAACAGTTCCTCACGAATTCGCGCATCTGGTTGCCTATCGAGTCTATGGCAGTCGCATAAAGCCGCACGGAAAAGAATGGAAATCGGTGGTGCTAGCCTTAGGCACCAAACCAGTCAGAACACACAGTTACGAAGTAACACCCACTAGGCGACTGAAACGCTTTCGCTACCAGTGTGATTGCCCGGATTCGTCATACGAGATTACCTCGGTGAGGCATAACAGGATTCTGCGAGGGCATATCTACCTCTGTAAAAAGTGTGGCGGCTCTCTCCGCCATCAGGCGAATCTCTGATCTAATTTGCCCAAACTTTCTCACGCAAAGAAGAACACTGGTCGAAAGTTAGAACTGGTTCTCGTTAATATGGTGAGGAAGAAGAGGTGCTCACTCCTTTTTGATGTTGATAGGCGGCATTCGCCGTGCAACCTTTCTCCTTCCATGAAAAACACCAAAGCATTCTTCATTGCGATTAGTCTCGGTCTCGTGGTTAGCACCGAAGCAGCTAAGGCAAAGGTCCTTAAGGTTGGCACCAAGCCCGAGAGCGTTTGCCGCGGCTTCGGTGGCAAACTGTATGTAACCATGATCAATGCTGAGGAACCAGGGGATGGCGGCATTAACATTATTGATGATGGTAAGGTAAAAGAGTTTTGCCGTGGCATGAACTCTCCCAAGGGAATAGCTTTTGTAGGCGGGCACCTCGTGACGGCCGACGAAACCACCGTATGGAAGGTGGATAAAAAAGGCAAAATCACCAAGCTAGCTGAGAAGAAAGATTTCTCTAACGAGATTGAGTTTCTTAACGACGTAGTTGCCAGCCGTGACAAAAAGAGCGTCTATGTCACCGAAATGAGCACGCCTGGACCGATGTTTGATCCGGAAAAGGAACGCGCGCTCTGGCCCATCGGCAGCAAGCAGGACAAGGAGCTCCCGAGCAAAGGCTGCGTTTTTAGAGTTACCTTATTTGGCAAAGTGACCCTCGCTGTACCCGCCGGCAACAAACTAATGCGTTTTCCCAATGGTGTTACGATAACCGGCAAGAAAGATGAAGAAATTCTTGTGATGGGCGACTTCTTTACTGGCAATATCGTAGCCTACAACAAAGACAAATTCCGCGTTCTCGCCAAGGGAATGCGTGGTGCCGACGGCTTGGCATTTGGCAACGGCATGATCTACGTATCCAGTTGGCCGCTGGGCAAGGTATGGAAGTACGATCGTAAAGCTAAAAAGACGACTGTGCTCACCGATAAGTTCACCACCGCCGCCGATTTCTTCTACGACCGAAAAAACAAGCAGCTAATCATTCCTGATATGCTCGAAGGGACGTTGACCTTTTTGCCTGTGGAATAATACTCCGTGGATACGCGCAGGCGGTTGGAGACATTCACCGGACGTTCGGCTAGAATAAAAATTAGCTCCGTGGAATCAATCGGGGTCATGCTCATCCTGCCATTCCCATAGCGCACCGACAAATGCGCCGATGAGAGTGAAAACAATCACATAGCCCCAATTTTCTAGGAGAGCACCTTTCACGACTAGTACGATAAGCACGAAAAATCCACAGATCAGTGCATCACATATACTTCTACGCAAGACACTTCGAGCGGTAGCCTTTGGGTTGGTTTTAGATTTTTGGAACCCAAGAAATCCCATGACCTGAGCTTCACATTATTTTGTTGGTAAGGCAAGGTTGTGAAGTGAAAAGCGGGACTGAAGTCGCCCCACGCACCACCTACTACAATATATCAAAATGATTATAATGGGGTATGCACAGGCGACGGAGAAGAAGCAGGGAGCAAAGCGCAATTCCTCCCCTCAAGTCGCGAGCAAAAACACAATGATTCCAATGGGATAAATCAGACCGAGATTGGACATATTGGAGGCAGCCAAATTATCAAGATTCTGCTGGCAGCTCTCATCACTTTCCTGCTCCTTAGCCAAAGAAAACACGGCATAGAAACTAGTTAGTTCGGGTAAAGACGTAATTACTCCTAAAATCCAGCCAACCGCCCATTCAGCCACATTCATCTGCTTAACGATGGATTCTGCAACCCCGCCGAGGTAATTGCCTGCCACAATGATCCCTGCAATCCCCAGTAGTATTAATATAATTCCCCTGAAACCCTTGGAGGAGTCATTGGATGCAGTATCCTTCTGCTCATCCGGATCCGGCGGGTTGAACTTTTTATCGAGAATTACATATGCCACAAAGAAGCTAAATAATATCAGCGCCGACCAGGGCGACCTTGCCCATTGCTCCCGAGTAACAAGAATGACCGGTAGCACGATGGCCCCCAAGGCAAACCCCATCTCGTCAATGAACTTCCTCTTAGTTAAATCCTTGGATCGACCGAAATAAAGTACAGCAGAAATGAACAATACCAGATTGATGATATTGGAGGCGGTTACATTCCAGAGCCCCGCACCTATCAGGCCCTTGGCAGCAGTGCTGACTGTGCCAACCAATTCAGGGGTTGAAGTAGCGTAACCCAAAATTTGGCCCTTCACCTTCCGGGGCATCTGCCAAGCCTCGGAAGTCAACTCAATCCCCCTGATCAGCAGCAGACGCGTGATGAGCACCACCCCTATCCCCAGCAAGATCAGCCACACGAAATTCTGGTAAGGGCCAAGCATCTAGAAACTATAATCTAGAAACCATATTAAGGGCAAACCCAGATAGAAAATACTGGTAGGAGCGCGGGGGCTCGAACCCCGGACCAATGGCTTAAAAGAACATTGATCGGTTATAAAAAACCCCTAAAAACCTCTGCTCTAATTTACTCACGCTTCCTCACGCAAAGCCATTGCTCCACTTTCGATTTAAGTCGTCCTATTGGGGGGAGGCTGAAGAAGAAGCGAAAAGGGTGAACGGGTTCGTTTTTATTGCTTTAGGGGATTGAGAGCCATAGAGTTATCAACTGACCGTTATGGATGTGAATGATTTGCGTATATTAGCCAATGGGGGTGATCCAGACGCCATATATCAGCTTGGCCTGATGTACGAATCAGGAGAAGGTTTTATGCAAAACACGCCTATCGCCATAAAACGGTTCCGTGAAGCTGCAGATAAAGGTCATGAGAAGGCGAAAGACAAGCTGGAGCAACTATCGCGTAAACATAAGACGGCCGCATATGTTCCGAAGGCAATCAAGAAACTTGAAGCTGATGCAGGCCTCGAATCACAAAATGATCCGTCATTAAAACGCGAATTCACATCCAAGAACCGTGTCAAGCTGGCCGGACAGAGATTTTACTTTGCCGAAAAATCTTTTAAAATGGATGGGGGCACAATGTTAATAGGCAGTGAAAACATTGCTTTTTTGTCAGATGAAAAAAATTTGCCTCTTCTCTCGCAAAATCTAGATGAATACCAACTGCGCCCCAATGCCATGCAGTTGATGTGGAAGGATGTAAGCAATTTTACCGTTAAAGAGGGATCGGCAATTGACAGGACAGACAGACTTCCGCCCGAAGATCCTAGCGTCTGGGAGGTTGGCCTGCTCGGCATAGCTGCTCGCAGCGACCGTTGGAGGCCATTTGTTTTTGGTGCGGGTGTGCTGTCTTACATATTGAATCCGATGGCCCTTATAGAAGCCGCTGGGGAATTAGTATCGGAATCACTCGGGAAAAGCACGAGTAACGATGCATGGAACTATGACGAACCCGCAAGCCTATGGCATCTAGAAATAAACACACATGACGGAGGCTGGGCCATGATTGACAGAGTTAAATTTATAGATGGCCAGGATAATAGCCGCTTGGATTTAAGGATGGAGTTGAGGCTATTCTTCGAGTTTTGCGAACATAAAGGTAACGCTGACGAGCTAATCACCCCAGACAAAGCTACGGAATTGTGGGATGACCGAAAAAAGATAATTTACAACTATATTAATAATGAAATAAAAAAAGAATTTGACCTTTTGCAGGGCGTTTATCTTCTTGCAATAGCGACATTTTTAATTGGCGCAATATCATTTGCAGTTTCGAATGGCAAAATCTTGGGGATTACTGATAGCCTGTACCTTTTGCCAGCTTTTTGCTTCTTTGTTTTAGGGGAAATCTGCAACGTCTGGACAGTTGTGAAGTTTAACAAACTCAAGCGGTATAATAAAAAACTCTACCGAATACTGTTAATAGAATTACTACCTTTGATTCCCCTCACGTTTGTAGCGATATATAAAGTTTGCACTGAGTACTGACTAGCTACAATACCGCTAGCCAGTACAGAACCCCCAACAAGAACGCGGTTATGGGCCTGATTGATACAGCGGTGAAGGAGGCCTCCTATGAGGAAAACAGTTTGCCTAATTAAACCTCACGTTTTCTCACGCAAAATTTGGTGATAAATGGTGAGAAATGGAATCGAGAAATGGCCAGACGTAAGAAAGCCCACGTTTTCTGGTAGGAGCGCGGGGGCTCGAACCCCGGACCAATGGCTTAAAAGGCCACTGCTCTACCAACTGAGCTACACTCCCGTCAGTGGGGCGCGCAGTGTAGCGGCCAAACCGGATCGATCAAGTCAAAATGAATGGGTAGACTGATAGGCATTTTCGATCGAAAAACCCCACTTACGTAACTGTTTATTGGTTGTGAATAATTCCGGATATAAAATGCCTGAAAAGGGGTTGCCAGCCTCATGGGGGTTTGATAAAAAAGCGGCTCTGCGGATGCCCCCCATCCAATCCGCAGAACTATAACCGTCGCGGCGACGCCCACCACCCAGCCGCGGCGGTTCCTTTTTGGGGATTCCACTTCAAACGCCCGGCGAATTATGGCAGGATAGAGGCATCATATTTTTGGCAGACATCGGCTTTGAACTCGTAGCGCTCGTTGGATCTATCCTCTTCGGCATCTGCGCTGCCGTTTGGTTCTGGACGGAATTGCATTGAGGCAATTCTATTTTTCCAACACCCAGATATTCCGATACCTCACGGGGTTGCCGTGATTTTGTAGATGCAAAAACCCCGGCGCGGCACTTTCGGCTAATGGGCTGGCGGTAGTGCGTTTGGGGAGCTTTACGTCGTCATGGATTTTCACGCCGTTATGGAAAACGGTAATGCGAGCGTCTTCCACTTTCTTGCCGTCCTTGAATTTTGCAGCGGTGAAATCAATGTCGTAGGTTTGCCAAGCGAGTGGCGGGAGGCACATGTTCACATCCGGCGCTTTAATGCTGTAGATGCCGCCGCACTCGTTGTGTTTCCCAGCAAGCCCAAATGAGTCGAGCACCTGCACCTCATAACGGGCCTGCAAATAACAACCGCTATTGCCGCGCCCCTGCCCTCTGGCCTTGGCCTTGAAAGGCAGTTTAAATTCGACGTGCAAACGGTGACTCTGAAATTGTTTTACGCTATTTGCGCCCTGCTCCAGCAAGCCATCTTCCGTGATTTTGCCAGGCTTGAATTGTTTTGCATCGGTACCATCGAAAAGCACGATTGCACCCTTGGGCGGCTTACTACCAAGGGTTGGGCTTTTGCGATTCACGGCTTCCAACTCGCGCGTATCCGCGCCAGCCGCAGTCAGGTGCAGCTTGCCGCCATTGATACGCACAGCCCAACCATCGGCCTTGGGGAAATCAGCCCCGGTGGCGTTGGTGGTCCCGTTGAGTTCGATTTTCTTACCCTTGTCCCATCCGGCACCGGGCAATCCGCCTTTGTGAATCACCGCACGAAATTTACCATCGCCCAGCGCGATGACCTGCACGCCGGCGCGTTTGCCGGCATACTCGCCTTGGATTTGATAATCCTGCCCAGCCTCGTTGGCATTGAGAATCGTACCGCCCTTGTCCGCCGCAAACGCGAGATGAGAAGCAAAAATGGAAAGTAACGAACAGTGAATGAGTTTTTTCATATGTGTCATAGTTGAATAGATTCGTGGAAATTATACTCCAACACCAACACGGAGCAAGCCGCGGATGAAGAAAAAACGGTTTGAAGCACTGACGTGTTTTGATATAGTCGGTTTTTCCGTTGCAGCATGAGTAAAGTGAGAACCATTTTTGTGGTAATGTGTTTAGGGGCGATTAACGCCTCCGCCGCCGGTTTGCCGAAGGTGAGCACCGCCGCGCCAGCCATCCAATGCCACGACCAAGCCAACAAACCGTGGAGCCTCGCGGGCACGTTGGAACGTCACGATGTGAAGGCGGTGTTGCTCTATTTCTATCCCAAGGACGACACGCCGGGATGCACACGACAAGCCATCGCGCTGCGCGATAACGTAGGCACTCTCGGCCAAAAAGGCGTTCAAGTGGTGGGCGTAAGTTTTGACACTGCCGCAAGCCATCAGCGCTTCATCAAGAAATGCCAGCTCAATTTTACGTTGCTAACCGATCCCAAGGGCAAAGCGGCCGATGCCTACGGGGTGCGCGTCCCAAAGCGCGCGCTTGCCCGCCGCGTGAGCTTTCTCATTAGCAAGAAAGGTAAAATCCTCGCCGTATTCGACAACCGAAACTCCGCCAAGCACCTTCCAAAAATGCAGGCGGCCATAGAAGCCCACCTCAATTGACCCCCGACGCCCGCATCTACGTAGCCGGCCATCGCGGCCTTGCGGGCAGCGCCATCTGGCGCGCGCTAGAGGCCGCCGGACACACAAATCTTATCGGGCGCACCCACGCGGAATTGGAATTGCTGGACACCCACGCCGTGGAGAAATTTTTTGAGGCGGAAACGCCCGAGTACATTTTCATCGCCGCCGCGCGCGTGGGCGGCATCAAAGCCAACAGCACTTTGCCCGCGCAATTCCTGTTTGAAAATCTGCGCATCCAAAACAATCTCATCGACGCCGCTCACCGGCACGGCACGAAGAAGCTCCTTTTTCTCGGCAGCTCCTGTATCTACCCCAAGCTCGCCCCGCAACCGATGGCCGAGGCGCATCTGCTCACCGGGCCGTTGGAGCCCACCAACGAATGGTACGCCATTGCAAAAATTGCCGGCATCAAAATGTGCCAGGCGTATCGCCGGCAATATGGCAGTGATTTTATCGCAGCGATGCCAACGAATCTTTACGGGCCGAATGATAATTATGACCCCGAGGGTTCGCACGTGTTGCCGGCGATGATCCGGCGCTTTCACGAGGCCAAGGCGAGCGGCGCGGAATCAGTCAATTGCTGGGGCAGCGGCACGCCATTGCGGGAATTTTTGCACAGTGATGACCTCGCAAGCGCGTGCGTTTTTCTTATGGAAAATTACAGCGAAGAAGAATTCATTAATGTTGGCCTCGGCACTGAAGTTTCCATCCGCGAGCTGTCTGAATTGGTCGCCGAAGTGGTGGGCTACCAAGGCAAACTCGATTGGGACACCTCCCAACCCGACGGCACCCCGCGCAAATTAATGGATGGCTCCCGCTTGGAGGCAATGGGTTGGAAACCAAAAACCGAATTGCGCGAAGGCATCACGGCGGCGTACATAGAATTTCAAAAAAAGTACGCCTAACCGATCAACCAAACGCCTTCAATTCGGCCTCGGTCATTTCACGGATTAAATCTTCAAACGTTGTTTTCGCTTCCCAACCCAGTTGTTCCTTGGCGCGGGCGGGATTGCCGAGCAAACGCGATGGCTCGGCGGGGCGCATAAAACGTTCATCGCGTTTGATGTGATCAACGGCGTTCAACTCCACGGTGGCGAAGGCGAGGTCGACAATGTCCTGCACGGTGTGGAGTTTGCCGGTGGCGAAAATGTAATCGCCAGCGGTGTCCTGTTGCAGCGCGAGCCACATTCCGCGCACGGTGTCACGGGCATCGCCCCAATCGCGCTCGGCACTGGTGTCGCCCAGCAGCAATTCCTTTCGCCGACCGGCCTTAATGGCAGCCGCAGCACGACAGATTTTTCGGGTCACAAAATTCTCACCGCGCCTGGGCGACTCGTGATTGTACGCGATGCCGTTGCAGGCAAAGATCCCGTGGGTTTCGCGGTACACCCGCGTCATGTGGGTGGCAAAAGATTTGGCCACGCCGTAAGGATTCACCGGCAAATGCGGGGTGGATTCATTTTGAGGTGAAACTTCGGGGCGCCCAAAAATTTCACTGGAGGAAGCGTGATAAAAACGCGGTGGCTTCGGCAAATCTCGCATCATTTCCAGCAACCGCAGCGTGCCGATTGCGGTCATATCGACGGTGGCTTCGGGGATCTCAAAGCTTAAGCCCACGTGACTTTGGCCAGCGAGATGGTACAACTCATCAGGCGAGGATTTTTCCAACATCCGCCGCAAGGTGGTTGGATCGTCTAGTTCGGCGTAGTGCAGAAAAAGGGATTGGTTGTAAATTTCCGGATTGTGATAAAGATGATCGAGGCGCGAACGTTCCAGCGTGCTGGTGCGGCGAACGAGTCCGTGGACTTCGTAACCTTTTTCCAAAAGCAAATCGGCGAGGTAGGAGCCATCCTGCCCAGTGATTCCGGTGATCAATGCGCGAGGGCGGCTCATTCGCGTTC
>Ga0315322_10001466_pt1 | contig 18301 bp, 19 predicted proteins | sample M110021515metaG_FD_203461 | JGI IMG/M metagenome (GOLD analysis project Ga0315322, IMG submission 203461) | Ammonia-oxidizing marine archaeal communities from Monterey Bay, California, United States - M1 100m 21515 | ecosystem: Environmental > Aquatic > Marine > Intertidal zone | place: USA...
CAGCCCGTATTCCCTGTTCGTCCCTGTTCCCCAAGGTCAGGGAACCCGTGGGCGTTTCGATCTTCAGGACACCCTCTGAAATCTCCGCTAGCTTGGATAAAAAGACGCGTTCGAAAAAACCCTTTCCGGCGGACGAGCGCAGGGGGAGTTCGGATGCTCTCTCAGTTGCTTGTTTGTTCATGTGCGGAAGGATCCTCCAAGTTTTTGGGGTGCGGGTAAAAAGGGCAACCCTTCAAGCGCAGAAGGAGGGCGTTCCAATAAATCCCGAAGGTAACCTTGAAGGTCAGAAATGGGAATCGCAAAAGAGCCCAGGCCAAGTTACCTGCCGTAACCGGTTTGCGGAGCAAGTCGAGGTGGGCGGTAAAGAATACCTTATCCTTTTCCCGGAGGAACATATCGACTTTCAAGTCTTCGCCAGGGCGGGAGAATCTCCAGTCGTAGTTGACGTTCATTCCGATGAATGGAGAGACGTGGAACTCCTTTTCGAAACGGTGTTTCGACTTGTTGGAACGTTCAGTATCCGAGTCTTCCCACTGGAAGGCCTTCACATAGCGTTCGCCCCATGGGGTGTTGGTGATCTCAGCCATAAGGGCATGGGGGCGGGTCTTCTCCTCGTCCCATGCGTAGTAGAAGGTTACCGGGTTGAAGCAATGACCGAAGGTTCTGAGGTGGGTGAGTACGGAAATGGGACCTTTGACACGAGCTCCCGTCTGTTCGGACATGGTTTTCCTCACTGCCTCTTCAAGGCTGGGAACCTGAGGGGCATGGTAATCCTTCCGCTTGAATGAGGATAGGTTCGAACGGTTGACCGACCAAAGCCAGCGCCCCTTGAAGACCGTATCGAGTTCGTCGAGGAAAAGATGGGGCATGAAGACCTTGTACTTCAAGTCATGCCTCTTTGGAGATTTGCGGTGATGGCGCACCTCGCCGAAATAAAGGCAACTCTTCATCCCAGTGAAGTTCCGAAGGCCTCGCATACGCGAAGCCCGCTGTTTAGCCCATCCTCATGGAACCCGTATCCCCAGTAAGCGCCGCAAAGGGATATTCCCCGGTTTCGGATGAAGTTTCCGTGCCTTTGCTGGGCCTCCTTCCTGCCCTTGTGATAAGTCGGGTGGGAAAACTCGAATTCATCATGCATTGCAGATTCCTGAATTTCATTTCTTTGGTTGAGCGATACGCAAAAGGGCTCGTCCGTAGGCAGGCTTTGCAGGATGTTCATGTCATAGGTGACGATAGCTTGCCTTTTGCTCTCCTTGGACAGGTATGCATTCCAGCTTGCCCGGGCTGATTTTCTCCGGGGGAGCAGGGAATCGTCGCTATGCAGGGAAACCATGTTTTTTTCGTAGGGAAAGGATTCCAGGAGAGCAACCTCGTCTGCGGAGGGCGAGGCGATCAGGCGAAGAGCTTGATCGGCATGACAGGCGAGAATCACTTCCTCAAATGATTCCCTGGTACCGTCGGGGAAGGAGAGTTCGACTCCTTCTTCGGTCCGCGTAACTTTTTGCACGCCTGCATTAAGCCTGAGCCGGTCTCCCAATTGATTGGCAATCTTGTCGACGTAAGTGCGCGAGCCACCTTTGAGTACCCGCCAAACCGGACGATCGAATGCCTGGAGCATTTGATGATTTTCCAAAAAGCTCGCTACGAACTCCATTGGGAATTCTCCGAACCTCGTGGTTGAGCAGGACCAAAGGGCCGCCCCCAAGGGGAGAAGAAAGCACTCCTTGAAACGATTTCCAAACCGATGGGTTTTCAGGAACTCGTCAACTGTTTCCATGCCCGGGGGATTCTCCTTGGTCAGTTTGTGAAAGCGTATGATATCAAGAGCCATTTTCCAGTGAAGTGGATCGGTTGCGTTGCGCAGATGTCCAAAGAGTCCGCGAATCGATTCACCGCTATACTCGAGCTTCAAGCTGTCCGAACGGACGGAAAACCCCATCCGGGTAGCTTGCGACTCGACTCCGAGCAGATCGAGAAGCCTGACGAAATTCGGGTAATTTTGTTCGTTGAAAACGATAAACCCGGTATCCACTTGGTAAGTCCCGGTTTTTCCCGTGACCTCGACTGTGTTTACATGTCCACCCGGCTTGGAATCGGATTCGAAAAGTGTAAGATCATGCTTAGGACCAAGGAGGTGTGCGCAGGCGAGGCCAGATATTCCAGATCCTACGACAGCAATTTTCACCGTTTGGCTTGCGTCGTACTTAGGGAGAGGCTTTTTCTTTAACCCAGGTGGGTACCGGACGGAGTTTGCGGACCAATCCGAAAAAAGACATGAGCTTCAAGCCATAGTAAGTCAGATCGATCTCTCGTTTGCGAAAGCCCTGCCTGGTCGATGCGGGGTAAAAGTGATGATTGTTATGCCATCCCTCTCCCAAAGTAAGCAGGGCGAGCAGAAGATTGTTCTTGCTGCTGTCCTTAGTGTCGTATCGCCGCGTACCGAAGAGGTGTGCGATGGAATTGACGGCAAAGGTCGCATGATAAAGAAAGATCGAAGGTACGAGAAACCCCCAAATCAGGGTCGTGGCGCCGGTCAAACCGGTCCATGTCTGAAACCATGCAGTTTCACCTAAGATATAACACCCGAGTGCCAAGAAGAAAACGGGTATCCAGTCAAACCGATTGAGAAAAACAAGTTCCTTGAATTTCAACCAGTCTTTAACTTCGCTATTGAAAGTGGGCACAGAGTAATCGGTCATGAACCAAAGGGTATGACTCCAAAAAAAACTCTTGGTGTGAGGGGAGTGCACGTCCTCCTCGGTATCGGAATGGCGGTGATGTCTCCTGTGGTGAGCCGCCCACCATAGTGGTCCGCGCTGCCCCGATGAACAGGCTACGAAAGCGCCTATGAATTGGACAATTCTGCCTGCTTTAAAGGAACGGTGAGAAAAGTAGCGATGGTAAAAGGCGGTGATCGCGAACATTCTTACCAAATAGGAAAGAATCGCGATCAAGATGCATGGGATGGTGACGGGGTAAAGAAAGGCCAATAATGCCGCGAGGTGAATAGCCACGTAAGGCAGACACCTGAACCACTCGACTTTCGTGTTGTCTTCGGAGGGCTCTTCGAAAGTTTCAGGGGGTGGACAGATCCATTTGAGTATAGAAAACGACATGCTAGTTGGCAGAGTCCAAAATGAGAGAGAGTTCTAGAGGACTCATCTTGGTTTTGCCATCCAAATCTGTGCCGATCAATTTATCTACGTTTCCAAAATCTATTTCTCCCCCTTCCAGAAGGACTGCTCTTAACTTGCGCAACCCGAGAGACTCAAGCTGCCTGACTCGTTCTCCGGATACATGAAGCTCATCAGCAATGTCGTAAAGCTTCATGCACTCGCCATTCTCCATACCGAAGCGCATGCGCAAGACTTTTCTTTCTCTTTCATCCAAAAAGCTGAGGGCCACCTTCATGTCGTCGGCAAGCGAACCATGCTCGCGATAGGAGTCCAATGTATCCGAATCTTCGCTCATGACGTCGGATAAGGTTTGTCGGGAATCATCCATCAAAGGCTGATCCATCGAAACATGCCCCTTAGGGGCGAATTTAACACGGTTTGCGACTTTATATTCCTGTCCCAATGCCTCCGCCAACTCATCATTTTTTGGAGGTCTGCCGAGTTCAGTCTGCAGGTGATCACGAATCTTTTGCATTTTGCGCTTTCCCTGCGACACGTCATGCGGAACGGAAACTGCGGATGACATCTTGCCGACTAGTCTCTGTATGCGCTGTCTGATCCACCACGATGCGTAGGTGCTAAGCTTGACGCCGCGGGTGTGGTCAAACTTATCCAAGGCAATGACGAGACCCTCTATTCCTTCAGCCATAATATCCTCCATAGGAACGTTGGTCATCCGAAACTTGAGGGCAATCGAAGCCACCAAGCGGATGTGCCTCTCGATCAATTCATTACGAGCTGACTCGGAACCCTCATCCATCCGCTCAAATAATTCTTTATATTCTTTAGCGGTAGGGGGGGCCATGCGTGAGCGTTTGGACATGAACCGGCCAATTGGGTCCAAAGTGTTATTGTCGTATTGTACTAGTGAAGTAACCATGTCTATAGAACGATGAAAACAACTCTGGGGATCATTTTTTTATGCGCTTTATTTATTGCCAGGCTCGAAACTAGAAATCAGATCGAAGATTGAAGTCTTGCGAGGTAATCGGAGATCAGCATTTCAACCCCAACTTGAAGGTCTTCAGGTTTTGAGCAGCACTCGTTTTCCTGTCTACGATCGGGTTTGGGTAATCTCTTCCTATTATACATTTGGAATTAGACTGCAGGGAATCGGGAGCCAAGTGGGGTTCATAAATATATTTGGGAGGGAAATTCTCTAGCTCGGGAATCCAAAACTTTATGAATTGAGCGGATTTGGTTTCGACGTTGAGACTGGATTTGGAATCAGGACATGGATTGTAGAGCCGGAAGTAAGGCATAGAGAATGGAGCTACCCCGGATAACCAAAGCCAATTGGCGTTGTTGAGAGCCCAATCGCTGTCGAGAAGTTTTCTTTCAAATACGTCCCGGCCTTTCTTCCAGTGTTGCCAGAGTTGGCCCCGGGTCAGGAAACACGAGACGGCATGTCTTCCCAAGTGATGCATCCAACCCGTTGCGTCAAGTTGCCTCATCATTGCGTCGATATAAGGGAAGCCCGTTAACCCTTTCTCCCAAGCCTGCATTTTTTCTTCCTCATCTCCCCAGTCAATTTGCTTGCACATTGAATTCCCGACATCGTTATCCCAATGATCGACTGAACGTGAAAGAAGGTAGAACATTTCCCTGAAAAGAAGTTGTCCGTGGAGGGACTCCGGAGGTTGGGTGTGCTCGCAAGTCCGATTGTGTTTCTGCGTTTCCTCCCAAAGCCTTCGGACTGAAAGGCATCCGGTGCTTAAGTAAGGGGAAAGACCGGTTGTGCTGGGTTCAAGCGGATCGGCAGGTTGATTGGTCGAGAAGGTCTTCGGTTTCCTGAAGGAATTAACGAAGTCAGGCGCCCCCGTGACTTTTCTTTTGAGCCGGGCAAGCGCTTCGGTTTCTCCTCCTTTGAAGGGGGAGGGATGGATCGGGGTGGTCAACAAACCGCGGTTGCTGATTTCGTCTCGAAAAGAGGTGGGAGATTGAAAGCGAATGGAGGAGGAATCAGGAAGGATTTGGTAGAAAGGTTTTTCCGGTAACGGCTGAAGTTTCCTGGGAATTGGAACGGGAGAAGGGATTTTCAGGAAACCTTCTTTGTCTGAATCGAATCTGTCCGAGAAGATCTTTCGGACGTCTTTCATGGATTTAGGGTTTTTAAAACCTGCAGAAGCAACGGTATCTTCGAGATCAGAGAGTGTATGAACCGCTTTGTGAAAGCGCACCTTTGGTGAAGAAGATTTTCTCTGGAAGTGCATTTCGATTGCCTGACTGAGCTTGCGGCCGTGAGGTTCCGAGCAATATTCCGACACGATCAGATCAATGGATGACCCACTTGCACCTACCAACTCCTTGAAGATTTCGAGTGGGTCGCCTTGGTAAATCAATAACTCGCTTTGGAATCTGGATTTCAAGCGGGCGTCCAAATCCTGAAGGCTTTCGATGAGAAAGCGTATTCTTGCCTTTCCATAGTTATCGAGGGAGTTACCGATGACTTGGGGGTCGAGAATGTAGATGGGAAGGATTGCCCGGATCGATTGGTCGCGGGAGAGTTCCAGCAAAGCCGGATTGTCATCAAGACGCAGGCATTTTCTAAACCAAACAACTCCGGTACTCATTTCCGTGAATGAATCAATCTGTTAGCGGTGAGCGATAGAGAAAGAACTTGGCTGTTCGACATCAAGACGACTTCAAACTGGCAAGTGCGCCCAGGGCCCTGGCTCTTGCCGAAGCATGATCGACGCAAGGAGCGGGATAGGTTCCAAAACCGGATTCGGACGAACCATTCGGTGATTCCCAAGGCCGGAAAATCCATTTGGGAGGCACTTCCTTTAACTCAGGAATCCAGCGCAGGGCATACTTCCCTTTCGAATCAAATTTTTCGCCCTGTATGATAGGGTTGAATATCCGGAAGTAGGGAGCCGCATCCGCTCCGCATCCTGCTGCCCATTGCCAGCCTTGCGTATTGCTGGCTAGGTCGGCGTCGACCAACGTGTCCCAAAACCAACGGGCTCCCTCCTCCCATGAAATCAAGAGATGCTTGACCAAAAACGAGGCGACTACCATCCGGACACGGTTATGCATCCAGCCTGTTTCATAAAGTTGGCGCATGCCTGCATCCACCATGGGATATCCAGTCTGTCCGAGTTGCCATTTACGTAGAGACTTACTGTCGGATAGCCAGGGAAACGAGGCATATTTCGGGCGGAGCGGACGGTTTGGGATGTGTGGGAAATGATAGAGCAAGTGGTAGGAAAACTCCCGCCAACCGATTTCGGTGAGAAACTTGTTTTCTCCACGGCTGGAGCCTCCTGCTTCATTCTGCAAAACGGAATGGCAAACCTGCCGGGGGCTGATCAAACCCCAGGCTAGATAGGGAGACAAACGGGACGTTCCCTCCGTTCCGGGTGAATTTCTGCGATGCGCGTAGGTGGGAACAATTTCGCGCGCCGCATGAACGACTTGTGCTTGCCCGGCCACCTCTGAGACGTCCCAGTGGGTGAAAAGTTTTTCATGCCATGGGTGGCCGGGCAGGAGGCCGAGATCGTCCAAGGACGAGCGTGGGGCAGGCTGCTTTGCAAATTGGAGGTTTCTGGCCGGATAGTCTGCAGGTTGTTTATAAATGGCATTGCGGCAATTTCTCCAAAAAGGAGTGAAAACCTGAAAGGGCTTACCCGATGAATTCTTTACTTCCCAAGGCTCGTTCAATAGCGAGGCGTTAAAACTTTCGGTCCGTATGCCAGCTATGTCGAGGGCTTCCTCCACGGCTTCCTGCGCGGCCATTCCACCCGGATCATAGACTCTGGAGTAAAGTACGTCGTCCGCCCCGTTTTCCTTTGCCAGAAGGGGAAGGACGTCCGCGGGTTTTCCTTTTTCGAAAAGAAGGCTGCCACCCAATCTTTCAATCGATGCGGACAAGCTCTTCAATGACTGGTGAAGCCACCATCGGGAAGCGGCGCCCGGACTCCAGTTTCCACCCTCTTCTTCGTCCCATATGAACACCGGAACGATTTGCTTGGAGCCCGACAATGCATGTTCCAAAGTCGGGTTGTCGCGGAGGCGCAAATCTTTACGAAACCAGACCAGTACTTTGTCTGCGGAATCCTTCTCGTTTTTAGCGATCATTGAGACGGATTTCGGAAAGCCCGGCATCTACCTTGATTATCTGCCCGGTAATGGAACTGGCCGATTCCGAGTGAAGAAAGGAAATCGTGTTTGCAACTTCATTCACCGCGGGGATTTTTTTCAAGGGGTGCCTGTTTTCGATCAAAGGAATCATTTTTTCTCCACCTACCATGGATAATCCCATCTCGGTCGGGGTCAAGGTCGGGGCAACGACGTTGACTCTGGTTTTAGGAGCAAGATCGGCAGCCAGCGCAAGGGCAAACCCCTCCAAGCCCGATTTGGCCGCGGAAATGGCGCAGTGATTGGGCAGTCCCATACTGGCTGCCACTGATGAGATAAGGACAATCGAACTGTCCTGAAGTTTGGGGAGCAAAGTCTGGATGAGGGTGAAGGCATCCAGTACACTCGTTTTGTAGGCTTCGAGCATCTGTTCGCTTGTAAGCCTTTTGACTGGCCCGAGCACTACTTTCCCAGGGCAAAAGGTCAGGGCGTCAATGACCTCGGGGAGATCGTCGGTGAAGTTTTCCGGACTGTCTGCGTTTCCCGTGATCCAATTGCAACCTGACGGGACTGCATCCGGCTGACTGCGCGAGAGCCCCCAAGCGCTTTCCCCTTTTTCGAGGGATAAATGCAAGAGAGCGCTTCCTATCCCCCGTGATGCACCCGCGATTAAGTGCGTGAATGATTTGGATTTTCCTGTTTGGTTCATATTAATATATCGCAGGAAATAAATTTTCAGATCATAATATAACTTCCTTTGCTTGACCTTTTTTGATTATTGTAACAATTATCAAAAATGAGCATACGAGGAGGAAAAAGAAAAGGCGCAGGACGCCCCAAGGGAAGCAACCTATACGGTGAGCCGACCCAGCCCGTACGCCTTCCCAAAAGCCAAATTGAGCGCGTCTTGCGTTTCGTGCAGGAGAGGGAATACGCCTTGCCCTTGTACGCAAGCGGAGTTTCCGCTGGCTTTCCATCCCCCGCGGACGATTACCTCGAGGGGGCGCTCGATCTGAACGCCCACCTCGTGCGCGAACCGACTGCCACCTTTTTTGTGAGAGCCCGGGGAGATTCCATGATCGATGCCGGAATTCACGATGGCGACCTGCTCGTGGTGGACCGGAGCGTCGAGGCGACGGATGGCAAAGTGGTCATCGTTTCGGTAAACGGCGAGCTTACGGTCAAACGATTTCGTCAAGCCAAGGGCAAGTCCTGGCTCCTGCCCGAAAACCCCGATTACCCCCCCATAGCCTTGAACGAAGAAGACGAAACGCATCTCTGGGGAGTGGTCACGAACGTGATCCATCCCCTGTGATTGCGCTGGCTGATTGTAACAACTTCTACGTCTCCTGCGAACGGGTCTTCCAGCCTTCGCTGGAAGGTCGCCCCGTCATCGTGCTCTCCAATAATGACGGATGCGCGGTGGCCCGCTCGAACGAGGCCAAGGCTCTCGGCATTGCCATGGGGGCTCCTTACCATCAGATCAAGAGATTGTGCGGGCGTAACGGGGTATTCGTGTTTTCCTCGAATTACGAACTGTATGGCGATATGTCCCGCCGCGTGGTTTCCGTTCTTTCGCGCTTTGTCCCGGAGATGGAAATCTACTCGATCGATGAATCCTTTCTTAATCTCGGTGGATTTTCCGATCCGCTTGGTCTGAGCGTGCGGATCAGGGAGATGGTCCGCAAATGGACGGGCATCCCGATCTCGGTTGGTCTGGGCAAGACCAAAACATTGGCCAAGTTGGCCAACCGCTTGGCCAAGAAGGAACATGCGGGCTGTTTGGAAGTCGAAGCCGGGAACCGATCGACCCTTGGAAGCGTTCCGATCGAAGACGTTTGGGGGGTAGGGCGCCGGCTGAGCGTGCGCTTGCGCAGAGTCGGATTCCAGGATGCATGGGCGTTCGCTCAAGCCCCTTCGTCCGCGATCCGGGCAATCGGCGGAGTGACCCTTGAGCGTACTCAGCGCGAACTGACGGGAATTTCCTGCCTGGCAATGGATGAGGTTCCTCAACCTCGCAAGAACACCTGTTGTTCCCGATCCTTTGGGAAACCCGTCACTGGGCGAGGGGAGCTGGAGGAGGCGGTGGCAAACTATGCGGTCCGGGCGACCCGGAAGGTTCGGGCGGAAGGTTCGCTTGCCTGCGGTCTGCAGGTTTTTCTGTCCACCAACCGTTTCCGCAAAGACGAGCCCCAATATTCAAATTCGCGGACTATTTTACTCGATGAACCCACGGACGATCCGATCCGTATCGTGAAGAATGCAAAAGCCTTGCTTAACTCGATCTACCGCAAGGGTTATTCTTACAAGAAGGCGGGAGTGCTCTTGCTCGATCTTGTCTCCGGTCGATCACGCCAAGGTTTGCTTTTTGAGGAGCACGGGGACGGACGCCGGCGTGATTTCGTCAATGCCTTGGATGAAGTTGCAGCTCGTTACGGACAATCGGGAGCTTTCCTCGCAGCGCAAGGGGTCAGGCGTTCCTGGAGCATGAAGCGTCAGAGTCGTACCGCCCGCTACACGACCTGTTGGGACGAGCTTCCCGTCGCTTCCTAGTTTTTTCGGGAATAGAGTAACTTCAGGAAAACGAGTCCGACCGGCAAAAAGATGGAACTGACGGGCCAACTGTACCAGCCGAGCCCTAATCTTATGCCGGTCAGAAACAAACCAACCCAGCAAAGGAGTAAAAAGATCAAGCAGAGGATGGGGGGTGAGAAGAGAGGCATCGTCATGCGCTTGCAAGGGACGTTTCCCATTTCCCGGTTTTCCGAATCCACCTTCGCAGTAAAGGCCTTTGTTCTAGGAAGAAATCTTGTTTTTGGCCAGATAACGGCGAAGCAGGGCGACCCCTAAGTATATAAAAGGGGTATCAATGGCAGCAAAAAGGATCTTGAAGAGATAGGATGCGAAAATAATTTTTCCGACTACTGTCCAATCGAGACCCAAGCCGTAGCCAAGGAATATGCTGTTTACTATGATGGTGTCGACAAGCTGTGAAACCATGGTCGAGCCGTTGTTACGAAGCCACAGGTGTCGTCCGTCCGTGAGTCGCTTGAAGAAATGAAAAAGCCTGACGTCGGCTAGTTGAGCGACCAAATAGGCGGTCATGGATCCGAAGATCAAGACTCCGGGCAGTGAAAAGACCGATTCATAGGCCACCTGCATTTCCCCCACCGAATCGAACTGTGGGTTACCTGATGGCCAAACTGGCGAACCTGGTACCGAAGAGGCCAATTGGATGAGGACGAGCGAGAGCAGGCTCATTACGAATCCGGTCAGGACCATCAACTTGGCTCTTTTGCTACCGTACACCTCGCATACTACGTCAGTGAGCAGAAAGGTTACCGGGTAGGTGAGGATTCCTGTCGTCAGGGTAATCGGTTCACCGAAAAAACCATTTGGCAGAAGGTTCGGAAAGGCGAGAAAAAGCTTCACCCCGATGACGTTGGTCAGCACGAGAACGACCACGAAGGCCGCCATCAAAACGGCAAATGCCTTTTCTTCCCTTCCCTGTGTTTGCAGGTTCATTCGCATGAAGTCGGAGAAAAGCCTTTTCGATTTACTTCAGTTTGGCCCAATCGAAGCAGGCCATTTCTTGGCCGTTGCGGGCGATCAGGTAACCGTTGACAAGAGCCGGTCCATTCCAACAACGAGCATTACTGAGAAGTTGTCCTGAGTAAATTTCAACAAACTTTTCGGGGTTGGCCTCAACAACGCTGAGAACCCCGGTGTTTCCGAGAATGAGCAATTTGTCTTCCGCCAACACAACCCGGCCGTAGCCGTATTTGCTTCCCCGCCATTTCAACTCGCCGTCCGATGCATTCAGGCAAGTGAAGGAGTTTTCATTGAAGCCATAGATGAAGCCGTCCTTGTGGACGGGGTTGGAAAACTTGCTCTTGAGATTTTTGGACTTCCAATCCGTTTCAATCAAGTAGGGTTTGGCTTGCCCTGCTTTGACGGTCCATCGTTCGGATCCTTTCCCGTAACCTGCAGAAAGCAGAAATGAATCCTTGGACAAAGCCAGAGGTTGTGCAATCTGAGCGTTGTTAAGAAAGATTTTCCATGGGCCTGCCCAGGCGGTTTGCCCGGAACGGGGGTCGAGAAAGGCGATCTTTCCCGAAACCGCCGTGATCAAATGTTCCTTTCCAAGCAGGTTCAATATGCAAGGAGACATATAAACGCCCTCCCCATGAAGATCGGAACTCCAAGCTAATTTGCCGGAATCGGTTTGGTACGCCCGGGTCGCCCCGTTTTCGCCTCCCGGGGTCACGATCACCAAGTCATTCCAGACAAGGGGCGAACAGGAGAGTCCCCATTCCGGAAATTCAGGTTCATCGTTGACGATCTTTGCCTTCCACAGAGGTTTCCCGGAATCCGCTTGCAGACAAACGAGGGACCCATCGGTAAAGAGGGCATAAAGCTTGCCTGCATGGAGGGTCGGGGTGGAGCGCGGACCGACCCCGCTCATGAAATCTCCCCAACGGGTTTTTACGGCATGTTTCCAAAGGATGTTTCCGTCCTTGAGAGAACGCGCGATGACGATCTCTTCCGTTCCGTCCTGCTCCATCGTGATGACGGATTGACCGAAGGTGATGATGGAGGAATGTCCTTCGCCTGCGGAAACCCGCCACCTGAGAAGGGGAGCGTTCGACCAGTTGATATCGGTTCCCTGAGCTGGCGCCACGCCATCCCGGTTGGGTCCGCGAAACTGGGGCCAACCGGAAGAGACGTTCCGTAGTTGCGGGCTTTCTCCAACCGGTTGACTGACGATCTCGGATTCTTTGCCCGTAATACCCAAGTGAGGGAGCATGCTGCCTCTCCATTCGACGTTCATGCATCCTGCCAAGGCAAGGATGCTTGGAAGCAAAACAAGAGGTTTCACGGAAGAGGGAAGGGAGGGAAGCGACTCGAACTACTTTTCCAATGCCTGCTCGAGGGCCTTGACCAGTTTCTTGGAACTGGGTGAAGTCATGCTTCCGAATCTTTCGATTGGTTTGCCATCCTTGCCGATCAAAATCTTCGAAAAGTTCCACTTGATGTTTCCTTTCAGGGGACCTTTTTCGCCGATTATTCCTTCATAAAGAGGGTGTCGTCCAGCACCGTTTACATCGATTTTCGAGAACATCGGAAAGGTAACCCCGAACTTGGATGAGCAAAATTCCTTGATCTCCTTTTCCGTGCCGGGTTCCTGACCGCCGAACTGATTGCATGGAAAACCGCAAACCACCAAACCCTTGCCCTTGAATTTCTGGTGAAGTTCCTCGAGCCCCTTGTACTGGCGGGTAAACCCGCACCGGGATGCCACGTTGACCATCAGGATGACCTTTCCCTTGTGCTCGGCAAGTGAAGTTTCCTTCCCGTCGATATCCTTGAGTTTGTGGTCGTAGACCGAGCCGGCGTAGGCGGATGATAATGCTGTCATAAGTGCGAGAGATATGAATTTCATGTCGGATGGTTATTGGTTTGTGATAAAGATTATTTCTTGTTCTTTGGTTTTGTATCCCGAAGTTTGATGGGAACGTGGACCTCCGAGCGCTTGAAGAAGCCAAGAACGAAAGGGCCGTCCCAATAAACCGCATAGGCTTCGCCGGTTAGCTCGTATTTCTTTTCCTTATCGAGCCATTGAACGAGCTTTTCACGGTTTTCCATAAATCGTTTCATGGAGTAACTTCCCCGAACACCGATCGCCAAAACCTTCAGGGGTTTTATTGTCCTAACCTCTACTTCATTTGTTGAGGAGATGTTTTTGATCTTGTCCTTGGCTCCCACGAAGAAGCGCATTTTCCCTGGGTTGATATCGGCTTCCACGGGCGTGGTCATGGCAACGTCATTGGTACTGATGTAGCGGAATAATTTCCTGAACAACCCATTATCTGATTGAAAGTAAGGTCCGCCTGACTTCGCTTCCAAGGCAATCCGCTCGGGTAACTCGATTATCTTGATTTCGCCAACCGGGGTTTGTTCGAACATGCTCTCGTAGGCCATCAGCGGGGTTACTGACAGAAATATAAATTTTAAGGTTAAAAAAAGTCGAACCATCATATCAAACAACGGGTAAAGGATTAGTTTGGATTGAAATCTCAAACGTTTTCTTTGATTCCGCAAGCATACCCGTACGAATGGTTGAAATTATTTTTCTGCTTCCTCCGGGTCGATCACGCGGAAAGTCAGGTTAATCCTTTTTGCGATTGGACGAGCGGTTCTTGGGATTTCGTGTTTCCAAAATCGTTGAGTCACGCCTTTCATGATGAGCAGGCTTCCATGTGCAAGAATGACCTCCCCATAGTTTCCGTTTTGCTTATGGTCCTTGTGCCGGAGTTTGAATTTCCTTTCGGCTCCAAGGCTAACGGAGCCAATTACAGGGTTATGACCCAATTCCTTCTCGTCGTCACTGTGCCAAGCCACCCGATCCCGTCCGTCCCGGTAATAATTGATCAAAACGGAGTTGAATCGTGTCGAAGCCAACGGTTCGATTGCCTTCTTGATTTCCAGTAATTCCTTGATCCAAGGTTTTGGATCCATCCGAATCCCGGAATAGGCGTACGATTTGCCCGCATCCCCATACCACGCCTCTAATCTCGGAACCAAGCTTTCCTTGCCATAGAAACGGATGGTGTTCTGCACCCATTCTACGTTGTTAACCAAGGATTCGAGCAGGCGGGATGCTTGGTTTTCGTGAAACAGGTTGGGGAAATATTCCAATTCCGCATCAGGCAGGTCGATCATATACCCGTACGATTGGTTTTTTGCTTTCATAGGTGTCTGATGAACATGCTGAAATTTATCATACTCCAACCCACGCCCAACTCAAATTGGATTCTGCTCAACCCGCACAAATAGGGAGGCTAGGCGGCAAACAGGGCAAGGTTTTCTTGTTCCTCTTCCAGTTCCAAGACGAGCTTTTCCTCAAATTCAGCGAATTGCTCCATCGTCATGCCCAGTCTTCTCAATATCAATTTCGAAGGATGCTTGATATGCCGATGTCCGCTGTTTCCAAAACTGAGCCGGTGAATCGATCCATTGGCCAAATAAACGATATCGACGAGTTTCTGAGTCTCCGCATCCTCTATGTCATGACGTTTTGAACGGTCTTCCTCATGATGCCATTTCGTGATGGTTTCAACCAACGGGGAAATGCCCCAAATCCTGGCTAAATAGCTTCCCAAAATATCATGCCTGAGGTGTTGTCCGGTAATTTCCCATTGGTGCGTATCCAGTTTTTTCTCGTTTGCGGACTTGATCTCCTCACAATAAAGGATTTGGTCAAACTTGCATTTTGCGACCTTTCCGATGTCGTGCAACAATCCGCAAGTATAAGCTTGGTCGACCAGGTTGAGATGCAAGTGACCGGCCAAAAGCGAACTAGCCAAGGCCACTCCGACACTATGTTTCCAGAGAGATTCCAGACTAAAACCATCGGGAAGTTCGACCCCTTTGAATAGGCTGAGTATGGTTGTGTTCATGGCCACCCGCTTGACTTTTTCCAAACCCAAGGTCTGGACCGCTTCGTCCATGGTGGAAATCCGGTTTTCCCGTCCCTGCCTATGCTCGTATGTATTCGCGACCTTGAGCAGTTGGGCGTATATGGAATGATCCATTTTAAGAAGGTCCTGCAGGGCGTAAAGAGCGGCATCATGATCCGATATTACCGTCATGAGTTCGTTCATGACTACAGGTAAACTTGGCAGTTTGCCTTTGAGGGAATCGACGATAACCTCGTAATCTATGCTTTGATCGTCTTCAGGCATGAAGGGTTTCCTTTTTGGGGTGGTTTCTATAACAAACTTATTTGATTCGTCACTAACTTGTCCACATGTTTTTTATTTAATAACATTATAATGCACAACAAATGAATGACGCTCTTATACTCGGTTCCGGCATAAGCGGTTCTGTTTGCGCAAAGGTCTTGGCCCAAGAAGGTTTTTCCACGACGATAGTCGAAAAGGGCAGGGGTGTTGGTGGAAGAATGGCAACCCGACGCATGGAAGGAGCTCGCATCGACCATGGAGCTCAGTTCATGACTGTGCGTCATCCGCAAATGCAGACCTTCCTTTCGGATTGGTTGAGTGACCAAGTTGTTTGTCCTTGGTACGAGCGAGTGCCTGATCGGAAGGATGTTCCGGTGGGTGTGCGTTTTCGGGGCATGAACGGAATGACCTCACCAGTCAAAAACCTAGCCTCTTCCTCCCGGATTGAAACCGATTTCTTTGTCGAGAAGATCCAACGCGAGCAAAAATGGGTGGTTACGGAACGAATGGGGCAGGGACGGGTTTTAAAAGCCGAGCACCTTGTTGTGACTTTTCCGGTTCCACAGGTTTTGGAACTTTTTCAAAGAAGTGTTTTTTCTCTAGATCCTGAAACGATGAGCCGTCTCGAAAAAGTTACCTACACCCGATGCCTTGCTCTCTTGGGTTTGCTTGCCGAACCTTCTGGGCTCAAGCCTCCCGGAACTTGTACCCACCCTGTACCGGAAGTGGATTGGGTTTCGGACAACCAAATTAAAGGAATATCCGAAAAGCCCGCTTTTACCCTCCATGCATCTGCCGATTACTCGGAAAGATTCTGGGATGCTCCGGACGAGGAAAGATGCCCGTTTTTGATTGGAATTGCCGAGCAAATCCTTAGCTCGAAGGTCATGCAATGGACTTCTCACCGCTGGGGCTTTGCCAAGCCAATCGTAACTTTTGGAGCGAACCACTTTCATTCTCCTGCTCAGGCTTTGGCTTTGGCTGGTGACGGATTTTGTGGAGAAAGGATCGAGAATGCTTTCCTTTCGGGCGTGGAAGCAGCCCGGGCAATTATAGGCGGTTTATGATCAGAACCGAAAACGGTAGCCTACTTCGAAAGTCGGGGCGCTCCCCAAATCGTTATCGAGCAAAACAGTTCCGTTCACGTTCTTGATTTCCACCTTGCGGGCGAGCTCGGCCCCCATGGATGCAAACAAAGCGTGCTTCTCGGCCAAGTTCCATTGCAAGGTAAGAGATAGGCGGTAGGAGCGAAGGCGAAAATCCCGTTCTCCATAGCCCGCTTGGGTATTCCAACGGTTACCTGACAAGTTCCCTCCGAGAATGAGATCGAGCGAATCATTCCATGAATACCGGTAGCGCAAGTAAGGCCCGGCAAAGAACAAATCGGATTTCTCCGAGGGTTTCCAATGAAAACCGATGGCCGGAAGGAAAAGGTTGTCATCGAATCCGGTGGTGTAAACGGCACCGAAAAACCATTCAAGCGTTTCGCTTTTCTTGTAGCGGGCTCCCGCCAAGGTCAGGTAATTCAAAGAATCCCCGTCCACATGATCAAAGTCCCCGGCAATGGTCGGGTTGAACATAATCATCCATTGGAGACGCTCCGATTGTTCCTTGCTCAGAAATATGGGAAGATCAATGGAGTGAAGCGTGTCCTCATCCAACATAGTTACGTCGGAGAAGGTCAGTTTGGTGGATTCGTAGCGCAAACCCGTTCCGAAGGACCACCCTTCGCCCTTGTGGTAAAAGATCGGGCTCATGACCGCCCATTGGTCGAGTCCGACCTCCGTGGTCAATCCATCGATCTTGCGATCGGGGGTTGTGGAGTAGGAAAGCCTGACGGCGGCTGTGTCCGAAATGAAATCCTGACCAAGGGAAAAAGTAGTGGCTAGGAAAAGGCTGGATAAATAAACGGCAAAAATCTTCATGTTCATTTGCTATTGCTTTCTCGGCAGTTCGTCAAGGTGAGGTTGGACTTTTTCATCCCTGCAAATAGAGTAATGGTTGTGAAAAGGCTTTTCCAAACCCAAACTTTGCCCGTTGAACGGAGCGTCCTCTGGGATTTTGTATCGGTACCTCAAAACCTAAATGAAATTACTCCCCCGGATATGTCCTTCGAGATCATCGGCGATCTTCCCGAAAGGACGTTTCCCGGGCTTCTCCTTGAGTATAGGGTCAAAATCCCGTTTCTTGGCAAGACGACTTGGTTGACCGAGATCAAGTATGTGGAAGAGGGAATTTCCTTTGTCGACGAGCAACGTGTAGGGCCTTACAAGCTATGGATTCACACCCACCGATTGGAGACGGTCAAGGGCGGAACCAAGATGACCGATGACATCCGCTACCAATTACCCTTCGGTTTGTTCGGAAGTATAGCTCACGCCTTGTTCGTGGGGCGAACCCTGCGAAGGATTTTCAATTACCGTAGGGAGAAACTCGACGAGCTTTTTTCTACGAAGTAAAGGCTTCTCATGCTGGCTACCTTCCTTAAATCCTTTATGTCGCAAAATTGGGATGACCTCCTTCTTCTCCATTGGCCCTTTGCACCTGACGAATTATCCCTTACCATTCCGAACGACCTTGAACTTGATTTGTTCAATGATCAAGCTTGGGCGAGCGTAGTCGGATTCCGGCTCTCCAATTTGCGTATTTCTCCCTTTCTGTCCATTCCTTGGAGCGACTTTCTCGAGGTTAACCTGAGGACTTACGTCAGGGATCGCGATGGGCGTCGAGGGGTTTGGTTCTACTCTCTAGATTCTTCCGACCTACCTGCCGTCCTAGGAGCTCGTTCCTTGTACGGTTTAGCCTATTTTCATTCCGTCATCGAGATGGAGAAAACCAAGGGAACCGTTGGCTTCCGATCTCAGCGAAGACGATTTTGGGGAAGCGCCCAGGCATCCCTCGGGGCGAAGTTTCCGATGGGGGGCAAAGATCTGCCACATGCCGAATCCCCACTCGATCGGTTTTTGCTAGAGCGTTACCGTTTTTGGGCCCGTCGCAAGTTGACTGACCGATCTTCTTCCGCCTCGGTTCATCACCGACCTTATGATGCCCATTTGGTCGAGGGAGCGCACTATAAAGGCGGGTTGTTCAATGCATGGGGAATTAAGGAACCGGACATACCTCCGATCGAGGCCCACTATTGCAAAGGTTTCCCCGTCTCGGCGTCCGCACCTGCTTGGGCATTCGGGACATTTGGCCAAGCAAACCAAAGGTAGGTACCGTTTTCGAATCTTTGGCAACCGTGAGTCGGACTATCAGCGAGGGAATCAGTTTTCAAGTCCTGATGTCCTCGCATCATTG
>Ga0315322_10001470_pt1 | contig 18283 bp, 15 predicted proteins | sample M110021515metaG_FD_203461 | JGI IMG/M metagenome (GOLD analysis project Ga0315322, IMG submission 203461) | Ammonia-oxidizing marine archaeal communities from Monterey Bay, California, United States - M1 100m 21515 | ecosystem: Environmental > Aquatic > Marine > Intertidal zone | place: USA...
AGGGTTGTTTTCTGCCCCCTCGGTAGTCCTGGTGAAGAGGAAGAACTGACGTGCTGAAGCTAAAATCGAGTCGAGAGATAGAGGCCATGCGAAAGGCCGGCCTTGTTGTTTGGGAAGCCCATCAAATTGCCAAACGTCTTGTTCGTCCAGGAGTCACGACTGGTGAAATTGATCAGGCAGTGGAGAAGTTCTTTGAGGAGCAAAATGTAGTGCCACTCTTTAAGGGGGTCCCGGGGCGAGTGCCTTTTCCTGCCGTATGCTGTATTTCGGTAAATGATGAAGTCGTCCATGGAATTCCCGGTTCTCGGAAGTTAGTGGAAGGCGATATCATCAGCATCGATACCGGCTGTAAACTGAAGGGCTGGTGTGGTGACTCCGCCTTTACGCATGCCGTTGGCCAGGTAGATGACGATGTTCAGAAACTCTTGGACTGTACGTCGGGTGTTCTGCAGTTGGCGATCAAACTTATGGGCTCACGAAATCGTTGGGGTGATGTTGCATCAGAAATGGCCACCTTTGTTCGAGATTATGGGTTTGCAGTTGTCGAGAATTTTGTCGGTCATGGCATAGGCAAGAACATGCACGAGGATCCTCAGGTGCCAAACTTCTGCTCTCCGTCGTTTCGTCGTAAGCATGATTTCGAGCTGGAACCAGGGCTTGTTATTGCGGTGGAACCCATGGTGAACATGGGGACCAAAAAAGTACGACCACTGCCAGATTTCTGGACCCAATCAACGGCTGATGGGAAGTACAGTGCTCATTTTGAGCACACAATAGCAATGACGGAGAATGGGCCGTGGGCGCTCACAGCGGACCCCCGATCCGGAGAAGAAGAGAAAACGACTGATGCTGCGACGACTTCTCAGGGGTAACTGGTCCATGCTCAACTAGCCTCATGTCAGCTTGGAATTCGCTCGATAGCCGGAAATTCGTGGGCCTACTTGTGAACTACCGTTTGCCGTGGCTATACTTCGAGGCTTCGATTTGTTCAGATCAACTGTCTTACTATTGCTGTGAGGTATGGCGCTGTTGCGTCATGATTTCAATGAAAGTGCGTGCCAGCGTCAAACGTATTTGCGATAAATGCAAGATTGTCCGCCGTCGCGGAGTAGTCTTCGTTTTATGCGACAATCCGCGGCATAAACAACGACAAGGCTAGTAGAACGGTTGAGGAAGTGCCGTTATCTGGCGAATCGAGTGATTGAGTCAAAGCAGGTAGTGCTAGAGGCTTGGCGGTTGACGAACATTCAATCGCCAGATTCCAACTGCTGTTTTAATTCAAGGTGTATCACAAATAGATTTGGTTCGTTCCTGAAAGCTTACCTATGCCACGTTTGCTCGGTGTTGACATACCTTCCGACAAAAAGACTATTTATTCACTTCAGTACCTTTATGGTGTTGGACCTCGCGTTGCAAGAGAACTTTGCCGCAAGGCCGGCGTGAGTCCTGAATCTCAGGCAAGGGAACTTCATGAGGACGAGCTGGCGCGTATGGCTTCGCTGCTCGACAAGGATTATGTCGTCGAGGGGCAGTTGCGAAGACAAGTGGCCCAAGGGGTTTCTCGCTTGAAAGACATTGGCTGCTATCGTGGGATTCGCCATCGACGTGGCCTGCCAGTTCGTGGTCAGCGTACTCGAACAAACGCAAGGACTCGTAAGGGGCCGAAGAAGACGGTTGCTGGCAAGAAGGGTGTAAAGGATCTTAAATAATCGGAGACGCTTCCGTAGGAATGTAAGACAGGAACGGTTTCAGAGCCGGGTGATACAAAACAACAGAATTCGACAGGAAGGAAAGTGGTAAGCCCGATCAAGCGAATCAGGGCGACTGAATAATGGCCAAGACAGCGAAAACAAAAAAGAAAAGTGTGTCCTCGGGAATAGCATTCGTTGACGCAACTTTTAACAACACAACGGTTACAATCACAGACCAGCGGGGTGACACGCTCTGTTGGGCAAGTGGTGGAACGTGTGGTTTTAAGGGAAGCCGTAAAGGCACCCCATTTGCGGGACAAATGGCCGCTCAACAGGCGGCTGAAAAAGCATCAAAGTTCGGCGTGAAGGACCTTGAAGTCCGTGTGAAAGGTCCAGGGAGTGGTCGCGAAAGTGCGATTACGGCTCTTCAGGGGGCTGGCATGAATGTGAAGAGTATTGAAGACATTACTCCTCTGCCCCACAACGGGTGTCGTCCACCAAAGAAACGGCGTGTTTAAAAGTGAAGTCAACTTTTGACGTTCAGCTATCGTCAAAAGTCGACTTCCTGAGAGTGTGATTTGAGAACAAAAGGTATTTAAGGAGAACCATATGCATATCCGCTGGCGAGGCCTCGAACTTCCAGGCTCCGTTGTCGCCGATACCGCGACGCTGACGAATACTTATGGCAAGTTTACAGCCGAACCTTTTGAAAGAGGTTTTGGGACGACTGTTGGAAATAGTCTTCGTCGTATTCTGCTATCAAGCCTTGAAGGTAGTGCAGTAACTCAGATCAAACTTGGGGGAGCACAGCATGAATTTACGACCATAAAGGGTGTCCAGGAGGATGTAACAGATATCGTCCTTGCTGTGAAAAGTATGGTTGTGAAGAACCATAGTGATTCAACACGGGTTGTTCATGTTGAGAAGAGCTTGAAGGGCCCGATCACGGCTGCTGACGTTCAGACAGATGAGTCTGTTGAAGTTGTAAACAAAGATCTTGTGCTCGCAACTCTTACAGACGATGTTCCATTTGAACTGGAGATGGTGATCGAAAATGGTCGTGGGTATGTGCCAAGTAGTGAGCACAGTCCGGACGGGCATGAGATCGGTATCATTCCTGTTGACGCAGTGTTCAGCCCAGTGACTCGTGTGCGATACGAGGTTGAAGAAACGCGTGTTGGCCAAAAAACAAACTACGACAAGTTGACTCTTGAAGTTTGGACTGATGGCACAATCACGCCGGAAATGGCGATTGTTGAGGCGGCTAAGATTCTTCGCAAGCATCTTAATCCGTTTGTTGGGTACACCTCGCCGGGGGCATCAATCCATGCAGCTTCAGGTGACAACGCTTCTCCAAGTGAAGGTGTTCTTGATCTCGAAAAGCTTGAGGCTCCCCTTGAGAGTCGCCTTGGGATGTTGGTTTCTCAGTTGAATCTTTCGCACCGTGCTGAGAATAGTTTGATTCGGAATGATATTACGACCCTCGGTCAGTTGGTTGCGAAGACTCGCGAAGAAGTTGCAAATTTGCAGAGTGCCGGCGAGACGACGCTGCAGGAAATTGAAGAAAAGCTCAAAGAGCTTGGGGTATCGTTTGGTATGGAGTCAGCAGGAATGCATTCCTGAATTTCGGCAAGGCATATTTCAGAGATCGAAAGAAGAAAAGGTTGAACAATGCGTCATCGTCGCAAGGGCAGAGTGCTCGGTAGAAGTCCTTCTCACCAGCGAGCTATGCTTCGAAATCTTGCTTCATCTCTCGTTCTTACGGAACGAGAATTTGAGCCAGGAGAACCGGGTGCTCCGAAAGTAGCCGGACGAATCGTGACGACGGTCGCGAAGGCGAAGGAAGTTCGTCCGTTGGTCGAACGATGCATTACGATAGCGAAGCGGGGGCTGCTGGCGGAACAAGCGGCTGAGGCATTTGCAGCGTCCGCAGACCGAGATACAGCAGAATGGAAGAAGTGGCGGCAGAGTGAGCAGTGGCAAAAGTGGGCTCAGGCTATGGCGCCTGCGGTTACGGCTCGACGTCGGGTGCTGAGGCTTCTCGGTGATAAGCAAGCAACTCGAATTCTCTTTAGCGAGGTGGCACCTCGGTTTGCAAGTCGTCCGGGTGGGTATACTCGGATTCTCAAGTTGGCGATGCCCCGTCTCGGTGATGCAGGCCCCCGGGCAATACTTGAGTTTGTAGGTGAATCTGTCTCGGCTGCACCAGTTGCCCCCGAACTCGAATCAGCCAACTCATAACTGATTTTCTCTCGGCTGAAACAGAGCCACAGGTGTTTCACCACTTCTGTAGGTTGCGTGTAGGCTTGACTCTTGTGTCTTAGGAGGAAAATATACAATCGTCCTACTGCGCGATTGTCTCAAGTGAACGCGAGGGTGCCGAATGATGACAGGGGAATACCCACGGAAATATGACAGCTTCACCAGTCGAGTTGTGGTGAGGCTCTCTCTGGTCTCAGTGGCGCTGTTTACATTTGCGTACCGCACCGTGCTTCTTTATGCCGACAATTCATCAGTAGTTCCTCAGGTTGCATTTATTGATGATCAGATTGAGGCAGCTTGGGCAGACGCGAATATCAAGCCAGCAGAGCAAGCCACAGATCTCGAATGGTGCCGACGTGTCTACCTGGACCTCATAGGGAGGATTCCAACTGTTGATGAGGTGTTGCAGTACAAGAATGATAGTAGCCACAACAGGCAATCAGTTCTTGTCGATCGTCTTCTCGGTGAAGAATACACACGGGAGTATGCAAAGCATTGGGCGAACGTATGGACGACGATACTCATTGGCCGAGACACTGACAATCGGATGATCGATCGAGACGGTATGCGGAAATATTTGCAGGCCGCGTGGGAGGCAAATATTCCGTATGATCAATTCGTTGAGGAACTGCTTACCGCAACAGGAGACAATGCTGCGAGGGAAGATGCCACGCTATTTAATGGAGCCACAAATTTCCTGAGCGGAAAGCTTGCTGATGGAGGTTTGCAGGCAACGGCGAAAACCGCACAAATTTTCTTAGGGCTGCAGGTTCAATGCACGCAATGCCATAATCATCCATTTAATAGCGGAGTAAAACAGAATCAGTTTTGGGAGTTGAATGCGTTTTTCAGGCAGGCCCGAGCTTTGCGGCGGTTTGACGGAGGGCGTCGCGTTGCATGGATTGAACTTGTCGATGAAGACTTTGCTGGTCAGGGAGGCGATCCAGATGAAGCAGAGATTTTCTATGAATTGAGAAACGGTTTGGTTAAAGTTGCCTATCCTGTTTTTGTTGATGGGACTGAGATCTCACGAAGTGGGCTGTTACCCGGTCTACTCGAAGACGGAACGACGTATGGCGTGAATCGCCGCAGGGAACTGGCTTCTTTGATTCGGTCAAATCCATTGTTTCCCAAAGCTGTCGTGAATCGTGTCTGGGCCTATTTTCTTGGTTATGGATTTACCACTCCAATAGATGATTTTGGTGCCCATAATTCACCAACGCATCCTGCCTTACTCGAAGGGCTGGCTCAACGGTTCGCTGAATATAGTTATGACATGAAGTCACTGATGCGTTGGATTGTCTTGTCAAAACCGTATAGCCTCACCAGTCGCATGAAGGCAGAAAGTACAGCGGATTCACCGGACTCTGGTGAGCAGCCGCACTTCAGTCGTTTTTATGTCAGGCAAATGCAACCAGAGCAACTCTACGATTCTTTGGTTGTGGCTACAAAAGCAGATCGTAGCGAGGCTGCAGGCCGTCAAGATCGCTGGTTGTCGCAGTTTGTAACTGCGTTTGGTACAGATGAGGGTGATTCGAGCACGACATTTAATGGAACAATTCCTCAGATACTGATGTTGTTCAATGGTGATCTGATTCAGGCAGCTACGTCACTCAATCAAGATGGATTTCTTGACCAAATAGTGCTGGCAAATCGAACAAATCGAGACAAGATAAATGCCCTTTACGTGGCAGCTCTTGCAAGATGGCCGTCGTCAAGCGAACTGCGGTATGCAAATCACTTGCTCCTTGCTCGCAAGGGACAGGTCAAAGAGGCGTTGCAAGACGTGTGGTGGGCACTGCTGAACTCGAATGAGTTTATTTTAAATCACTAGCGAGGACGGTGTTATATGGATAGGACAAGTTATCGATCTGTACCATGCGGGAAGAGAAGTCGTAGGAATTTTCTTTCACATCTTGGCGGATTGGCAGCGTTATCGACTCCCTTTGCATCATTTACCAATTCGTTGCTTGCTAATGCCGAGGAGCTCAAAAAACAGCACAAGTCTGCGATTCTCCTGTGGATGGGTGGAGGTCCAAGCACGATGGATATCTGGGATCTCAAACCAGGTCAAGCAACAGGCGGACCATTTCAGCAGATTGCAACATCTGCTGACGGCATAGCGATCAGTGAACATATGCCGATGACGGCCAAGCAAATGCATCATCTCGCAATCGTTCGTTCGATGAGTACGCGTGAGGCTGATCATCAAAGAGGGCGTTACTACATGCATACCGGGTTTGTCCCAAATCCGAATGTAGAGCATCCAGGGTACGGGTCATTGATTGCTCATGAATTAGCAACGGCAGTTCCATCACTCGAAATCCCACCCTTCGTTTCAGTTGGTGGTGGCAGCGTTGGCCCTGGCTTTCTTGGTACATCGTGGGCGCCATTTGTTGTCAGTCCTCAAGGGGACGTGAAGAACCTCGAGTCACCAGTGTCTGAAGAGCGGCTGCTAAGTAGGCTTCAGATGCTGGCGGCCATTGAGGATCGATTTATTCAGGAAAGACGAGGCCAATTACCAAAAGATCACCGAGAAATTGTCGGTAAGTCAGTCCAGCTTATGTCAAGCAGCCAGCTTGCGGCATTCAAAGTGTCAGAAGAGCCAGCATCTGTGCGGGAGAGATACGGAGAGACGAATTTTGGACGAGGGTGTTTGATGGCCCGGCGGTTGGTGGAAGTTGGTGTGCCTTTCGTTGAAGTCAATCTTGGTGGTTGGGATAATCACAGTAACATTTTTGGGACACTGGCTGATCAAAGATTGCCAAATCTTGATAGAGCCATGAGTGCACTAATAGCTGATCTTGCTGATCGAGGTATTTTGGATACGACGGCTGTAATTTGGATGGGCGAATTCGGAAGAACGCCTACAATAAATGGAAATGGTGGCCGTGATCATTGGGCCCGAAGTTGGAGTGCTGTTGTTGGTGGGGCAGGGTTTAATCGCGGTGTCGTAGTTGGGGAAACAAGTGCTGATGGGCGGGAAGTTGCCAGTGAACCTTATTCATCTCAGGACTTGATGACGAGCGTTCTAAAATCACTCGACATTTCGCTTGAGACAACATTTCGTGCCAAAAACGGTCGACCAATGAAAATTGCAAATGGCGGCCAGATTATTCCAGGTCTCTTCAGCTAGAAAAGTGGAAAACTTCCTGAAATGAGACCACGAAGTGGCTCAAGATCCTAGGCAGGCTAAACTTGTCGCGCAGGACTCGTTTTTCTGGAACTCTGTGAGGAAGCCATGGCTGTTGATCTCGAACGTGAGAATTGGTCTGTTGCCGACTCTACAGATCTCTACGAGGTTGCACGTTGGGGTAATGGTTATTTCTCGATTGCCGATAATGGCAATTTACTTGTTCATCCAGATAGAAACCCCAAGCGGCACGTTGATCTCAAAGAACTTATCGATCGACTTCAGGTGCGAGGCATTGATCTCCCAATCCTGCTGCGATTTGGAGAAATTCTGCAGCATAGGCTTCAAGAAATTCATCAAGCCTTTTCCTCTTCAATGAAAGAAAGTAGCTATCAAGGTGACTACTGCTGTATCTATCCTATTAAGGTAAACCAGCAGCGGCAGGTCGTCGAAGAGGTCTTGCGATTTGGTCGTCCCTATCAATTCGGGCTCGAGGCAGGTAGTAAGCCGGAGCTGCTCGCGGTTATCGCGTTGGCAGACAACGAGACTCCAATCATCTGCAATGGCTTTAAAGACGCTGAATTTATCGAAATGGTTATGCTTGCACAAAAAATTGGCCGGAACATCATTCCTGTAGTGGAGAGGTTCTCTGAACTTCCGCAGCTCTTGGATTGTGCAGAAAGAATTGGTGTCCGGCCAAATATTGGGATGCGAATGAAGTTGGCGACCAGAGGGAGTGGTCGATGGCATGCATCGGCTGGGTTTCGGAGCAAATTTGGGTTAAGTGTCTCTGAGCTCATGAAGGGAGTCGATCTCTTGGCTGGCCGTGATATGAGTGACTGTTTCCAGTTGTTACATTTCCATCAAGGCAGCCAGATAACAAACATACGACACATTAAAGCAGCGCTGAATGAATCAGCTCGCGTGTATGTAGAGCTTGTAAAACGTGGCGCAGGCTTGAAGTTTCTCGATGTCGGTGGCGGCTTAGGCGTTGATTACGACGGGTCGCAAACAAATTTTGAGTCGAGCGTAAACTACAGTCTTCAAGAGTACGCAAACGACGTTGTCTCTCATGTTCAGAATGTTTGTGATGATGCAGGTATTGAACATCCAACCATAATGTCGGAAAGCGGTCGGGCTGTGGTTGCGTACCATAGCATGCTGGTATTCAGCGTTCTGGGGGTTTCAGAACAAGCGAGCCATGAACACATTGGTCAGCCATCGCCGAATGTAGAGCAGCCAGTTCAGGATCTGCTTGAGACTTTTGAAGGTCTTAATGTCAGGAATTTGCTTGAGTCGTATCATGATGCACAGCAGTCGCTTGATACTGCAATGAATTTGTTTGCGAGCGGCTATCTGCCGCTAGATCAGCGAGCACTCGTAGAGCAGGTGTACTGGTCGATTTGTCAAAGAATTAACAAGCTTGCGAAACAGCTCGAATACATTCCAGAAGAAATCGAGGCAATCTCACCGAGTCTTTGTGATACGTACTTCTGTAATTTTTCATTATTTCAGTCGATTCCGGATTCGTGGGCAATAAAGCAGCTTTTCCCGCTGATGCCAATTCACCGACTGCACGAGCGCCCCGACTGCTCGGCAGTTCTTGGAGACGTGACGTGTGATTCCGATGGCAAGATTGAGCAGTTCATTGATCGTCGCGATGTGAAACGGTCCCTTCCTTTGCACTCACTCAGGAATGAGCCGTATTATCTTGGTGCATTTCTTGTTGGTGCATACCAAGAGATTCTTGGCGACCTTCATAATCTCTTTGGAGATACCCACGCTGTTCATATTAGCTCAGATGAACACGGAAGAGTCGCCGTGGATACAGTTGTGAAAGGAGACACCGTTAGCCAAGTGCTTCAGTACGTCGAGTTCAATCCGGAAGAATTGGCAAAAAATCTTCGATGTTCGATTGAAGAGGCTGTTCGTGATGGCTTGATAAGTGATGGGCAGGCTGGTCGTTTTATTCGTTTTTATGAAGATGGCCTAGGTGGCTATACCTATCTTGAGGAGTCGACTGTGCCAGAAAGCAGTTGAGTAACACGTGCAACTCATTCGTCTCGGGGCAACCGCCCTGAATCAAACACCATTGGACTGGGAAGGCAATCTGAGCCGGATCGTATCAGCGTGCGAAGAGGCTCGTCGTCGACAAATTTCGATTCTCTGTTGTCCAGAACTTTGTATCAGCGGATACGGTTGCGAAGATGCGTTTCATTCGTCGGGCGTCCTTTCAACAGCTATGGACATATTGCTCGAACTTGAACCGGTCAGCCGTGGGCTTGTTTTGGCGGTTGGTTTGCCAGTGCGGTGGGCCAGTGGTGTCTACGATGGGGTTGCTTTACTCGTCGATGGTGACCTTCTCGGCATTTCTGCAAAGCAGCACTTGGCGGGTGATGGTCTGCATTATGAGCCTCGTTGGTTTCGTCGCTGGCCATCGGGACGTCAGGATGTGGTCACGGCGTCTGGACGTCAATTGCCTTTTGGTGATCTGCGATTTAATTGTGGTGGAGTTCGAATCGGTTTTGAGATATGCGAAGACGCATGGGTTGCAGATCGGCCAGGTGCGCGACTCGCTGCCCGTGGAGTTGATGTGATTTTGAATCCATCTGCCAGTCATTTTGCTTTTGGTAAGGATGAGATCCGTAGGCGATTTGTCTTGGAAGGGGCTCGTGCTTTCGCCTCTGCGTACGTGCTGGCGAATCATCTTGGGAATGAGGCCGGGCGAATTGTCTACGATGGCAGTACGCTGATTGCTGGCCCTTCTGGTCTTGTAGCTCGTGGCAGACGATTCTCCTTCGCAGATGTTTCCGTTGTTGATGGTGATGTTGATATTGATGCCATACGCCTAATTCAGGCAAGAGGTAATTCGCACACGAGTGTTCCAGATCAGTGCGATGTCGTATCGCACAATTTCACGTTTCCTCCTCTTTCGTCTCGTGATCCATCGAATGGCGGAGACGGTCGAGATGAGTGGGAGCGTAGCCAGAAGCCGGGTGTTTGTAAGAAAGAGGAATTTACACGCGCGGTATCCCTTGGGCTCATGGATAGTTTGAGAAAAAGCAAAAGTCGTGGGTTCGTGGTAAGTGCAAGTGGTGGCGCGGATTCCTCAGCAGTCATTTGCCTCATTGCGATAGGGATTGCAATGATTGCCCGGGAACACGGATCTGATGCTGTAAAGAGGCTCGGCCTTGGTGATGCCTTAATTTCAAATCTCCGCGAGCTGTCGGGGAGTAGTTATTCAGATCCAGGCGTTCAAGCAATTGTTGCTGAAGTACTCACGTGCGTTTACCAATCAACGGTACATTCAAGTACGACAACCAGAGAGGCGGCGCGCGGAATCGCGTCTGCCGTTGGAGCAAAGTTCCATGAATTCGATGTCGAATCACTGGTGCAAAAATATGAAGAACTTGCAGAGGCAGTCATTGGTAGAAAACTTAGTTGGGAAAGTGACGATATTGCTCGACAGAATATTCAGGCCAGGGTGCGAGCGCCTGGAGTTTGGCTGTTGGCAAATCTTTATAATGCGATGCTTGTTGCAACAAGCAATCGATCAGAAGCTGCCGTTGGCTATGCAACCATGGATGGAGACACTGCCGGCGGAATAGCACCAATTGCAGGAATAGACAAAGCGTTTCTCCGGGAATGGCTTACTTGGATTGAACATGAGGGCCCTCAGGACGTTGGGCCGCTCTCTGCTATGGGAGCAATCAACAAGCAACAGCCAACCGCTGAATTGAGGCCAGTTCATGATGGGCAGACTGATGAGTCTGATCTCATGCCGTATGACGTGCTCGATCGAATTGAAAGATTTGCAATTCGGGATCAACAGATGCCTGTTGTGATTTGGGAGCAACTGATAAATGAATTTCCTCAGCACGATGCTGAGAGATTAGGTTATTGGACGGAACGTTTTTTTCTGTTGTGGTCACGGAATCAGTGGAAACGTGAGCGATTAGCACCGTCTTTTCATCTTGATGACGAAAGCCTTGATCCGAAATCCTGGTGTCGATTCCCAATTCTTTCCGGTGGCTTTTCCCGCGAGTTACAAGAGTTGCGGAAGAATGCGTCTGCCCGCGACATTCATTGGTGAAATCCCGTGATAGGGACGATTTGTGCCTTGAAAAAGGCCTCGCGATTGCTTGGGTAGATTGCTACTGTCCTAGAAATCATTGAGGAGTTTGATGTGCATGTAGTCTGGACTGGCCCTTCTGATCAACGACGTAACACTCCCTGCAGAGTGAGGTCAGGCACGCTGTGTCGCTGGGCATTCGTAGCTACGGTTGTATTTTTTGGTCAACCTGAAAGTTTTTCACAGCAACAAGCTGCCCAGCCCTTGAGTCAGAATCAGGCTTCAACACTGAGTCCTGAGCAACGAGCGGCACTCGAACAATTATTGGTCGGATGGGAAGCTCGAAACGCGAAGGTGACGACTTGGTCGTGCACTTTTTATAAATGGGAGTACAACGCCTGGAGTCCAGCAGATTCTTCAGGGGAGCGATTAGCATTTTCTGAGAGTACAGGAGAAATTAAATACGCTGCTCCTGATAAAGGACTCTTTCGAGTGAAGTCATCAAAGCAGTGGAATCCCGAAAAAAGAACGTACGATACAAGGCCTTCAAATTCGGGCGAGCATTGGGTCTGCAACGGTACGAGCATCTATGAGTTTCGGCACAGTGATCGCCAACTCCGTGAAACAAAACTGCCACCTGAAATGAGAGGACGGGCAATTAGTGAAGGCCCGCTTCCATTTGTTTTTGGCGCAAAGGCAGACACCCTGAAGAAGCGATATTCGATGCGAATTATTACGCCTTCATCAGTAACTGACCAAATATGGCTTGAAGCACTGCCGAAATTTCAAGTTGATGCTGCAAATTTTTCAAAAGTTGAACTCATTCTCAGGGCTACAGATCTAATGCCCTTTGCCATTCAAGTATTCAAACCAGGTGGCCAAGACCGAGATGTCTATCAGTTTGATCCGCGAACGAGCCTCATAGATCGAGGGCTTGACCTGATTCGCGACTTTTCCAAGCCGCTCACTCCGCTGGGATACACATTTATAGAAGAGCAGGCTCCTGGGAACTGATTGTATCTGGATCGTCTCACCAGATAACGCTGAGGTCCATGTGCTATACTCGTAAAAGCAAACATCGCTGTGCGAGAAATACATGCCCCTCATTGACCCTAATCATCCGCTGGCAGACCTACTCGAACGAGATCAGAGGTATCCTCTGGATGCATATCTGTTTGTTCTCGAAGCCCTTTCTTTTGCTCAAGAGTCCCTCGGCATGGGTGAGCAGGAGAAGTCGAAAGACATGCAGTCGGTCCGAGAAAAAAAGAAAAGTGAAAAGCACGTGAGTGGGCAAGATCTGTGCGAAGCCGCTCGGCAATATGCTCAGCAGCAATATGGATATTTAGCAATAAAAGTGCTGTCGTCTTGGGGTATTTGTGCCACCGCTGATATTGGTGAAATTGTGTTCAACATGATTGACATGGGCCAAATGAGGAAAACCAGTGATGACCGTCGTGAAGATTTTCACGATGTGTACAGCTTCGAAGACGCATTTGTTAAGGACATTGTTTTTGCCTTGCCAGAATCACTTTGATGAAAGACCCAAGAAAGTGGTGCTACCAACTCAGCGAAAGTATGCCTTCTTCATTTTGATGATCGTCATTGAGTTAGTATGGTTGCTTGTCATGTGTGGTATGGCTTTTCTTTAGCAGTTTAAGAAATTGCTATTTGCTGCTTCTAACGAGAACGCGTCATGAGTTTCTGGATTGAAAGTCTTCCCTTTTGGATCGCGTTGGTGCCACTGGGTGCTTACTGTTGCGTAATGGGTGGGCTGCAACTCCGTCGTCGGCCACTCGTTATGTCTGCAGCGTGGGATAGTGCACTGCTTGGTATTGCCCTCTCGGGTCTCGTGGCAGTAGGGCCACTCGCCGCCATTCAGCCGTTATTAGGTGGGTCACCTTGGGGAGAGGTCATCTTGCTTCTTCTGTATGCCTTAGTTGTTGCGGTGTGCATCCTGTTTGCGAGGCCGCGTTTGCTAATTTACAACGCAACGGTTGAGCAGGTTCGACCTCTTGTTGCACAGAATGCAGCTGCGGTTGACCCCGCTGTTCGATGGGCGGGAGAGAGCGTTGCCCTACCAACACTCGGGCTGCAGGCTCATGTAGAAGGAAACGGTCCGTTGCGTACCGTCAGTGTAGTGGTTCTCCAATCAGGCGAAGCGGGTGAAGCATGGACTGATCTAAGCCGTCGGTTGAGAAGAATGTCTCGGCGTTTACGAGTGCAGCCAAGTCCAGTTGGGATGGTCCTGCTTGCTGCGGGATGCTTCATCCTGCTGGCATCTTTTATTTTGGCTATTGGTATTGTGTAAGTAGGTACACTGATCAACTCGAGTGTGCGGAGAAACACACGTTTGGTTTCTGAAATAAATGGACTGTCGTTGGAGTGAAGAGTGCCAATTCACGTAGATTTAAGCCCGCAAGAAATAACTGTACCGGTCGTGGTACGGAATGCATCACCCGCACGACTGTATGAAGATGCCCTCACTCGAGAGCAGGCAGGCGTTGTCTCGAGCGGTGCAATTGCAATACGATCCGGGGCAAAAACTGGAAGAAGTCCAAAAGATAAGCATATTGTTCGTCACAGAGATTCGGAAAAAGATGTGTGGTGGGGAAGCATAAACCATCCAATTGATGAGCATACATTTCTTCTGAATCGCCAGCGGGCAATTGACTATCTCAACACACGAGATCAGATCTATGTTTTCGATGGGTTTGCAGGTTGGGACCCACGTCATCAGATTAAAGTTCGAGTGATCTGTGCTAGGGCGTACCATGCTCTCTTTATGCATAACATGCTCATTCGGCCTACACGCGAGGAGCTAGAGGACTTTGGGGCTCCTGATTGTGTCATCTATAATGCAGGCCAATTTCCTGCGAATTCTTTTACGGCACAGATGACAAGTCGTACCAGCATAGATATTTCACTTGAACGGAAAGAGCAGGTCATTCTCGGTACTGAGTATGCCGGAGAAATGAAAAAAGGGGTGTTCACGCTCATGCATTGGTTGTTGCCACCCAAAGGCGTGCTTTCGATGCATTGTGCAGCGAATGAGGGAAAGTCGGGAGATGTGTCCCTTTTTTTTGGTCTGTCTGGCACAGGAAAAACAACGCTATCAGCTGATCCAAATCGCAGGCTTCTTGGTGATGATGAACACGGATGGAGTGACGACGGTGTTTTTAACATTGAAGGTGGGTGCTATGCGAAGTGCATTAGCCTTGCTTTAGAAAAAGAGCCTGATATTTATCGAGCCATTCGATTCGGTACAGTTCTAGAAAATGTTGTTTACGATGAAACTACGCGTGAGGTGAATTACAATTCAAATGCGATAACAGAAAATACCAGAGCAGCGTATCCTCTCGAATTTATTGACAATACCCGGTCGCCATCTCTCGCTGGTCATCCTCGTCATGTGATTTTTTTAACGTGTGATGCTTCTGGAGTGCTGCCGCCGGTAAGTCGACTAACGCCTGAGCAAGCGATGTATCAGTTCCTGTCAGGATATACAGCTCGGGTGGCGGGGACAGAAATGGGTGTTTTTCAGCCCCAGCTTGCTTTTTCGCCATGCTACAGCGCCGCGTTTCTGGTTCGCCACCCAGTTGTTTATGCGCGTTTATTGTCAGAAAAACTTCGATGTCACGGGGCTCAGGCCTGGTTGGTGAATACCGGCTGGACTGGAGGAGGGCTAGGAGTCGGCCAACGAATTGATCTATCAAGCACTCGGTGCATTATTGATGCGATTCATGCTGGATCACTGACCAGTGAGCCAACTCAGCGAGATCCCATTTTTGGACTCGAGGCTGTTTGTCGGGTGCCGGGCGTCTCTGAGCGTCTCCTTGTACCACGGGATGCCTGGTCGGATGCGGCAGCTTGGGAAGAGGCCGCCCGAACTTTAGCAGAGAAGTTTCGAAAGAATTTCGTACTGTTCGAGGATGAGGCTGATGAGGCGGTGTTACGGGCTGGGCCATCCAAATAAGCAGAATTTCAGGCAGCCATGTTCTCACTTTCCGTTATGATAAGAATGTTGTGGATAGTTTTAATATGAAGGTTTTGCTTCATTGGTTTTCTGCTGTTATTTAATAGTCGAGATTAACTTTGTAAGGAGTTGCACATGATTTCCTTGTCCGTAATGAGACTCACAATCGGGTTGTTTTTCATTGTTGGGATGGTTGCGATGTCTGCATCGAGTAATGCAGCGTCACCGCTAGTTGGCTCGATGAAGAAAATTGATGGAACAGACCAGGACCTAAGTGACTACAGTGGCAAGGTTGTGCTCATAGTGAATGTAGCGAGTCAATGCGGCTACACATCGCAGTATGCTGGTCTGCAAAAGCTATATGACACGTTTAAGGACAAAGGTTTTGTCATTCTTGGATTCCCCGCAAATGATTTCGGCGCCCAAGAGCCCGGGAGCAACAGTGAGATTGCCTCGTTTTGTTCAAAAAACTATGGCGTTACATTTGATATGTTTTCAAAAATATCAGTGAAGGGTTCGGGTAAGGCGAGTCTTTATAAGACGCTTACGGAATCCGCTAACCCGTCAGGCGACGTGGGTTGGAATTTTGAGAAGTTCCTGATTGATCGCAATGGAGCAGTCGTCGGGCGTTTCAAATCAGGCGTATCGCCACAAGATCCAGTCTTGATTCAAGCAGTTGAGTCAGCACTTTAAAGCATGAAGAAACTGGTCGGGCGTAAGGGATGGAATCGTATCATCTGTCTCCCTACGACAACGACATTACGATGCCTTGTAGTTAGTTTTGGTCCGACAGCGTTGGTTGTGCCTGATTTGCAGAGGAAGTTTTGCCCCGGATAACAAATGGAGGCCGGGCCTGTGCCTCTCGATAACAACGAACAACGTATTCCCCCACGATAGCAATCGCGGCAGTCTGGGCTGAGGATACAAATCCAAGAAGAGCGAAGAGTGTTGGAAGCGAAAGAATCTCTTTTGTGGGAAGGATTAGCCCGGTTACAAGTCCACACGTTCCCATAAAAGCAAACATGGCAGCAAGAAACCAGATGAGTCGAATGGGTTTGTCTGATGAAAGAAGTACGGCATCTGCGGCGAGGGAGAGCAGTCGGAAGGCAGAGTATTTTGTCTCTCCGGCAATTCTAGCGTCTCGATCATAGTCAACTGGAGCATGGTTAAAGCCGGCCCACGGAACGAGGCTACGAAGGTATCGACGTTTTTCAGGAAGTGCACAGACAGCGTCAACGACCGCGCGATCGCACAACTTGAAATCACCAGTATCAACAGGTACGGGATAGGGCATCAGCCTGGCGAAAAACCTGTAAAATAGCTTTGCTGTTACAAGTTTGAAAGTGCTCTCCCCATCACGTGATTTCCGACGTCCATATGCAACATCAACACCCGTTCGCCATGTTACGATCATTTCAAGGATCACCTCCGGTGGGTCTTGGAGGTCAGCATCAATTATTACAACAGCATCTCCTTGTGCCATTTCGAGACCGGCAGACATGGCAGCTTGTTGGCCGAAGTTGCGGGAAAACTCAACGACATGAATGCGTGAGTCCCCAGATGCAAGTTGCTTTAGTTTCTCGAGGGTGCTGTCATGACTCCCGTCATCAACGTAAAGAACTTCCAATCCCATACCTAGCCGAGGTGCAATGCTGCAGATGCGGGCATGAGTTGCCTCAATGATCGCTTCTTCGTTGTAGCAAGGGATGACAATCGACAGGAGGCCAGGACACGGACGCTCTATTGATTGGATAGGTGCCGTTGGGTCATGCCTTTCCGGCTGGTTCATTTCTTAATGCTCCGAACCGACGCAGTACGTTTCACGACTGTTCGTTCGGCTTCTTTAATATTGCCGACCAGAAGAAAGTCCTGGTTTTTGAACAAGGGTCGGGCGCGGCCTACGACTCCGGCTGTTTCTGGTAGAAAAGAGGATAACTCATGAAATTGATTTTCAGGGATTACAAGGACTGCATCTGGTCCGGTCGATAAAAAAGCGGCAGCGTGTTGAGCTCGATCGGAATCTGGGGCCCAGCGCTGGACAATGCCTTTGGCGTAATACACAAGGTTAGGCGTGATTTGAGAATACGCCCCTATTCGGGCGTGCCCGCCGGCGTGTGCATGGGCTTCATCAATCAAGACTGGAAGCGTGTTGGCGCGACTAATCCATGCCGCAGTTGGACCGACTGCCAAAGAAGAATAGAGAAGTCCTAGGAAAATCATTGTGGTTACAGCGTAGGCCGGCTGTTGTCGTGAACGCCACACAAGCCAAAATGCACCGGCTAAGGGAATGAGTCCGATGATTGCGGCAGGTTCGCTACCATTTAAACCGTAAAACGAGCCAACCAAGATCGTGACACTTGTTGCAATTCCTCCGAAAGCGATTCCGCCGACACCGATGCCCATCCATCGCGGATAAAGCCAGGCAGAGCGTTTTACGGCTTCCATGGCGAGTGCAGCAACAAGGAGAGCAGCAGCTGGATATGCCGGCATTATGTAGTTAGGAAGTTTTGTGGCCGCAAGTGAAAAGCCACCGATCCAGACACTCATCCAAAGTAGAAGAAGGCTCAATGCAGGAGCCTGTGAGTTTTCAATTTGCGGGCTCTGCCCCTGTCGCCAGGTCTTCCAGAGTTGCCGCGTGGTTGCGAAGATAGCAAGTGGCAGGAAGCAACTCCAAGGATAAAATCCGACGAGCATTGTGAGTGGATGGAACAACAGACCGCCTGAATGCCGTTCCATAGGAGCTACGAAACGCCCAACGTTATGAACAAAGAAGAATCCTTTTGTCCATTCCCAATCAGTTTGGACTCCAACGCTTATGTACCACGGTGCGGCTACGAGTACGGCAGCAACAGTGACAATCAGAAGTTGAGTGTGTTGAATAGTACGGAGAGCGGCTGGAATACCGTTGGAAAAGAAGTGCCGAAGCGTTGAGAGCAACTGGTCTTTGAGCCGAACATCAGCAGGTTGCTCTTTGGCATGAGACAGGCATTGAACAAACCAAACCCAACCCATGACGACAACGAGAGGCCCGATATAGCCGATCGGTCCTTTGCAGAGGACTCCCAGGCCGAGCAAACTCCCTGCAAGAATGGCGTGCCACACGCGAACGGAGGAAGCACTGCTTGTCTGAAAAGGTTGCTTAGTGCTGTCGG
>Ga0315322_10001471_pt1 | contig 18278 bp, 15 predicted proteins | sample M110021515metaG_FD_203461 | JGI IMG/M metagenome (GOLD analysis project Ga0315322, IMG submission 203461) | Ammonia-oxidizing marine archaeal communities from Monterey Bay, California, United States - M1 100m 21515 | ecosystem: Environmental > Aquatic > Marine > Intertidal zone | place: USA...
AGCCCCCTCTTCAATCTGATCTTCATGCTTTGGCGCCTTGAATGGCAGGTCAAGGAATGACAATGCGAACATCATTTCCGTGAAGCTGCCTGAGACTTCCCCTAAATACCGCGAACCAAATCCAGGGCCGACCCCATGCCTGGCAAGATCCAGCCAGAAGCGGTTCTCACTAACAAGTTCATAGGTCTGGTCGCTTTGAGGTAGATGGTAATAGTTGTTTTCAGCCCATTCCTTGGTCCGCTCTAGAGCACGGTAAGCCTGTTTTACTTGTCGCAATGCCTGATTCAAATCCGCACCAAATGGATCTACCTCAGCTTGCCTCTTTCGAGCGGAATATTTGCTCTCAACCTCTTTGAAAGCAACCTCCTGTTTCTTAAGCTGCTTCCGCGCGTTTTTTGACACGCTCGCTTCCTCCCTAGCATCCGAAAAACTTCTACCTAATGATAAATTCACTGAGTTAGACGCAGATATTCCATCCGCTTCAGCCACCATGCCCAGCTTCTCTCCTGCATAAGTATTACCAAAGGCACCTCCTCCCACCGCGGCTCCAAACCAAAGCTTCGTCGAATCAAGATTTGGTGGACGAAGTGCCAATCTATTCTCAAGGTCCAAACCAAGAGCTGCCATCCTCTCACGATCGGATTGCGCGAGTAGAATGCGCTCCACAACATTAAGTCGCGCATATTCAAACGACTGATAATATTTGATCAAAAGATTTCCTGAAAGGTAATCATCCATAAAAGTGAGATCCTTCTTGTTAGCAAGATGAGGACGAACAACCTCTTTGAAAAATTCAGGATCTTTACGTGAAATGAAAAAGCTCAACTCGTGGCAAGCGTATTTCGAATAGTTCGACCGCTTTTCCTCGACCGTCAAACTATCCCACTTGGTAATAAAGGAAAATTCCCTCAGCGTTGAATCATTTTTGAGAGTCAAAAAGTAACGATGAACCGATCCCAAATGATCATAAACTTCGAATGCTGAATTAAGTAGGTCAGGGATCTTCAGAGTGTTCCCTTTCTTCAAAAGAGTGACCTGTTCTTGCTCGGTAAAGTGACGTTTGGGATCAAGCGCATTAGTCAGGAGACGCAAGTCACGAATCTTGGTCTTTGCATCTGGCAAGGAGACGCTGCGATAGGTCGATCCCTCTGGGTCCACCAAAAGAACGTGAACATGCTGACGATCACCAAAGGCCTCGATCTTTACACTAATTCGACCATTCTTGTTCGGGACTAAATTTGGGATTACAACTGGGTTCCTCCCTAAAAACTCATATGACGAAGAGCCAATCGACCTAGCCAAGCCTTCTATTACTTTGTTGGCCGATCTCCGGGGAGCACCCGGGGCGGCTGCCGGAACTGGCTTGCGATTGAATTTATCTCCGGCTCTCAACAATTCTCCACCCGATTCAGTATCCCGAACAGCCCATGGATTGAGGAGAATCTCGGGACGACTCAGCATATTACCAGCAAACTTTTGGGCATAACGTCGCTCCAAAATGTAACGCAGTTCGTCACCTAAATTACGCCCACTGATATAAAGGCTAGGAAGGAATCGTGCCATTCCAGTGCGAAGCCCTACCCTTTGAGAGCCACCGAGGGCGGCAAAGGGATCATTCTCCGGAAGAAATCTCGTCGCAATGACATGCACACGAGTCAACGGATCCAAACCAGTCACATCAATCTCTAAAGTCTTATCATTGGCTTTGACAGATTTCAGATGCGAGGCCTGCCTCGTCGGCAACTCGAGCATGCGGGCTGAGTTAAAGAGGTAACCCTCCGAAACTATCCCACCTCCAACGAACAGTTTAATACTCTGACCCGAGGCCTTCAAAATCAGGCGATAGTCACCCGGCGAAAGTGTCGCGACCAAATAGCCATCGATTAATTTGAGACGGGAGAATTCATCCGCGACAAATCCGCCTGACCGGAGGGAATATAAAGCCACTTCACGTCGATTCACAGAACCTACAAACGGAACTTTGAGTTGCTGATTTTCGGGAAGTGTAACGTTATCAATTTGATCTCGCCGATCATTTCTAAGAATCCATGTTCTCGATTTCCCACTTGGGACTTGCACCGTGAGGCTTGCAATTCCGCTTAGAGCACCAAGATCAAGACTTCCTCTTTGAGTGGTCTTTAGAGTGGTTTTTCGCTGATTCTTAAAAGATTGGTGATTGAACGTCACATTGAGATTCTGCCCGCCAATTGGTTCAGCATTTCGGCCAAAAACTTCAATGCGATAGTTTTCGTCAATTTTGCTCAAGTAGAGATCTCCGACAACGTCACTTTTGAGCACCTCATTCACCTTAAAGGACCTAGAATCAGTCAATTCAACAATCTCACCACCTTTACTTGCGATCTTCATTTTGATCCGGAGGGTGGCTACCAAATTCGCGAGGCGATCTGGCACTCTGAATTCATGGACTAACTCGCGGTCACCCATCAATTTGAGATCTTCAACGTTCATACTCGCAGGAACCCCCTCTAGGTCGGTCGACTTCAACTCCAAAGCAGCACTTTCAATCTCATTGAGTGAAATCGTTTGACCCGCAACTTCCAAAGTTGGACGGAGAATTAAACGTCCCTTACCACCAGTGCGAAGTGACTCTTGATCGAGGTGCATTCCTGCCGTTATGCGATACTCTTCGCGCGGCAGAACCAGCTTAGCCATCGTGGCATAACCGCTGGGGTCTTGAATCACTAAAGAACGAATTCCTGGACTATTGGAAAAAGGAAGCACCAGGCGACCACTCTTATCGCTTTCATATTGGTTTTTTCCGATCCAAAGGGCGGCGCCTTTCAAGGGCTGATTGGCCTCATCAAGAATCGTAACCAGTTCTCCCTGAGGGACTGTGCGATTAATTAACCCAAGTGCCCCTTTTCGGATGATCGCCCTACTACTTTTGCCACCTCCAATAAATTCAACGACCCACAAGCCTCTTCGATTTGGGATTCCCGCAATCTTGAAATCCTTTTCCGTCTTTAGCTGAGGCGCTGCATCAAATTCATGAGATTCGCGAAAGTTCGCAACTAAACCATCAAGGTCAATATCGGTGCTGACCTCGTTTCCGAGACTGCGGTAATAGTTTAAGGTGTTGATCTCAAAAACTTTCACGATGAGCTTGGGCACGTTTTTGAGATACATTTTCAAAATCACATCATCGTCGATTGCATAGGTTTCCTGATTCGTCGCGTTAAATTCGATCTCCACCCGGTCTTTCAGAGCTTGAAATTCCGAAGGACTCAGTAAAGAAGCCCAATCTGATGGCTTGCCAATTCCGTTGGTAATCTTGCTTTCAGCAAAGACACGTCGAAGCCAATTCTCACCTAAGTAAGGTGAAAACTTGGTCGTGTCCCGATCATCTTTCAGGAATTTCAAAAGATAAGATTTCACCAAAGCCTCATCGCCCCCTTGAGCAGAAGGAAGGGTAGTCACCTTAAGGTAATCTCGGCCTAAATCCGCAGGATAACGCCACGATACGGGTTCTTTTTCGCGCCACTTGGGATTCAAGTAACTGACATTTCGAGGCAGAGCTAGGTAATCCAAAAATCGCTTCTCATTCTCTTTCCCCTGCACCCGATCATGAATGAGGCGTTGATAAAGAATGTGGACTTTCAAGGAATTAAACGAAGGTGGCAAGGTGGCAACAAATGCTTCAGCGCGAGTAAGATAGGCCTCACGAACCGCCGGCGATGCTGCCATAGATTCATCGGCATTAGGAAGAAGCCGAGTCATATAGGTTTCCACAAACGCAGCTGAATTGATCACGTCAGCTTTTAAGGCTAATAACTCTTCAAGCTGAGCTTTCGTTAGCAAACGATGAATTCGAAATTCACCAAATCCCTTACTTTCTTTACTCTTAAGATCAGTGTGAATTAGCGAAATCAATCTGGGCAGATCCGGAATCATAGAACGGGAAAGGAGGTCTCGCAGCTCAGAAGTCGACAACTTAGGATCCCCTTCTAAAAATCTATAAAATCCTGACGTTTGGAGATTCTGGAGTGAACTTGAACGCCCCAAGGCATCATCAAGAAACGATTTCCAAGAGACGAATTTGGGATCCAGAGCCGAAGGGTATTTTACTTCTCTCGCTTTACCTTCCTGCTGATGATTAAGAGTCAGCCCCATTTCGCGCCGCAGATAGGCCAAAGTTGCTTCCGGATCATCAGAATATCGAAACAAGGCTTCACGATTCTCAATCTGCTTCCTTTTACCGGAATTACGAAAGCGGTTTTTCCATTCTCCAAGAATCCGATTAAATTCTTTGAGGTTCCTCTCATTCTGAAAATGAAGAGCATGGTAGTAATAATAATCTTCTGTTCCGGGAATCAAAAGCTTCAGTGCTCTCTCCCGATCTGAAGCCAAGGCAAAATCTTCAATGAACCCAACATCCTGCTGCGCTATAAGACTGGAGCTATGGCTCACAATGATCAGAGCGAAAAGCGCAATCATCCAGCGACGGCATATCCATGGTAATTCAATGTTGTTCATAAATCGTATTGTTGGCCAAACCCATCAGATCGATGCCACAATTTTCGGATCAAGATGAAGGGTCTGGGTTCTACCAGTTAGGAAACGTCAACTGAAGACTTCTTGGAAGAAAATCCGTTTTTTTTACATTTCTCAAAAATGAGTGCTAAATGTGAGTTCTTGGGGCTCCAAGCTACGAGATCTATAAATCCCCTGAGATTGAGCGAACCAAAAGACTCAGTGGAAATCTTGGGAATTCTAGTCTGTGCGACCGATACGACAGAGGGAGGGACTGTTTACAGCTTTAGGGCAAGACACAGGTTAAAGCCTTCGAGAATAGCTCCGAAGGCTTAGCTAGGTCTCGACCATCAATTGAGGTCACAACTCTCAACCGCCGCAGTGCATTACTAAGCCAAATCTCATCACAACTCTTCAGGTCAGCCATCGCCCACTCCACTTCCCGAACCTCGATATGCCGCATTACCTCTTGCCGCATCACTCCCGGAAGGCAGCCGGTTTGAAGAGAGGGAGTATAAATCATCCCGCTCTTCACAAAAAAGAGATTGGAAATACAACCCTCGCAAATCTCTCCCCGTGTATTTGGTCGGATCACTTCATCGACACCGGACTCGCGAAGCAGGAACATGTTCTCAGCATACGAAGTGCACTTAACTTGCGCCAATGGGCTTTGTTCATTGACCGGACAGGAGGAAGTCACGACATGGATTTCACCTCTCTCTTCCGGCAGCGGCTCCGCCGATATTAAGCACCCCTCTCCCAGGGTTAACCTCACCCTCGCCGACTCCAACTGATTGGCCACAATCACCCTGCGTATCCAATCAAGAAGAACTAACTGATCAGGAATTTTTAAGCCCAATTTTTTCGAAGAATACGCCAGTCGTTGAAAATGCTGATCCCAAAGACGCGGCTCGCCCTTCTCTACACGAATCGTTTCGAAGACACCTTGACCACGCAAGAACACCCCATCCGAAACCCGGAGGGTAAATTCCCCTCCTTCGATCAAGTTGCCATTCCAAGATACGATCATCGACACATCTTTAGCTACACTTTAAGAACTCAACAAGCCTTGAACTTCCTTGCCCACTTCCATCTCGCACAACCTACTGACGGATCACGAGTCGGGGCTTTACTTGGCGACTTTGTCCGTGGCACCCCAGAGAGCCTGCGAAACCAACTCCCACCCGAAGTGGTTGACGGAATAATTCTTCACCGCGCCATCGATCGCTTCACCGACAGCCACGAGATATTTTTGCGGATCAAAAAACTTCTAAGCCGACCAAGACGACGCTTTGCAGGAATTATTATCGACATCTACTTTGATCACTTTCTAGCGCAACTATGGTCGGACTTCTCCAAGGTTCCGCTGCAAAATTTCACAGCCGAGATATACGATACGCTTGGACGCCGGGCCGACTGGCTCGGCCCCGAAGTGAGCGAGATTACCAGACGAATGCAGGATGAGAACTGGTTGGGAACTTACGGCACAATTCCCGGTCTCGCCCTGACTTTTCGTAAAGTCAGTCAACGGCGGACGTTCCTAACACCACTTATCGGGGCCGAAGAAGATCTTACGAATCACTATCAATCTTTCACGACGGCATTCCGTAGTTTTTATCCCGAAGTGATGTCGTTCGCTTCCGAAGAAAATCCGGGTGGTCCATTGAGCTCGCTATAAAATTTCCGGCCCGAGATGGCACCAATCATTTCGAGTTCCATCTTTAAAGATTCACGGGCAGGCGGAGCGGATGCCTCCGATCTTCCGCACGGAGTAAAAGTGGCAAAGCCAGCTTTATCCTGGTCCCGTGAGAGTAAAGTAAGCAGCGGGCGACCAGCTTCATTCCTCAAAATCAAGGGGTGCATCCAGCAAGAAGTTGGCTTGTAAAACCACGGATGCTTCCCCTCTTTAATCGCTCGAAGCTGCCAAAGACAGCGGTGTTGTTCATCGAGAAAAACACAGTGGGTTTTGGGGAAATGGTCCGGAAAATTCTCGGCCAGACGATCTGAGGAAGCTGCAACGATCTCAGTCTTAAAACGACCATCCTCGAGCTCGATAACACCTTCGCTCTCCCGACTCAAAACCTCAGCTTCCTCGGGGGACAAAATAACCCCATCATGGCAGCAAGTCGCGCGACACTTCGCAAGCTCGCAGACCGGCAATGGCATTTCGAACGCACGGTGATCAACCGCAGCTTCAGCAAGCGACGAGGCTAGCCCTTTGACCGTCTCGCGAAATATCGTAACCGGCTCTGAAGACAAAATCTGAAACTATTGCTCGTCAGAATCAGCGGCTTTCTTTTCTTCCTCACCCTCAGACTTGGTGTGCTCACCATCTTTTTTGTCCTCTGAATGTTCATCACCCTCACCGTGTTTAAAGAGATTGATGGTGTCACTAGACTTAGGGGTCTCAGATTCCCACTCGTGACGTTCACAAGAACATAGTCCAAGAGCGATCGTTGCGTTAAGAACCGAAAATATTTTCATAACAGAAGGTCGATAGTCGAGGTTGACGGAAATGGCAACCCCGCTTTTTACCTGAAAACTAGATAATTTGGCGAGTCTCAAGGTAGGTGTTAGCTAGCGCAATTGGGAATTGTTGGGCCGTTTCATCGAGCGTAACAATGCCATCAGCCTTGAGCGTGGTGAGCACAGCCTGTCGCTCAGCCGCGTAATCGTGGGCAGCGAAATAACCCAGCGCGTCCTCAAAACTCACTAAATCCTTGTCCATCATCTCACCAATCCCCAATTCCCTGAGACTGGCGAGCACCACGACATGCTTTTGACGGAGCTTTTTCAAGGGCTCTCGGAGTTCGTCTGAATCTTCTCCGCGCAGGTTAGTCATGACGACTACCATAGAGCGTCTCTGTTGATGTTTGAGGAGCCGCTCGGCAGCCTCGGGAAAATCACTCGGAAAAGGAGACGTTTCGTAATCGTATAGATGATTGAGCACCGTCGTCATAGCGCTGGCACCTTTGACCGGCGGAAGCCAACGCTCGGTTCCGCCAAAACTGAGAATTCCAACCTGGTCTCCCTGACGTAGAGCCACATAGGAAATGAGGAGCATCGAATTCAAACAATGATCAAACTGACTGATCTCACCATCGATTGTTCGCATCCGGCGACCACAATCGAGCATCAGAATCACTGACTGATCTAACTGCTCTTGGAAATCACGACTAATCAAACTTTGCCGTTTCGAACTTGCCTTCCAATCGATCTGAGAAAGCGAATCGCCCATCTGATAATCGCGAAGCTGATGAAAATCACGACTCAGCCCCGCACGGTTTTTTCGAATTATTCCGGTATGCTCCTGCCGATGAGCCATTGCCATTAAGGCGTAACTTAAAACCGGCTGATAGTTGGGATAAACTTTGACTTTCCCATTATCACCAATCTTCACGCACCTCGACCAAAAACCCAGTAATGACGTCATCAGGATGTGGGTTTTTCCGAAATCGATCTCTCCCCGTTCGGAAAGAATAATCGGATAATTTAGGTCGAGGTAGCCACTTCTTTTAATCCAACCACGCCACGGAAAGATGTCACATTCGCAGCGGCTAGGAATACCATCGAACACACCGACATGAAGGGGGCGATTGCTTAAGTTTATGATCCTTAATTTCACTTCTCCCTCTACTCCAACTGCCATCCGCCCAGGTAGGGTTCTTTCCGCCAAAGGTAATTTGAAAACGAAAACCGCAAGTGCGTCAAACAAAACAAGTAGTGCCAAGACTCCGCCTATCCCTCCCCACCACCCTGATACTCGAGGATACAAGGAACCCGCCAAACCCATCAAGGTCCAGAAAGACAAAAGCGCAATGAGCGCGCGCGTGGGGCGGAGAGGCATTGCAGGAGATTAGATCCGCGGAGCTACCACGGTTTCGAGAGAAGAACTCAAAAGATCGTCAATATTTTGGCCGCTAATTGCGACTTCGGGCGCGACCTGTATACGATGACGAAGCACGGGCAGCGAGGCTTGCTTGATGTCATCGGGGATAACGTAATCACGCCCCCCCATTATGGCGTAGGCCTTGGCGACCTGCACAAGGCTGATTGCACCTCGCGTTCCCGCGCCCAAACTCATACCGTGGGCTTCGCGGGTGAGCCGGGTCAGTCGCAAAGCGTAATCAATAACTTCGGGGACAACCTTAACCATGGCGGTTAGGCGTTGGGCTTCAATGATCGTTGCTGAATCACAAACCTGCTCGACACCGCGCGGATCCAACCCCTTCGCACCGGGAGCGGACGTCACCGCAGAAACCACCTGAAGCTCTTCGGCCATGGTTGGATAGTCGATGATCACCTTCATCAAAAAACGATCCAATTGGGCCTCGGGAAGCGGGTAAGTTCCCTCCTGTTCGATTGGGTTCTGCGTTGCAAAGCACATAAAAGGAGGAGACACCGGCAGTGATTCCCCATCGATTGTCACTTGTTGTTCCTGCATTACCTCAAGAAGAGCCGCCTGAGTTTTCGCAGGCGCACGGTTAATCTCGTCAGCCAAAAGAAGGTTGGTGAAAACAGGACCGCGACGAGTTTGGAAGGACTGACTCTTCATATCGAAGAGAGTAAATCCAGTGATATCAGACGGCATCATGTCAGGGGTGAACTGAAGGCGACCAAACTCGCCTCCAAATGTGCTCGCAAGCGCGAGCACCATGTGGGTTTTTCCAAGGCCGGGCTTACCTTCCAAAAGAACGTGACCTCCAGCAAGAAGGGCCGCGATAATCTGATTCACGGTATCACTCTGGCCGTAGACCACCTTCTGAATCTCGGATCGGAGACTATCGGTCAGTTGACCAACCTTACTAAGGTCAGAACTCTCCGGTGCAGCTTGGGAATAGGGAATATTTTCTGTCATCGTTTCAAAAGAATTTGGAGTTTTTGCGCCACTTTTAAGATGTGGCCGGGATCTTTGGGAGGATCGGTGGTAAGAGCTTCGACTACGTCATCACGCTTCAAACCGGACTCTTCAGCCAATCGATCATAAAAAGTTGCAGGATCTCCATGGTTTTCCTTTTCAAGCTGAGCTCGAAGAGGTCGCAGGAGATATCCGAGTTGCTTGGTCCGCCAGAGAAAGCGGGCCGAAGCAATGAGCGCCTTACCATAGGGTTGGCGCTTGATTGTATTATCCCGGAGAATAGGCCCAAATCGCGGAATACGCATCCAGAGCCAAGCAAAAAGCAGCACAAGTCCCGCAATCACAACCATCCAACCCTCCTTCCAGAGCAATCCAAAAAAGGAGGTCGAGGAACCGTATAGAAAAACAATTTTACCAGATCTTCCATATTTTCCCGACAAATGATCCAAAAACTCAGCATGATCTGCACGCGCAAGGTAAGGATTTCGGAATGGTCTAGCATGCGCGAGCACAATCACCTCACCGGCTCCGTAATCCGTTCCAACCATTCGGGATTTTCCATCTTCGTTCGGAATCCAACTCCGGCCATTCTCGATTGCCAGACCAACCTCACCTTCAAATTCCAGCCTGTGTCCACCCCACTCTTCCTTAGTTTCAACCAACTCCCAAGGCCGCGAGAGGTGTCCTCGGTTTTTCGAATCGTGGTCCGCCGCTTGATAAGGATAATAGTTCCAAGAAATCCCGAGCTGCTCCAAGACATAGTCTAATCCAGTGTAATCTCCCCCTTCGGAACTCCCCATGCCAGAACCAGATTCAGTAAAATCGTTCCTATCAGGTTCTCCCCCTTCGATTGTCATTACGAGGTTTCCTCCTTGTTCTACCCAGTCCAACACCCGAATCCCCATTCCCTTCGTCTGAAGAAACGAACCCGGCATAATGATCATCCGCGTCTCATTATCGTAGTTCGACCACGTTCGAGAGCTTTCCACATCCCGACCTTGCTGATCGAGATACTTCTCAGCGGCCAAATAGGGATTAACACGGGCTTTTCCGGTGTAGCCCATCGGAACTTCGTCGATCTTCCGGCGCTCTTCTTTTTGACCACAACCCGAAAAAAAGAGCAGATTTAAAATAACAACCCATTTCATTGGTGCCTCCCTTCCTGAAACGGCCAATTACTCCAGAGCTCATTGATTACCTCCTCGTGCGGACAGCGACGCGCGTATGCTTGGGAAATCCAGGCATTGGTCAACAAAGCAAAGTAGGAAGCACTCGCGACCTCTCCCCTTGAAACGACTCTGCGCAGGCAATCCATTTCAGTATCGCTCTCCTCAATCTCCACCAACTGTCGAGTCACAAGCGCTGAAATAGCTCCGCGGTAAAGAAGACCGAGCGCTTCTTGATACTGTCCGCTTTTCCACATTTTACGCGCCTCCCCAAGAAGATCGGATGGAAGATTTTCAGGATCCACATTCAGACCTGCCACGGTAGTCACCTTCTTAGGTTTCCCTGGGGGATCCTTCGAACCACTTCGGAACACATGCAGATTATGAATAATTACCCAGATCAAACTAACGATTGCAGCAATCACGATAATCCAAAAAAGAAGTTGTCCGATCCCGGCGAACACCCCTTCACCCGCGTTGGAATTTGAATCACTAGACTCTTCTTCTTTTTCCTCATCCTCATAAACTCCACGAGTATCTACCTTGAAATCTTCCTGATCCAGAACCCGTTGTGCATCTTGATTGGCTTCCAACCGCGTTGATGAACCCAGCATCAATAGCCCCAACAGAACAAGCCCCAGTCTCTGTCCCAGCCCTTTAAACTTCAATTCAATATCCCAGCCCTCGGCCCAAGTTCGCGTATTCACATAAAGCCCAAATCCCGCTCCTGTGTAAAACCAAGCCACGATGGAAACCGCATTTAGATAGAACACTCCAAAAACCGCCCAAATCCAATTGGGTAAGAATTTAAATTCCCCTTCAAAAAAAGCATCCCAGGTTAGAAATTCGCTGATTTCCACTCCCTCCGGCAACATAATAAAGGCGAAATAAACCTGACTCCCAAAGAGGAGAATCTCCATCAAAAGGCAGATACAAGTCAGCCCCACCGCTGAACTTGCACTGCGATAAGATAGAGTCTGATAGCGAGCCTTGTATCGGGCACCCCGCAGCCTTTCTAGGTAGCGGATTGGTAGCACTAACGACCGACTCAATGGCGAACGATAAAACAAAAGACCAATCACCACACACCAGTAGAGAAATACAAAACCAGCATTTGAACTCGCGTCGTCACGATTATCCGAATGGAGAAACCATCCGAGCGCGGTCAAACTCACACCAATCAAAACCAGCCCCTTGTTTTTAAAAACCTCCGCCGGTAGCACCTTCATGTTGTCGTGCCAAGTCGAATGCTCACCAAAAAGACTCCGACTCAGGGGATGAAGAGCGACGCATTCCCAAATTGGCTTTAACCACCAAATCAGGAATATGCCCCAACCCACCGATTGATAGCAGATCGCCAAGATCAGAACCCCAAGCGGAAAAACCGAAGCCATCCATCCCTTAAGGAGCGAAATAGAATGTTCGCCCGTCAAACGAAGCCCCAAATCAATGGCCTCCCACTGGGTGCGGGGTCTAATTTCCGCCGTCACTTTCTCAAGCTCCACGGTATCCCCTTCCTACAAAAAGAAAGTAAAGAAGGTGTAGAATCCAAAAAGCAATCCCCACCATATATTTAACATTGGTATCAATCGGCTGAGCCGACCAAAACCCCTCCACCACTGCCGCCAGCGCAGTCATACAGGCACCACCGATCAGCAAAGGAAGCCCATCACGACCGGCGCGTGTCAGAGCCTCACCTCGACTCAATTGCCCGGGTGCTAGTAAGACAAAACCGATCTTCAAACCAGCCATTCCGACCACCAGCATCCCAAGAAGTTCAAATGAAGAATGTCCTGCGACAAACTTTAAGAGTAACTCTGGATCACCAGCATATTCTACATACCCAACCACCGCCCCTAAATAGAGCCCATTGTAAATCAGGAAAAACAAAGTCCCTATTCCAAAAAAAATCCCTCCCGAAAAAATCCGAAAATCAATCCCCACATTATTATTAATATAGTGGGCGAACATCATAAAGTTCGATCCATGTTCTTGTCGTAAATGCTCCACACTGTCGGCATCCTTACCATACATCCCCTCGATGTCTGACATCGCCTCGTCACCCAAGAGAGCCTGGACCCACTCGATCTCTTTGTCCGCTGACCACCACATCGCAAAAAAGGGGCCCAAAAATACAAAAGAAGCCACCGCGAAAAGTTTCCATTCTCGACGAAAAGCCGCAGGGAAAGTGCCCAGAAAAAAACGAAGGAATCCCTCGCCAAACGCTCCTCTTTTACGATGGATTTGACGATATCCTACAATCGCTAAACCGTTCAAACGATCGCAGATTTGCTGGCCGAACATTCGATACTGCGCCAACGACAGATCGTAACAAATCTTACGAAATCGCGAGGGAACCTTGTGACTATCCAAAGTTGGTTTCTTACCTTTCGAATTTTCTAACTGTAATTCGAAGGATTTCCAATCGGAGCCGTTTTTAGTTTCAAATTCCTGTCGATTCATCGTTGTTCCTCCAACCAGTGTGCCATTCCCATTAATTTCGAAACACCCTTGAGTCCGATTTCACCTGTCATTTTTTCGAGATGATTGGACAACTCTACGCGGCGGGCTTCGGACCACCCACCACCTCGATAACGAAACGCAAGAATTGCCGCCTCCTCTTCCCGACTTAGCGAAAAATTAACAGGAACCTTTTCCAATGGTGGAGGTCCGGGAATGACCGGATCGATTCGGGGCTTCGAATAGACGACGAGAGTTCCGGCAGCCAGATCACCTAAACGTTGAAAACGTGGATGGAAAAAGACGATAAGGGGCAGAAACGGAAGCATCACTTCAACACCTCTAATGAAGTTCCGAATCATTGACGCCCCCATCGTGATTCCTCCTCCGGCTTCATTCACTACCCGTAATCCTAGTGCCCGCTTTCCTAGCGTAGCACCCCACGGGCTAATCTCGAAAAAAACAGGGTAGAACCACCAAATCAGGAAGAAAGAAAGGAGGTAGACCCCCTCAGAAACGGCCTCCCCCATCACTGGAGAGATCAAAGTGATGATCAAATATAAAAAAATGAGAGCTATCCCTTCGATGATCAAATCAAGAAACCACGCAATTAGGCGCAGAAATGGCCCTGCAGTCCGGAGATGGATTTCCATCCCCTCGGCGAGTTCCACCATCTGGAGAGTATCAATACGCCGTTTTAGATCTAACATCGAACTAGCGCTAGACGCTAACGGGCATCAACCTGACGTAAAGCTCCCATTTAATCAGGAAAGACAATAGCCCTCTTGCCGTCGATAATTGTGCGGTCGTGAACATGATAGCGGATCCCTCTCGCCAATGCAGACCTCTCGCAATCGCGACCCAAGCGGACCAGATCGAGCACACTATGATGGTGCTGAACTCGCTCAACTTCCTGCTCGATAATAGGTCCAGCATCGAGCTCCCCAGTCACGTAGTGACAGGTTGCACCAATAAATTTCACACCTCGCTCATAAGCCTGCCGGTAAGGGTTAGCGCCAATAAATGCCGGAAGAAAGCTGTGATGAATATTAATCATCCGTCCGCTGTATTTCTCACACATCCAAGGTGGCATGATTTGCATGAATCGAGCTAGCACGACCAACTCAACCTCTTGTTCCTCAAGCAATGATTCGATCCCGCGAAAACCAACTTCCTTATCTTCCCCCATCTCAACAAAATGGAAGGGCAGTCCAGCGTTCTCAGCGATCTCCTTACAATCTAAGCGATTCCCGATCACAGAGGTAATCTCAATCGGCATTTCGCCTAACTTGGTTCGCCAAAGAATTTCGTTGAGGCAATGGTCGGTTTTTGTGACCAAAACTGCAGTTCTCATTTTATAAGGTAAGCGGCGAAAATGCCAATCAGCTTTGATAGCCCGCCCCAAGACTTCAAAACTTGCGATAAAATCCTCGACCGAAATCTCAAGGCTCTCAGTATCGATCTCGAGCCGCGAATAAAAGATCCCACGCGTTTGCTCAGTAAATTGATTAAATTCGACCAAATTCGCGCTAAATTCGGAAGCATGGTTGGCGATTTGAGCCACCAAACCATGCTTATCGGGACAAGTGAGTTTTAAAATAAGACCTTCGCGCATCAGCGCTCTTTGAACCAATAAATCGCAAAGCTCAAGCCCGACCCTCACTAATCAGCTTCAATACCAAAGATAAAAGCCCCCTTCATCGGAAAATCTAGTGATCAATCGGCTCGGGACGCGTCTTCAATTATATGTTATTCAGAAAACCCTTTCACATGAGCCTTCGCTATCGCGAGAAAGTCCTCCACAACCCCCTTCGGCTTTCCTTGATACATTGCCCCAATCACTAAAGGAGGAAAATTTGGCAAGATAAGAGGCTTCACACCTTTGGGCGAAGGTCGGTCCGGAATAAAAATCCCAATCCCGACACCAAACCCGCGCACCACAAAATCACGCACCACATCGGTAGAATTCACCTCTACAGAAACTGGCCAATTTACTTCATGCCGATCAAATTCCTTTTGAAAAAGTTGCTGCAAAACTTCGTTTGGAGGCAGACCAATCAAGGGTTCTCTGCCGATCAGTCCGGTTTTTGAATAAGGATCCTTCTCCAGAAATTCTTTCCAAGACTCGGCTACTGAGTTGGCAGGCACCCAGAGCACTGTCGGTATTTTGAGTAAGGCTTCGCTTTTTAAACCCTCCGACATCTTCCCGCCAATCACCCCGATCGCGACATCCGCCTGCTGAGAAGTGACAAGGCCATGAACATCTGACGGTGCCACTTCACGCAGTGACAATTTGAGATTCGGTTCTTTTTTCTTCAGCGTCTCCAAGCAATCTGGAAGATGGTTCCTTAGTGCGGAGGCAGTCGCAGCGAGTCGCAAATGCCGACCTTCCTCACCTCGCAGCTTTTCTTCAAACTCTCCAAGTCCCGAAAAAAAAGGGTAAATATAATCGTAAAGTTCCTCCCCCGCCGGAGTGAGCGCAAAAGGCCGCCGATTGAACAACTTAATTCCAAGCTTCTCTTCCAATTGCAAGATTTGACCACTCACCGCCGGCTGCTGAATCCCATAAGGCATCTTTCTTACCGCTGCGGTGATCCCTTCAAACTTTGCCACATAGTAAAACAACTCAAGATGGTGAATGTTCATTTCCATTACCCCTATCAAAGAGCTTCATCATTTCAATCAATGTTTATTGAGATTGTATCATTTCGAGAGACCTCACGACTCCTTTCCTTCTTGCGCTCTTGGCACAAATCACCATGGATGAAGATCCCTTCCCATTCACCGCAATCTGGACTATCTTCTAAGCTACGAAGGTCGTCACTCGTCTCTTCCTCAAGAGTCGACACTTCCGATTCATTGGCTTGATCATTCTTGCCGTCAGTCTCGGACACCTTATGTTGATTGAGACCGTCAAACTTGCCCCCCTGCCAAAAATCCTGCGCTTCATGACTCTTGGCGCGGAGCTCCTAAACCTCGGCTTTAGTTATACTCGTTGGCAAGATCGCTTGAAACAAATTCTCTAGCGGAAAAGATCCCCCCATGCGAATTGTCTTACAGAGAGTCAGTCAAGCTTCCGTCACGATTAAGGGAAATAAGACCTCCGAAATCGGGCCAGGCTTAGTCATCTTACTTGGAATCGAATCTTCCGACGATCAAAACGACATCGATTGGTTAATACGAAAAATCATCAACATGAGAATTTTTGACGACGAAGGTGGTAAAATGAACCTCTCGCTCCGAGATAAATCTGGCGAAGCTCTCGTCGTCAGCCAATTCACCCTCCACGCCTCGACTAAAAAAGGAAACCGACCCAGTTTCATCAAGGCGGCGCCTCCCGAAATATCAAAACCTCTCTACCAATCGTTTTGCGAAACATTTTCACGGGAACTCGGGCGCCCGCTTGAACAAGGGATCTTTGGGGCAATGATGGAAGTCTCCCTGATTAACGACGGACCGGTCACCATCGTCATAGACTCGCGAGATCGCGAATGAATCACTCCTTCAATCGAACCGAAGTTCCACAATACATGCAGCGGAACCAGTGAAAAATCAGCAACTGAAGGCTGGTCGGTAAAATATATCCAAAAAGGGGAATATGGTGGCCCTGAGGATTCCGACGACAAGATTTCGCTTCGAATATAGCTTGTCCACAAACACGACATTTTACCGGACGCGCAAACATCAAATACATTAATCCTAAAACCACCGAAGCGACGGGAACTGCCGCAGACCAAATCACAAGTTCATGAGCATCATTAAAAAATAAAAGCGCTATTCCTGCAATGAGTGAGAATGGGAGCAGGACTATCGTTAACACGCTCAGAAAAGCGCCAAACTTCACTCTGACCGGTTGTGGGTGCAGAACACCACGAATGTAAGCTCGTGAGTGCATTGTCCTACCATAATTGAGTTCCGGGGTTGCCATTTTGCGAAGATCGAACGCTTTGTTACGCTCCAAAGGGGCAACCTCCGACCTTTCCGAACCAGAAATAGACTCCTTGATGTCCTCCTTTGAGCTATTTGTTAGGGAAGGTCTCTTGGAGGAGATCTCACGGACCGTCGCCTTAATCTCGGAAGGTTCTGAATCAATATTTCTCACCTCTTCCACGTAGAGATCTCTTCCCTCAAGAAATTCATCCATCACCGGCACATCGCCAACCTCAATTTTGTTCTTTAGAATGCTTTCTTTACTGACCGGAAAAGCTTTCACCACTGAGATAGGAATTAACTCGATAACCTCATCAAGGCGAGTAACCGCCGTCGACTCAGCCTCATCCAGCCGATTCCGGGCTTCCTCGATCCACGTCACCAGTTGATCAAGATTCGGTAGGTGTTCCACTAATCCAAGATGGGAATTCGCATGCTCGATTTCCTCAAGCAAACTTGCGGGATCACTTTGCGAGAGAGCCAAAAATGACTCAACGCCAACTGCGCAAAGTAGTTGTGCACTATCCCCGCTGATAACTTGACTGTCTAGTAAATCGGACACCTGCATCTCTGTTGGCTGAAATAAACACGATTCGAGCAGTGGCTCCAACCTAAGTTTTATTTATGTTAAATTTGAGCGCATTTCTTGCAACTGAGACAGCTTACCTTCCCACTCGGCAAGACGCTCTCGCTCAACCGCTACCACTTCAGGATTGGCATTCGTAACAAATTTCTCATTCCCCAGTTTACCCTTCGATTTCCCGACTTCCTTCTGGATTTTCTCAATCTCCTTGTCGAGACGAGCTTTTTCAGCCTCCACATCAATCAATCCTTCGAGGGGCATAAACAACTCTCCAGAGGCAGTGACCGCTCCCGGCGTGCCCTGCTCGGGAGTGTAATCCTTGTCCCGGGTAATTCCTTCTGCCCCCACAAGGAGCGCTAAAGTATCAGCTTCTGCCTCCAACCACGAAGGGCCTGTCTTAGCGATAAATCTTACATCCTTGCGAGCCGCGAGCCGGTATTCTGCTTTCAAATTACGTAGCTGTGCAGCTGTTTTATAAACAGCCGTTGCTTGATCGCAACCCTCCGAAACCTTACTACCATCCACTCCGTCGAGTAAATTAGAAACAGGAAGCTCCTTTTCCATCACAAACTGGCCTTCCTCGATATAACCCATTCGTAGGCTCAACTCTTCGGTCAAGTGCGGCATATAAGGGTGCAGTAACTGAAGATAACGAACCATCACTGAGTCAAAAACCCCAAGCGTGGTCTCACGCTGAGACTCGCTAGCATCATCACGCAGATCCCCTTTCACTGCCTCCAAAAATTTATCGCAGAACTCACTCCACAGGAAATCATAGAGTTGCTGACCT
>Ga0315322_10001472_pt1 | contig 18260 bp, 13 predicted proteins | sample M110021515metaG_FD_203461 | JGI IMG/M metagenome (GOLD analysis project Ga0315322, IMG submission 203461) | Ammonia-oxidizing marine archaeal communities from Monterey Bay, California, United States - M1 100m 21515 | ecosystem: Environmental > Aquatic > Marine > Intertidal zone | place: USA...
GACCGCCAGCCGAAACCGCTGTGATCGGCGCATACGTGATGGTCAAATCAATGGTCGCCCCGGTCGGAATCGGCTCGGTGATCACGGGCAAGCTCTCAAACTGAGCTTTCACGTTCTCACCGGTTCCGTCGCGCCAACGCACCTCAAACTGAGGCAGCGCCGTGTTGCCCGTATTTTCAATTCGAACGATGGTCTCTTCCCGTGTGCGCACGCGCACTCGCTGGAAGTCGACGGTCGCAGTTCCGGGAGGAGCGCTCAGCGCCGTGACGCGGTATTCGCATCGCTTTTGGGTGAATTGCGGATCATCGCAATTGCACGCCCAAGTCGAGAGCAAGATCAGGGTCCATAGGGATCGGCGCATAAGGCGACTTCCTTTCCTCAACAGCCTATGCTTCGCATCAACTGTCTCGGGAGGCTTAGCCTCTTTAGCGCCCTTCGACTACCGGGCGCGCAATGCCCTAGAGGCAAGCCACTGCAGCAAAAAACTTTCGCCTCAGGTCACCGATGCCTCGATCCATCCCATCGGGCCACGTCCGATTGGTCAATAAAACTGCGGCTCGGTCGGCTCTCGGATCAATCCAAAAAGCCGTTCCAGTGTATCCTAAATGACCAAAGGTTTGATCACTCCATCCCCCACCCGTCGTGCCGCCGGGTGTGGCCACATCAAAGCCTGCGGTTCGGGCGCCAGGTTCAGGTGTGATCAAAGCCTTCGCTTCCTCCGGTAAAACCGAGGGTCGGCCCTGTGATAAATCCAGCCAGGCCCGAACCGCCCGCTCGGTCACTCGAAGACTCCCAAACCAGCCTGCGTGACCACAATTACGGCCTCCAGCGAAACGGCAGGTCGGGTCATGGACTCGACCGACCAGAGGTCGGCCGCGCTGATCTAACCCGGTGGGGATGCATTGAGTAGCCATCGACGGTTCAGGGATTACAAATCCACCGGCGCTGGCAAGCTCATCAACGCTCCGCCCTGCGCGTTGGCAAATCCAAGCCAGGATTATAAATCCTAGATCCGAATACACAATAGTTCCGGGTCGATGACGAAGCGGCATCTCCACTGCCCGCCGTCTCAGCTCTCGCAAGCGCTTCTCGGGCGGTCCGCTCAGGTCGCTCGCCAGATCCTCGGAGAACGCCAGTAAGCCCGCGCGGTGATGCAAAAGGTCTTTGATGCTCGCGTCGGCTAAAAGCCCTTGAGCCTCAGGGAGCCAATGCCCGACCGTCTGCTCCAAACCGATGGCTTGCTCGGCGAGGAGATGAGCAATGGTGCTGACCGTCGCCAAGGGCTTCGTCAGGCTCGCTAGATCAAAGAGGTCGTCTAAACCGCAGCCAAATACCTGAACTTGAGCGGGCTGCTCCCCTCGGATCACTGCGTAGGCAAGAGCCGTGCATACCCTGCCCTCGCCAACAAAATCTTTGAGCCCAAAGGGGTCCGTCACGGGCGCACCCCAGTCAGCGTTAACGTCCCGTGTTCATACACAACTCGCTCACCCCAAACAAAGGCCTGATTGGCTGAGCCATGGCCCACTGGTGCGCCCGATAATGCCTCCAAACCGAGCCCTTGAACCCGCTTCACAAGCCGCTCTAAGGCCCCCTCGCCGCAATTCACGAACGCCCCAAACACGATCGCTCGTGCCTGGCTCAAATCTGTTGATGCGAGCAAATGAGTGAGCGCACGATCGCAGCGGTACCAGGGCTCACCAACCTCTTCGAGCACCACCACCTTACCCTTATATTCAGGCTGGATTGCTGTGCCGATCAGGCGCGTCAAAACCTCGAGATTACCGCCGATAATTGGGGCTTCAAACCCGGCACCTTCGCCGTGAAGTTGCCATTGTCTAACCTCAGCATCGATCGCCGCTCGTAAAGCATCTTGGCTCGCCGCGTCGGCTTCAGCAAAGCTGGTCAACACCGGACCGTGAATCGCGCAGCCGCCTGCTTGGTGCGCCGCCGCTAAAAGGGCGGTCACATCAGAGAAGCCCACGATGGGTTTTTGCTCAAGGGCTACTGACTCAAACGGAATGAGGCGGGTTAGGCCATAGCCCCCCCGGACAGCCCAGGCGATATCGCTCGGCGCGGCCAGCGCCTGTTTCAAGCTATCCAGACGCGCCGAATCCTCGCCCGCCAGATACTCCCCTGGGCAAGCGAACGCCTCCTCAGGCGCTTCATTTAACTCAATTCCCGCTGCTTGAGCGCGCTTCAAACCCGCGTGGATACGAGCTTGCTCAGCTCGACCAGAACTCGCAAAAAGGGCTGCTCGAAACATGGTTGGACTCCCGGTGCATAATGAATCAAAACGCCAACGGAGCGTTTAGCAAGTGCTCGACGACTCTTTACTGCCTCATGCCGCCTTGTCACCCCCTTCAAAACCTGGCCACAGTTCGTTAACGAAACAACTGCCAGCCCTCATCAGGACCCTGACACCATGCGCTTGACTCTTATTTTCGCCTTAATCGCCTCGCCTGCCTTGGCTCAAAGCCCCTTTGGTGCGGACAGTTCGCCCAACTCCTGGCGTCAGCTTACCGAAAAATATCGCTACAAATGCCCCGGGCCGTTCACCAAGGTGAAAGAGCCCGACACCATCAAGGTGGTTGGCCATGAGATTGAGCGCAACGGCAGCACGTGGACGATCAAAGGACAAACCAACACCTCGGGCACGCTCAATATTGGCGTGCTCGGAGCCATCAAAGACGCCGGGCGAGACACCAAGAAAAACCTTGAAGTCTTTGCCAACTGGTTCAAGCAAAACAAAGTGGATCTAGTCGTCGCTAACGGCGATATAGCGCTGGACGAATTTGATCTTGAAGAGGTCTTTCTTGAGCTCGGCAAGCTCAAGCTTCCGGTCATCGTCTTTGCAGGAAACTCGGAGAGCCGGACGAGCTTTAACCGGACCGCAACCGAGGTCGCTCGCAAGGTGCCACAGCTGATCAATGGCAACTGGGTTCGGCAAGTGCGCTGGGGTAAGTACAGCCTCTGGAGCCTTCCAGGATACCACGACAAAAAGTTCCTCTATGGGCGCAACGGCTGCTTGTATGAGCGCAAAAATATCCGAGCTCTGGGTAAACAGATCGCTAAGAACCGTAGCCAAGTGAACGTCCTCATGGCGCACGGCCCACCGCGATACAAAGGCAAAGTCGCCCTCGATAAGATCACCGACGGCAAGCACGTCGGCGATAAATGGATGGCAAAACTGATCAAAGACTACTCGATCAAATGGGGCATCTTCGGCCACATCCTCGAAGCCGGCGCAACCATCGCCACCAAGCTGGGCAACCGCCCCTCGACGGCAAACACAAAACAAAAATCGCTCTACTTAAACGCCGGCTCCGCAAACGGTCTGCCCTGGGGCATGAACAACGGCTCCACCCTGCGCGGCATGGCGGCCATCATGACACTCGACGGCACCACGGGCGTCGTGAAACTCAAGAAGATCAAGTGAATCTAACCGTCCTTGGGGCGGGCAGTTTCGGTACATCGCTCGCCATCCATCTGGCTCGTCTCAATCATGACGTTCGCTTGTGGGGTCGTCATGCGAGCCATCTAGAAGCCAGCGCAAAAGCAGGGCACAATACTCGCTACCTCAGCGAGATCGCCTTTCCGGCAAACTTGTCCTGTGAGCCTGACCTTCAGCAAGCGCTTAAGAACAGCCAGTTAGTGGTCTCGGCGATTCCAACTCAAGGGGTTCGCCACTTTTGGCAAAGCGCAGTGGATCACCTCCCGAACGACGCGTTGCTGGTCAACGCAGCCAAAGGGATCAGTACCGACAGCTTAGAGACGATTGACGAAGTCCTTCGATCGATCCTGCCGCGCCAAGAAGCGTCTCGTTTGGTGCACCTGAGTGGGCCTTCGTTTGCGCTTGAGCTAGCCTCTGGCAAGCCCACTCTTTTGGTCGCAGCGTCGCGGCACATGCAGGCAGCGGAGACCGTACGCACCGCCTTTAACGGTCACAATCTAAAGGTCTACTGTAGCGATGACGTGATCGGTGTTGAGCTCGGCGGCGCCCTTAAGAATGTGATCGCTATCGCTGTCGGTATCGCCGATGGAATGAACACCGGAATGAACGCTCGAGCAGGGCTGATCACGCGCGGTCTGCACGAGATCAACCGGCTCGCTATGCGCTATGGCGCCAACCCGCTGACCCTCGCTGGCTTAGCAGGCATGGGCGACTTGGTGCTGACCTGTACAGGTCACCTCAGCCGCAATCGAAGCCTCGGATATGCCATCGGCGAAGGCCGCAGCACGGAAGAGGCGATCGCCTCGCTCAACGGGCAAGTAGCCGAAGGTTTTTATACCGCCAAAGCGGTCCGTCAACTCGCGCAACGAGATGATGTTACGATGCCGATTTGTGAGGCTGTGGCGCGCATTTTAGCCGATGAAATTAGCCCCTCAGATGGTCTCATCGAACTGATGGAGCGAGACACCCGCTTCGAGCGCGCCTGATCAGCGACGACGCAGCACCTTAAGGACCGTACCGGCAGCGAGAGCCTCCTTCGCGCCGGGCAAGCCATAAGCGACGCCGCCATCAACACCCATCGGCGCGTGATCGGGTCCGACGGTCCCGTCTGGCAGGTAACCGATCTTAGCAAAGGCGCGCTTGTAAGCGGCGAAATCACCACCATTTCGATGCGCCTCTAAAACGGCTTCACCGCAAGCGATACCGCCGCGTGCCAGCACCGACTCCACCCAACTCCAGCGTGAACTGACCGGCCGGATATTGGCTCGACCTTTGAGCAAACGACGTAAGAACTTAATCCGACGGTCGCTCTCTTTGACGCCAATAAAAGGCGCACAATAAAGCGGTGTATTACGCTTAGGCACCAGCGGACTCAACCCCACATCAACCGGCAAAATCTTACTCAAATCAATGAGCTCTTGCGCTAGAATTGCGAGGTCTTCATCCCCTTCGGACGGCAACCCAAGGACCATATAGATTTTCATCTTCATAAAGCCGACCGACTTCGCCTCACGGGCGACCCGCTCGATGTGTTGGTCTTCGGTCTTTCGGCGGACGACTCGGCGCAGACGCGGTGACGCGCCGTCTAAAGCGACGGTTAGGGTGCGATAACCCCCTCGATACAAGGCCTCGAGCAGCGGTATTTTAAGTCGGTCTGCTCGGAGGCTCGATATACCTACCGATAAGTTTCGATCGGCCAAAGCGTTCACTAAATCCGTGATCTCTAAATGATCGGTGACCGCGGCGCCTACCAAGCCGACCCGCTCGACGCCCTCAGGGATCGAATCCAAAACCCGTTGAGCCGGAACAGGTCGCATGCCGCCATTGGTCGATCGGCGCATGACACAGTAGGTGCACTGACGCGAGCAACCGCGCTCGGGCTCAATCAAGAACATTTTTCGAAGCTCAGTCGACTCTGCAACGATCGCCGAGCGAGCTGGCAGCAGCGAATTGTCGGCCTTAGCGACCGGCAAAGCGACCGGGTTTCGATCCATCGCAATGACCACCCCTGGCAGCCCGGCAAGCACCTCCGCAAGATCGGTTTTGGGTTGCCCCTCAAGGCGCTTGAGCACCTCGCTGATCAAGCCCTCTCCCTCGCCGCAAATCAGGACATCGACAAAGGGGAGCAAGGGCGTCGGGTTCGAGAAGGTCAGCGGACCGCCAGCGATCACCACAGGGTGGTCCGGCTGTCGGTCTCGTCTTAAAGCGGGCAAACCAAAGCGATCGAGCATCTCAATCACGCCAGCGATTTCGAGCTCATAAGCCACACTCAAGGCAATCGCTTGGACATCCGGCATCGACCCGGCAAGCTCATAGGCAAAGGGGCGACCTTTCTCGTCCTCATCATTGAATGCGCGTAGCGGAGTCCAGCCGTCGGTGGCTAAAATAGAGCGCCAAATTTGCTGGAACCCTAAACTGCTCATGCCCACATGGTAGCCGCTCGGGTACACCAGCGCGCAACGGTTTGGCGCATCGGACCAATGCTCTAGCTGCAGTTCACTAGCTAAGCGCTGTCGCGGCCCTGAGAGTTGGCGTCCAACGCTCAAAGACCAACCTCATCAACAACCGCGCCAAAAAGGTCGACCACCGCCTGGGTGGTGACGTGCTCACGCAGCGCCAGCTGCTCCCGAAAAACCGGATCTCGATCTGCTCGAAGCTGCCTCATCATCGATCGCAACCTCGGCGCCTGGGCTTGAGCGACCACTACACTGCGCAGCGAGCGGATACGGTCATGCTCCAGACTAAGCTCAGCCAAAGCGGGAGCGATCGCCTCAATCAAACCCTCTGACTCACTGCCTAAGACTAAGGTTTGATCCTCTACAGCGACCGGTGCGAAGGGCACTAAGCGACCCTTGAGCGCATCGGGTAAGGCAGGAAAAACGGTCGCCCACAAAGCCAAGAGGTCCTTAGCCGATTGGTCCAAAGCGGGAAGCGGTTCACGGCTTGGTGAGCTCATCGACTGGGGGGGTTCGGAACGCTTGGGGGCGGCCTTAGGTGCTTTATTTTCGACGACAGCCAGCTCGGGAGATGCAGGAACCGGCGAAGGCGGTTGCGGCGCCACCGCGGCTACAGGCTCAGGCTTTGGGGGCGCTTGGGCTGGTGCGGCTTGAGGTTGTACGGAAAGAGCCGGCTGGGGCACTGAAGAAGCGGCGGCGATGCTCAAGCTTCCGATCCGTAGACCAAGCAAACCATGCTCAGCGAGCGCCGAGGCAATGTCCGCACGAGATCGGTCTTGTTTAACGATCGCTAAACGAGCGTCGTCCAAACGCCCGGTGAGCCCTTTTCCGTCGAGACGAATACCTGCGAGCGCCAAGGTGGCAGCGAGCGGCTGGCTTCGCCGCGCAACCGAATGCAAAAATGGTGCGGTGGGCATGACCTCGGGCCGTGGAGCGGGCGGTGCTTGTGGCGGCTGAGCTGCGGCAGGCGGCGCTGAAGGCGCCGGGCGCTGCTCGGGGGGGGCGCTTTGGCGCTGAGGTGGTCCCTGAGGCTGTTGTCGTCGAAGGCCTAGCCGATCGCTCGCCTGAGGCGAGGGAGGCGACTGCTGAGGACGCTGGCGCGCACGCTGCCCCTGTTGCGCTGGCGCGCTCGGCACCTGACGGCCGCCTTGAAGATGGTTCAGGAGTTGGCTGAGCGCTTGAGCGCCCGCAGCGTCTGCCATGCGCAAGATGGCAAGCTCAAGAACCGTTCGAGGGTGACCGGTTCGGCTGATCTCAGCAGCGGCATCAAGGGTGATACGCAACCAGCGACGCAGGTGCGGAGCGCCAAGCCCCGAGCTCAACTGACGCAGTTGCTCAATGCTTTCAGCGTCTAAGTCGACTAACGGCGCCGAATTTTCGACCTCAGCGCAAACGACTAAAGAGCGCACTTCGGCGACCAAAGCGTCGGCGAACCGTCTCAGGTCGGAGCCTGAGCTGTACAACGCGTCGAGCTGGCTCATCGCCGTCGCCCGGTCTCGCTGTGCTAAACTCGACAGCAACGCCATGACCGCTCGGCGGTCGACCAAACCCAAACATGAAGCGGCAGAGGCGCCATCCACTTGATCACCGGTGTACGCAATCACCTGCTCAAGCAGACTCAAGGCGTCGCGCATTCCGCCCTCTGCAGCTCCAGCGACCACCCGCAATGCTTCTCGCTCAACCGACAAGCCTTCCTGCTCGCACACAAAGACCAACTGCTCGACAATTCGGCGCGTCGGGATGCGTTTGAAATCGTGACGCTGACACCGCGATTTAATGGTGTCGATCACTTTATGGGGCTCGGTCGTGGCGAAGATAAAATGAACCGAAGGTGGTGGCTCTTCGAGCAGCTTGAGGAGGGCGTTGAAGGCTTGATTAGTCAGCATATGCACTTCATCGATAATGAAGATGCGACAGCGCAGCGCAGCGCGTGTATACGCGGTCTCTTGCAGCTGGCGGACATGATCGACGCCGTTATGACTTGCGCCATCAATCTCTTGAACATCGAGCGAATTGCCGGCGGCGATCTCTAGGCAAGAGCCGCATGCCCCACAAGGATCTGCGGTGGGTCCTTGCTCACAGTTCAGCGCCATCGCTAAAATACGCGCGGCGCTGGTTTTGCCGACACCGCGCGGCCCGCAAAATAGATAGGCGTGATGAACTCGATTGCGAGCGATCGCATTGGCCAGGGTCCGTCCCACCACCTCTTGTCCAACCAGCGCGTCAAAACGCTGAGGGCGATAGGTTCGGGCTAAGACCTTATAGCTCAATGTGCCTCCTGCTCGCCCCTATGGGGCGCCTTGAAGCGATGACGTATCGGGCCAGGCTGTGCAAGTCTACGCCATGTCAGATCAATAATCTTTTTATTTTGCAGGCGCTCAAACCACAGAACCGCTTGCCCGTGCGAGATGCTTTGGCTAAGGCGCTCGCCGAATCTTCCCTTCGGCGCTCGATCGGGAGAAATGGCCGAGAGGTCGAAGGCGTCGCACTCGAAATGCGATGTGGGGAAACCCACCGTGGGTTCGAATCCCACTTTCTCCTCCAAAGCGCCGAAGGGAAAATTAGTGGAGAGGTGACCGAGAGGCCGAAGGTGCACGATTGGAAATCGTGTGTGGGGCAACCCACCGAGGGTTCGAATCCCTCCCCCTCCGCCATGAAGCCGCGCGACGATCGAGCTACAAACTCCGCCAGGCCCGGAAGGGAGCAACGGTAGCTAGCGAGATCGGGTGCGCGGCTTCTTCTTTTTTCTGCGCGCTTTGAAAAACCCGCTGAGTTGGCTCGCTGCCTCGTCTTGGAGCACGCCAGCGGTCACCTCAAAAACATGGTTAAGGCGATCATCTTGGCCAATTGAAAATAAACTATCAACGGCGCCTGCTTTAGGATCATCGGTTGCATAGACGACGCGCTGCACGCGACTGAGAACCAAAGCGCCAGCGCACATCGGACATGGCTCAAGAGTCACGTACAAGGTCACGCCGGTTAATCGCCAAGTCCCTAAGTTGTGCGCGGCCATCCGCAACGCATCGAGTTCAGCGTGGCCCACCGGGTTTTGGTCGGCTTCTCGGGTGTTTGAGCCGACGCCAACAATGCGCCCCTCAAAGACGCATAGAGCCCCTACTGGGACCTCTTCTCGTGCCTCAGCCTGTGCCGCTAGCTGCAGGCATCGACGCATATAGTACTGATCCGATAATCGGGTCACTGTATCTACCTAGTGGCGCGGTTGCTCGTGAGCATAAACGAGAGCCTAAGGCAGCGCCAAGTGAAGACGCTTGGCCGCGACAAAAAAGAACAAGGCAGCCAGCGAACTGACTGCCTTGGCGCGGGAGGAGGGATTCGAACCCCCGGCCAACAGGTTCGTAGCCTGCTACTCTATCCAGCTGAGCTACACCCGCACTGAGGGCTGCCTGTTAGGAACTGGCAACCCTTATGTCAACGCTGGTGATTCGTCCTCTGGCGGAGAGGGAGGGATTCGAACCCTCGGTAGAGTCTCCCCTACGACGATTTAGCAAACCGTTCCCTTCGGCCTCTCGGGCACCTCTCCAAAGGGACGAACTCACCAAGCGCGGAGGCAACTAGAGGCGCCGGAGCCAGGCGTCAAGAATGAAAGCAACCAATCAGTCGCAGGCGTCCATCGAGTAACCGAATTGATAGCCGAGTGGATAGGCGGCCGTCTGGCCAGGGACCACCCCCACACGGAGGTAATAAATCGCCGGCTCATCAAAGCTAATGCGGGCGTTTCCGTCTTGATCAGGAACCTCAGCCACAGCCTGTCCTTGGTTATCCACGACGCTCAAAGACAGCGTCTCAGACTCTACGCCTGGCCAGCTAATGCAACCTTGTCCATCGCCAAACAGGGGGCCAAAAAAGTCCGTGTCGCCTCGGTAATCGAGCGTTCCAGCGAAAGGACTGTCCCCATCAGCCAGCACCTCCGCCGACGTGTAGCGGTTTCCAGCGGTGTCGCTCAGATCAGTTTCCATGATCATCAGGTCGTAATCGTGGGCCGCGCCGCTCACCTCAAGGACCACGTCGCCTGATTGACCGTCGTGGCGATAATGATCGCCTTGGGCGTGCGACCACACAAAATCTGCGTCATCGACGCGCCGGCCGCGCAAGGTACCCTCACCATTGTATACCACACGATACACGGCGTTCGATTGCGCTGGAAAGGCGAACCAGTCGGTGCCTTCTGCCTCAAGCGAGCCGCTCACGATCTCGCCACGACCAGCGCTGATCGGTGAGGCTTCTTCTGCTCGATCACCATGATCATCGTCACTCAAGACGCGCAGATAGAGCGTTCCGCTCACCAAACGACCGGAGCGGTGGTCCACGCGAATCGAGTAGGTTCCCGCCGTCAGCGTGTGGCGTGCGCGGCCATAATAACGTCGATGATCGTTGCCACCCACGGAGCCAATCCGCAAAGAGATAGCGCTTGGGTCTTCAGCGAGCTCGTTCAGAGTAACACTCACAAGCAAGGCTCCATCACGCTCGGCCACCAGATTAAAAGTGTCTGTATCTTCTCGGGTCTCAAGCACAAAGGCTTGCTCACCCTCTTGCGCTACGGTCGCCTGAGCGTCTCCGTCGGCGTGATCGTCAGCCGTCGTCATCGCGGCATCGATCCGATAGCTGACCGAGCGCTCCTCTGCGTCGTCTATGCGAGCTAAGACCACGGCGCCTGCGGGGACATCCAAACTCGAGATCCGAACAAACTGACCGTCGTCTTCAACGCCGTCGCGCGGTACAGCTCGAGCCGGGGTTTCCAAGTCAGGCGCAATGAAGATTTTAATATTGGGTACGATGGGAATGCTCTCACCGTCGTCGCGCACGGCGTCGGGGCCTGAGTCTCCAATCAACGTCACCGTCACGCGCTCAACGCCGCCGGTGCTCGGGTCGGACAACACATACCAATCCGTCGTGTCCCCGCCGTTGCGATTCAGCGTCCCCTCGATCGAGGCGCCGCGCGCCAGCGAGATGGCTCCCCCTGGGCAGTCGCCGTCATCACAAGTATCGGACGGAAGGCAGGTGTCACCTACGGCGGTAGCGCCCTCATCACACGAGCACACCGCTTCGCCCTCAAGCGCTTCACATTGAGTCTTGAGTTGCTCTCGGCAAGGGTTCGGCTCACAGGGGTCACTCGCCACCACACCGCCGTCCACGGCAACGACGCCCGCATCGGGCAAAGGCACATGGTCAGGGGTCGCCAAAAGGCTGCAACTTGCGCACCAAAGAAGTACACCGCTAACGTAAAGTCTCACACATCCCCCAAGGCCATGACCGAAACCAATAAGGCACCCTTTTCAACATTACTGCCCAGCTCGGCATGAAGCGCCTCAACCTGCCCATCACCCGCTGCGGCTAACTCGTTTTCCATCTTCATCGCCTCGACCACGACCAAACCTTGACCGGCGACCACCTGGTCACCCGGCTCAACCAAATAACGAAGCACCTTACCCGGCATCGGCGCGTGTACAGCGCCCGCTGAGGCTTCGTCTTCGCCACCCACAGCATCGCGCATCCGCACGCGACGGTGATCAAGGACATCCAGAGCGTACACGCGATCGCTCACCAGCACATTGACCCGGCCATCAAAAGGGTCGGAGTCGTCACCAGCCCACTCAACCACCGCATCGTACGAAGCCTGGCCGTCGACGAGCATATGCATCATCGCACCGGGCAACCGCCGTAAATCTAAACGGTGCTTAAGATCACCCTGCGTCAAAATCAGATCATCACCCTGAGCTTCCACGCCCACCTCGATGGTCTCACCGTCGGCTAAACGAACGACATAAGTTTTCATGAATGTCCTCCGGATCCAACCAAGGCGTAACGACGCCAGGCGGAAACACCGGCGTCTCCCGCTTGGCTCTGTGCGCCTTGGGTCTCTAGCTTTTGATCTCGTAAAAAGGCGTCGGCGACGGCAGCCCAGACCGCCAGATGCTCATAGCGATCATCAACAGGCGCTGCCCCCTCGATCACATCACCGACAAAGCCCGTGTCAAAATCGCCGCTGCGAAACTCCTCGGTCATCACCGCCCGGCGTAAGAATGAGATGTTGGTCGTCAATCCCACCACTTTGTACTCGGCTAAGGCGCGATCAAGCCGCGCAATCGCGGTGGCGCGATCACGCCCCCACACCGAGAGCTTCGAGATCATGGGGTCGTAAAGAGGGGTCACCTCTGAGCCTGCTGAAACCCCTGAATCATCGCGAACGTAGGGTCCCGAAGGAACGTGCAAATGTTCAATCGTTCCAGGCGCTGGCATGAACCCAGCCGCGGGGTCTTCCGCATAAACACGAGCTTCGACCGAGTGTCCCTCAAAGCTAAGGTCTTCTTGCTTGAATCCAAGCACCTCGCCCTGAGCGACTCGTATCTGCCACTCGACCAAATCAAGCCCGGTGATCCACTCGGTCACCGGATGCTCCACTTGCAAGCGAGTGTTCATCTCAAGGAAGAAGAAATTACGCTGCGCATCCGCGAGAAACTCGACGGTTCCTGCGCCCACATACCCAACCGCCTGAGCCGCCTGAACAGCGACTGCGCCCATCGCCTCGCGCATCGCATCATCCACAAAAGCGCTCGGCGCCTCCTCGATGATTTTTTGATGCCGGCGTTGAATCGAGCACTCGCGCTCAAACAGATGAACGCAATTGCCATGAGTATCGGCGAGGACTTGGACCTCAATGTGCCGGGGGCGGTCTAAAAACCGCTCTAGGTAGACTCGGTCATCGCCAAAACTGTTTCTCGCCTCGCTCTGCGCAGCGGCAAAGGCGGCGTGCAATGCGCTCGACTCAGCGACTCGACGCATCCCTTTCCCACCACCGCCTGCGGCCGCTTTGACCATGATCGGAAAGCCGATATTTTCAGCTTCGATGACGGCTTCATCTGGTCCCTCGATCGGGCCTTCGCTTCCGGGTACGACCGGAACACCCGCTGCGATCATGACCGCCCGCGCCTTGGTCTTATGCCCCATCGCCTCCATCGCTTCGGGGCGAGGGCCGATCAGTATAATTCCATGAGTTTCAAGCTGCCGGGCAAAGTCAGGATTCTCGGACAAGAAGCCATATCCAGGATGGATCGCGTCGGCGCCCGTCTTTTGAGCCGCAGCGATGATCTTGTCGATCACCAGATAGCTTTCGGCTGAGGTCTCACCGCCCAAGGCGATCGCCTCATCGGCATACCGAACATGCAGCGCGGTTCGGTCAGGCTCAGAAAAAACCGCAACCGTACCCAGACCCATCTCCCGACAGGTGCGCATGACCCGCAGAGCGATCTCGCCCCGGTTGGCGACTAAGACTTTTTGAATCGGGCCACTCATAGCGGCATGTTCCCATGTTTTTTAGGCGGTAAGCTCTGACGCTTGTTGCCAAGCACCGTAAACGTATCGATCAATCGCTTGCGCAGGTCTTCGGGCCTTATCACAGCATCGATATAGCCTAGTTCTGCTGCTTTGTACGGGTTGGCAAAGCGCTCTCGATAATCCGCAACCAGCTCCTCTTTGCGTTCGACCGGGTTCTCAGCAGCCGCAAGCTCACGGCGGAAAATAATATTAACCGCGCCATCGGGCCCCATCACGGCGATCTCAGCGCTCGGAAAAGCAAAATTGAAATCGGCGCGCAGGTGCTTTGAAGCCATCACATCGTAGGCGCCACCATAAGCCTTGCGCGTAATCACCGTCACCTTCGGTACGGTCGCTTCAGCGTAGGCGTAGAGCAGCTTCGCCCCGTGACGAATGATCCCTCCATGCTCTTGATCTTTTCCAGGTAAGAACCCCGGAACATCGACGAGCGTGAGCAAGGGGATATTAAACGCATCGCAAAAGCGAACAAAACGAGCCGCTTTGATCGACGCATCGATATCGAGACATCCCGCTAAGACCGCTGGTTGATTCGCCACGACCCCAACGCTCTTTCCGTTGAGGCGAATGAAACCCACCACAATATTACCGGCGTAACGCTCTGCGACCTCAAAGAAGAAGCGGTCATCAGCGGCAGCCTTGATGATCTCTCGGATATCGTAGGGCATATTGGCGTTGGTCGGGATCAACTCACGCAGCTCATCACATGAGCGATCAGCAGGGTCGGAGCTGGCAACAACCGGGGCGTCTTCAGCGTTGTTGCTTGGAAGATAGGCGGTGAGCTCGCGCACCATGCGCAGAGCGTGGGCTTCATCAGCGGCAGCAAAATGAGCGACGCCTGAGGTCCCAGCGTGAGCCTCAGCGCCGCCGAGCTCCTCTTTACTCACCTCCTCATGAAGGACGGTCTTGATCACGTCAGGGCCCGTGATGAACATATGACCCGTGTTCTTTACCATAACGATGAAGTCGGTGATCGCCGGGCTGTAGACTGCGCCGCCAGCACAAGGGCCAAGGACCACCGTGATTTGCGGGACGACACCAGAGGCTAAGGTGTTGCGTAAGAAGATGTCGGCGTAACCAGCTAGCGAATCCACACCCTCTTGGATGCGAGCGCCTCCCGAGTCCGCAAGGCCGATCACGGGGGCGCCGACCTCCATGGCTCGATCCATCACCTTACAAATCTTCTGAGCGTGAGCGCCCGACAAAGAGCCCCCAAACACAGTAAAGTCCTGAGCGTACGCAAAGACCACGCGGCCATCGATGCGGCCATAACCCGTCACGACGCCGTCACCGAGCGGCTTGTTCTCCTGCAACCCAAAGTCGGTACAGCGGTGCGTGACGAAGGCGTCCATCTCGCAAAAACTGCCCGGATCGAACAAAAGATCTAATCGCTCTCGTGCGGTTAACTTACCCGATGCATGCTGGCGCTCGATGCGTGCAGCACCCCCGCCCGCTTCAGCGATCTTTTCACGCCGTTCGAGCTCTTGACGAAGCGCTTCGTGGCTGATCTCGGTCATGCTCAGCTCCCTTTGTTTTTCCGCCTGTGGTCTATGTCAGTATATTAGGGCAGGAAAAGCCTGTTCAGTGGATGAATGATGACGAACTATTTAAGCACAGCGCGCCAAGTTTTACGCCTTGAAGGTCAAGCACTTCTTCGTCTTGAGGCAAATCTTGGTCAAGAGATCAATGACGCCGTCGATTCGATTGTTTCGTGTCCGGGGCGAGTCGTCGTCACCGGGATGGGTAAAGCTGGCCTCGTTGGACGGAAAATAGCAGCGACGATGGCGTCGACAGGGGTGCCGAGCTTCTTTCTTCATCCCGGTGAGGCTGCTCACGGTGATCTTGGGCAGGTGGTCGTCGGCGATCTGGTGCTCGCCTTATCCAACTCAGGGACAACCGCAGAGGTCGTTCGTTTGCTTCCAGCGTTCAAAGGCTTGGCTATTCCGATCATCGCGATCACCGCAAAACTCGACTCTCCACTGGGTCAGATGGCTGACGTCTGTTTAGCTCTTGGCGACCACGATGAAGCCTGCCCGATCGGCTTAGCGCCAACCACCTCAAGCACCGTGATGCTCGGATTAGGTGACGCCTTAGCGATGGCTGCTGCCGAAGCGAAGGGGACCAGCAAGGAAGACTTTGCGCGTGTCCACCCGGGCGGCAACCTAGGACGCAGCTTGACCCCAATCGCAGAGCTGATGCGGACTGACGATCGGCTACCCACGCTTCGACTGCCAGCGACGCTGCGCGATGCAGTGTCGGTGATGGGGGCGACACCCGGTCGACCAGGCTGCGCTTTGATGATCGACGACAACACCACTCTTTTAGGGGTGTTTACTGATGGGGACTTGCGCCGACTAGTCGCTGAAGAGCGAGCGCAACTCGATCAAGACATCAGCCTAATCATGACCCGTAAGCCCCTGCACCTAAGCCCAAAAGACCGGGCACTAGACGCCGAAGCGGTGCTGAGCTTGCGCGCTCTTGATCAAGCCCCAGTGATCGATCCTGATGGGCGCTTAGTCGGCTTGATCGATATCCAAGACCTAGCCGGCGGCGGTCAATCGGGTTGATCAGCGGCGAACCGCCCGTAACACCAGATCACCCTGCCACTGGTCACCAGAGCTTAATTGCATGGGGATGAGCGCCATAATCTCAATACCCTGAAGACTGGTTCGGACCGCCCCACGATCTCGATGCTCCGTGTAGATGGGCTGAGTGATCACCTCAACGACTTGCGGAAAGACCATCGAGAACTGCACGCGCGCTGCGGGTGATGCAAACTGAATACTCGCCGCCTCACCACGAATCGGCTCGTCCCAGCTCCCCGTTTGATCCGCCAGACGGACTTTAGCACCTTCCCCCGGCGGTAAGCTCAGGTAGAGTGTCTCGACGAGATAGCCGCGCAGCGCTTGGTGTCTAGGGGCTGCCAACGTCAATTTGACCTGCATCTCAGAGCCCGAGTGGCTTAAGCTAAAGTGCTTGGTGACTGAGACGTCAGCGGTCTCTGCTACCGCTCCTTGCGCATGAAGAGACAGATCAAATTCAGATGGTTTTTGTTCGTAATGAAGCGACGAAAAATCACCTGAAAAATTGGCTGTTAAGGCGTCGTCGGCTTGGGCTACAAAGCGTTCTGATAAAGACCATTTAGGCCCCTGGGTTTTACCGTGATCATCGTAAAACTCGGGGTAGCGACCCATCGTATGGACTAAATCCCATGGGGTTCCAGGCAGCTCTAAAGCGACCAGTGTGCCACCAAGTTCGGGGCACAATGTCCAGTGCCCGCGCGTGCCGCTAAGCACCACAGACTGCGTTCCGTCAGGAAGCAGTTCTTGTTCCCGCCGGCGGATCGAATTGAGACTTTTCGGGTCGCCATCAGCCGCGGCTTCAAGATGGTCTAAATAATCTTCGAGGTCCCGCAATCGGCCGTGAACGGCTTGGCGTAAAACCGGATTATAAATTCCACTGCGGTCACCATGCTGAAAGGCTTCATGACCTTGAGCCTGCAGCAAGCTCGTCCACATGCGCTCTCGCCAATAAGAAGGTAACTCTGCCTCATCGATCCGGCTGACTAATCGCAAGGCGCGTGTGTGCATCTGACCGGCCTCTGGGTAACGCGCTAAAAAGGCGCTCCAGCGACCACCGGCGAGCAAGGGCAACCCCTCTCGTCCGCCCTTCTTTGCGGCGCTCTCCAAGATGCGCGCTCGGCGACGACCTGCGTTGACCGGTAAAGACCAAGTACCCATGGCTCGGTGGCTGCCCAGGCACGGGTAAACTAGAGCCTCAGGCTTACTCTGGGACGCCGTCAAAGGGGTCACGAACTCAAAGGCTGCTACGCCGTCAAGATCGGCTAGAAAGCGCTCGATCTGAGCTCGTTTGGGGATCGACTGAGGATCCGGTGACAAGGCGAGCAAATCGCCGGTCCACGTCAATAAATCACATCCGGAATCTGCCTTTTGTACCCAAGCATCGAGCCGGCGGACCAGCTCTTGCTCTTCACCGCGCGCAGCGGCTAAGCCCAACAGCTTGGATCCGCCTTGCTCTAATCGCAGCGGCCCGCTCAGGCGCTCCGTGTCCAGACCCGCTGCGTCGATGGGGTCGCAAGGCAGCAGACAATAACGATAACCTGCAGATGCCAAAAGGGGCACCATAGAAGGCTCAAAGACCTGCTCTGGCAACCAGGCGCCATGAACCGCAACCCTGAGCTGCTCATCGAAAAACTGGTGCGTACGCTGCAGCTGGGCCTGCGCCGAGCGCTGATTGAGCGAGCAAAGCACCGGGTCATAATATCCGCCACCAACCAGCTCGACCTGACCGTTTTGCGTCAACCCGACCAGTTGAACCAAGCGCTCGCTGCGCTGCCGCAACAAAAAGTCGAGCACGTGCCCGCCTAAATGAAGACCAAAACGCAATCTAGGTCGTGTTTGCAGCGCATCTAAAAATGCGCTGAGAGGACCGTCAATGGCTTGCGCCAGGCGCAGTTGCGGCGTCCCAAGTGGCAAACCACAATGAAGCACCAAAGCGCATCGCATTAACGAAGCCCCAACTGGCTCTTTGCGATCACTTTTCCTGCCTCAACACCCGGCTGATCAAAGGGATCAACATCACAATAAGCACCCAGCAAAGCCGTCGCCCGCATCCAGTTTTGCATCCAGGCTGCTAAACCTTGCGCGGTCGGCTCAATTCGAACCCTCACCACAGGGCGACCCCTGTCGCTCAAGGCTTGGCTGTTGGCGTCAAAAAGAACCGCTTCGATCTCATTAAGCCCCGCACTGTTTAGACCCAAAAGATCGGGGCCGGTGCCTGGTGGGTCCCATGCGGCTGACCAATGGTTAAACATCAAAGCCTGCCGATCTGCGCCCTCCATCAGCAGCTGTAGGATCGAATGCTGGTCACGAGGGCCTTCAGCTGCCGCGACAAACAAAGGTAGCCCCGCTTTACCTAAGCTCTCACTGAGCAACTGCAGCCACCAGCCTGATAGACCGCTCAGCGCGCGTCCGTAGAAGAAA